>WNFY01009480.1_pt1 | contig 11917 bp, 14 predicted proteins | sample 5400091 | NCBI WGS metagenome assembly WNFY01 (sample SAMN13153364, study PRJNA577476) | soil metagenome | isolation source: 60 cm soil or saprolite under grassland replicate 1 | place: USA:California | collected 2016-06-15 | reverse complement strand
AGAGCTTGCCGGTGAGCGCGAGTGTCTTGCCGGTCAGCCCTGGCGGGAAGTTGTCGAACGCGTCGCAGGAGGCGAGCACGACCCGTCCGACGCGGGCGGCGCCGTCGCGCATGGCCAGTTGGACGAGCGCCCCGCCGGTGTCGTTGCCGACGAGGGTGACGTCGTGCAGATCGAGGCGGTCGAGGAACTCTGCGACCAGCCGAGCTATCCCGGGAAGCGATAGGTCGGCGTCGGCGCGCATGGCGTGGCGATGCGCGCCAAGCGGCAGCGTCGGTGCCACGCATCGGTGATCGGCGGCCAGATCGGCGATCGTTCCGTCCCACAGCGAGGCGTCCATCATCAATCCATGCAACAGCACAATTGTGGGGCCGTCGCCGCCGGTGTCCTCGTATTCGATGGTCCCAGCGGACAGCTCGATCCTTCTCATGACCGTCCGCCCGAGTGCGGCACGGAAGCCGCGGTGGCCGGGGCCGGGCGATCCGCGCGCGAAGGATCGAGCAGGTGCCGGCGCAGGAAGGACAGCTCGGCCGCGACGGCCTGCTCGTGGCCGTCCAGGAACGGCTCGTAGTGCCCGCCGGGCATCCGGACGAGCTCTGTGCGGGGCGCTCGCTGCGCCGCGCGGATCGTAGGCCCGGCCAGCGTTGTCTGATCCTGGTCGCACACGAGGACCAGCAGCGGGCTCCGCACCCGGGACGCCGGGCGGCCGGGCCGGTAGAACACGAGGCGCAGCGCGGAGCGGGCGGCGACCGCCCGCTGCCAGTTCGGGTACCTGTCCGCGTGGAGTGCCCGGTCGCCGTCGAGGGAGTCCGGCGTCGTGAGCATCGCGACGGTCCCCGGCTCACCGGTGAGCGGCACCAGCCGCGGCCGGCGGCCGACGAGACCGCCGAGGGCATCGAGAACGCCGCGGCCGGTGAAGCGCAGCATCGCGAGCGGCTTCTGGTAACGCGACGCGTTGCGCGTGCCGGCCAGACCGCCGACGTACGGCGTCTGCGCGATCACCGCGGCGAGCTGCGGGTTGCGCGCCGCGACGCGGACGATGTGACCGCCGGAGGCGGAGAAGGCCCAGACCGCGAGCCTGGTCGGGTCGACTCCCGGCAGGGTCGGGGCGAACGCGATCGCGGCCTGCCAGTCGGCAAGCTGATCCCGAATGGGCAGGACCTGGCGCGGCTGCCCTCCGCTCTCCCCGATTCGGCGGTAATCGAAGGCGAGGACGGTGAACCCGGCATCGTGGAATCGCCTGGCGAACAGGTCGGTGCCGGGCTCCTTGGTCACCGCGAAGCCCCCGGCCATGATCACACAGCCGCCGTTGGTTCCTGGATAGTGCCAGGCGGCGCACTCGGTGTCGCCGCTGACGAATCGAACCTTCTCCCGCTCCGCGGACACCCGCATGCCGACCTCCACCAGGATCAGAGTCGCCTCCCATGAGAAGTGAACCACGCGGTTCACTTCTCTGTCCAGGGAGGTGTGACGGCGCTCTCGTCCCACGCGCTGCCGGCGTCTGATGGTTACTCGCGGGCTGCCTCTTCTCGTTCCAGCGCGCGGACCAGCGCCTCGAACCCGGCCTCGACTCCCGCGGTGTCCCCGCTGGTCAGCCAGTCGATGAGGAAACCTCGCAGGACCGCCAGGATCATCTCGGCGACCTCAAGCTTGCGTTGCTCGGACCAGTCCTCCGGACAGATGGACAGCAGCGCGGGCAGGTACTGCTGCGACGCCCCCCGGCCGAGTTCGGCATAGCGGTCGGGGTCATACATCGTCAAGCCGATGGCTTGATCGAGCACCCGCGACTCCTCGCCCACGAGGGCGGGCCACATGGCGCGCACCCGAGCCGACAGCGTCGGACGGGCCGGATCTTGGCTCGCGGCGGCTAACGTGTTGTCGATGCGTCTGTCGCGCAGCTGAAGGATCGCCTGCTTGAGCAGGTCGTCGGCTCCGTCGAAGTAGTAGAGCAGCACCTTGTGCGTGGTGCCGGCTGCCCGCGCAGCACGCCGGAGCGAGAAGTCCACCAGGCCATTGACCGCGAGATCGTCGGTGACACGATCAAGCAGCTCCCGGCGCCGAGCCTCGCCTCGCCTCGACCCCGCCGAGCGCCGGTAGCCCACACGTCCTGGTGAGCCGTCGTCGGCAGAGGTGTTCACGTCGACAGCTTCCACGGTCGGACATCCTCACACAGTGAATGCACGGGCCGACATTGACCCTCCGGAGGGACTGAAACAACGGTGTAACTCCTGATCAGGGAGCAGCACCTGATCACGGAAGCAACGACGGCCGGCGTGGACACTGCCGCGGTGGCCAAGAAGGAGCCGACGCGGCGGCCGGCGGACGGAGTGGATGCCGAGCTCGTCGGCCGGCTCGCCGACCAGGCCCGCGCTGCCGCCTGTCGCGGGGCGGGTCAGTCGGACATGGACTCCGCGCGGTGCCCGGTGAGGAGCGCGTTTAGCGTTCGGGGCCGCCCCACTGGTTCGGCACCGCGAACCGGGCGGTGAACCGCACGGCGGCGCGGACGTCGACGGGTGTAGCGATGACGCAACGCAACAGGCACGCCAAGCGCGTCTGGTGGGGACGTCGCCCTCATCACGGCGACGTCCCCCACCCACGTGCCGGATGGTTGGAACATTCCGTTCCGGTTCGCTGCGTCCTCCGGGATCGGCTGCATGACGTCCCCGTGCGCGACGATCTTTCCGTCCTCAAGCTCGAAGATGTCGACGATGGCCGAGCCGCGCCGTCCGGGTACATGCGCCCCGTGCACGCGCGCCGTGACGAAGTCGCCCTCGGCGACGATGTTCTTGATCTCGGCGCTCAACTCGGGGAACGTCTTTGAGGGAGCCCAGAAAGGACCGGAAGCCGTCAACGCCGTCGGCGATCAGAGGGTTGTGCTGCAGGTACCGGCCGCCGACGAACGTCGACGCGGCTTCAAAGTCCTTGTCGTTGATGCCCGCCTCGTAGAAGGCCAGGACGGTCTGCTTGTTCTGTTCGAGCCTCAGATCTGGCGAGCCATCCGTGGTGCTCACCAGAGTCTGGGATGGAAAGGTCAGTTCATTTCCCTCAATGTGTCAATGACTGGGGCCGCTACGGCCGCAGCGCAGGGGACGACGTGGTGGACGACTGGCTGCGCCGGCGACTTCTGCTCGGGCGGTGCTGACGCGGCTGGAGCTGTGACGCCTGTTGGAACCGCGGGCATGGCCAGGTGCTGCGGCGCCCTGGCGATGAGTTTTGCTCGTCGTCCGGATCTACATCCCGAGGCCGATCGCACGGTCTTTGCTCAATATCCGGAGGACGGACATGCTACTCGATAACAAGAACGCCGTGATCTACGGAGCGGGTGGTGCCATCGGCACCGCTGTCGCCAACGCCTTTGCTCGCGAGGGCGCAAACGTGTTCCTCACCGGCCGCAACGCCGAGGCGCTCGACGCCGTGGCCAAGGAGATCGCCGCCGCTGGTGGGGTCGCCGAGACCGCTGTGGTCGACGCACTCGACGAGCAGGCCATCGAGGCGCACGCCGACGCCGTTGTGCGGAAGGCGGGCAGCCTCGACATTTCGTTCAACGCCATCGGAGTTCCCCAGGAAGGCATCCAGGGCACGCCGCTTGTGCAACTGTCGGCTGAGAGCTTCAGCCTTCCGGTCAACACCTACGCCACGTCGAATTTCCTAACCACGCGGGCGGCGGCGCGACGTATGGTCCCGAAGGGCTCGGGTGTGATCTTGACAATCACCGCCACGCCGTCCCGACTGGCCGCCCCTCTCACCGGCGGCATGGCACCAGCCTGGGCAGCAATCGAGTCGCTGACCCGCGCCCTGTCGGCCGAGCTCGGGTCGTACGGCATCCGCGCCGTGTGCCTGCGCCCGGACGGCATGCCGGAGACTGGCACCATCGACGTGGTCTTCGGTCAGCACGCCAAGGCGATCGGCATTTCCGTCGCCGAGTTCCAGGCCATGATGGACGGCCTGACCCACCGCAAGCGGCCGGCGACGCTGGCCGAGGTGGCGAAGACGGCGGCCTTCATCGCCTCAGACCAGGGCAGCGCGATCACTGGGACCGTCATCAACCTCAGCGGCGGCGCAATCACCGACTAACCCGAGGTTACGTGGGCTTCAGGCAGTGGACCCCGTGCGTACGCAGGGGTCCACTGTCCACCATTCCGTTGGCATTGGACGGAGTGCCGCCGGCCATGGACTCCTGCCACGTTGATCGAGCGCCATTTGAAAGACGCGCCCTGGTCTAGGCAAACGTCAGCGCTCGGTCACTGTGCCCTCGTTCGCGACCGTACAAAGGAGACCGAGGCACTTCCACGGTTTAGGACCAGCTTAATGATCAACCGCCTCAGCGCCTGTCACGGCCGGAGCAGATCAAACAGTTCGCCATCCTGCCCGCGGAATGGACCGCCGAAAGCGAAGAGCTGACACCGACCATGAAGCTCAGGCGCAGACTCATCCACAACAGGTACGCCAACGTGATCGACGGCCCGTACGCGCCTACCGAAGGGGGTGACCCCTGTTACGGATTCCGTGTAACAGAGTCACCCTCCTAGCGTCCCGGGCGCGGGCCAGCACGAGCCGGCCCGCCTCGGTCAGATGACAGGTTGCCGTAGAGAGCCATACGTTTCGCGGTAGGAGCGCGGCCCAACCGCGGGAGCGATCGCGTCTCGCAGCCAGCCTGGCAGGCGGGCGACGCGGGAGACCCGGTCGGTCATGGTCTGCACGTGGGTGACCCCGGGGCGCCGCCGCTCGTACTCCGCACCGACGTCGGCCCAGTCGCTGCCCGCAGCCAGCAGGTCGGCCAGCACAAGGGCGTCTTCGACGGCCATAGCGGCGCCCTGCGCCCAGAGCGGCGCCGTCGCGTGTGCGGCGTCGCCGACGAGGACGACCCGCCCCTGGCTCCATCGCGGGACCCGCACCTCCTCCATGGGCGAGTGGTACAGCGACGACGGCGCAGCCAGCACCGTGGCCGCGATGCGTGGCACCGGGTCCGAGAAACCGGCGAACGTCGACGTCAACCATCCGGGATCTGCGCTGACCGGGCCGCCCCGCGTCGCCGAGGCGTACCCGTAGACGCGGCCGGCGTCGACCGGGATGAGAACGAACATGGCCTCGGCGCCGAGCCACGCGCTCCAGCAGTCCACGGCCGTATCGGGTATGACGAAGCGCCAACCCACCGCCGTCAGCAGCGCCGGACGGGGATCGGCGTGGCCGAGCATTGCCCGCCGGACTGCCGAATGCACGCCGTCGGCGCCGACCACGAGGTCATAGGTCTCGCTACGGTCATCGTTGAAGCGCACCTCGACGTGGTCCCGGGATGGCTCCACGTTGGTGATCGTCGAATTCCAGCGGACCCACTCCGGCGCCACGCCAGCCCGCAGCAGCTCGAGCAGATCACCGCGCGGTTGCATACCACCATGCCACCGGGCACCCGACCGTCGCCAAGCCGCGAGCCGATCATCCTGCTGACGGTTGACCATCCCACCGCGCCAGCGCGCACCTGGACGGGTTGCCCTCAGCCGTAGCGGCCCAGCCGTAACGCAACCGCAAGGTCCACGACGCGCCCCGGGGGGTGGCTACCGCGGTGGCAGGAAGAGTCCTCGTCCGCGCATCAGTCACTGGAATAGGCGGCATCGAGCAAGCGGAGGATTGCCGGAACGGGCACGAGTTAGCGGGCGGTTACCGGCGTTCAGGTTTAGGTGGCGGATGACTGCTGTCTTTGTAGTGAAGGGTCAGGCCGCCCGGGGTTCGCCAATGATCATTGGGTACGTCGGCTGTGCGCGCGATTCTGATCACTGGACTACTGTGTCGGAGCATGACTGCGGAAGGCTGGTTGGCAGACACCCGGACCTCCTACGACACCGTCGCAGTCGGCTATGCCGACCAATTGCGCAATGCTCTGGCTGGGTTGCCCTACCTACGCGCGATTCTGACGTCGTTCGCCGAGATGGTTCGCGCCGCGGGCGGCGGGCCAGTGGCGGATGTGGGTTGCGGACCAGGCCACGTCACCGCACACATGCGCGAGTTGGGCGTCGACGCCTTTGGCATCGACCTTTCACCCGCGATGATCGACGTGGCCCGGCGCGACCATCCCGGCCTGCGGTTCGATGTGGGCTCGATGACGGATCTGGATCTCGCCGACGCCTCGGTCGCTGGCCTGCTCGCCTGGTGGTCGCTGATCCACGTCCCGGACGGTGAGGTTCCCACGGTTTTCAAGCACTTTCGGCGGGTGTTGCGTCCCAGCGGACTGCTGCTGCTCGGCTTTCACGTTGGCGACGAGTCGCGGCTGAAGACACAGGGCTACGGCGGCCACCCGATGAAGGTGCATGTTCACCGCCGTCCGCCGGCGCGAGTCAGGGCCTGGCTGCGCGATGCCGGATTCACGGTCGAGGCCCAGATGCTGCTTGATCCGGACGAGAGCGTTCCAGGGGCCGTCCTCTTCGCGCGCCGCCAGTCCTAGCTCCCGTGAAGGTGGTCCAAGACTAACGTGATGAAAACGGACGAACGCAGGATGCGCATCCATGAGGTACGCCGCCGGCTCATGCGGGATGGTCCGCCGTGGAAGCGACACCACGAGCGGAACTTCGAGACGGTCACCATGTCCCAACGCGACTGCGACCTGTTCCGGGACTTGTTGATCTCCGAGCACGCCGAGACGGTTGCCTGCCGATCGCGGTCGCGCCCGCCTATCACGAGACCGCCGCCTCCTACGTCACCCGGCTGGCCACCCTGCACGGGATGCGGTTCGCCGAACTCTGGCCGCAGGTCAGCCATCCCCGCGCCGCCGGTGGCGCCGCCCGGTTCATCGCCAAGCCGGCCAGCCGGCAGCGGCGGGCCCAGCTGATCCACCGGTCCAACGCTTCGGCGGCCTCGATCGGGCTGCGTTTGGCGATGGCGAACACGGTACGGAGCCCTTCTTCGAGCGCCCACGCCCGGTGCAGCGCCGGGTTGGTCTTGGCGATCCAGGCCAGCTGCTCGCGCTGGCGCTCGGTCAGATGCTCGGGGTTCTTCCACAGCGCCCAGCGGGCGTTCTTGAGCATCTTGGTCACCCCTGTCGGCCGCCTGTTGCGGCTGCGTCCGCGGGCCGCGCCGCGGGCGGCGTTCCACGCGATGCGGCGCTGCTTGTGGAGGGCTTCGGTGGCCCAGGCGACGACGTGGTAGGGGTCAGCGCATTGCGTTGCGCATCCGCGCGCATGGGCCGGTCCGATCCGCTGGACAAGATGAGTAACCACTCACTATCGTACGTTAATGAGTCGTCACTCATCTTAGGAGGATTGGCACCATGGACACCACGCCCCGCGAGCTGTTCCAGCAGATGCAGCAGCAGTGGTTTGGCCAACCAGCTGCCCTAACCGGCGACCTCCTGGCAGACGACGTGGTCGTCGAGGCCCCGTTCGCCCCACCCGGCCGCCCGAAGAGGTTTGAAGGTAGGCAGCAGTTCCTCGACTTCGCCAACCCCCAGCGCGCCACGTTCCCGGTCCGCATCGATGCTTGCCGCACCACCGCCATCCACGACACCACCGACCCCAACACGATCGTGGTGGAGTACGAGCTGACCGGCACGTCCATCAAGACCAACCGGCAAGCCACCGCCGCCTTCATCGGGGTCTTGACGGTCCGCGGCGGCAAAGTCGCACTCTGGCGCGAGTACCAGAACACGATGGCCATGCAGCAGGCTCTCGCTTAGGCATCCCACTCTCCGGCATGGTTCGGTTAACGCAGACGGGACGCCAGGGCCCCGAAGGGCGAGCCGCCGCGTCGGCCGGAACGCGCCGGCGCGCTATGTGATCGCTTCAACCGCACTACTTTGCCGAAAGTAGTGCATCCGATCTTGGGACGTGCCAAAGGTTCGTAGGGTACCGATCTCCTCGGAAGTTCTGGATGCCGCGGCGGCTGACCCGACTTCTTCGGCCGGGGGCGTCATCTGGCACGAGTCGTGTCATCACGGCACTACACGGTTCTCGAAGTCCCGCAGCGCTGCTCGCCAAAGTTCGAACGGATCTGGTCTAGGTCACAGCCGCGCGAGGACGCCTTGCAGCGGGTACGGCAGCCGGTCGAGGTCGACCGCTTCGGCCAGGAGCCGGCCGTAGCGCAGCTTCCGCCGGGCGCCGCTGCCGAAGAAGCGCCGCATCTGCGCCTCGACCTCGTGGCCACGCCACGCCGGCTGTGCCTGCAAGGAGCGGAAGGAGCCCAGGTCGCCCTGGGACTCGAACAAGCCCTCGATCCGGGATGCGCCGACCGCCCGGATGAACTCGTCCTCCAGGTCGTCAACGCAGACATGGAAGCCCAGCTGCTCCATCTCGTCTCGGTTGCTGGGCGAGCCAACGCCCGCGTCGGTCAGGCCACGCCGGTAGACCTTCTCCTCGCCCAGGTCGTAGCCAAGCCGGGCGGCGACGGTCTCCAGGGCGATCTGATCACTGACGCCCTCGACGAACACGATGGTGGTGGCGTCCTCGGCCTTCATCAGCGCCCGGGCCGTCGCGTGGGTGGAGGCGGCCGGACCGCTCATATATCCGTCGAGGAGCTTTCGGGCGAGTTCACGGCGCTTGGCAAGGTCCATCGCGGTATCTACCAGCCATCGAGACATATTGACATGATCGTTACGGTCAAATTCAGTAGGTGGTGGCCCCGATTCCGGCGCCGAGCTCGACCGGCAGCGGGTAGACCTGCTCGGCCGGCAGGTGGCCTGCGACCGCGTGCTCGTCCCCGGCGTCCAGGAGTGCGCGGATGTGGTGGACGGTCGTGGTGATGTCGGTGACAGCGACCGTCCACTGATCGACGTACCGGTCGACCGCCTCACCGGACAACCCGACCTGCAACGACTGGTATGGCAGCGGTTGCAGGTGTAGTGACCGTTCCGGGTCCCATTGCACCCGTACCGGGCCGGTCTTCATCCGCCTGGCCCACGTCGCCCGGTCGACGTACACGTCCCGGTCGTAGTGGCTCAGGCACGCCCTGGCCGGGGCCCATTCGAAGCCGTCGCGGGTGATGTCTACCGACAGCACCCTTTCCTGCCCAGGCTTCGTGGCTCAGCCGCAGCGGTACATCACCCACAGGAACGACGCTTGATCCAGGTCATCCGGGCCTGGCTGAACGGATCCACGAATCGACCCGCCGCGACCGCCGGGACCGCGATCTGCGCCGGGTACGCCTGATACACGGTGATCGTGTCAGCCGAGAAGCGGGCACGGACCTGCCGCACAGCAACGGAAACGGACACGCCCCGCATTCTTACCCAACGAAGCTGCCGCTGACCGCGCTGTATGTGTGCGCCTTGCCGTATGGCGGACAAGACGTGGGGCCGGGCCAGGCATGATCATGTCGGCGGGTGTGCCCTTAGCCAGGCTGCAGCCCGACGCGCTGATGCGCGGGACAGCCACGCGTCCTGGATCAGCTCGGCCAGCTCCCTGCGGGTCAGCTCGCCGATTCGGCTGGCCCGCAGCAGCACCGACGGGTGGCCGTCGAAATGGGCGGTCGTGAAGAATGGCGACCTCTCGTCCTGAACCAGTGCCTGCTTGTCCGCCTCTGACCCGACCCAGAAGACGATCACGTCTGCGTAGCGGTCCCCGGTGTCGGGGTCGACCGCGTCCGGCCGGGGATTGCGGAAGAAGATGAAGGACGTCCTGCCCACCTGGTAGATCGGATGGTCGCCGGTCCCGTACTCGACGGTGACATGCGGCATGTTCAAAGCCAGCTCGTGCACGCCCTCGACACCAGCCGGGCGATCTTCGTCGTGGGACACATCCCAACGTAGCCCGCGCCCGCTCGAACGCTCTCTCATAGCCGCGACGAGCTCGCGCGCCCGCCCAATAGGGAGTCTCGGTCGACATTCGTCAGCGCGCCGACGCCCCGGCTGCAGCAGGCGTAAACCACTCGGTGACCCGGCTCGCCAGTTCCGGGGCGCCGGAGATGACCAGCGTCCCTTCATCGATGGCTTCTGCCCAGTCGCGCCTGCCCCGCCCCAGCGCCAGCAGGGTGGTGATCGCGGCCCGGACGTACACGTAGCGGGTCTCGTCCAGGAGCGGGTCGCGGAGGCAGCCGTAGGGCTCCGCGCCCCGCTGCAGCACCAGCCACCAGCGATGTTCGTGTCGGTGGTGCGTCGTGAACTCCATTACGACCGGGCGGTCGGGCAGCCGTCCCGCAGCCGCGCGCCGGGCAAGCCAGGCAAGCACGACGTCTGGGTCACGCTCGACCATGTCCGGATCGTCGGGCAGCCACGTCTCTGCCCAGCCGCGCAGCGACAGGATCGTTGGGACCAGTCCGCTGCCGGCCGCGGTGAGCCGGTACGGCGCCCCGCCGGCGTGCGCGACCAGACCGAGGTTCTCCAACTTGCGTAACCGGTCGGCGAGCACCGACCGCGAAATCCGTCCGGGCAGGCCAGTGGCGAGATCGTTGAAACCCTGCGGCCCGAACATCGAAAGTTCGCGCAGGATGAACAGGGTCCACCGGTCGCCGAGATGTTCGATCGCCTTGGTGAACGAGCAGTAGCCGATGAACTCGCTCGAGCCCACGACGCCAAGTCTCTCACCGATGAGCGTCGCATGGAGTTCGAAGTTCGAACTAGTCGACCCGTCAAGGCGTAGCAGATCGTGATCACATGGCCGCACAAGCGAAGACCGTCCCCGCGCCGGAGCACTCGGCCGGGATGCGCGACGTCTACGAGCGGATGCTACGCGCTTCCGGGACACACGGGCGCTTCGTCACGCTCGGCACCGGCATGCGGGTGCACGTAGTCGAGGCCGGCGACGGCGCACCGGTCGTTCATCTGCACGGCAACAACACCTCGGCGCTGTCGCACCTGATGCTGCTCGAACACGCGACCGCGGTCCGGTCCTACCTCGTTGACCGGCCCGGCATGGGTCTCAGCGAGACCAGCGACTTCCCGCGCGGCAAGTTCCGCGACTTTGCGGTCCGGTTCGTCGACGACGTACTGGACGCCCTCCAGTTGGAGAACGCGGTGCTCGCCGGCGCCTCGGGTGGCGGCATCTATGCGACGTGGTACGCCCTCGAGCACCCGCAGCGCGTGCGCGGACTCGCCATGCTCGGGTCGACTCCCACACTGCCCGGCGGCCGCCTCCCCCTGCCGATCCGATTGATGGCGATGCCGGTGCTCGGGGACGTCATGACCCGGGTCGTGAAGCCGGGCCGGCGGATGCTGCTGCGCATGATGGCGTCGGTGGGCGAGGCCGACACCATCACGCGGCACCCGGACCTGCTCGACTCCCTCGTCGCCGGAGCGAGGGACCCGGTCGCGGTCGCCGCCAACCGCGCGGAGTTTCAGGCGCTAATCTCGCCGTTCGGCTACCGACCCGCGACGCGGACCCGGCCGGAGGACCTTCGCCGACTGTCGGTCCCGACCCTGATGATCTGGGGAGACCGCGACCCGGTGGTGCCGGTCGAGGCTGCCCGGGCCGCGGCGCAGCTGATCCCAGACGCCCGTCTCGAGGTGCTGCCGGCCGGACACGTCCCACAGCTGGGCCACCCCGAACAGGTAGCCGAGCTGCTGACAGCCTTCGCGCGCGGCTTGTATCGCGCGCCTGAAGTTCGTTGATGCCACGGGCCGGCCAGACCGCGAGCCCGCCGTCATATGCCGCGGTGCGCGCGGTGGTGATCCGGGCCGGCCGTCACTGCGTGTAGGACGCGGTCACTGCGTGTAGGACGCGACCGCGCCCCTGCGCGGCTTGGCGGTCACTTCGCTCCCGCCCGCGCCCTGCCGGTGATCATGCGAGCCGGTCCTCCGGGGCGTCGCACTGGTCCGTCAAGATCCGGCGCACTCACATGCCGCGAGTCGCGCGGCCGTGCTGATCTGGCTCCCCTCTGTGTCAAGGGGTAGCGGCGAGGTCTGTTCTATGGTGATTCCTGGCGGGTCCGGGAAGTGACTGTTCCGAAGTGCCAGCTGTCGGGATTGGGCTGGCCGCGCTGGATGTCAGAGTCGCTCCCGGGT
>WNFY01007972.1_pt1 | contig 11927 bp, 12 predicted proteins | sample 5400091 | NCBI WGS metagenome assembly WNFY01 (sample SAMN13153364, study PRJNA577476) | soil metagenome | isolation source: 60 cm soil or saprolite under grassland replicate 1 | place: USA:California | collected 2016-06-15 | reverse complement strand
GCCTACGTCACGCTGCCACGTACGACAGAGACGAACGCGGGATCGCCTGTCGGGCGCGAGCCCTACGGCGACGGAGGCCTCGTAGTAGTCGCCGGAGCAACGACCGGCCAGGGAGGGCGGGAAAGCCACCTACACGGGCGAAGGGGGCCAGGTGATTGGACACCCGACGACCGGGAGGTATGCGAAATGCAGACTGCCGAAACGGTCCTGAGTGTCCTGCGTGAACGCCCGACCGCACGCACGCAGTAGTCACCGGAGAGCCGGATGCGGGGACAACCCGCCCGTCCGGTTCGGTGGGAGGCCACGCGGAAAAGGACCCGCTCAACAGCAGGCACCTCGCCGCGTGGCCCACCCAACGCCAGCCCTGCACGCCCAGCTCGCCAGGCTGCCGTGGCGGCAGATCCCGGTGATGGATCGCACCCGCGAGCACGCTCATGGCCGCGTCGAGATCCGGACCCTGAAGGTCGCCACCGTCGCCGGCTTGTGGTTCCCGCACGCCGCCCAGGCGATCCAGGTCACCCGCCGTGTCCGCCAGGCTTCAAGCCGCCGCTGGCGCATCGTCACCGTGTACGCGGTCACCAGCCTGACCATCCACCAGACAAGCCCTACCGACCTGGCCGACTACCTGCGCGGGCATTGGGGCATCGAGGCACTGCACCACATTCGCGACGTCAGCTACGCCGAGGACGCCTCCACCGCGCGCACCGGCGGGCTCCCCCGCGTGATGGCCAGCCTGCGTAACCTCGCCATCGGCGCGCTGCGTCTGACCGGCCATGCCAGCATCGCCGCCGCCTTGCGCCACAACGGCCGCGACCCTACCCGCCCGCTCGTCCTCCTCGGCATGGTAACTGCATGAAACGGACATCACGCCACTTGCCGGAGCCCTGAGGCTGGGGACCTCAGCCCCAACGACTCTGAGAAGATGCTCATGACACGAAACGAGCTGCCCGCCTGTCAGGGGTCACCTCAGGGGGACCTGCGTCCCGAACTGAACCGCCAACTCACTCTCGGGAGCGGCCAACCAGACCTCCCCCGAGTTAGGGAATCAGCATGGAACAGGCAACACATCATCGCGTGGTCGTGCCACGGCGTGGCGGGCCGGAGCTGTTGGAGGTGGTGGAGGAGGAACTCCCTGAACCCCGGGCCGGCGAGGTTCGGGTGAAGATGCTGGCCGCCGGGGTCTCCGCCTACGATCTCATGGTCCGCTCAGGTCGGTTCCCCGGGTTTCCACGCGTGCCGTTCACCCCAGGCGTGGACATCGTTGGCGTGGTGGACAAGCTGGGCGAGGGGGTGGCAACCGTCGAGCCGGGGCAGCGGGTTGCGGGCGGGCCTTCCCTTGCCGGTGGCGGCTACGCGGAGTTCGTCTGCCGGTCCGCCAGCGAGTTGGTGCCCGTCCCCCCGGGCGTGGATCCTGCCCAGGCCGTCTGCCTGGCGACCAACTACCTCACCGCGCACGTGGCACTGCACCAAACCGCCAGCGTGCACAGCGGCCAACGCATCCTGGTCCACGGTGCGGCGGGCGGGGTCGGGACCGCGCTGCTGGAGCTCGGCAAGCTGGCCGGGCTGGAGCTGTACGGCACGGCGTCAAAGCACAACCACGAACTGGTGTCCGCACTCGGAGCCACGCCGATTGACTACCGCACCGAGGACTTCGTCGAGCGCATCCGTCGTCTCACCGGCGATGGGGTGGATGCCGTGTTCGACCCCATCGGCGGCGCACGGCAACTCTGGCGTTCCTACCGAGCCCTGCGCAACGGCGGGCGGCTGGTGTGGTTCCGCGTGGCCGCCACCTCCAAGGCAGGGATGCGGGTCATTCCCCTGAGCCTGCTGACACGATTTGGGCTCACGCTCATTCCCGACGGCAAGCGGGCGCCGATGCCCCCAATGCCGGGAGGTATGCTCAGACAACGCTGGCGGCGCTGCTCGATTCGCTGGCAGCCGGCAAGATCAAGCCGATCGTGGCGGAACGCATACCGCTGGCTGAGGCCGCTCGTGCCCACGAGCTGCTCGAGCGCGGCGGACACGCTGGCAAGGTGGCTCTCGTTGCCGGCCCATAGTCCTCTTGGTCCACCGCTGTCCTTGTGTTGACGTCACGACCTGGAGGTTCAACCGCCCCGCCGCCCTGACCGCCAACCCTTCCAACCACCCAAACCAGAACAGGACGCCGCCCTGGCAGGGTCATGGCGACCTTGCGCAATCTCGCCATCGGCATCCTGCGCTTATGCGGCCATACCAGCATCGCTGCCGCGCTGCGCCACAACGCCCGTAACGCCATCCGTGTGCTGGGGTTCCTCGGCATCACAGCCCACGAACCAGACATTCCCGCACTTTGACGGAGCCCTGGGGCCAGCCCTCTGGCTCCATGGGCTGGCTGGCCCGGACGGGTTCCAAGTAGCCGGGCCAACTGCCGATCGGAGTCACAGCAGGACACCGCCACGCGAAAGCGCGAAAGTCGAGGTCCAATCGGGATGCTCGTACCTCCCACCCTCGCTGGCCACGCCTTCGCGTGGAGCTGGCACCGTCGGCGCTGAGGGATTGGACAGGTATCCCCGGACGGGGAGTGGACAACAAGTGCGGACATCGTCTATCGCCGCAGGTGGAGTGGACAACTACAGCCGGAACCTACACTAACCCTGTAGGGTCCAGCGGACGTGAACAATGTCGGTGCGACTTGAACACTGCCGGAACAATCGCGCAAGGACTTGAACAATCTGACGTTGTTTGGACTGCTGTCGCGGTGGGCCGGCAGTGCGATCGGCTGCGGCCGATGGCGGTTTGACCCTGTTCAGGCTGCTGCGGAAGGGCTGAGCGGCATCGGCGACTATCCGAACGGTCGGCAGAATGCCGGCAGGATGAAGAGGCGCTTGCCAGCTATAGCTATGACCTGTAGCCTTCGCTACATAGCATAGCTGGTCAGGAGAAGCTGATGGAGCCAAGCCAGGGCCGTGCGGATCAGACCACACCTGCGGGCGGCACGTCGATGGGGCTGGACCGTCGGGCACGCCGCCGCCAACAGACCATCGACGAGATCCTCGACGTCGCCATTGAGGTGATGGCCGAGGAGGGCGTGGCCGGGCTGAGCCTGTCAGAGGTGGCTCGCCGCATGGGCATCCAGCCGCCCTCGCTGTACAAGTACTTCCCCTCCAAGCTCGCGCTGTACGACGCCCTCTTCCAGCGCGGGGCCCGCGAGAACCTGGCCGTGTTCCGGGCCGCCGTGGCCCAGGCCGAGCCGGGCTGGGCGGCGCTGCTGGCCGGGATCGAGGCGATCATGCGCCTGGGTCTTGACCACCAGGTGGTCGCGCAGCTCCTCAACTGGCGGCCGGTGCCCGGCTTCGAGCCCTCCCCAGCAGCGTTCGCCCCAAGCATCCAGTTCATCGAGGATGTCCGCCGGCTGCTCCAGGTCGCCGTCGAACGCGGCGAGCTGCACCCCGGCGCCGCCTCCGAAGAGGGCACCGCGCTGCTGTCGGTCCTGGTCACCGGGGTCATGTCCCAGCAGCTCGCCAACCAACCCCAGGCCTCCTGGGACAAAGGGCGCTTCACCCGCCTGACGCCCCGGGTGCTTGAGCTGTTCCGATGCGCCTACCCACCGGAGAGGGGTGAGCGGTGATGCAGACCACGACCATCAACGCACGGCAGATCCCGCCGATCACACTCGACCGGGTCGCCGAGGTGGCCACCGCCGAGCTGGAGGCATTCATCGCGCTGCTTGCGGACCTGGACGACCGCGACTGGGCGCGGCCGACCGACTGTGCCGGCTGGACCGTCCATGACCTGACCGCCCACCTGGTCGGCCAATACCAAGGGCTGGCCAAGCTCAGCGTGTTCCTGCGCCGCCATCGCCGGGCGCACCGGCGCTATCCGGCCTTGTCGCGCCTGGACGCCGACAACCGCCAGCAGATCGACGACCTCGGCGGCCGATCGGGCCGGGAGCTGGTCGTGATGCTGGCCGCGATCGGCCCCAAGGCGATCCGCGCCCGCCGGCGGGTGCCGGCCCCTGCTGCGCCGCCGGCGCATCGGCCGGATGTATCCCGAGGAGTCACTGCCCGATGACCGGCTCGGCTACGTGCTGGACGTGCTCGGGCTGCGCGACCTGTGGATGCACCGGGTCGACCTGGCCCGGGCCACCGGCCGGCCGCTGGCGCTGGGCGCCCACGACCGCGTGGTCGTCGCCCAGGTCATCGCCGACCTTGGCTGGGCCTGGGAGGGGCCGCCCGTGCTGCTGGAGCTGACCGGCCGGGCCGGCGGCCGCTGGACGCTCGGCCAGGGCGCCCCGGTCGCCACAGTCCGGGCCGACACCGTGGACTACCTGCGTGCCCTGTCCGGCCGCAACGACCATCCCGACCTGGAGGTCAACGGCGACCACACCGCGGCGGCCGCGGTCGCCACCGCCCGCGTCGTGTTCTGATCGCAACCTGTGGACAAGCCGTAGAGGGGAGCACCCATGGCCACCATCGCCGAGGTCGCCGAGGACACCTTCCGAATCAACCTGGAGATCCCGGGGGCACCGATCGACGTTAGCTTCTTCGTGATCCGCGACGAGGAGCCGACCCTGGTGGAGACCGGCTTCCGTCGCGCCTTTCCTGACACCTTCCAGGCGGTCGCCCGGGTGATCGACCCGGCCACGCTGCGCTACGTGGTCGTGCCCCACCTGGAAGGCGACGAGTCGGGCGCGCTCAACCTGTTCCTGGAGCGGGCACCGGCCGCCGTCCCGGCCGCCAGCCCGATCGGGGTGGCGACCAACCTGTCCGATTTCGCCGTCCGCGAGCCGCTGGCGGTCGACGGCCACAGTACCCTGGATCTCGGTAAGCACCGCCTGAGGTTCCTGATCACCCCCTACGTGCATCAGTGGGACAGCATGCTGGCCTTTGATGAGACCACCCGCACGCTGTTCAGCTCCGATGTGTTCATCACCCCACCCGGCGGCCCCGCGGTGCTGGACAGCGACCACAGCGACGCCATGCTCGACAGCTACCGGATGGTGGGCATCTTCCCGTCCCGGGCGCACCTGGACGCCGCCCTGGACAAGATCGAGGCGGTCGCGCCCACTACGCTGGCCTGCCACCACGGCTCGGTCAAGGGCGGCCAGATCACCCCGTACCTGCGGGCGCTGCGCGAGCACGACGTCACCGGCGTCACCGAATGGAACCCGATGCGCGAGCCGCGGGGCTGAGCCGCAGCCGCCCCGACGGCCGACAACTTGCTGCGCGGCGATCGCGACCAGCCGTTCCTCCTGCCGCCCGACCTGCGCGACTGGCCGACCGGAGATCATCTCGCTTGGTTCATCTTGGATGTAGTCGATCAGGTCGACCTCGCCCCGTTCTACCGGGAGCATCGTGCCGACGGGCATCGATCGGGTCGCTGCTGAGGGGTTGTTCAACCTCGACCGATAGGCCGTTGTTCAAACCGGGCGACACGGACCCGAACATGCAGGGCCGATTGTTCAGAAAGGCGTAGACCCTACAAACCCAAATGTAGGTTCTCATTTGAGATGTCGCCTACTTGTCGCGTGCGACATGTTGGTGAGAAGAGGTGGTCGCGGGTGTCGTGTCTGGCGTCCAGGCCAACGACCGTTCGGTGCCGGTGCGCTGGTTCGGTCAAGGCAGCACGACGAGCCTTCTGCCCCGCAGGTCGGTTCGTTGCCAGGCGGTCCCAATTTGGCTCAAGGGCGCTCGTTCGAGGTCGAAGGTGAGTGTGCCGTCGCTTGCCCATTGCACGACTTGGTTGTAGGCGTCCATCATTGTGGTTCCGTCGAGACCCTTGGCCGCCCCGTAGATCTCAACCCCGGAGGTCCGCAGACTCTCGGCTGGGAGAGTCACTGTTGGTCCGGCTGATTCGCCTACCTGGACGAGCCGGGTTGGTTTCGCTGACTTCAACTCAACGGGAGTGAGCACCCGCAGGAGGATTTCGGTGGGGCGTCCCCAGAGGAAGTCGAGAATGACGTCGTAGCCCTCACCCATATCCTCGGTGAATGCCCGCGCGAGCGCCTCGTCCTGGACCGCGGTGTTGATCACTGCGTCTGCGCCGAGCGCGAGGATCTCCCGCAGCGCCTCGTCGTCGCGTCCGGTAGCCACGATCCGCCCAGCGCCGAGCAGTCGGGCCACCTTGACCGCCAGTCGGCCGCAACCCCGGTCGCGCCTTGGATCAGCACCGTCTCACCAGGGGCGAAGCCCGCGGCGGACTTGATGCAGAAGCCCGTCACGGCCGACGCGAGAACAGCCGCGACGGCCGGGTCGATGCCCTCCGGTGCGGGAACGACGTTGCTCTCGGCGACCACCGCCTTCTCGGCCAGTGCGCCGTACGGCGGTTTGGTATTGCCGAACCCCACCAGAGTGCCGTCGGGCAGGGTACCCACGCCGTCGAAGCCGGGGATCGCCGGCACCTGTGCCATGAACTGCTTGCTGGCGAAGTGCGTTCCTGCCGCGATCATCTTGTCGATGTTCTCTACTGCGACCGCCTTCACGTTGATGATGACTTCACCTCGCCCGCGACCGGGTCGGGGAAGTCCTCATACCTCGGGACGCCCCCCACCTGGTGGAGTACCGCTGCCTTCATGTCGGTCCCCTCTCCCGGGATGCCTCTCTAACAGCGTTAGGGGGCCGACTCTAACACCGGTAGAGTGGCGATGGCGAGGGGGTGTGGGCATGGCGCTGGACAAGGACCGGATCGTCGCGGAAGCCGTCGCGCTGCTGGACGAGGGCGGGCTCGACGGCGTGACGCTGCGGAAGTTGGCCCAGCGGCTCGGCGTGCAGGCTCCCACCCTCTACTGGCACATCCGCAACAAGGCCGAACTGATCAACGCACTCGCCGAAGCGATCCTGGAGGAGGAGCTCACCCAACTGAGGCCACCGGGAGCTAACGAGCCCTGGCGGGAGTGGCTGATCGGCGTCGCCGTGCACCTACGCCGAGCCATGCTCGCCCACCCTGACGGCGCCAGGGTGGTATCAGCCGCTCACCTGTCGCCGACCATGGCCGCGGTCTCGGAGTTGGCCATGAGCACACTCGTCGATCGGGGACTGCCGCTTCGGCAAGCTCGCCTGACGGTGCTCGTGGTGGACCGGTTCACCATCGGACATGTCCTCGAAGAACAGTCGCCTCCACCGGACCAGGAAGCGCTTCATGGCTTCGACGCCGACGCGTTCGCCAAGCGACATCCCACGATCGTCGCGGGCATCGCAGACTACTTCCAGCCCGGCCGAACTGTGGATGATCTCTTCCGCGACAGCCTCGAACTGATCCTGGGCTGACATCAACGACAGATCGGTGAGAAGAACCGGCCGACAATCGCTGAGAAGACCCCGGCGAAGTCCAGGGGAACCTACACCAAACCCCCGCCGACGCGGCCCCGCCTCCGCAGCTTCGCCTGACAGGAGCCTCGCCGAAGGCGCGCCACGGCCGGCCAATGCGGCGCGTCGAAGGTGGGCTCCCTCTTGCGGGGGAGCTGGTGGCCGTCTCCCTCCGAGGAACCATGCGCTGATTCGCGAGCGAGGCCGACGACGCGTGCCCGCCGGGGACCGTAGCGTGCAGCCAGATCCCGACTCGATCCGAGCGCCGCACGCCAAGGAGGCCGCCATGCTCCGCCGCGCCCAAGCTCCGCCGCCAACCTCGCGCACCGACGATCTCCAGGCCCAGGCGCGTCGGTCCGGCTCGCCGGCGGGGGGTGCGCCGCCATCGAATGCGTCCCCGCTCGATGGAACCCTGAGCGGTCGGGCGCCTGGAGCGCCGGCCTCGGCGGTCGCGCCTCCATTGATCAGCGCGCCGCGGCTGCGGCGGGTGGCGGTGCTGGAGCGCTGGCGTGCGGAGGGGATGCTCGCGCTGCTGGGGCTGGCGCTGCTGAAGCTGATCGTGCAGCTCGCGGTGGCCGGCAGGTACGGGTTCCACCGCGACGAGCTCTACTATCTCGCCGCCGGACGGCACCCGAGTCTCGGCTACGTCGACTATCCGCCGGTTACGGCGTGGATGGCGAGGCTTTCCACGCTGGTCTTCGGGCACTCGCTGGTGGGACTGCGGGTCTGGCCCGCCATGGCTGGGGCCGTGATCGTGGTCCTGGGTGGGCTGATCGCGCGCGAACTGGGCGGAGGCCGGTTCGCCCAGATCCTGGCCGCCTTGCTGGTGCTGTGTTCGCCAATGTTCCTCGGCAGCAATTCGATGTTCCAGACGGTCTCGTTCGATGAGCTCACGTGGGCGGTCTGTCTCTACCTGGTCGCACGGCTGCTCGCGCGGGGCGGACCGCCGCGGCTGTGGCTGGCCATCGGGGTGGCCTTCGGGATCGGGCTCGAGACCAAGTACACGATCCTGGTACTGGGCATGGGGTTCGCGGTCGGCCTGGCGCTCACGGCGCAGCGGTGCTGGCTCCTCACCCCCTGGCCGTGGCTGGCCGCGCTCATCGCGACGGCGTTGCTCGCCCCGAATCTCGTCTGGCAGGCGACCCACGGTTGGCCGACGCTCGAGTTCCTCGGCAACCACAACGCGGAAATGGCCGCTGAGAACCCGCCCACGCGCTTCCTTTCCGAGCAACTGCTCCTGATCGGCTTCGCGTTGGTGTCGTTGTGGATCGCCGGGCTCGTGCGCCTGCTGCGGCATCCACGCTTCCGCATGCTCGGCCTGGCAGCTGTGGTGGTCATCCTGGTCCTGCTCGTGCAGCGGGCGAAGAGCTACTACGCAGGACCCGTCTACCCAGTGTTGCTCGCGGCCGGGGCGATCTCGTTCGAGCGGTTCCTGAGCAGGCAGACGAGCCCGCAGCGGAGGCGTCGCCAGGTTCGCTCGATGATCGTCGCGCTGGCGATCAGCTCGGTGGTGGCGGCCCCCTTCGCTCTCCCGGTGCTGCCGATCGACCAGATGGTCCGATACCACCTGGACGAGCTCCGCAGCGACTATGCCGAGATGCTCGGCTGGCCCGAGCTGGTCGGGACGGTTGCCGCCGCATACCGATCCCTGCCCCCGGACGAGCGGGCGACCGCCAGGGTCCTGGCGGCCAACTACGGTGAAGCCGGTGCCGTGGATTGGTTCGGTCCTCGGCTCGGCCTGCCATCGGCGATCAGCGGACACGTCTGCGGTGACCTGCGTCGGGTCGGCACCGTCACCAACGACGCCGGCGCCGACAACGAGGAGCGGGGCGGCCCGATCTACCTCTGCCGCGACCTGCGCATCCCGCTCGAGTCCTGGCCCGCCTTCCGACGCTTCGTGAGCTGAGCCCGCTCGTGCCGAGACCGTCGGAGCCCGATGGGGATCCGAGGCCGGTAATGATTGGGTGCCGGCTACTTCGGGGTGGCGGCGCGGAGCATGGCCTCGTTGACGTACGCCTTGTCGTGCATGAAGGCGCGCCGCCACAAGAAGTACTCGGAGCGCGGCCGGTCGTCGGTGATCTCGGGACCCGGACCGGTGAACGCGGTCACCTGATCGTCTGCCAACCATTCGGCATGGTGGACCGCTCGAACCCAGCCGGGCCCGTCGGTCGGCGGGTAGTCCGGCGAATCCGCAAGATCCCGGACGGCTGCCGGATTGCCGAGCACCTGGAGGACCGTCTGGTCGGTGAACCGCAGCGGCGCGTCAGAGCCGAGCATGAACATGCCATGCCCGCCAGGGGAGAGCATCAGGCTGACGTGCGGGAAGACGTTGTGGAAGGTGCGCACGTGCGCCTTGAGGTCGTCCATTGGCAGCGCATACGGCATCCACAGGAGGAACACCCCGCCCGGGCGAAGTCGCGTCTTGCCCTCGGTCAGGAATTCCCTGGTGTAGAGGACCACCGATCCGGCGCTCTCGATGGGTGGCGCCGGGTCGACCGCGATGAGGTCGTAGCGCTCACGGGCCAGCCGGACGTAGTTGCGCCCGTCGCTGGTGATCACCTGCCCGTTCGGGTGATGCAGGTAGCTTGCGGCGTCAGAAAAGAACACCGGCATGCGGCTCGGCACGGTCGGGGACAACTCGACCGCGTCGGTCCGCATGCCGAGCTCGAGGCCCGACCGGTAGGTGCTGCCCATTCCGAAGGCGATCACCAGGAAGTCCTGCGCCTGAGGTCGCAGCGCCTTCGAGAGGTAGCCCATCAGCTTGGTGTCGACCGTGAGCGAGGTCACGCCGACCCCGCCGATCAGCAAGCGCCGTTTCGCCGCTGGACCGCCGACGGTGTCGACGGTGGCCAGCTCGTCCTCGGCGTGCGTCACGGGGAGGCCGAGCGCGCGAAGGCGGTTCTCGGTGGCGGTTCGGGTGACCGGCAGGTCGAGCGACGATGCGACCAGTCCCAGCAGCGCCAAGGCGGCGAATGCGACCGCCCCCACCCTCGCCCGACCCGGACCCCACCGACGACCTGCTGTCCCGCCATCGCCTGAGCCCCCGAGCGCCGATCGTCCGCCGCCGGCGGCTGCCCGGCCATCTGTGCCGGGGTGCGCAAGGCTGGTGGAGGCCCTGATGGGGGCCTCTTCGGCGACCACGCGGGTGCCTGAGGGTCTTGCATCGGTGGGGAAGCCAGCGGCGGCGCGGCGGCGCCAGGTCGGGTCGGCGGCGAGGAGAGCGGCGCCGGCGAGGAGGTTGAGGGCGCCGAGCAGGAGGACGGAGCCGTTGGTCCCCAGGGTGCCCGCCAGTATGAAAGCGGCGCTGAAGGAGCCGAGGATGGACCCGGCGGTGTTGGCCGCATAGAGCAGCGCGACACTGCCGCCGGCAGCGCGGGCCGACGGCGTGACCAGGCGGCCGGCCAGCGGGAAGGCGTAGCCCATGAGGATCGTGGCTGGGAGCAGGATCACGACCGTACGGACCACGAAGGGGACCGCGCCGACGACGCCGCTGCCGAGCACCACCGTCGCCTGGGCCAGTGCTCCCACCACCGCGAGGCACACGCCAAGCGTGCCTGCCCGCTCGCGGGACGGAGTGGACCAGCGCCGGTAGATGGCACTCCCGATGGCGATGCCGGCAAGGAAGATCGCCAGGATGGTCGTGAAGATGTAGATGCTGGAGCCGGTGCCTTCCGACAACATCCGGGTCCACAGGACCTCGAGGGCGAGCGAGACGAACCCGGAGACGAACGTCGCCAGCAGGATCGCCCAGCGTGGCGCGAGCCGGCTGCCGGCGGGATCCGGGTGGGCGTCGTCATCGAGCCGGCCACCGCGCTCCTCATCGACCTCGCCATCGGATCGGGCGGGGGCGATGGCGGCGAGACGGGATCCCTCGCTCGCCGGTGGGGTCCCGCGATCGACCGCAAGATCAAGGTCGTCACGTCTGGAATCGCCGCCGATGGCCTCGGCGCGACCGCTGTCCGGCGCCGTGGGCCGATCGGCAAGTCGCGAGAGCACCAGAGCGCCGGAGCCCGCGATCAGGTTCAGCGCGACGGCGACGTAGCTGGTGAGCCGCAGGCCGAGGAACTCGATCAGCACGAAGCCGGCGATGACGGTCCCAGCGACGGCACCGGCGGTGTTGGCCGCGTACAGCTCGCCGAGGCGAGCCCCGGCCTCGTCGAGTGTGCGGACGAGATGGCGGACCAGCAGCGGCAGGGTGGCGCCCATGAGGAAGGTCGCGGGCGCGACCGCGGCCAGCGCGAGCGCGAACCGCACCGCGGTGAGCGCGAGGGTGTTGTCCACCAGGCTGGGGTAGGCGCCGCGGTAGAGCTCGGCGAGGTCGTCGAAGGCGAATGGCAGGAAGATCGCGAGGACCGCCACGCCGAGCTCGATCGAGCCGTAGAGGCGCAGCGGTCGTGCGCTGCGGCGCGCCCAACGCCCGCCGGCCAGGCTCCCAAAGCCGAGGCCGGCCATGAACGCGGTCACGATCGTCGAGACGGCCTGGGTGGTGTTGCCGAAGACCAGCACCAGCTCGCGCGACCAGACGACCTGATACACGAGCCCAGCCGCCCCGGATCCGACGAACAGGGCGAGAATCAGCCCACGGCGGGCGGGTCTGGTACGGCTCGACGGCCTGGTTCGGGAGACAGCGACGGCCACGGGGGG
>WNFY01005088.1_pt1 | contig 11927 bp, 5 predicted proteins | sample 5400091 | NCBI WGS metagenome assembly WNFY01 (sample SAMN13153364, study PRJNA577476) | soil metagenome | isolation source: 60 cm soil or saprolite under grassland replicate 1 | place: USA:California | collected 2016-06-15 | reverse complement strand
CAAGTATGAACAGCGCAACCGCGCCATGGCTCATTTAGCCAGCAATGTGTTGGTGCTTCTCTGCCAGGTGCATGGCTGCTCGCTCCTGTCGATGGAGTCCTTGAAAACACTCAAATCCACCGGACGGGGCAAAGGCGTTCGTGGGCGCTGGCGCAACTATCGCAACAACTCGCAGATACGTGGGGAGATCTGGCGTCTGCTGCGGTACAAATGCCATTTGATTGGCTTACGGTTCCACACCGAACAGCCACGCGGCACTTCCCACGCCTGCCCACGCTGCGGGGCACCCGCCAAAACCTATCGCTCGCCTTCTGACCGCAACGAAGTCGTGAAATGGGGAAGGTGGATGTACTGTGATGGCTGCCAGTATCATGGCGATCGGGACTATTGCGCTTCAGTGAATATTGCTCGTTTAGGCGTCGCATATCTCATCCAAATGAAACAAACGGGCAAGGCGCGCGCCTGCTCAATTTTTGACCCACGGGTCAAGCCTGTCTCTTACACGGGGACAGGCGCGGTGTTGCTGTTGCCACCGACGGGGAACCACCCTGCCCGAACCATTCGGGGAAAGATTTGTTACTATCCTGGCTGGCTTGGTTCGGCTTTCCTTCAATCGTCTCACCAGAAGCATATCTTCTTACGATTGTGTGGATAGCTTAACCTTGCTATGGATAGTTACATATTTGAGCAACGGTTTGTACAGCAGCATAGCGAAACACTGCAAAGTATGTTTAGCACGCTCTACAACAAAGACAGTGAACATTTCCTGTATGAGATCAAGAGGAACCTGTTCAGTAAAACAGAGCGCATGAGAAAACTTGAGAGAAAAAAAGGCATGTTGCCCGATGGCGATATCGCGGCCAATTTCGAGAGCGCACTGAAAAGCGCTTACTATCCCACATTCTGCAGTTTGCGTTACCAATTTTTGCAAAATCAACTATAGCGCGGATTATCAATGTAGCGCTTTAAAATAGCGTTACAACATAAAATGGGCTGCAGCCTAAGTCTATAAAAGTACTGCGGATTGTGGATTTATATAGGTATTTGGCGGGGTTTCTTGGACTGATAGGAAACGACCAACTCTTTGCCATACTATGATTGGTCTCGTTATCTTGTTGTTTTAGGCTTATATAAAACGACAATATGCTGATGCACAATATTTGGGACATACGCGTAAGGATAGCCATACGGGCGTAATCGGGTGCCAGCTTGATACCAAATAATATCACCTTTGTTCTTAAATCCGCACTCCCTTGCTGCATTTGTCAGATCAGCATGTGTCATAATGTACTCGCCATCTTGATAGGAATCACGCACGATAAAGATCATATATTTATCGCTTTTAAGCAACCGATAACATTCTTCAAAAACAAATTTCATTGAAGTTAAATATTCTTCGTATGATGCAAGATTCGCCAGGTCTTTTTCCTCATCAGAGTGCATATTATAATCTGTTCGACGGTTGGCAAACTCTTCAGCATATTGATCATTAGACATAGTTTGCTCAAGATGGATGTTATAGGGTGGATCTGTTGCAATAAAATCAACAGTCTGATCCCTCATCTCGTGCATCACAGTCAAACAATCACCTAAAATAATCTCTTGAGGAGGCAACTTTTCTTGTCTCACTACTTGACTGTAGATATCGATCCAATCCCTATTAATTTCAATTCCTATTGCTCTTCTCGGCCGCCTTGCAATTGCAGCACCTATCAAGGTTCCCCCAACGCCAGCAAATGGATCCAGCACTAACTCATCGTGTTTTGTGAAATACTCAATGAGTGTCCTCATCAATTGGGGAGGTTTATTTGCGCCATGTTTCTTACGTAGTTCTGGACCATATTGAGCAGGATACGCTGTATTTAGAAGCGTCTTGGTGAAATAAAGCCACTGACCACCGGGCAATTCGTTTAATTTATTATTGGGATGAGGTAACTCATCTGTATCAGGAAATGTCCCATTAGGGCTTATTATAGGATTTAGCACATCCTGGGGCAGTTCTAGAGATACTAATTTTTCTTGTCCCTCGTATGTCATAACCCACTCCTTTTTGCAAATATGTTTTGGTCGCTGTTGTTTAACAATTGTACATCATTATAGGCCCTTTATCGTCGATTGTAACCCATACTTGCTAAGTTAACGAAAATTGGCCTCAGTTGTTGGAAACAATATCAATCCAGGAAGAAGAGATGGATAGGGAGAACACAAGCATAGAAGAGATTCAGCATCCTTCTTACAGAAAAATATTATTTTGTTACAAACACGCCCTATTAAAATATAATACTGGCCTCCAATGAGTTTAAGCCATCTAGTTCCCATTTGAGTGCTTTCACCATCTTTGAGCTTCTCCCAATTTTATGAAGCTAGAGGATTTGGAATAAACTTCATCCATAAGTAGATAGCGGGTGCCAAGAGATCGAGGAGGCCAATCTCCCTACCCTGCGTATAATTTCAAATCCTGTTAATCACTGTACCAATATTTAGTGGAGATGCCTTGCTAGGCGATCTCATCTTGAACGCAAAGACCCGGTAATCGCAGGATTTGTTATTAAAGCCCCTTCTCGAGGAGTGTATAAACTAGGTCAGCATAGGGAAGAGAAGGAAATACTACGACACTTAGCGGTGGAAAGTTTCAGAAGCCAAGCTTAAGAGAGAATGTGTCGAGCGTCAATGGTTCAAACAGATGCATAGGCCAGACGAGTTTTAGGGATTCTGCGTACCGCTGTGCTGATCTGTAATAAGCATCTCTTCTAACTGCTGTTCACCAACGTATCACCAAACCATCAAAACGCACATCAACTTGCAACAACCAACACAACCTCACGTTCTTTCAATGATCCACTGTACAAAGCGATCAAACGTCTCTCCTAAGTTCTCTGCTGAGCGGTAGAGACAGACCCGCTCTCCTTTACGTTGCATATTCACCTCTTCGAGGGTGACACCGCGGCCAAAGAGCAGACGGTAGCCACTTTGTTCACAGAGAGACTGCACATCAGGAAGACAATCAGCTATCTGATAGAGTGCAAGGATACAGGCAATCTCGTCATCGTCCACATGTAGGACAAGAGATTGGTCGTTGGCGCGCAAACGTTCTGGTAGGTAATCTGGTAGGTTTCTTCGATAAGTCCTAGCAAGACTTCTCACAGCTTCCGCAAGATCGCGTAGGCGGAAGGGATATTCTGGGGCATAGCTCGCAAAGCGTTTTCTGAGCCGCCTAGCCGTTTCCTCTAACTGTCCAATGCCTTTACTAGCTCGCTGAACACTCTCGTCGAACTTGCACTCGATAAGACCAAAATATAGATGGATCTGACCCGTTGCTGAGTCAGGCGCAAATTGGACAATCAATAGGTCGGTGCGCGCCTCTTCCCGCTCGAACCAGTCATTATGGTCATCAAGAGGAATTACTGCTGTGTAGACCTGCTCCTCTCTATGTGAGATATCTTGCGTAGATGCGGGAGATAAATACCTAGTCGACTCAAGGGCTGTCATCAATAGACCGAGCAACCCCTTAGTATTAGCATCTGTTGCTGCCAATTGGAGTGCAAGTCCGCCGGAAATATCTTGTAGTTGACGCATCATCGCTCCCGCAAGATCAGCCCTTTTCGATGAGGGAAAGCCTTGGTGGCTTGTAGGTGCGATCTGTTGAAGGGCCATATTCACGTTTTCCTTGACACGGTGTGTCCAAGTTGAGGAAATGGTGATATTATATTCACGTTGAGGTCCTACCCCCTTATGAAAATCAATGAGCACGAGGGGCTCATCATCCTCTGGGGAGTTCGCACGGAAAAACTCCCTGGTGATTGCTCGATCTACGATTCCTACCCAGATACTCTGTTTGTGCAGTAATTTGACCAGGGCATCTGTACCAAACGCTCCAGAGCGAAGCTTCGACAGGTGACATTCATACCGATACAACGAATCGGCTCTTCCCTGGCTGCGAGCAGCAATGGTATAGTAGAGTAGCGAAAACGCATCACGGGAATCGACCAGCCCCCGCGTCCAGATCTTGGACTGCTCATCATAGGTTTCTTGCCCCTGATGCAACAAAATGGTCAATGGATCGAGTGGTCCTTCTTGGAAGAAATCGAGCATGCTCGGATCGCCTCTACTCCTTCCCTGGATTTCACCGTAGCCCTTGACGTAGTTATCGAGGGAATATCTCACATCTAGTGGAATCTCCGCGGGCTTCATTGTGACGCCCAGGTGATCCAAGAGCAGGAACAAATGTTGTGTAGGGGGCTGCGCGTCGTCAAAGAGAAACCGCTGCCCCTCCGGTGTCTTCAACAGATCTTGCTGAAGTCTCACAAATTCTGTTCTCGGAAAGAGGTGATATCTCGAACGAACTCTGAGTTCTCCCTGGTCTTCATCATAACGATTCCTAGTCAACTCGCCCTGAGAGGATGGCTCTATCCTCTCAGGAGTAAAGAGACGAATGAAAAATCCTGCATTAACATATTTGCGCTGGATATCCTCGCACATTTGACTCAGGGCGCCTTCGACCGCAAGATCACCAGGGCAGATAACTGAGATGTTTGCCCGATCAACAGCTGAAGGATAGACCCGGAAAAATTGTTCGATTTTTCGAGCTAGTTGCGAAGGTAGACGCTGCAAACGTGGTAAGCTTGCTCGGTATCCACTAAAAAGCCCAGTCTTACTCTCGGACCATGGATATGAGAGTCCATTTCCCGACGGAACTAGTACACCTGTCTGGGATTCTAGGCGGGAAGATGCCTGTTGTGTATGGGCTTCAGATCTTATGGATGGCAGGGTACCTGGAATACTCGTGGAACTCAAATTCTCCAACTCTTCCAGAAACTCGCCAGTTAACACGTCAGGGTGCAAACAGGCATTTTGGATATGCTGGACGAGAAAGGTTTCGTAGGTGCGGCGCCAGCGCAACTGCAGTGGATGAAATGGGGTCACGATGTGTGTGAGCAGTGTCTGCTTCACTTTTGTAAGATCAATCGTGAAGAGTTGCGAGATCCAGGCACCATAGATAGTATGAAAAGCATCCTGCTCTGTTTGTTTCGCGTCAACGAGCAGGTGGACATACGTTGTTAAGAAGTCAGTAAGTGCAGGTAACAGATATGTCGAAAAATACGCCAGTCCCTCTCCCTGTTCACGTATCTTCATAGTAAGTTCGGTGAAACGGTGATAAAGTTCTTGTAAATGTACAAGATGGCTACGCGGCACCTGGGGAAGAGCGACTTGTAGACTACCCTGCTTTCGCAACAAAGCTAATCCCATGGCACGAATATCAGCAGACAGCGGTCCTTCACTACTACAGGTCCAGGAAACGCCATAGCTTGCCCTGCTAGAATGCCCCAGAGTCTGTACAGTCAGCTCCTCTCCCTCTTGTGATGAGGTAACTGAAACCTCATTTTTCTGCCCAAGGATGCCAGTGAAGTGAGGGCTCGTGTCGTACAGAGACACAGGGGTAGAGATAAGCTTTTGGAGTAGCAACGACTCCACGGGGTCATATTCAAGGTGAAAAGAATAGTGCTGTGTTTTCTGCTGCCCTGCAACGCCTCCCTTATACTGAGCCTCAATGGAGACAGCAATATTCAATGCCATACTCCTGGCATCACCAACCTCCAAGTCGTGTATCTGTTCCTGCAACGCCTCATCGTTCGTCCCTTCCTCTTGCATCACTGCTAATTCTTCATCAGAGGCTGTCTTTGCCTGACTCGATGCCGTTCTGGATGTCTGCCCTTTAGCACTATGTTTGCCGCCCTTACCTTTGTTTGTCTCGAAGGGAAACTGCCCATCGGATACTCTTGAAGGGGAAAGGCTAATTGCAGCATCATGAATCAACTCTTCCCACATCTCACGAATCTGGCGGTCCACTTTTTTGACTAGCTGCACCCACTTATCAGATGACGGATCTGGCTGAAGTTGAACTCCCTGCACTGAAAGTTTTGCTACTCGAAGGGCGGTATCAGAGTCGTGCCTTCTGCCTTGTTGCGACTGAAGCGCAGGTTTGGTTTCGTTTTCCTCCTTCCATACCAGCAAGCAGCGGAGAATACCGAGAAAAAGGTTGGTCGTGACGATTGGCGACTGCGGTATCAATGCTTTATGGATAGCGGTCAGTGTTTTTGGTCGAAGTGCGCTCAGATAGTACTGCATCCACTCCACCTGAGTACTCTCGGAGTTGAGAGGAAAACTTGGAGGATTGTATTGCGAGTGATCCCGGTAGAACTCAAGTATACTCAGCGAGAGTTCGTCAAGTTGCTCGTCAGAGAGGATTTTGTTTCTCTGCTCAATCTGTACAAGATCTCCACGAGCTGCAGCTTCTCTTACGTCGCTGCGGATCAGGGCAATGGCGATCTGCTCTGCACTGCGACGCGAGCGCGCGTTCAACTTTCGAATCTCTGCTATGTCTAATAAAGCGCGTGCTTGGCCTAGCCGTGTAAAATCGGCTAATACTCCGAGCAATACAGCTTTCGTCTGCTTTCCCAGATCCGAGGACTTGATATGTTCGTTGGTTTCCCGCTGCCAGTACCCTACCTGAGAGAGCAAGTGATTCTCGACTAGCGAACGTGGGGCTTCAGAGGGGGTTTCCATGAATGCGCGATCTTGAAAGAGACCCAGAAGCGAGAGCTTTTCGCCCCAAGTAGCGTGAGTGAGTTCTGGAGCCGCATACAGCGCATTAAAATATGCCACGACGCGATCTAGATGTGGTTTGACAGTGTCAAAAAGTAGTTGAAGGGTACGTCCCCGCACTGAGGGCGTATTGAGAACCGCCCCCATCTCCCTCTTGCGAAGATCTTCTGTTTCCATTACGTCAGCGCGCATCCATCCAATGAGACAAGAGGCAAACGCTCCCGTCACTTGGTTGCCAATCCGCTCAATTTTGCCCAGACTTGTACTATAGCCCTCGAATGATCCGTTGTCAAAGCACACCACGGGAAACCGCGCAATATTGCGGAAGTGAATCACAGTGTGTCCTCCACTGGGGTACTCTTCCTCGTCAGTTTCTGGCAATTGCTCAATACTGACCAAAAGAATGTTTCCATCGTATCTCGCTTTGAGGAGATCCCAGCACTCACGATAGACTGCCTGATCATATCCATAAATCATGAACAAAAGTTTCGCCTGTGGATGCACGTTCTGTTGTTGCTGAAGGAGCTGGGTTATACTTCCGGCGAGCAATTGAGAAATGGTATAGGGGGAACTCATGGGTGTTCCTCTCTTTCTCCTCGTGGGCGGTAAGTATGTCCATAATGGACAATGATCTCAGCGTTAGCGTCTGAGTACTCAATCAAGAGACCCGCTTCCCGAAGCATCGAGTGCAGTGCAGCAGTATTTTGTTCTCCCAAAGTCGAGACCCATCCTTCGATCCGCTCTTTCTCTTCTGGTTCCGTAAAGAGCCGATGCCATTTTGCGTCTCCCAAATTCACAATGAGCCCATAACGCGTATAGAGAGCCTGTAAAAAGTCGCTGATAGGCATTGTGCGTTGACCAGGTGTGGTCAAGCAATGGATCAGCACTACCAACAATGAAGGGTTCATTGTCAGCTTGCGCCTGCTGCTGCGCCCAGTCGTAGGCTCGACGAAACCTATCATCCGCCCATGAGTGTTGATGACTTCGTAAATGCGGAACAGATCTCCACCACTGCTGCTGAAGTAATGGACAAGCGCCTCGCTCCAGAGTTGCAATGGGGACAGAACCTGCTCAGGAGGAAGGGAGGCAACTGTATCACGTAGAAACTCGAAAAACTTCTCGGCTGTTTTATCGCGTTGTCTGAGATCGTGCTTCCAGTAAGCTTTCAACTGGGTAGAGGGTAAGCGTGTCGTAGAAACGTTGGGAGGAGGCACACCTATTTGTCCTAGGCGTCCTTCTATGAACTGGCGATAGTTTCTACGGATACCGTTGCGTAGGAACGCGAAATCGGTGTAGCCAGCCTCAGCAACCTCCGAGCGGAACTCCCTGGTGCAGTCCACCATGGCGAAGAAACGCGCGCACTTCCTCATTTCTTCGGAAGAGAGCGCCCTCCAACAATTGCAATCGTGCACCCCACGGTCCAAGAGATATAGTACAAGATGAAAATTGAGCAGGCGGTCAATCCATTTCAGCCGTTCGAAGCGCTCGACATCTTCGAGCGAGGCGATCCGCTCGATGTCCTGCATGACGATTTTAATGGAGCGGGCATGAATGCCCGATTCTGTAGTGTCCTGTTGCTGCGAAGGTACTGCAAGTTCCATTTGTACGGGACCGCGATCTCGCGAATGTACACTTACAGCCTTCTGCTGTTCAAGCGGTTTGTACATGCCAAGTGGATAGACACCAATGTTGGCACAGTGGAAGAACTGGAACTCATCCTCAAGGGGAGATTGCCCAGCACGAAAGAGTGCAATAAGGAGGAGATCATGCCCTTTGAGTGTAAAACACTTTCGTATGACGTGTTGGACAACACTTCTCCCATCTTGTAGGGGTACACTCCTAGGAAGTTCTACCGTTCCTAGGTAGAGTGGAACTGGTGACGACGAAAGCGCATAGAGGGAGACATCCCGTGCAGATAACCCGGAAGCAATGAGGATACAGCAGTGTTTCACGTCTGGGGCAACAAGTTGCCAGCCAATGCGTGCCAGGATAGTTGCATATTCATAGATGAGCAGGGGACGAACCAGATTCTCGAGGTAGTCAGGCTGCCCTTGTTGAGGTACGAGCAGGTGGAGCAAAGCATGTCGCATTCGGCGAAGTTGTTCTGGATCATGCTCGAATTGCTGGGCGAAAAACGAGCCCAACGGGCCAAAGCGTTTCACCTGCTTGAGTAAGTAGGGATGATAGGGATAGAAGATGTAGGTGAGGTGCGAACCAACCTTCTGCTCGTAGAGCACGAGGATTTCCTTCAACCAGTGTAGCAATTCGACCTGGTGTTCGCGCAGATTATTGGCAGAAAAGGAACGACAAAGTTGCTCTAAAAAGGGTGTGGAAGTCTGCTGGCTCAGTTGGCCTGCGATCTGATGTTCAGAAGTGTCTGTTCCTGCAGTATGTTCAGAATCATCAAATAGACCAAAGAGTAAAGACCGTTCCAGCACCTTATGTAGTTGCGGTGCAGATGATTCTGAAGTCGAAAATCCTGGAAGCTGCTTAAGTGAAAGTGGGAAGGAAATTGGGTATCTAGCACGCGCGGCATTCTGTATCCCACCTTCTCGTGACTGAACAATATCAATGAACGCCTCTGGAGCGTCGAGCAGGTATTGCAAACTGAGCACACCTAGTTCGTCTGAGATCGTGCGCTCAGGATAGAGTACCGCATGTGTGACCGCCGCAGTCAGACTGAGCGGATTCTCAAAAGGTATCGCTAAACGGAATCCAAAAAACTCGACAACAGAGAAGTAACTGACCGTCTTCTTTGCCACAACCTCCTCCATTCACTAGGTGGCCTGCACGATAATTTGCCCATCGCTGAAGCTGAAGGTAATAGCCCTGCCAACTACCACGTACTCCTCTTTCTCCTCTCCGCGCAAAGTCTCACTTCGCAGCTTTGTCAGGAAGTTCTTTATGTTTGTTGTACGAGGCTCTAGGCCGTTGTACGAGAGCGATCCATTGACAAATCGACGTAATAGTTCATAGAGTAGGAGGTCACAATCGAGAAACGTGAGTGTCTTTTTTTGTCGGAACCGGATTCGGAGCTGAGTGTGCTCAATATAAGGACTATGGGGAGGAGCTGCAAGTATGAGTTCGAACTTAGTCGTTGGAATATTTGCAAACAAAACAGCGTGATCTCGCTGAATGAGATCAAGCCGATCGGATATTCTATTTCCAATAGTTCGTGGTTGCTGAAACTGGTTGAGTGCTCCCACCAGCGCGTAGAGTGAATCCGCAACCACCAGCTTCTCCTTATTGGAACGATCTTCTCTGGTTCTGGAAAGGATACTCGTAACCTGTTTGAAGTCATTATAGTATGACAGAGGAGTAGACTTAAGGACTAATGCCTCATCAGGCACATAAAAAAATGCGTGGCGTTTTCCGGCGATCACCAAGCTGCGGAACCAACCCGGGTCTGGAATCCCTTTTGCACTTGTGCGTTGACCAGCTATGCGTACTGTGTTGAGTACACGATGGTCAAGGTCCATAACAGCCTGCTCTTGAGAGGAAAGATCAGCCCTTATCACTTCTCCTCTAGTATGCTCGGCACCTGCAGATGGCATCCTCGAGGAGATATCCCACACATCAGTTGATGGTGTCGCATATCCCCCTGGATCGAGTTGCCCCAAGCTCAACAAAAGCCGCTCCTGACTGAGGGTGCGACCAAAAGGAGAGATGGAGAGAGATTGGTTGGTCTTCAACAGCTCTTGCTGACGAATAGCCTGAACAAAGAGGCTGTTAAAAAACAAGTACGGAAAGACACGTAAGAGAAAGTTGTCTCTTGTCTGTAAGACGAGTGTATCATCTTCAATAGTTTCTTCTGGAAATAACGAAAGCTGTTCAGGCGAGGTCTGCTCCTCTGGAAAAGCTTGTAGTTCGCAGCAGGATAGGTTTCCCGTTAGCAGGTGTGCAATGGCAGAAAGTGCCTCCCTCAAGGTCACATGCTGACCCATTTGATTGAGCATATCGAAGAGAAGTGCAAGCCTTCTCCACGCAGGATGTTCAAGATTACCAATGGTCTTAACATTAAAGCGGATCGGACAACTGGCATGTACGGGACAAGAGCCACAAGGGCTATCAAAGAGGGCAAATTGCTCACGCTGTGCCAGTTCGCGCACTATGTTCCGCAGGATAGCTGCTCCGATATCACGAGTGTTCAAGTTCAGAACCAGGGCTGACTGTGAGAGTAGAGGGAGTGGCGACTTTATTGCCTCGTTTGACAGTTCATCGCTCGATAAAAATGATTTCGAATCTTCAAGATCTATGAAAATCTGCTGAATGAGTGGCTCGAATGATGAATGATTTTGGCGAATAGCAGTGAGCTGAACACGGAGAATACCCTCGTTGATACTAACAATTGTGATGGGCGATTGAGGAGCAACAGATGCAGAATTCTGCACATCGAACAGCGCCTGGACAAGCAGTTGCTCTAGTTCAGCCGGTACGATAGCACTAGCATCCTTCACGAGCCTATAATTTCCAACAGTTACAATAGCATCGGCGCGTGAGTGTGAAAATGTATCTCGGAAAGCAGTGAGAGCCTCATTAAGAGCTTCTTCACTTAAACTATGCAATGATGGAGGCTGAGCTGCCGATACAGTCAAACGTCCTGTTAGTACAAGCCAGAGTTTGAAAATAAGGTGACTTTTACCATCACCTGCATTTCCAGTCAACACTATGAGAGGGGATGGAGATACCTCTGTGAGGAGAGCATTTAACAAGACATCCAATTGGGTAGGGAAATCGAATCCGCTACAGTTGAGTTCCGCGATAGTCCCAGATTGCTCAGGTTTCCCTAAAATAAAACTATTAAGCTTAGATACATAAGGATTCTCTACCATTGCCACTCCAATTAAGTTGGTGTGAGATACAGTAACAGAGAGAACTTCAATCTCCTGGTAAGGTGGTATTTTGCTAATGGATGATTACCAGCAGCGTTTTCAATGCTTCTCACAAGAAGGATATACTTTTGACAACATATGGTACATGATATATGTATAGATGGCTTTTTCTGCAAAGTTAGCATATGCAGAATATCAAATAGTTGATTATTCGTCAAGAAAAAAGGATACAAGGATACAAGATTGATTGGAATCCAGGATATAGTTACTGATGCCCAGTGCAAATAAGCTGAAAATGTAATGGTGACTGTTCAATGATTATCTTATATCCTCAGTGAGGCAGACGATTTCATTTTTTTGGATCCGCCATATGATAGCGAATTTAGTACGTATGCGCGCAACCAGTTTGACAGGCAGGATCAGGAGCGGCTGGCCAGGTATTTGTTGCATCACTGTAAAGCCAGGTTCATGCTGGTGATTAAAAATACCGCG
>WNFY01005087.1_pt1 | contig 11927 bp, 9 predicted proteins | sample 5400091 | NCBI WGS metagenome assembly WNFY01 (sample SAMN13153364, study PRJNA577476) | soil metagenome | isolation source: 60 cm soil or saprolite under grassland replicate 1 | place: USA:California | collected 2016-06-15 | reverse complement strand
TGAGCGGACTGATCTCAGACTCCTGCTCGGTAAAGGCGCGTCCGACGCTCTTAATGGTTTGGACAAACGCGCTGTCAATGGGTGTGACGACCGGTTCTGCGCCGCCCAATTTCCTGACCTGTACATCGGTGAAACCATGCCCGTCGAGATGGTGCCTCAATTTGGCAAGAATGTCATCGGGAGTTTGCTCAGGCACCAGACGGAAATCCATCTTTGCCATCGCCTTCGCAGGCAGGACGGTCTTCACGCCTTGTTCGGTGTAGCCCGTGAGAAAGCCCGCGATGTTGGCGGTGGGATCATAGACTTCAAGTTCCAGGTCGTAGCCAGTCTTGTCATCAAGGAAGGAATCAATGCCGTACATCGCCCGGACCTTTTGTTCCTGTTCAAGGTCAACCTTATCGCGCAAGGCTTGTTTCTCTAACTCATTCGGTTCGCGAACCTGTTCATAGAAGCCGGGGATGAGCACTTTGCCCTGATCGTCTTTGAGACTCGATAACGCCTTCAACAAGCGCCATGCCGCGCTGGGCAGAGCATGTGCATTGCCGGAGTGGGCATCCACTTTCAAACGCTCAATGCTGTATTCCACGTACAACATGCCGCGAAAGCCGACTGTAACAACCGCCTGACCTTTTTCATTGAAGCCGTTGCCTTCCCATAAGGCGCCATCCGCTTTGAGTAAGTCAGCATATTGTTTCGTCATCGCGTCGAAATGCAAACTTCCAATTTCCTCTTCGCCCTCAAGGATCCACTTAATGCTAATCGGAAGTTCACCTTGTGTAGCCAGAATTGTGCGGATGGCACAAATGCGTGAGATCAATTCGGATTTGTTATCGCTGATGCCTCTGGCAAACAATTTACCATCGCGTTCTGTAACTTCAAACGGCGCGCTATCCCACAATTCCACGGGAGTCTCTGGCTGCACGTCATAATGATTGTAGAGCAATAAGGTGAAATCGCTTTTGCCTTTGAGATAGCCATACACATAGTTCGGAGCGCCAGCGACTGAAAGTTGCTGAGTCTCAAAGCCAGTATCTTTGAGCAAATTTTCCACCCAAACGGCGGTCTCTTTCATCATGCGGTTCTGTGCCGCGACACTTTCCAGGCGACAATACTCTGCGATGAGACTTCTAAAATTCTGCGTTTGAGCCGCTAAATCTCGTTCCAGATTCTCATTCATTTTAAACTCCTAAAAAACTATAATCCTGATCTGTTGCCTGCATTGTAAAGTAAAACAACCGTTTATCTTCGTATTGTTGCATCTCTTTCGGGACCCACACCGATCCACTTCACTGGGATGCTGGTGGCCTCTTCGATGCGTTTTACATAGTGTTGAGCGTTGACCGGCAATTCTTCAAAGGTGCGCGCTTTGCTGATATCTTCATTCCATCCGGGGAGCGTCTCATAAATAGTCTCAACTTTTTCCAAACCGTATGAGTCCACATCCGCATAGCGGACAGGGTCACAACTCAATTCGTAGCGTGTGCAAACTTTGATTTCTTGCAACCCGCTGAGGACATCTAATTTTGTTAGACACAACTCCGTCACACCGCTCAACTGCACCGCGGTCTTAACGATTTCCAGATCAAGCCAGCCCACTCGACGGGTGCGACCAGTCGTTGCCGCAACTTCACTGAACTTCTTATAGACTTCGCTGTCAAAGTCTTTGATCTCAGTTGGCAGTGGTCCCGCACCAACCCGCGTTGTATAGGCTTTGGTCACACCGACGACGTTTGTGATATAACGCGGTGGGATGCCGAGTCCAGCCGAAGCCGCGGATGGAATCGTTGTGGAGGCGGTTACAAACGGATAGGTTCCCCAATCTGTATCCAGAAACGTTCCCATCGCTTGTTCAAGGAGGAAATTCTTATTCTCTTTCAATCCATCTTGCACTATGGAGAATAACTCCCGAATATAAGGCTTTACTTTTAGATAATATTCTCGGTATTGATCGCGCACCGTCTCATATCGCAACGCTTCACCGCCCAGGGCGATGATGATCTTGTTCTTTAACTCCAACTGAACTTGCAATCGTGACTCAAATACCTTGCTCTCAAAATCCGTCCAGCGGATTCCGTTGTAGCTGACTTTATCAGCGTAGACTGGACCAATACCGCGGCGAGTTGTCCCGGTTGCGCCCGCGCCTTTTGCTTCTTCATATAAGCCATCTAGAATCTTGTGATAGGGCATGATCAAGTGCGAACGCGGCGAGATCCAAAGACGCCCCCGCACGTTTATGCCTGAATTATTCAATAGATCAATTTCCTCCACCAACACAGCCGGATCAATCACCACACCGCCACCGATCAACCCTACCGTGTTGGACGCAAAAAGCCCCGATGGCACGAGGTGAATCTTGAACGTGCCAAACTCGTTAATCACGGTGTGACCGGCATTATTTCCACCATTAAAACGAGCTACATAATCTGCGTGTTCTGCCAGAAAATCGACTGCCTTGCCTTTGCCTTCATCGCCCCATTGTGTACCGATTACTGCTGTAACTGTCATGACTCCTCCGATATTCGAATTGGCGATATTCGAGGACTCGAATTTCGAATATCGATGTTTTGAAACGTCACGCATTATAATTCGGGCGACCCGAATCAAGAGGAGTATCCATGAAAATTTTGCCTGAAACGGCTTTGACCTATGACGACGTGTTGTTGGTTCCACAATATTCCAGTGTAGACTCAAGACGTATTCTTTCCACGAATACTTGTTTGACCAAAAAGATAGCCCTGCAAATTCCGATTGTCTCGGCCAACATGGATGTGGTCACAGAAAATGAGATGGCAATCACCATGGCACGCGAGGGCGGGATCGGCATGATCCATCGCTTTATGACGATTGCCGAACAGGCGCGTCAGATCGGGCGCGTGAAAAAGGCCGAGTCGTTTATCGTGGATAAACCCATTACGATGAGCGAAACTCATACGATCGGCGAAGTGAAGCGCGTAGTCAATGAAACAGGTACTGGCGGTATTCTGATTCTGGACAAGAAAGACCAGTTGATCGGAATCATTTCGACCCGCGATTTATTGTTTGAGGAAAATGATGATAGGCTCGTCACAGAGATCATGTCCAAGCCGGTCCACACAGCATCACCGGGGACCACTTTGAAAGAAGCCGAGCGACTCTTACATGAATACCGCGTCGAAAAACTGCCGCTGGTAAACGACGATGGGAAAGTTGTGGGGCTGGTGACGTTGAAAGATATTATGAAGATCACACAATTCCCGAAGGCGACCAAGGACTCAAAAGGTCGTTTGTCGGTCGGTGCGGCAGTGGGTGTGCGGGACAGGGAAATGCGCCGCGTCGAAGCGGTGCTGGAGGCGGGCGCCGATTGTATTGTCGTCGATATTGCCCACGGCGATTCGCATCTGGAAATTGATATGATCCAAAATATTCATAAGCATTTTCCGGATGCACAAATTATCGGTGGGAATGTCGCCACTGCAGATGGGACTAGGCGATTGATCGATGCCGGCGTCGATGCGGTTAAGGTCGGCGTGGGACCTGGATCGATCTGTGTCACAAGGCTGGTCGCAGGCTCCGGCGTCCCTCAATTGACAGCCGTGATCGAATGTTCGGAAGCTGCGCGTCCATATGGAATTCCAATCATCGCGGACGGCGGCATTCGTCAGCCCGGTGATGTAGCAAAGGCACTCGCGGCTGGCGCGCAGACGGTCATGATCGGATCGATGCTGGCGGGCACGGATGAAAGCCCAGGCATGATCATGACCCGTCGAGGTCACCGCTACAAAGCCTCGCGTGGCATGGCTTCACTGGAAGCAAACATCGAACGCAATAAACGCGAAGGCAACGATCTGACTCAGGAAGAAATCGAAGATTATGTTGCCGAAGGTGTGGAGGCGGCGGTCCCGTATCGCGGCAAAGCGCGCGAAGTGCTGACCCAATTGGTCGGAGGCTTACAATCTGGGATGAGCTACAGCGGCGCGCAATCCGTGGAAGAACTTCAAGAGAAGGCAATCTTTGTCCGAATGACGGGCGCGGGGCTGCGGGAATCAGGTCCGCATGATGTGGAAGTGTTGGGATAATATGTGTACTCGGTGGTTGAGTAGCCCTGTCGCGCTGAGCGGAGCGATAGCGAAGTCGAAGCGTGCAGGGCGTATCGAAATCACCAGCACGAAGAAACTTGAAATAACAAATATACTCTGGTTCCGTGTTGGTTTCGACACCTGCACTTGCGTGTTGGTGCAAGTGTACGGCGGACGAACACCGCCTACTCAACCAACGATCAAGGAGATAGCATGACCGATCAAATTGTTGCAGACTGGGTTGAAAAAGATTTTAAACAATTGCATCCTACGTATCATCCGAAAGCTCACGCTAATCCGCTAGTGATCGAGCGAGGCGAGGGTGTGTGGTTGTACACAGTCGATGGACAAAAAATCCTGGATGGCATGGCGGGATTGTGGAATGTCAACGTAGGCTATGGCCGGGGAGAGCTTGCCGAGGTTGCTTACGAACAGATGAAGAAGCTGGCATTTACCTCCGGTTTTTCCGGCATGACCAATCTCCCATCGATTCAATTGGCGGATAAACTGGCTGGCTTTGCTTATGAAGGTTTGAACACGACCATGTTCACATCCGGCGGATCGGAGTCAAATGACTCTGCATTCAAGACTGCTCGTTATTATTGGAAGCGCAAAGGGAAGCCGGGCAAATATAAAGTCATTGCGCGCAAGGGCTCCTATCACGGTGTGACACTTGCAGCTACATTTGCTACGGGTCTTGAAAAATATCACACGATGTTTGGTCCGGCTGTGGAAGGCTTTGTTCATATTCCCGCACCATATCCTTATCGATTCGCTGGAGATATGAAAACAGGAGAGACGGTTGGTCAGGCTGCAGCGCGTGCCTTGGAGGAAGCGATCCTTCGCGAAGGCGCGGACACAGTCGCGGCATTCATTGCGGAACCAGTCATGGGTGTCGGCGGTGTGATCGTTCCTCCCGACGATTATTTTCCATTGGTACGCGCCATCTGCGATAAATATGAAGTTCTGTTCATTGCGGATGAAGTGATCACAGGGTTTGGTCGCACTGGTGAATGGTTCGCCCTCAAACATTGGAATGTAAAGCCGGACATTCTCTCCTTCGCCAAAGCGATCACCAGCGGATACGCTCAACTGGGCGGCATTCAAATCTCGGACGAGATTCGCGAGACGATGGAATCGGCGGCCGAGACAGAAGCATACATGCACGGTTTCACTTATTCCGGTCACGCCATGGCCTGTGCGGTGGGTCTGAAAAATATTGAGATTATGGAGCGTGAAGATTATCCGCGGCGCGCCCGCGAACTTGGCAAACGTCTCTTTGAAGGATTTAACTCGCTCAAGGAATTTCCGTTTGTCGGTGAAGTACGCGGTCTCGGTTTGATCTATGGTGTCGAGATCGTCTCCAATAAAGATACCAAAGCTGCGGATGCCGCGACGACAGCCAAGATTTTCAAAGCTGCACAGGAACGCGGATTACGAACGCGTCCCCTTGGCAATGTTCTCGCCTTTGCGCCGCCGCTATCGATCAACGAAGAAGAAGTGGATGAAATCGTGAAGCGTCTTGGAGCAGCGATGGATGCGGTTTCATGAGCCCCATCCCCGGCCCTTCCCCGACGAGCGGGGATGGGAGTTAACGCCAAATATGAAAAATGATTTTCCACGCATTGTTGTTCCTCCTGAGATTCGACACAAAATGATTGAGATCGCGCGTGAATTTCGAAAAGAACCAACTGTAGGTGAGAAAACCCTTTGGAATGCCTTGCGTGGAAAGAAATTGGATGGTATCAAATTTCGTCGCCAACAACCTGGCGGTTATTTCGTTGTTGATTTTTATAGCTCGGTTTATCGGCTTGTGATAGAAGTAGATGGACCAATTCATGATCTCCAAGAAGATGCCGATCGTGCTAGACAAGAGATATTAGAAATATTAGGACTAAATGTATTAAGGATAAATTCGGCAACTGTTGAAAACAATTTACCTATCACGCTTACATTGATTCGCGATTCGATTCATTCAATAAGCCTAAATAAAAACCAAGCTATTCCCTCCCCCTTTATGGGGGAGGGCCAGGGTGGGGGTTGATCATGTCTGTCTATCTTCACGATATACCGCTCTCTGAAGCACAGGCGCGATTAAAGCAAGCGCTTCAAGATGCTAATCTATGGCGCGTCCTTGCAGCAGAAACTATTCCATTAGATGAAAATGCCCTGGGTCGCGTGACTGCCGCGCCTATATGGGCGAAGATTTCTTCCCCCCATTATCATGCTTCGGCGATGGACGGTTTTGCAGTCCGCGCCGTGGCGACCCATGGTGCCTTGCCTTCCAAACCTCTAACGCTCCAAATCGGACCGGAAGCTGCCTACGTGGATACAGGCGATCCCTTACCCGATTGGGCGAACGCGGTCATTCCCATTGAGAATATTGAATCTTTAGACGAACTGGGAAACCTCACAAAGGAGATTCGCAATCCCATATCGATTCGAATTCGCGCTTCCATCACACCCTGGAGTCATGTGCGACCGCTGGGAGAGGATATCGTCGCTACGCAATTGGTTCTGCCAGCTGGTCACCTTTTGAAACCAGCAGATTTAGGAGCGATTGCGGCATCCGGGCATCAGGAAATTAAAGTAGCGCGGAAACCGAGAGTGGCAATTCTTCCTACGGGGACCGAGCTTGTCCCGATTGGTAGTAAGCTCAAGAGAGGGGATATCCTTGAATACAATTCCCTTGTCCTTGCCGCGCAGATCAAATCCATGGGCGGCGAAGCGACGCGCTATCCAATAACGAAAGATGATTTTGATTTAATCTGTGAACGCGTTCAGGAAGCGGCTGAGAGCCATGATTTGATTTTATTGAATGCGGGTTCCTCCGCCGGCGCAGAAGACTTTTCCTCGAAAGTAGTTGAGAAGCTTGGAACGCTCCTTGTTCACGGAGTTGCCGTTCGACCGGGACATCCAGTAATCTTGGGAATGATCAATCGTCAATCCGGAATCGAAAATCAAAAATCCGAAACCCTGACCCCTGACCCCTCGCCCCTGATACCTATCATTGGTGTTCCCGGCTATCCCGTCTCTGCCGCCCTCACGGTTGATATCTTTGTCGAGCCAGTCATCGCTCAATGGCTTGGTCGACAGCCGAAGGTATTGCCAACTGAAACCGCCACACTAACACGCAAGATCGTTTCGCCGCCCGGCGATGACGATTATGTCCGCGTGGTCGTGGGAAAAGTGGGCGATAAACTTCTCGCCGCGCCTCTCTCACGCGGGGCAGGGGTGATCACATCTCTCGTGCAAGCGGATGGACTCGCCGTCATTTCGCGCGGCACACAAGGCATCAACGCGGGCGAACCTGTACAAGTTCATTTATATCGGAGTAAAGCAGAAATCGAGCGAACCATATTTTGCATTGGTTCCCATGATCTCACACTTGATCTGATGTCGCAATTTCTTGCTGAACAGGATCGCAGACTTGCCTCGGCAAACGTTGGTTCGCAGGGCGGATTGATCGCGCTTCGCCGCGACGAGGCGCATCTGGCAGGATCGCACCTGCTCAACCCTGAAACAGGCGAATACAATATTTCCTATATTCGGCAATATATGCCCGGAATTCCAGTCAAAGTCGTGGCGCTGGTTGGTCGTGAGCAGGGTCTCCTCGTGAAAAGAGGAAATCCAAAGGGCATCCAAAGCCTGGAGGATCTGCGCAGGTCCGAGGTTCGCTTTGTGAATCGGCAGCGCGGTGCTGGCACGCGTGTTTTGCTCGATTACCATTTGAACTTGATGACAATCTCTCCAGAGTGGATTGTCGGCTATTCTCAGGAAGAGTATACTCATCTCGGAGTTGCAGCCGCTGTTGCATCGGGTCGTGCGGATTGTGGGCTGGGAATTACCGCCGCTGCACAGGCATTGGATTTGGATTTTATTCCACTCTTTAAAGAGCGATACGATCTGGTGTTTCCCAAGCAATTTGCGGAAAGTGATCTGCTCTTGCCTCTTTTCGGACTTTTGAGCGATCGCCGTTTTCGAGAGGCAGTGTCGCAACTGAAAGGATATGACGTGTCCGTGATGGGCACAATCATTTTGGAGGATTAGATGGCCGAAGCGCTCATCATTGACGATAATCGTTCCACTGCGGACGCATTGAACCAGATGCTCGCTGTCCTTGGATTCAAATCCCGTGTTGCTTATAGTTCCAGTGCTGCCATGTCTCTTTTAGGCAGTGGATTCATACCTAAATTTGTGTGTCTCGATATCAATATGCCTGGCGTCGATGGGACGGAGATCCTTGCTTATCTTCGCCGCGAACCGCGACTGATTCCTGTTTCTGTTTTTGTCATTACTTCTGATGATCAGCCGGAGACTCGCCGCAAAGTCATGAAGCTGGGCGCAACTGCAATGATCATCAAGCCCGCGACAATTGATGCCCTTGAAAGCGTGCTCAAGAAAACAAAACTGCTGTAAGAGCATTTTCTAATTCAACTATTAAAAACCGCCACTGTTCAGTGGCGGTTTTTCGTTATAATCTACACGATAGATCATGGTTCAAAAAATGAAAAGAATTGTGTTTTTGGTGGTGGGTATTCTTTTGTTGACGGCCTGTGGAACATCTTCCAGTTCATCTAATTCCGATTCCAATGCACCGCTTGCAACGGTTCCAGCCAAGTATGCTGGAAAGACGAATCCCTACGGCGTCGAAATGGCTCCGGAGGGCGATAAGTTGTTCCAAACGAACTGCCAGATGTGTCATGGAGCGCAAGGTCATGGTGACGGACCGGCGGGCGAGTCGCTTGCGCCTAGACCTAAAAACCTGTCTGCATTCCAGAAAACCGTCGATGATGATTACCTCTTATGGCGCATCAGTGAAGGAAAACCCGGTACGTCCATGGTGGCATGGCAGGGAATCTTGACCGAAGATCAGATCTGGAAAATTGTTTCCTTCATTCGCACGTTAAAGGAGTAATGTTCGGAAACTAGACTTGAATAACTCGGAGAGAGTCATATAATAGGCACAACCCAAAGGAGAGAGATTATGGCGATTTCGTCTGGAATCCCCGCGCCCGATTTTAATTTGCTGGATGATACTGGCACGCCTCGTAAGCTTTCCGATTATCGCGGAAAGAATGTAGTGCTATATTTTTATCCCAAAGATGATACACCTGGCTGTACCAAGGAAGCCTGCAATTTTCGAGATGACTACTCCGCGTATGAAAAGGCTGGGGTGGTCATTTTAGGCGTGAGTCCCGATAGCGTTAAATCCCATGTGAAATTTAAAAAGAAATTTGACCTCCAATTCCCATTGCTGGCCGATGAAGGACACAAGGTCTGTGACCTCTACGGTGTTTGGGGACCGAAGAAATTGATGGGTAGAGAATATGAAGGTGTATTGCGAACTACGTTCTTAATCGATGAAAAAGGAAACATTGTCAAAGTATTTGAAAATGTGCGCCCAGCAGAACATAGCGCGGAACTGCTTTCGGCGTTAGGTGCAGCCGCATAACGGACTACAGGCTCAGGCTTGTTTTTAACGATTGCGGTTTTTCTGCGACTTAATTCGTGACAAATAGAGGAAAGTTTGGTAAATTAGAGCGGTTGTAGACTGGGGAGGGTCCCCGTTGATATTTCTTAGGAGAGAGGAAGTATGCGACATTTTGTGGTTGTGGGAATTCTTGTTATCGTAGTGGCAGTCCTCGGGTATGTGGGTCTCCAGGTTGCTCATTTGATGCCGGTGCAGGCGAGCACTCAATCCGTGCCAATTGATCAATTATGGAATACAGAATTAGGAATGATTTCCTTCCTGTTCGCGCTGATTGTGGTTCCCATGGCATATAGCCTGGTTGTGTTCCATAGAAGAAAAGGAGATACAACAGACGCGAAACATATCGAGGGCAATTCAACCCTTGAAATCACCTGGACGATTATTCCGTTGTTCATTGTGATGGCGTTTGCCTATTTGGGTGCGGGAAATTTGGCGGAAATTCGCAGGGTGGATCCGAATGCGATGGTTGTGAAAGTGAACGCTCAGCAATGGTCGTGGAGTTTTGAATATCCTGCGACGGGAGTAACCAGCAAAGAATTGAATATCCCGGCCGGGCAGCAGGTTCTTTTGCAGATGACATCTCGAGATGTCATTCACTCGTTTTGGGTTCCTGAATTTCGTCCGAAACAGGATGTAGTACCGGGCCGTATCACCGAGCTCCGCATCACACCGATAAAGATCGGCGATTACAAAGTTCGTTGTGCAGAATTGTGTGGAACTTCGCATGCCTATATGGAAGCGCCGGTCATTGTTACCTCACAAGGTGATTTCGATACGTGGATGGCGGAGCAGGTGAAATTGGCGGAAAAGGCGGCGCAAACACCTGAAGGACGTGGTCAGGCGCTAGTGAACGCCAATGGCTGCGCCGCCTGCCACTCCGTCAACGGTGATTCGGGAATTGGTCCGACGTGGCTGGGTCTCGCCGGTTCGCAAGTGAAGATCTCTGGCGATGGAACAGTCACTGCGGATGATGCTTATATTCACGAATCCATCAAAGCGCCGCAAGCTAAAATCGTGGCTGGCTTTGAAACGCAACTGATGCCAAATTTCGGATTTACCGATGATCAGATCAACGACATCGTCGCGTATATCAAGACGTTGAAGTAGTGAGGAGTTGAGAGAATGAGAGCGTTCTTACGTGGATTGTTGTTCCTGATTATAGGTGCAGCGGTGGGCTTTGCCATAGGCGCGGGCTTATCTTTTCTGTTTGAGGGATCCCTGCATGTAGTGGCTGGCGTGGTACTGGCATTAGTTGCTGCCATTGCAGCCTTTTCATGGGGACTTGCCGGTTTCAACACAGTTACTAAGGGCCTGGTCTTACTATTTGTGGGAGGCATCCTCGGCTATGTGCTGGGGCTATTCCTCGACCTGTTTGTTTCCGGTAGTTGGAATTTCACGGGCTCGGTTGCCTCGGCATTTGCATTGCTGATGTCTGCGACGGCCTTCTTCTTTGGACTGTATGGTTATCGTGGCATCACGCGCGGTCTCGTATGGCAAGTGGTTGGAACCCTGGTGGGTGGATTTTTTGTCACCGGTATTCGACTTCTATTCGGCGGCAAACCATTTGGCACGTTCTTCTTTACGGAACCGGCCTGGGTGTTCGGGGCGTTAGTCGGTGTGATTTCCTTCCTGTTTGGTGTCGGCGTACTCGAGGACTGGATGAAGTGGGCACGTGGCATTGATACACCCGAACATCACGAAGATGTTCCCACCTGGGAAAAGTATTTCAATGTGTCACTTGACCACAAAGTGATCGGCATTCAATATACGATCACAGCCTTAGTATTGCTTGGTGTGGGCGGTACGTTTGCGATGATCTTCCGCACTGAGCTCGCCCAATCTCAATTGCAGTTCCTAACTACAAACTTGCGATTGTTCGATCAGAACGGACCGCAGATCTATAACTCGCTCATGTCCCTGCACGGCATGATCATGATCGTCTCGATCCTGCTCGGTATTTCAGGCATCATGAACTATGTGGTTCCTTTGCTTCTCGGCGCACAGGATATGGCGTTCCCTCGCATGAATGCCTTTGCGTTCTGGGTGGCTGTTCCTGCTTCCGTGCTGTTGCTCATGAGTCTCATATTGGGTGGCTTTGATACAGGCTGGACGGGTTATCCTCCGCTTTCGGCGCGTGCCCCTACCGGAGTACAGATGTTCTTCCTGGGCGTCTTTACTGCTGGTTGGTCATCCATCTTAGGCTCATTGAATATCATTGCCACGGTTATCCGTCTGCGCGCAAAAGGGATGACCGCCATGCGCATGCCGATCTTCGTCTGGGGCTCAATCGCAACTTCCATCATTGCCTTGACCGCCACCCAGCTGATCGGGCTTTCGTTCCAGCTGGTGATGTTCCAGCGTTTGCTCGGCATGGGTTT
>WNFY01027031.1_pt1 | contig 11928 bp, 10 predicted proteins | sample 5400091 | NCBI WGS metagenome assembly WNFY01 (sample SAMN13153364, study PRJNA577476) | soil metagenome | isolation source: 60 cm soil or saprolite under grassland replicate 1 | place: USA:California | collected 2016-06-15 | reverse complement strand
GAAGCATATCTGGCCGGCGGACGTGTTTCATTGTCACGACTGGCAGACGGCGCTTGTGCCGGTGCTGCTGCGGACGTTGTATGGCGATGATCCGCTAGTGAAAAATGTTCCCGTCGTTTTCACGATTCACAATATGGGGTATCACGGGCAATTCACGCGGGACGTGCTGGACCGCCTGGGAATCCCGCAGAGCCTGTTTCATCCAAGTGGAATTGAATTTTTCGGGAGCGTGAACCTGCTGAAGGGTGGGCTGGTTTTTTCCGATTATTTGACCACGGTCAGCAAGAAATACGCGGAAGAGATTCAGACGCCGGAGTACGGGCATGGTTTGGACGGCGTGGCGCGAAACCGCGGCGACCGGCTGGTGGGGATTTTGAACGGTGTGGATTACACGGCGTGGAATCCGGAGAAAGACAAGTGGATTGCCGCGAAGTATTCCGCGGAGGACTTGAGCGGGAAACAGGTCTGCAAACAGGATTTGCTCGAACAGTTTGGATTGCCGCAGGAGCACCTGGGGTGGCCGGTGATCGGAATCGTGTCACGTTTTGCGGATCAAAAAGGCTTCGATCTGATTGCGGAGAAAGCGCACGAGCTGATGCGCGAGGATCTGGTTCTGGTGGTGCTGGGATCCGGCGATCGGAAATACGAAGATTTGTTCCGGGCGCTGGCGGCGGCGTATCCGGGCCGCGTGGGAGTGAAGATCGCGTATGACAATCCGCTCGCGCACAAAGTGGAAGCCGGGGCCGACATGTTCCTGATGCCGTCGCGCTATGAGCCTTCCGGGTTGAATCAGATGTACAGCTTGAAGTATGGTACGGTGCCGATTGTGAGAGCCACCGGGGGGCTGGACGACAGCATCGAGCCGTTCGACGTGGAACACGGCACGGGGACCGGGTTCAAGTTCAAGCAATACACCGGTGAAGCGCTGTTGTATGCGGTGCGGCAGGCGTTGCATCATTACATGGACGAGCGGATCTGGAAGCGCATCCAATTGAATGGCATGCAGAAGGATTTTTCGTGGAAGGGGCCGGCTTCGGAGTATGCGAAACTGTACGAAGCCGCGCGCGCCCTTCGAGGCTCCCCGCAAGATTCGGGGCAAGCGGCTGGCGGATTAGCGCCACCCACGCAAAGTTCGGGGAAAGCCGCTGCGGGTTCTGGGCAAACCCCTCGGGCTTCGGGGCGAGGGGCGCGAAACCAAAAGCCTGTTACAACATCTAATTAATTTGACAGAGGAGAGAAGCGGCGGCGCCTGGCAAGCCGCTGAGGAAAAAGGACATGGCTGACAATACGATTCAGGCGGTTAACGACGGGAATTTTGAAGCGGAGGTGCTCACGGCAAGCAATTCCAAGCCGGTGATGGTGGACTTCTGGGCGGAGTGGTGCCGGCCGTGCCACATGCTGGCGCCAACGGTTGCCGAGATTGCGCATGATTACGAGGGCAAGCTCAAGGTGATGAAGCTGAACGTGGATGAAGCGATGAATTCGGCGGGGCGCTACAACATTCGTGGAATTCCCACGTTACTGGTCTTCAAGAACGGACAAGTGGTCGAGCAGATCGTGGGCGCGGTGCCAAAGGAGCAGATCACCAAGGCGCTGGATCGGCACCTGGGGTAAATTAAGCAAAGAAAATGAGAAGGCGTGTCGTACGGTTAAGTGCGGCACGCCCTTTTTTTGTCTGTGCGATTCTGGCAAAGTTCAGCGATGAAAAAAACTCAAAAAGAGGTTGCGCGGTGCCACTGGGCGACGAGTGAGCTGAACATTCCTTATCACGACGAGGAATGGGGCGTGCCCGTGCACGACGAGCGCAAATGGTTCGAATTCTTGATACTGGAAGGTGCGCAGGCGGGATTGAGCTGGGACACGATTTTGAAGAAGCGGGTGCGGTACCGGGAAGTGTTTGACGGATTCCATCCGGAGAAAGTCGCGCGATACGACAAAAAGAAAGTGCGGGAGCTGCTCGGAGACGCGAGGATCATCCGGAACCGGATGAAGATCGAGGCCACAATCGCAAATGCACGGGCCTTTCTGAAAGTGCAGGAAGAGTTCGGAACGTTTGACGGCTACATTTGGCGGTTTGTTGACGGTAAACCCAGGCAGAACGCCTGGAAAACACTCAAACAGGTTCCGGCGAAAACGGCGCAATCGGATGCGCTCAGCAAGGATTTGCAAAAGCGCGGATTCGGTTTCGTGGGCTCGACGATTTGCTATGCTTTGATGCAGGCCACCGGCATGGTCAACGATCATCTGGTGAGCTGTTTTCGGCATAAAGATTTGAGACGTTGGAGCTAACTGCACGGCGGTTGGTCAGTTTTCGCTAAGCGCGTCACGCACGAAGCGGATCACTTGCGAGTACGCCGTGACTCGTGGACTTTCGCCGGGAACGGCCACAAATCAGATTTGTGCGAAGGACTATTCGTATCTCAACGCAACCATCGGATCGACGCGCATGGCCGACGATTTGTTAAGGTCGCTGATTCTTCTCACGAACTGGAGCGAAGCAACCCGGACCCCTTCTGCAGTGAAGGACGGATCGCCCTGCGCATTTCACTCGGCGCGAAGAGCCTGCATGACGTCGATGCGCGCGGCGCGGGCGGCCGGCACCCACGACGCGACGACCGCGGCCGTCAGCAGTACGAACGCAGACAGGGCCACGGGCAAGGCGCCCGGCATTTTCACGTCCAGGAAATAGCTCCCCGCCAAGCGCGCCACCACGAACCCGAATGCCGCGCCTGCGAGGACGCCCACCGCAGCCATCACTGCGCCTTCTGCGATGACACCTCTCAGGAGATGCCGCGGCTGGGATCCCAGCGCCAGTCGGATGCCGAATTCGCGCGTCCGCGCGCTGACCGAAAACGCCAACACGCCTGCGACGCCAACCAAGGCAATGGCCAACGCGACAGCCGCGAACACGCCGAACACCAGCGAATTCAAACGTTCCGGCGCGAGCACTTCAGCGCGGACGTCTTCGAGAGTGGCAGCGTGCTCAATGGGCTGATCGGCGGACATGTCGCGAATAACCTGCGTGACCGGCGTGACGAGCGAATAAGGATTTGCATCGGTGTGGATGAACAGGCGACCGCCAAAAATTGGACCCTCTTGGAACGGGGTATAGACCGTCACCATGGGCTCAGGAAGGACATGTAGGTCGTCAATGTCGGCGGTCACGCCGATGATGCGGTGCGGCGCAGCGCTGACCCCGGGTGCGAATTGCAGCACGGGATCAGTCCAATAGACATGCCGATTGAGGGGATCTTGATTGGGGAACATGCGCTGCGCGAGAGTCTGACTGACGATAGCAACGGAATCGTTCTTTTGGCCGTCGGAATCATTGAAATCACGGCCGGCGATGATGGGGACGCCCAGCGAGGCAAAGAATCCGGGAGAGATGACGCGCATATGCGCGCGAGGGTCTTCATTGGGGACATGAACATGACCATCGGCGGAGAATTGCATACCGAAACCGAAGCCGCCATCGCGCCAAGGAGCAACCATGCCGAAAGCGGTGGTGTTCACGCCGGGTAGCGCATCCACGCGACGAATCGATTCCTTGTAGAAATCGACGACTTGCTGAGGCGCCTTTCCGTAGGACATGGCGGGAACGTTGACGACGAGGACGTGGCGCGTGTCGAAACCTCGACGCGCCGTTTGCAGTGCGATCAGCGTAGTGATCAACATAGTTGCGCCGGCCAGCAGCACGAAGGATGCGGCGATTTGTGTCACCGCGAAGATTCGCTGGCGGCGGCTGGTGCTGCTGGTGATGCGCACGCTGCCGCTCGATAGGCTAAGGCCATTGGACGTTTCCGCCGATGGCAGGCGCGGGACAAACGCCAAAATCACCGCGGCGACGATGGCCAGCGCCGCTCCCACCCAGAGCATGCTGTTGTCAACGGTCAGATCTAGGGCGCGCACGGAGAAGCGCGAGGCGTAGCGGGCCAGGATGGCCACCATCGGCTGTGCGCTCATTACACCGAGCGCGGCGCCGGCGCCGCAGAGTAGAAGGCTTTCGGCCAGCAGCATGCGGCGCAGCGCGCCTGTGCTTGCGCCGAGCGCCGCGCGGATGGCCAGCTCGCTTTCGCGGCGAACGGTGCGCGTGAGAATCAGGTTGGCGACATTGGAACAGGCGATGATGAAGACGAGCGCGGAGGCGGCGAGCAGAACGAGAAGGACAGTGCGAGCGCCGGATGTGAGCTCGTCGCGAAGCAGCTTGGCGCTGATCTGGAAGTCCGCCTTGGGCGAATACGCTTCGGGATGGGCTTTGGTCATAGCCCCGTAGACGGAGCGCAACTCGGTGCGAGCTTGATCGACGGTGACACCGGGAGCGAGACGGCCAAAGAGTTCGGTCATGCGATGGACGCGGCCGGTCACCATGGTTGCAGAGAGGTGGTGCGGGCTGGTGACGATGTTGGCCATGATTTCGGTGTCCTGGGGATACGGGACGGAGGGTTCGACGACGCCGGCAGCTTTGGGGCCGTCGTCTTGAGGCCCGATGAGGCGCCCTAGGACAGGGTGGAGGCCTATTACGTCGAAGTAGTTGCCGCCGACGACGCCGGCCTGGACCTCGCGAGGTTCACCCAGGCCGATCATGGTGAAACCGAAGGTGGAGAAATCGCCGAACGCGCTCAGGGTTTTAACGCTGGCGCGCAAATCCTGGATTTCGGGTACGGAAAAGGTTGAATTGTCGTCGCCAATGCCTAGGGCGCTCTGGCGGATGTAGATCAGCCGGTCCTCGTCGCGGTTGACGAGAGGCTTGAGGAGCACGCCGCGCACGAGCGTGAAGATCGCGGCGTTGGCCCCGATGCCCAGCGCCAGCGTCAGCACCACCGTGACCGCAAGCCCTTTGGTTCGATCGAGCGAGCGGACCGCAACTCTCAGATCGCTAACGAGTGACATAATTTTGCTTTTCCTTCCCGGAAGTCAGTCTCCCAAGCGATAGAAGCAATCACCAGCTTTGCATCCGTGTTGGCTCATCTTGGCGAGCTGATGTCGAAGGTAGGAGTGCAATTAGCAATCCAGCGCACCGATCAATCTAAACTCTTTCCTATGATCGTGTTACCCCAAAACGCCAATCTGTCTTATACCTCGCATTGCGCGATTTTGGGATGCCTTGCCCAGATTCGGACAGCCTCTGTCTTGCAAGCCGCCGGGCATGTGCTCCGAAAATTCAGGCCTTCGCCAGGCAATCAGCGAACTGGTCCAGCGCTGCGGTGAAGCCCTGCGGCATGGATTTGAACCCGGGCCTCGAGAGTCTTGCGCTCCGACTCGGTCTGGTTGGATGCCCGCGCAGTGTAAGCGTCGTGCTGTCTTAGTGCTCGGCGAATCCGCCGATACTGGACGAGTGGTCGCAATCCGGAAACTGGCGGATTACTTTAGTGGCCCGTCGCTCGGGAACAGTCTGACTGCTGGCTGGCGAAGACAAACTCGATCATTCATGCCCGATCGCCCCCCAGCCTGACTGGAACGGCTTAGAATAAGAAAGATAGCGGAGCTTGAAGGATGTTGCTCAGGAGCCACTCGCAGCGCGGGCTGCCTGTTGGCTGGCCATTTGTTCCTTCATCTTCTCTTGCATTTCCTTAGGTGTGGGTTGTGCAATGTGGGTAGCGACCATCCAAGTGTAACCCTCGGGATCGACAACGGTTCCACAGCGGTCGCCCCAAAACATATCCATCACGGGTCCTTTGGGCACGGCGCCAAGCTTTACAGCCTTGGCGACCGCCTTGTCTGCGTTCACCGTCAGCAGATACAAAGTCGTCGGCGAGGCGCCGATTGTTTTCGCGCCGCGGTAACCCATCTGCGGCATTTCCGGTCCCAACATTAATGTCGTGCCGCGGAGTGTCAGCTCGGCATGGATCGCCTTGCCGTCTGGACCATTCATGATCCCCCGTTTGGCAAAGCCGAATGCCTTTTGATAAAAGGCGGCTGCCGCTTTCACATCGGTCACCGTTAGTATTGCCGTTACCGAACCGTAGAGTTTTTTATTGAGCGGATCGATTTTTTTGGCCATAACACTCCTTTCGTGAGGCAAGTATTCGAGCTGAATTTTGAGAGAATTTTTTCATGATGCCCCGCTCGAAGAAACTTCCGGGCAGCGGAACCAAGAATACTTCAATGAGAAACGTCCGGTCAACGTGCGAGTCGATGGCACAGCACACCTCGCCGAACTCTTCCCGCGCCCGGGGGATGCTGACGAATACCCAGCCATCACCGCGGATCTGTCCGAATGGTCGGCCATCCGCACACTGCCCCGCGATCAAAGGCGCGGCTTGCTTGCGTTGAGGGCGGGGCCAGCGTACGATTCTAAATTGTTGTTCTCTGCGAATTCCCACCAGTGGTTTTCCTCTCAGGCAGTGACGGAGAGGGAAGGGTGCGGCCCCGATCGGCCGGTGCGGAGCCCTGATGAGCGGGGCGTGTGAGGAGAAAGACGAAGAATGAAATCCGTCGTGGTGGTGGGCGCGCAGTGGGGGGATGAGGGCAAAGGCAAGGTGGTGGACTACCTTGCGGGTTCGTTTGATTACATCGCGCGCGTTGCCGGCGGCCACAACGCCGGGCACACCGTCATCATCGGAAAAGACCGCTTTGTGCTGCAACTCATCCCGTGCGGGATTTTGCGGCCGAAACGCCACGCCGTGATCGGCCCGGGCGTCGTGGTGGATCCGGCTGCGCTGGTGGCGGAGATCGAGACGCTTTCGAAAGCGGGAATTCACGTGAAGGGACGGCTGCACGTCAGCAATCGCGCGCATCTGATTTTTCCGTATCACCGCGAACTGGACAAAGCCGCGGAGGGAGCCCGCGGCGCGAACAAAATCGGCACGACTTCGCGCGGGATCGGTCCCGCGTATGAAGACAAAATGGCGCGGCGCGGGTTGCGGATCTGCGATTTGCTGGAGCCGGAATTGTTTCGAAAGAAGGCCGCGCACGTCGTCGCGGAGAAAAACCGCCTGGCCAAGGGCGCGTACGGCGCGGACATCGATTTTTCGCACGAAGTCGAGGAAACGCTGAAGCTGGGCGAAAAGATTCGTGAATACATTTGCGATACGGCTGAGTTCGTGAACCGCGCGCTGGACGAAGGAAAGTCCGTGCTGTTCGAAGGCGCACAGGGGACGATGTTGGACATTGATCACGGGACGTACCCGTTTGTCACGTCGTCGAGCGCTACGTCGGGTGGGGCGGCGACGGGCGCGGGCGTGCCGCCGACCAAGATCAAGCATGTGCTCGGGGTTTCGAAGGCCTACACGACGCGCGTGGGCGGCGGACCGTTTCCTACGGAGATGCCCGATCTCGATGCCAAAGAAGTGCGCGCGCGTGGAAATGAGTTCGGCGCGGTGACAGGCCGCCCGCGGCGCTGCGGCTGGCTCGATTTGCAAGTGTTGCGTTACGCCAAGATGATCAACGGGATCGATTCGCTGGTCATCACCAAGCTGGATGTGTTCGACACGCAACGGGAAATTCAGGTGTGCGTGGGGTACAAATACAAAGGAACGGCGCTGAAGGAAATGCCGGCGCTGGCGGAAGAGTATGAGCACGTCACGCCGGAGTACAAGGCGCTGCCGGGATGGAATGAGACCACGTACGGAATAAGGGACGGTGCAAAACTCCCGAAAGCGGCAGGCGAGTATCTGCGCTTCATTGCGGACTTTCTGCAAGTGGAAATTGGGATGATCTCGACAGGGCCGGAGCGCGACGCGACGATCGTGCCGGCGGGGACGCTCTTGGCGAAGTGGCTGTAGATTTTGAACGCCAGCAAAAGAAATGCCCTCTGGCCCGGTCGGAGCGCTGCGAAACCTCACTCATGCTCACCTACGAGCAAGCACGGAACAAAGTAATCGAACAAGTCGCGAAGAAGAGAGGACCGCGCGAAGTTGTTTGTGTAAGCGTGTGGGATGCGCTGGGATTGGTGCTGGCGCAGGAAGTCAAGACGGACCGCCAATATCCGCCTTTTGACCGCTCGACACGCGACGGATTCGCAGTCCGGGCGAAGGAAGTTGCGGCGGGCGCAAAACTGAAGTGTGTGGGAGAAATCATGAGCATACGCACCGCGAAGACGATTGGGTCCAATTCGAACGCGCGGCCCGCGCTGGTCAGAACATCGTGCCCCGGGGAAGCGAGGCTGCGGCTGGACAGACAATCTTGAGGCCCGGAATGCGGCTGGGATACGCGGAGCTGGCACTGGCGGCGCAGGTCGGGGCCGCGCAGTTGCAATGCGCGAAGCGGCCGCGGGTGGCGATTTTGTCGACGGGCGATGAGGTTGTGCTGATCGATGAAGCGCCCGGAGAGTTTCAGATTCGAAACAGCAATAGCGTTTCGCTTTCCGCGCAAGTACAAATTGCCGGCGCCGAGCCCGTTGTTTTGGGGAATGCCGCCGATCGGGCGGAGGATTTGGGAGAGAAGATCGAACGAGGGCTCAGAGAGGATGCGCTGGTGCTCTCCGGCGGCGTTTCGATGGGGAAATATGACCTGGTCGAAAAAGTTTTGAAGGCCATGGGCGCGGAGTTTTTCTTCGATGCAGTGGCGATCCGCCCCGGGAAGCCGGCTGTGTTTGGCGAGTGCCAGGGGAAGCCAGTTTTCGGATTGCCGGGCAATCCGGTTTCAACGATGGTGACGTTCGAATTGTTCGTGGCGCCCGCGATTGATTTATTGAGCGGAGCGGACGCGCGGCCATTGCCGCTGGTCGAAGCGCGTTTGGCGGAAGCGTTGAACGAGAGGGCGGGGCTTACACATTTTTTGCCGGCCCGTGTGGAATGGCGCGGAGCTTCGGCGGAAGTTAAGCTGCTGAAGTGGCAGGGCTCCGGAGACATCGCAGCGCTGGCGGGCGCGAATTGCTTTTTGGTGGTGCCGGCCGAACGAGAGAAAATCGCAGCAGGCGAAAAGGTATCAGTGTTCCTGAGGAAAGATGTAGTGTAAGCGGCAGAAATGCCAAAGCTGTCTCACTACGGAAAGCAGGGGGAAGTGCGGATGGTGAACGTGTCGGAGAAAGCCGTGACCACACGGACAGCGTTGGCGCAGGGTTTTGTAAAAATGAAGCCGCGCGTGGTGCAGGCCGTTCGGCGGCTGAAAAACCCGAAGGGGAACCCCCTGGAGGTAGCCAGAATAGCGGGAATTGCCGCGGCAAAACGCACCGCGGAGTGGATACCTCTTTGTCATCCACTGCCGCTCACGCACATTGATGTGACCACGAGGCTGTGCCAGAATGGCGTGGAAGTACGATCCACAGTGACGACGGCCGCACAAACGGGCGTGGAAATGGAAGCCCTGGTCGCCGTTGCCGCCGCAGCCCTCACGGTCTACGACATGTGCAAAGCCCTCGATAAAGGGATGGAAATCACGGATGTTGTGCTGGTCGAGAAGACCGGCGGGAAGAGCGGGGATTACCATCGGAAGGCGGCCGGCTTGAGGCGCGGAAAATGAGCGCGGCCAGCGGCAAAAGCATAAAGCTGCTTCTGGCGGAAGATAATCCGCTGGTGCGCGAGCTGATCGTGAAGGGGCTCGAGCCGTTTTGCGACGTGGAGACATCCGCTGACGGCACCGACGCGCTCCTGAAGGTTGTCGACGCCCCGCCCGACGTGATCTTGTGCGACTACAAGATGCCGGGACTGGACGGCCGGCAGCTTTTCGAAAAGCTGCGCGCACGCGAGACTACGAAGCACATCCCTTTTTTGTTCATGGCCAGCCGCCCGGACATCGAAGAGCGGCTGAGGCCGCTGGTGGATGGCGTCGAGGATTTCATCGCCAAGCCGTTTTTGGTGAAGGATCTGGTGGGAATCACGAAAAAAGTTGTCGATCGTTTGCACCTCGAGAAATTGCAAAAGCGCGCCAAGCGGCCGGGAGTCATTCAGGGACGTCTGGAAGAAATGAGCATGATCGACCTGATGCAGTCGCTGGAAATGGGGCAGAAGTCCTGCCGCCTGATCGTGCAGCACAGCGGCCAGCAAGGCGAGCTGTTCTTTGCAGGGGGCCAGTGCCGCGACGCGAAAATCGGCAAGTTGGAAGGCGACGACGCTGTCTACAAGGTCGTGCTATGGACCGCGGGAGAATTTGAAATCGATTTCAACGCCGCGAATGCGTCAACGCGGACGACCACCACGAAAAACACCACCGGACTGCTGATGGAAGCGATGCGCCTGATGGACGAGGCCAGTCGCGACGCCGTCGAGACGAAATGATTTTCTTGAAGAATCCCTCGTGATGCGCGTAGCGGTCCTCACCATCAGCGATTCCGTAACAAAGGGCGAACGCGAGGACTTGTCCGGGCCTGCGGTTGTGGCCGCCTGCCGCGGGCTGGGATGGGAAGTGACCTCGGCGCTGCGTGTGTCGGACGATCCCGCAAACATTCGCGAGCAGTTGCGAGAACTGGCGGATTCCGGCCGCGTGGACCTTCTCCTGACTACGGGTGGAACCGGGATCGGGCCGCGGGATAACACCCCGGAAGCAACGCAAGCGGTGGCCGAGCGGATCGTGCCGGGAATCTCCGAAGAGATGCGGCGCAAAGGCCTGGACCACACGCCGACGGCGGTGCTTTCGCGCGGCACGGCAGCGGTGAGGAGCAAAGTGCTCATCGTCAACCTTCCCGGAAGTCCGAAGGGCGCGGTCGAGTCCCTCGAAGCCATTGCGCCCTTGCTTCCGCACGCGGTGAGAGTACTGCACGGGGCGGGGCACGATTAAGCTGCTCGGTTGTCGGCGCACCCCACCCGCTGTTTTTTGTAAGTGCGGATTCTAAAGGACTTAGCTTTTCTGCAAGTCCTGTATAATGAACACTTGAAAGAGGGCGTGTAAGTGCGGATTCTAAAGGATTTAGAATGCACCGAAATTGTGCAAAATCGACCAGCTTGCGAAGTACGGAGCCAGGGGTGTACACACCCCCTATTTTTCGCAAAGAGTGCGGAATCGACAGATTGCAAAGGACTTCTGAGATCACGTGATGCAGAAGAGTGTGTAAGCTATTGATTCTAAAGGGTGCAAAAAACGCACAAGAGCGTACAATTGCAAAAGAGTGCGCAAGCTCATCAAGAGAAAAGAGTTAAGGCCAACTGGGGAAAACTGGGTTCTGGACTTCGGGCGACAGGCACATCCACGGTGACGTAGATGTACCCAAGAGGAAATATAACGCGAGGTAACCAGAAGTCAAGGCAAATACTTGTAAGCGCACGGGTGGATAGCGAGTTGGCAGGCAGGGAAGAGGAAGGAAAAGAAGAACTTAACACGGAAGGCGAGGGGCACAGACACACAGAGTAAAAAAGAGGCGGCCTCGAACTTGAGGGCCGTATGTGCCGTCCTCGCTACCTCTCGCACGCCGCCCCGCGCTGCGAAGTTGCACACTGTTAATTGATGGTGAGGTTGACCGTGGGCGTGCCGTTGGACGCCGCCGGCGTCGCCGAGATGACAAACGTGGTCGTCCCTGTTACGGCCACATTGAGCGCACCGCTCTGGGACGCCTGCGTGTAGGTATCGCCCAGATAATGCGCGCTGATCGCGTGCGTCCCAGGCACCAATCCCGCGTTACTGATCGTCGCCGAGCCATTGGAAACGGTAACGCTCGAACCAAGCGTGCTCGTGCCGTCAAAGAGCTGCACCTGCCCGTTCGCAGCCGTTCCGGTTGAAGTGACGGCAATTGAGAAGGCGATGTTCGTGCCTTGCGCCACTTTGGTGCTGGTAACAGTGATCTTTGTGGTCGTCGTGGCCAGCCCGCCGCCCCCTCCGCCACCGTAACTATTGCAACCCAGCGAAAAGCCCAGCACGCAAACGAGCCCAAGGCCGAGCGCCGCGCGAAACCGCTTCCGGCCGGGTAACACGAGCAGAATCAGCGCTCCCAAGCCCGCGCCTGCGCCCTGGGCCAACCAGCCCTTGCGGCCACGCGAAGGAATCATGCCGGCCGCCATAAGTCTCTGCTGCACCGGAGCGGCAGAAGCCGACAAACTCGTTGAGGGCGCCGCGACG
>WNFY01005083.1_pt1 | contig 11929 bp, 10 predicted proteins | sample 5400091 | NCBI WGS metagenome assembly WNFY01 (sample SAMN13153364, study PRJNA577476) | soil metagenome | isolation source: 60 cm soil or saprolite under grassland replicate 1 | place: USA:California | collected 2016-06-15 | reverse complement strand
CCGATGCCGCCCATGCCCAGCACACTCACCACTCGACAGCGCGCCTCTCCCACCCACTGGGAGAGCAGCGCCAGTTCCCCCTCGCGCCCATAGAAGCTGGGCACATCGAGCGCCTCGCCCCAATCGACGCGCGGTCCCAGCGTAGGATGGGCCGCGGTCTGCTCATCTGACTGAGGTGTCACGAGCGCAAGCCGAGGGTGCCCGGTGCCCAGTAGCCCCTGGAGCCACCGCTCATCGAGCAGCATTTTCTGGTGCGCCGCATGCCAGAGCGCACGGATCTCCTCGGCCTCGCGTCCGGCCGCAAAGTTGCGCTGCTGGACCCCCAGTGCAATCAATGCTTTGAGGTGGTCGGCTTTGGGATAACTGAGGCCTCCCTCCCACTCTCCCACCGTGTGCCGGGAGACCTGCAGTTTCTCGGCCAGTCCCGCTTGCGTCAACCCGATGCCCATCCGCAGCGTGAGCATCAGCTGCCCGAAGGCATAGTCTCGCTCACCATAGGTTGATCTCTTCACGGACGGTCTCCTTTCCGCGCGACCCACCCGAGCAATGCCATGCAAGGTGATGGCAGGTGACATGGGAGCTGATGGACGGTGATTTCTCCAGGCACCAGCGCTATACTGGTGTCTGTCGGGTGTGCCCGCCATTCGGGTCAACGCCGATCTCGCGGGTATGGGGGCACTACCAGGCGACTCCATACCCCCTCTCCAATGTATCTTATGCCGACCGGAAACGCGACTCGGTGCCAGTGCTGCGCACTCATCCGGTCGGAGCTGTAGTATTCTCACCCTCTATGATAGCAGATGTGCGGGCGAATCGCGAGGCGCTCGCTCACGCTCGGTGGGGGTCTGTCTCAACGCCGGGAAAGCAAGGTGAAGCGAGGTGAGATGCTAGCTGATGGAAGCTGACTTCTCCAGAGCCGTCCGCTATACTCCGAGCAGAGGAAGTGGATGACCCCCCTTTCGCCATGGGTGAGGAAACGCCCTCCTACCTGAGAAGGGGTGACCATCGTATTTGGAGCGAAACAGACGCTCACACAAAGGAAGGATACGCTCATGACAAATCTTCTCGATCTCACGGTTGCGGCCCATGGCGGTCTCGATCGCTTCAACCAACTCAAGACTCTCTCCGCGCATCAGCGCCTCGGAGGCCGACTGTGGGCGCTGAAGGGCCAGGAAGGAGCACTGGACAATACACGCTTGACCGTAGATCTGCACAGAGAGCACGTGTCATATGTGCCGTTCAAGCTTGCGAACCAGCGCACGGATTTCACTCCACAACGCGTTGCGGTCGAGACCAGCGAAGGAGAGGTCGTTGAGGAACGCACCAATCCCCGTGCCGCTTTCGCTGGACATACCCAGGAAACCCCGTGGGATAATCTGCATCTGATCTACTTTGCAAGCTATGCGATGTGGACCTATCTGACCTGCCCTTTCACCTTGACCTTGGATGGGGTCGACGTCACCGAGATTGAGCCGTGGCAAGAGCAGGGTGAGACCTGGCGGCGTCTCAAGGTGAAGTTCCCACCGTACATCGCCACGCACAGCACTGAGCAGACGTTTTCTATCGGCAACGATGGCTTGTTTCGCCGGCACGACTATGATGTGGAGATCTCGGGTAATGCCACAGCAGCCCATTACATTTCCGACTACAAGGACGTGTCTGGCATTATGGTGCCGACGAAGCACCGCATCTACCCTCGTCAGCAGGACAACACGCCCATACTTGACCTGTTGCTCGTCTCAATCGATTTGAGCGATATTCGCTTCGAGGCCCTGCGTTAAGGAAGGAGCCCAGTAGCCGCACGTGCCCGTGATCGACCTCGCCGTCGCTGGTGACGTGGTCTACAACAATGTCCACCTGAATACTCATCCTTCCGCCGAAGAGTTCTTCGATCGGATGCTTGAGTTGCACCCAACGAGACTCAATCCAGGCGCTCTATGGGGAGGCGCCACATCCCTTTTGCCCAGGTCTTCTGGCAAATCGGTGTCGTCTCTCTGAATCCCCAGCACCAGAGCATATTGACCTGACAAGGAGGCAAAATGATATCTCAAAGCGAAATCACCTACGACGTGTTCATCTCCGATCCGATTCCGCAAGCGGTCGCGACGCTACTTCCAAATGGCGATCACCAGATGTGGTCGCCGATGTCCAGTACGCTCATCTACGGTCCAACCGAAGCCATGCTGATCGATCCGCCGATCACCATCAAGCAGACTGAAGCGCTTGCCGACTGGGTCGAGAGCTTCGGAAAAAAACTCTCGTACATCTACATCACGCATGGGCATGGTGATCACTGGTTCGGCACCAAGCCGCTGACAGAGCGCTTCCCAGGCGTGAGTGTCTACGCGACCGAGGGGACGCTCGAAGTGATGCGGCAGAATGCGTCGGATGGGGTGCCTAACGAGTTCTGGACAACGCGGTTCCCTGACCAGATTCCGGACGCGTCAATCCTGGTTAAGACGGTGCCCGCAGACGGATTCTCCGTCGACGGTGCCAAGATTTTAGTAGTGGAAGTTGGCCATAGTGACGGGGACAACAGCACAGTGCTGCACGTGCCGTCGATCGGTCTCGTCGTCGCAGGTGACGTAGTCTACAACAACGTCCACCAATACCTCGTCGAATCCTCCGGTAGAGGCCTCGATGCCTGGCTTCACGCGCTCGACATCGTCGAAGCATTGAATCCGACCAGGGTCGTTTCGGGTCACAAAGACAAGACTCGCGACGATGACCCGTCGAACATTGCTGCGACTCGGAACTACCTCAACGATGCCAAAGGCCTCCTCGCGGCCAATCCGACGCAATTGCAGTTCTTCGCCCAGATGATGAAGCTGTATCCCGAGCGTCTTAACCCATCGATGCTGTGGATCTCAGCGCAGGCCCTCCTGCGAGATGAGTAGAAGGCTCGAAAGCCCAGACATTCATCGACTCTAGCTGTAAAAAGGAGAAAAAACATGCGTGCAGCCGTCTTTCGTGGAGCATTTGCTATCCAGGTCGAGCAGATACCCGATGCAAGCATCCTTGAGCCAACTGACGCCATCATACGTATCACTCACGCTTGTATTTGCGGCACTGATCTCTGGCCGTATCGGGGACAGGGTCCCTATACGCCAGGTTGGCAAATCGGACATGAATGGATGGGCATGGTTGAGGAGATTGGTTCAGAGGTACGCACACTCAAGCGCGGGGACCGGGTGATCGCTTCCTATGACTTCTGTGATGGCATCTGTGAATTCTGTCGCAAAGGACTGGATAGCGCATGTGTGCAAGGAGGCGTCTGGGGCTATGGGCACGAAGGAGGACAGGCCGAGGCGATTCGTGCGCGCTTTGCAGACGCAACGCTGGTGGTGCTTCCTCCGTCCGTGGAAGGAGATGAAGCGCTCCTCAAAGCACTCCTTCCGCTGACCGATAACATGGCAGCGGGCCACCACGCCGCCGTCTTAGCAGGGGTCCGCCCGGGAGGAACGGTGGCGGTGATCGGGGATGGCGCGGTGGGCTTATGCGGTACGCTGGCAGCCCATCGACTGGGTGCCGAACGGATCATTGTCCTGGGGCATCGACCGCAGCGTCTCGCCCTGGCGCGCCATTTTGGGGCAACCGATATGGTCGCGAGCAGAGGGGAGCAGGGAGTCCTCCAGGTGATCGAGATGACAGGAGGGGGGGCGGATGCCGTCCTGGAGTGCGTGGGGACCGAGGAGGCGATCACCATGGCCGTGAATATGACCCGTCCAGGTGGAACAGTTGGGTTTGTAGGAGCGCCACACGGTAGTGGACAGATCCCGCTGAGACGCATGTTTTCCTCCAATATCGGCGTGCGTGGAGGACTGGCGCCGGCGCGCGCCTATCTTCCCGAACTGCTTGCAGAGGTGCTTGCCGGTCGGCTTGATCCCTCACCGGTCTTGGATCTGACGGTCAGCCTGGCAGAGGTGGCTTCCGGCTATGCTGCCATGGATCAACGACAGGCCATCAAAGTGATGGTTCGACCTTGACGACCCACAACGCGAGCAAATAGTGATGAGATGATCTGACCAAACCACATCGAGCAAGAGGCACTTCTCAATCCGAGAGCACTGCACTGATCCCTCTCCGCCTCACTTCGATGGTATGCTCATGTACGCGACGAACCGTCTGGGGAGAAACGTCGCAAACGCGAGCGGGGTGAGCCCATCACGCAACGAGCAGAGCAGCGGCTGCTCCCACTGACCGATCTTGCCGAATAGAGAGGACTGCTCGATGATGGCGGCGCTCCGCTTCATGCGGCGCGCCTCGTAGGCACGCAAGGCGGCCACTGGCTCGCGCTGGTCTGCCAGGCAACCAGCCAGGACGAGGGCGTCTTCCAGGGCCTGACAAGCCCCTTGACCGAGGTTGGGGGTGGGGGGATGAGCGGCATCGCCCAGCAAGGTCACCCGGCCACTTCCCCAGTGGCGCACGGGCCGGCGATCGAGGATATCGTTGCGCAGGATCGCCCCCTCGTCGGTGGCTTCGATCAGCTGTTCGATGGGCTCCCGCCAGCCCCCAAAGAGTTGGGAGAGCCTCGACTTTCGTTCCCCTGCTCGGTCCTGTCCGCCTGCCGGGCAGTTGTACGTGGCATACCAGAACACCCGCCCGTTCCCGATCGGCAGCATGCCAAAGCGCCGACCTCGCCCCCACGTCTCGCTGGAAATGCCTGGGGACACGTGCCGCTCCTCGAAGACAGCGACCCCACGCCAACAGGTGTAGCCGCTATAGCGTGGGGGCTCCTGGCCCAGCAGCTGCTCGCGGATCACGGAATGCAGCCCATCCGCGCCTATCAGCAGGTCCGTCTGATGCTGTTGCCCATCGGCGAAGTGACTGATGACGTTCCCTTGCTCTGGCTTGAAGCCGACGCAGTCCGCATTCAAGTGGACGCTCCCCTGGGAAACCTCGCCTGCCAGCAGCCGCAACAGATCAGCACGGTGGATGCCAATGCTGGGGGCTCCCACCAGCCGTTCGATGATGTCCAGTCGCATGCTGCCCAGCCGTTTCCCCCGCCAGGACCAGCACTCAAAGTGGGTGAGGGGAGCACTGACCGCGGCCAGGGCATCGGCCAGACCCAATTGCCGCAGCATCTGCACCCCATTGGCCCACAGGGTCAAGCCCGCTCCGATCTCGCGCAGCTCGGGGTTGCGCTCGAAGAGTGTGACCCGGATGCCCTGGCGTTGCAAGGCGGAGGCCGTGGCCAGTCCACCAATGCCGCCACCAATGATGCTCACGTGGAGTGAGTACTTCTCCATCAGCTCCCTCTCGCCTGTCTTGCGCAGATGCATCTGGTGCTCACAGATGGAGCAAAGCATGAACCACCTGCACCTCATCTGAGATGAAAGAGACTCTCTGTCTTCCATTGTAAGGCGTCGGTCGGCTCCTCGTCTAGATGCGCAGGAATGGTTGATGGCGTGAGACCCGGAGACTATGCCCCATTTTCGCTATGTACTCGAAGACGGTCTCGCAACCGTTATATTCGACCCAGTATCACGGAAGCTGCTCTCAAGCGCAAAGTGAGTGCTGATTGCCCTTCTCAAGCCATTACAGCCGTACGTTGAGTAATATCAGGCCTCCGTCATCATGCAGGTGTCACCCTGTTTAGATGATCCCGTCGTTTCAGCAAATTGAGCCGCGACGTGCTCCAGGCGTCCCGTTCGTCCTTTTTACCCCTCGTATCAGAGGCCTGCCAGTGTCGATGGATAGAGGTATCTTTCGTACAAATGCCTCTAGACGCTGGTCCCAACGTGTGTAACTCCCTTCCGTTGGGATCACATTCGAGATCAGAAGGACTGGGCTTCAACCAGTTTTGGCTTCGCCATACACATCTTGCACTGACCACTCAAAGGATCGGGAGCTTCCTCCTACGTAGCCGTCCCTGCATGCTCTGGTCGCCCTCCTCTTTCGAGGGTTGGGGTAAGCAGGGTGTGCATGGAACCTTCCATCCGTTCCAGCAACTTGCGTTGCGCTCAGTATCTGCCGCTTCAACGGCGCACACGAATAAATGTTATGACCCCTACTTCGGTAGAGCAGCTACACGAACTGCTTACCGCAACTGAGCTGAAGCTTGACGACCGGGAACTTAAAACGCTCGACGACGTGAGTGAGTAGAGCGGCGCGACTCCGGTTCGGACTCCACGATGGACGCCTCGGCCTGGGCGATAGGCATGTGATTGACGGGCGCCACCTCATTCGCCGAAGGAGTCTGCGCGTAGATGTAGCGCTTCCCACGCAGCAGCGAGGCTGTGGCAGCGATGACACACATGGCCGCTGAGATATAGAATGCCGCGTGCAGCCCCTGCAAGAAAGGCGGCGAGATCAGGTTGGGGAAAAAGCTGTGGCCCAACAAGTTGGCCTGGTTCACAGCGGGCAGGGCATGCAGCACGCCCGCCGGCAGCAGGTTCGCCATCGGGTTGTAGCCCAGGAAGGCCGCGAAGAGCGCCGATGTGGGCGGCAGGTGCGCGATCTGCTTGGCCACGCTGCCCGGCACGCCAGCAGCAGTCAACCCGACGGAGAGCGTACGGGGCAGCGACGCCGCCAGGTCCACGATCACGATGGTGAAGAAAACGCCGATGCTGGCCAGCGACCCGGCATTCTGGAAGGTCGCACGCATGCCCGACCCCACGCCGCGTTGATCGGGCGGCAGGCTGTTCATCACCGACGACGTATTCGGCGCGGAGAACATACCCTGACCGATGCCCAGTATGAAGAGGATGAGCGCGAACCAAAGGTACGTGAAGTTGGCGGGCAGCATCGTCAGCAGCACAAAACCGACGGCCTGAATGAGCATACCTGTTGTCGAAAAGACGCGCGCACCATAGCGGTCCGAGAGCCAGCCGGAGAGCGGTCCCATCACCACGAAACCGGCCAGCAGCGGCAGTAAGAAGATGCCGGCCCACAACGGCGTGACGGCGTAATCGTAGCCGTGCAGCGGCAGCCAGATACCCTGCAACCAGATGATGAGCATGAACTGCAGACCGCCGCGCGCAATGCTGGCCAGGAAGCTGCTGATGTTCCCCGCCGCGAATGAGCGCGTCTTAAAGAGGCTCAGGCGAAACATCGGATCGGGGATGCGCAGTTCGACCCAGATAAAGATGGCCAGCATGAGCGCTCCGCCGACCAGCATGCCAATCACCAGCGGATTGCCCCAGCCCATGGGCGAGTTCCCATATGGCTCAATTCCATACGTGATGCCGAGCAAGAAGATGGTTAACCCGATGGCGAAGGTGAGATTGCCCGCCCAGTCAACCTGCTGGTGCTGGCGGATCGTGGCTGTCTCGCGCAGCATCAGGTAAGCCCAGATCGTGCCGACAACGCCCACCGGGACGCTGACCAGGAAGACCAGCCGCCAGCTATAGTAAGACAGGATGCCGCCCAGGATCAGGCCGATCACCGAGCCGAGAATAGCGGCGATCTGGTTAATGCCCAGCGCCAGGCCGCGCTGGTTGGTGGGAAAGGCGTCGGTGAGGATCGCGGCACTATTGGCGAGGAGGAAGCCGGCACCGACCGCTTGAATCAAACGGAACACGATCAGCTCAATAGCACCAGTCGAACCCGTGCCAGGCGTTAACCAGAGCAAGATACTTCCACAGGCGAAGATCAGAAAGCCCAGGTTATACAGCCGGACGCGACCGAGCATATCGGAGATGCGTCCGAATGTCACCAGCAGCGTCGCCGTCACCACCATATAGCCAAGCAGCAGCCAGAGAAAATAGTTCGTCTCGCCGGGCGCGAGCGGATTAATATGAATGCCGTTAAAAATGGCCGGGAGAGCGATCAAGACAATGCTGATATCGATACTGGCCATCAGCACGCCCAGGGTGGTATTCGACAAAGCGATCCACTTGTACGACGGGCCTACAGGCCGGTATCTTCTTCCTTTTTGAAAGAGAGCAGCCATACTCTTTTTTCCTTCTAGGGTTTCTCAACAGTTTGGCACACAATCCCATGAAAGAAGAGGCGTCTCATCTGTACCACGATTTCTTCGGGAGAGAGATGTTCCTGGGTGAACAGGCGCTCCTGCGTCTTGATGGAAAGCAGGTGCAGAAAGGTCTGGAGCATGAGTTCGGTCGAGATTGTCGTGTCGAATGCTCCAGCAACCCTCCCTTCTTCCAGAATGCTTCGAATCTGTCCAGTGGCTTGATCGATGCGAGCGCGCAACTTCCCCTGGTGCTCCTGTGCCCTCCTGCGAAGATCCTCGTTGCTTTCAAGCAGCCGGTGAAGTTGCGTACGCACGCCGTACTGCTCCACGTGAACCGCGCGAAGAATACGCTCCAGTTTGCTCTGCGCAGACGCAGGAGCAACGCTCGCCTGTTGGACGATCTGTTCAAATCGCACCAGGCTTTGATCGATTAAAGCAAAAATGAGATCGTCCTTCGTGGGAAAGTGCTGGTAGAGAGTGCCCTTTGATACGCCAGCGCGCGCAGCAATTTCATCCATAGATGCGTCTCGATACCCTTTTTCCAAGAGGACAGTTTCTGCTACTTCCAGGATGTATTCAGCGCGTTTCTGACGCAGCACCTCTTTGAGCGAAGGCTGAGAGGTATCGGCAGGCATTGGTCTTCCCCTGTATTGTTTTCTGACGCACGCTTCCAATGCGCGCATGCAATGACCTGGCACTGAATTGAACGTACCAGTTCTTATTTTAGACGCATTCGTCACTTTTATGCAAGCCCTGGTTGACATTTATCAGATAACTTTTCGCCTCTTTCATTGGCAGCAGCTGGCAAAACGACCTACTTTGAAGCCCTGCGTGAGCAACACTTTCTGCTCGAAGCGCTGCTCACGGTCCGGGTCGTTGAAGAGGAAGGGCAGCCTGCTGCATCTCTGGATACCCTGACTGTAACGATACCAGAGCGCTACATACGCACCACGTCGGGTGGTTGGCAGTGTCCTCCTGGGGAGACGCAGCGCAGGTTTATGGTCTGTCCTATCGGGTTCGGACCTGAAGTGAGTTGCATCCGCTGTTTATCCAGAATCTCAAGTTCCTCCAAGATTTTTGGATCCATCCGTTCGACGTTCCGCCTGCCCAGGAAACCCAAGTGCTTGCGCTCCTGGCAACCGCGCCTGGGATCTCGATCACACAACTCCAGGACGCCTGCCCCGATCTCCCGGTAGACGTGCCTTGGGCTTTACTCACGCAACAGCGCATTTTTACCGACTTGGAAGCTTCATCCCTTATGCAATGGGACCAGGTACTTCTCTACTGCTCCCCGCGGGAAGCAGAGGAGCAACGTAGACGTACTTCCGCCATGCCGCAGCCTCTCCCTTTGTTTGCGCGTTTCCTCTGGGATGGACGGCTCTGGGAAGCAGAAAAGCAAGGGGAGCACGTGCTCCGTCAGGCCATTCTCGGACAAGAGCCAACGTTGCTCCATGCGGCTGAACACCCAGCAGAAATTAGCATAGATTTTGCTCACATTCCCCAATTTGAGGAGTATCGATGATGCGTTCACTTGACCCAGAGATCCAGGCCCGCTTAGAGGCGTTACAGCAGTACAAGATCAAACATCCCCATCTGGAAGAGATGGATCACTTGCTGATGAATGCGATCCAGGAACATACCAGCTACAGTTTGCTGGCACTGTATGGACCAAGCGGTGTAGGAAAATCCACCGTGATGAAGCGGATTGCGGAACGCTGTCGAGAAGAGGAACCGAATCCTTCCGTCGTGCCAGTAGTGGTCGTCCAGGCATCCTCTGAAGATGTCGGATCGTCAGCTCGCCTGGATTTTTACCGCCAGGTGCTTCATCAACTGCGTGGACATAAGGAGAGATAGTGGGCAGTATCTCTTCAAGATTCATCCTTTTCTCCTGTTCCCAAGCCCACTCTGATCGATGAGTGTGCGAGCTTCCCGGTTCAGGACGATGATCATGGCGATGAGCAAGGCCCATGAGACGGCGACTTCTCCAAGAGGGAGCGGAGGATCGACGATGCTGTAGTAGTAGCCCCCTAGGTATGCGGGGTAAGGATCAGTGAAACGGGAGTAGCCCGGCTGTGTCTCTGACCCACTTGTGTCAGTCAAGAAGTCATAGAGCTGTGCAGTTGGCACACTGCTGTGCAGGCGTTCAAACACCGTCTGGAGCTGGTTCATGTTCTGGTGTAACCCATAAGCATACGACGGATGGCCACCGCTGAGCGTCTGCACCACGCTGTCGTCGGCCAGAATCTTGCCGAAGAGGGGCGTCGCGGTGCCGTCCTCCGGAATGTACTCGCCGATGACGTGCAGTCCCAGGACCTGCCCGGTGACCAGACTCTGGACAGTGATTGTGTCGCCGTTGTAGGTGTAGTAGTCTTCGCAGCACCCCACACTGGGCCACCCCGGACCCTTCGTCACCGAATCCAGGGGGATCAACACGTTCAACGAATTGGCGTCGTGGGCGTCGAGGAGCCGACCTGGAGGTCGGACGCCTACGTATTGGCCTTCGTGCCCCGTCCCGCCTTCGTCAGCGGAGAACTGGATGCCTGTACTACTCGGGAACTGACCATGTGCGAGGCCATAGCCCTGGATACCAGTAAACTTATTGATAAGTGTCTGGAGGTTATCTTTCGTTTGGAGCAATTGAGCAAGCGGCACACCATTCACTGCAAGCGGCTTCACCTGCGTGGTGAGGTACACCTCGGAAGAGGAGAGACTGCCAGTCTGGTCTAACACCGCCTCAGCCGTGGAATGGTCAGATGAACGTACCACCACGCCAGCGGTAGGCAGTCCAGGCTTCGCCATCAGTTGGTCGAGAGCCGCAGGTGTACTCAGCGATAGGACAAGCAGTGCAACCAGGCTCAGAATGCCAAGCACAAGCGGGAGCCGAGGTCGGACGCGGCTCTCAAGCGGAAGATCGAGGTGTCGTGTCGCACGCCTCGTCGGAGCTAGCCGCCGTATGACATGCACAAGTGCGATGAGCACAGGGACAGCCACCACCAAACCAAGTCCAGCTAGTTCAAGCAGAATGACGACGAGGGAGCCATAGTGCTGCATGAGACTCCACACCAGACCAACAAAGAGTGCTGCCTCTAGCCCATGCAGCAAGGCTGGACCGTATCGGTACGTTGCGTTCACCATATGTCGTCTCCTCTCGAACCAGATGAGCCGCAGTCCCCCCACGGCCCACACTAACTGCGCGATGCCGCCATCGATCGCGGCAAGCTCCGCACGCAAGGCGTCCAGCCAGAGCTGCTGCGCCGGGTCTATATGCTTGCCAACCCACGCGAGCAAGCGTAGTGTTTTCGATAACCGAAAAGTGGCTCATCCTCACATTTGGGGATTGCTGAGTTTATAGTTCCGACTGGTTCCTTTTTTCATGCTCAAACATATGTCTCATTCCATATTATAGAAGAGCTTTCCCCAAAAGTGAGGATGAGCCCGAAAAGTGACCGGTTGTTAACCGAAAACTAGACCACCCCACCTGGTGTTCTCTCAAAATGTGAAGCGAAAAGTATACCACTCGATTCCCCCACAGTATTTTCAAAGCATGATATACTGATCCACGGAAGTCTTTTCACCGTTTGTTTGACAGGGGGAAGACACGCTTCCCCTGACCGACACGACAGAAAGGAGACCATCGCATGTCCACCGAAGACAACGTCGACAAGAAGGCGACGAAGAAGCCCGCGAAGGCGATCAAGGGATTTACGAACGAGGAACGAGGCGCGATGAGGGAGCGCGTCCAAGAACTGAAAGCGGACAAGGCGGACGGGGAAAGCGCCGTGCTCGCGAAGATCGGCGAGATGCCGGCACCGGATCGTGCCCTCGGCGAGCGGCTCCATGCGATCATCAAAGCCAGCGCGCCAGCCCTCTCGCCGAAGCTCTGGTACGGGATGCCCGCGTATGCCAAGGACGGCAAGGTCGTCTGCTTCTTCCAACCCGCGCACAAGTTCAAGACGAGGTACGCGACGTTCGGCTTCAACGACAGCGCGAACCTCGACGAAGGCGCCCTGTGGC
>WNFY01014254.1_pt1 | contig 11937 bp, 11 predicted proteins | sample 5400091 | NCBI WGS metagenome assembly WNFY01 (sample SAMN13153364, study PRJNA577476) | soil metagenome | isolation source: 60 cm soil or saprolite under grassland replicate 1 | place: USA:California | collected 2016-06-15 | reverse complement strand
TGAGCTCGGCGAACGCGAATGGTTTGGTCAGGTAGTCGTCGGCGCCGAGCCCCAGCCCGGCGACGCGCTCTTGCACTGCGGTGGCGGCGGTGAGCATGAGGATCCGGGTCTCGGCGCCGGATTCGACCAGCGTGCGGCACACGTCATCCCCGGACACGACCGGCAGGTCGCGGTCGAGCACGACGACGTCGTAGTCGTTGACCGCCAGCCGCTCCAGCGCGGCATCACCGTCGTAGGCCACGTCCACGGCCATCGCCTGCCGGCGTAGCCCCTCGGCGATGGCGTTCGCAAGCAGCCGTTCGTCTTCCACCACCAGCACCCGCATCTGCCCATCATGCCCGGTCCCGGTGTTAGGGCGGCGTTAGGGAATCCCTAGCGCCACCCTAACGGCCGGTGGGGTGAACTGGTGCGCATCCAACCTCGCCAACCAGGCGCGAGACGAGGAGACGCACATGACACGAGAGCGGCTGGCGAGACGTCTGGTGCCGACGCTGCTGCTGGTGCCGCTGCTGGTGCTGGCCGGGTGCGGACAGAACAACCGAAATGGCGCGAATGGCGCTGCCCCGGCCGACAAGGTGGCGGCGGCGCGGGCGTACGCGCAGTGCATCCGCGACAACGGCGTGCCCGACTTCCCCGATCCGGACGCCAACGGGAGCTTCCGAGGCGCCGGCCACGAGCAGACGCAAGACAACCCGAAGTTCAAAGCCGCGCAGGAGAAGTGCCGCAGCCTGGCCCCCGGCGGCGAACACCAACGATCCGACCCGGCCACGGTGGAGCAGATGCGCAGGTTCTCGCAGTGCATGCGCGCCAACGGCCTGCCCGACTATCCCGACCCGGACCCCGACGGGCGGTTACGTGACCCCGGCCACGAGCAGCAGGACAACCCGAAGTTCAAAGCCGCGCAGGAGAAGTGCCGCCAACAGCTGCCCGGCGGGGGCGAGCATCGATGAGGCCCAAGCTCCTGATCGCCAGCGCCGCGGTGCTGCTGGTTGGTGGCACGGTCGCCGGGCTGGCGCTGGCCTGGGGCTCGGCCGCCAAGCAACCAGCAGCCAACCCCGGGTTGCCGCCCGCCACCGCCACGGTCACCAGGACCACGCTGGTGGACACCAAGACGGTGTCGGGCACGCTCGGCTACGGCGACCCGGTCCCGGTCGGCGCGGCCCAGGCCGGGACCTTCACCTGGATCGCGCCGGTCGGCTCGACGGTCAAGCGGGGCCAGCCGCTGTTCAAGCTCGACCAGCGGCCCGTCGTCGAGCTGTATGGGTCGCTGCCGCTGTATCGGGCGCTGCGTGTGGGCGTCAAGGGCACCGACGCCACACAGTTGGAGGCGAACCTGTCGAAGCTCGGCTACGCCGGGTTCACCGTCGACGACACCTACACCGCGGCCACCGCCCAGGCCGTGCGCAGCTGGCAGGCCGACCTCGGCCTGCCCACCACCGGAGTCGTGGAGCCGGGCCAGGTGGTGGTCACCCCCGGCGTGGTGCGCGTCGCCGAGCACACCGCCCGCGTCGGTGACAGGATCGGCGACGCGCGCGGTGGCGGCGCGGGTGGCGCGTCGGTGCTGTCCTACACCGGCACCACCAAGGTGGTCACCGTCCCGCTCGAGGTGGCCGACCGGCCCCTTGCCGTCAAGGGCCGCGTGGTCATGGTCACGGTGCCCGGCCAGGGCCCGGTGACGGGAACGATCGCCAAGGTCGGCACCGTCGCCACCGCGCCGGACCAACCTGGCAACGCGCCCGCCGACCAAACCAGCAGCGCGCCCGGCGCGAGCGACACGGCGGCGGCCGACGCGCGGGTCCAGGTGACGGTGACGATCACCGACCAGCACAAGCTCGGGTCGCTGGACGGCGCCCCGGTGGATGTGGACTTCGTCAGCCAACAGCGCAAGGACGTCCTGGCGGTGCCGGTCGCGGCGCTGCTCGCGTTGCCCCAAGGCGGCTACGGCGTCCAGGTCGTCCAGGGCGGCGCGACCCGCATCGTCGTGGTCAAGACCGGCATGTTCGCCGGCGGCAAGGTGGAGATCAGCGGCGACGGCATCGCCGAGGGCGTCACCGTGGGGATGCCCAAGTGAGCGGCGTGCGCGGCCGGGCCGAGGCGATCGTGACGCTGCGCGGGGTCGGCCGCGACTATCCCGGCGGCGTCGCCGCGCTCCGCGACGTCGACCTGGACATCGACCGCGGTGAGATGGTGGCGATCGTCGGGCCGTCGGGGTCGGGCAAGTCCACGATGCTCCACGTGATGGGCACCCTGGACCGGCCCACCACCGGGCAAGTCATCGTCGACGGGTTCGACGTCGCGGGCCTGGCCGACCGCGAGCTGTCGGCGCTGCGGGCGCGCCGCATCGGCTTCGTCTTCCAGCAGTTCCACCTCGCCCCCGGGGTGCCCGCGCTGGACAACGTCGCCGACGGGCTGCTGTATGCCGGCGCCAGCCTGCGGCAACGCCGCCAGCGGGCGGCGCGGGCGCTGGCGCGGGTTGGGCTGGGCCACCGGTCGACCCACCGGCCGCACCAGCTGTCCGGCGGGGAGCAGCAGCGGGTCGCCATCGCCCGCGCGGTCGTGGGCGACCCCGCCCTGTTGCTTGCCGACGAGCCCACCGGGGCGTTGGACAGCCACGCCGGTGAAAGCCTGATGCGGCTGCTCGGCGAGCTCAACCAGTCAGGCACGACCATCGTGGTGATCACCCACGAACGCCAGGTCGCGGCGCACCTGCCCCGCCAGGTGGCCATGCTGGACGGCCGGGTGGTCGCCGACCAGACGGCGGTGGCGACATGACGACCACGCTGCGACCAGGCCGGTTGCGCCCCCGTGACGTGCTGCGGGTGGGGGGGCACGGGCTGCGCGCCCGACCCGTGCGGGTGGTGCTGTCGGCGCTGGGCATCGCCATCGGCATCGCCGCGATGGTGGCCGTGGTGGGGATCTCCACCTCCAGCCGCGCCGAACTGAACCGGCTGCTGGACGCGCTGGGCACCAACCTGCTCACCGCCGCTCCGGGCACCACCCTGTTCGGCGAGCAGGCCATCCTCCCCGACGACGCCGTCGCCATGGTCGGGCGGATCGGGCCGGTCGAGTCGGTCTCGGCCACCGGCAAGATCGCCGACGCGAAGGTCTACCGCAGCGACAAGATCCCGCCCGCCCAGTCCGGGGGGATCGCCACGCTGGCGGCGCGCACCGACCTGCCCGAGGTGGTCGGCGCGACCCTAGCGTCGGGAACCTGGCTCAACACCGCCACCGCCCAATACCCGGCGGTCGTGCTCGGCGCCAAGGCCGCCGAGCACCTGGGCATCGGAGCCGCAGGGCCAGACCTGCAGATTTGGCTCGGCGGCCGTTGGGTGACCGTGGTCGGGACCCTGCAGCCGGTGCCGCTGGCGCCCGAACTGGACCAGGCTGTGCTGATCGGCTGGCCAACCGGGCGACGCTACCTCGGCTTCGACGGCGACATCACGACCGTGTACACCCGCACCGACCCTGACGCCGTCAAAGCCGTTCGCGAGCTGCTCGCCCGCACCGTCAACCCCGCCCAGCCCAACGAGGTCGAGGTGTCCCGCCCCTCGGACGCGCTGGCCGCCCAGGCCGCCGCCGACGTCACCTTCACCGGGCTGCTGCTGGGTCTTGGCGCCGTCGCCCTGCTGGTCGGCGGCATCGGGGTGGCCAACACCATGGTGATCTCGGTGCTGGAGCGCCGCGCCGAAATCGGGCTGCGCCGCTCGCTGGGCGCCACCCGCGGGCACATCCGGGTCCAGTTCCTGGCCGAGGCCCTGCTGCTGTCGGTGCTCGGCGGCGGCTCCGGAGTGCTCCTCGGCAGCGCCGTGACCGCGGTGTATGCCAGCCTGCAGGGCTGGCCGACCGTGGTGCCCGCCTGGGTCACGGCCGGCGGCATCGCCGCCACCCTGGTCATCGGCGCGCTGGCCGGCCTGTACCCAGCGATCCGCGCAGCGCGGCTGGCTCCCACCGAGGCACTCGCGACCACCTGAACAGACCGGCCCGGCCAAGGCGGCGCCCACCGCTGCCGCTAAAGGTCCGGCCTGGACGCCGTCGCTGCCGTGCTGCTGGAGGGGCTGTCGTATCGGCGCGCCGCCCGCATGGTCGAGATCTCCAAGACCGAGGTCGGCGACAGCCTCGACCTGCTGCTCGGCGAGTTGGCCGCGCTCGGGTGCAGCGGCCCGCGGGCTGGGCCAATGAGGGTGTCCGTGATGCTCCTGCGCCGGACATGTAAGGACTTCACCGACCCGCCGACATGCTGGTCTGCCGCTTCGGCCGGTGGCTCCACGGATGCCTAGTGAAGAGCATCACGGACACCCTCAATCAGAAGGTGCTGTACGACCCAAGCGGTATGCTCGACCGCCCAGGCGTGGCCGTGTCGACCGTCCATGGCGACCTGCCGTGGTGTGACGGGCTGACGGCAGCAGCCACGAGCAGGAACTGCTTGCCCTATCGGGGCTGGATCCGGTGCCGGACGTCACCGAGGTCGCCAGCCTGTTGGACCGGAGATTCTGGGCATGGCCAAGGTCGCGACCATTGGCACGCGTCCGTCGGCAACCGCAGGACCAAAGACCGGCTCAGCCACGCGCAGCGGGCGTTCAACCGCTTGCAGGCGGGGCCGCGCGCCTTGGTGGAGCAGTCGATCGGCATCTGGCCAACGCCTGGCGCTGCGTCGCTGGCGCGGGCTGCTGTACCGGGTGCGGTATGTCCTCCGGGCCACCGCCGCTGGTCTGCCTGGGCCGATGGCTGCACCAAGTACCCGATGTGGAGCAGCATCACGGACACCCTCACTGACAACTTGTCACCGCGGCGCACCGCGTGCCTCACAGCTGTCCTGTCCCAGCCAAGGTGCTCCGGTCTCGCTGAATCTGCTCCGATTCGTGCGTGCGTCCCACCGAATCTGCTCCAGAACGAGCCGACCGAACCGAGCGCGACGCTGTGACCTCTGTCTTTATCCCGCGACGGTTTCTGTCTGATGGAGCAGGTTCAACGAGACGCCGACCGGGATCTGCGGGCTCATGTAAGGGACACCGGGACGATTCGCCGCTACGAGCGGCCCACTGAACCTGCTCCGTGTAGGTCAGAGCCTTGTGGCCAGAGCAGATCCAGTGGGACAGGACAACAGCCTTGCTGTCAGCCCCACTGTCACGCCGCCTTCAGCCTGTTCGCGGCGCTGTCAAGCCCGCAGTGAGCCCGCTGTGCCTTGCTGGGCAGGTTCTGCCGCCTCAGCCGAAGGACCGTGAATGCCGCAGCCATCGCGCCCGACCCGCACGACGCCAAGGTCGCCGCGCCAGCGGTGGCGGCTGGTGGCGAGGCCGGGGGCTCGCTTGTTGGCCGATCGGATGTCGAAGCCAGGCCCCACAACCCGGTTTCGGGTGGGGAGGAGCGACGCCCCCGGCCATCACCCCGGAGAGTGGTCGGCGTCAACGGCTTCTTCGCCACCCTGGTCGGCTCCGGGCGCCACGGGCATCCAGGACGGGCCGAGCTGGCCGCCTGGATATCGGAGCGCCGCTGCGCCGACTACTGGCCCACGTCGTCAAGCCGGACGGCTTTGACCGCTGGCGAGAGGGCGACGTCGAGATTCCCTTCTTCTTGGAGTACGACCGCGGCACCGAACCGCTGGACCGCCTGGCCGCAAAGCTGTACGCCTACCAGGAGCTCGCCGTCGCGCCGAGATCCCAATCCCGGTGCTGTTCTGGCTGCCCAGCTCCGGCCGGGGGGCCACCGTCCGCGAGGCCCCTGCCCGCGAGGGCCGCTGGCACAAGGTCGGTTTGTGGTGGCCACCGCCAGCCCGACCCTTGTCCTCGGCCCGGCCGAGGCCGCGTGGCTGCCGCTGGGAAGACCTGGCTGCGCCGGCGCCTGGTCGATCTGGCGGGTCCCGACGCTCCGCCGCGACGACCAGATAGGCTACGTGGTCTTCTCATCCATCGACCAGCTCGACCACAACCTGCGCCGCTGAACCCAGCGGGCAACTTTCGCTTCGCAGCGACGATCGCCCAGGCACCGCCGCTGGAGAACCCTGCGGCAACCCACGGGCAGGCTGCCGCGCCCCACTGCTCAGTGGTGGGGCCAGGACCTTGCCAGCGACAAAGCGCAGGTGCACGTCGAAACGGCGGCGATGGTGGCCGGGCATATACTCCTCGGCCTCTTGCCCTGACAGCCGGCCCGCGTGTGCTGCTCGGCGCGGCCGCCGCGCTGAGCCGCAAGCGCCACGGCCGCCACCCCCAGTTCATCGCCGGGTCACAGCCGCAGGCCGTCATCGTGTGCTCCATCATGGCTTCGCAGGGGAAGGATGTGCCCGATGCGACGGACCCAGGGTCCCCGCGGGAGCCGAGGCTTTGCGGCTGTTCGGGGATTCACGGTCGGACATTGCAAGCAGCTCCTTGTCAGAGCGACAGTGCCCGTTGTCGCCGCCTTGCGGTCGAGAGCCCAGAGGCACGTACAAGAGACACAAGCCGCTGGCGCCGCTCGCCAGCCCAACGGAGGTCGACGGCGGCCAGGACGAGGCCCAAGATGCCGCCTCCCAGTCCATCCATCAGGAACAGACCAAGCGGCAGGACCACGATCCCCGATCGCCGGCCGCACTACTCGATCAACCCCCCACGTTGCGGCGGAGCATTGAGTCACCTCCTTCAGCGATGCGTCCTAACTACTTCCCCATGAAGAACTCGGGTTTGAAGTAGCCGCTGAGCTGCGGGAATGCTGACCGGTGCTGGGCTGGTTGTGGCCGAATGACACCGTTGTCGCTGTTATAGGAGATCACGCTGCTCCGCGTCACCACCCCGCCGCTTGCCACCTGGGACGACCTGCTGCCCGAGCAAGCCAAACGCCTGCCCGAGGAGCTCGCCAAGATCGATGCCTACCTCGACGACGAGCGCTTCATCGCCCCGTGGCGCGCGCACTTCCACACGCGGCTGGGCCGCCCCTCGGTCCCAGTCCCGACCCTGCTGCGGCTGCTGTATTTGAAGCACCGCTACCAGCTCGGCTACGAGACGCTGTGCCGCGAGGTCGGCGACTCGATCGCCTGGCGGCGGTTTTGCCGCATCCCGCTGGACCAGCCCGTCCCGCACCCCACTACCCTGAGCAAGCTGGTGCGACGCTGCGGCCCCGACACCATCGCCGCCCTGAACACCGCGCTGCTGGCAAGGCTCGCCGACGACAAGCTGCTGCGCTGCCGCAAGCTGCGGGTCGACACCACCGTCGTCGCCGCGAACGTGGCCTACCCGACCGATGTGGGACTGCTGGGGCGGGCGATCGCCAAGCTGGCCGGCATGAGCAAGCGGGTGCAGGCTGCCGGGGGTGCGCCCCGGACCAGGATCCGGGATCGTCGCCGCGCGGCGCGCCGCCGGGCACGGGAGGTCGCGCGGGCGCTGCGGTCACGCGGCGGTGCCGCCAAACAGGTCGTCTTCGCGGTGACCAGGCAGGTCGCCGCCCTGGCCGCAGCCCAGCTCGCCGACGCCGAGCGGATCGTGGCAGGCGCCCGTCGCGCTCGGGCGCAGCGCCGCAGCGGGGTTGAGCCTGCTGGCGCTGGCCGGCGCACGGCCTTGGTCAACCAGTTGCAGACCACCATCGGGCGGACCCGCCGGCTGCTGGACCAGGCCCGCACTCGCCTGGCCGGTGGCATGCCCTCAGGGGCGAGCCGGCTGGTCAGCTTGCACGATCCCGACGCCCGCCCGATCCGCAAGGGCCGCATCGGCCGCCCCGTCGAGTTCGGCTACAAGGTCCAGGTCGCCGACAACCCCGACGGGATCGTCTGCGACTACACCGTCCTGGTCGGCAACCCACCCGACGCGCCGCTGTTGGTCCCCGCGATCACGCGGGTCATCGCCCACACCCACAAGCCGCCAGGGGCGGTCACCGCCGACCGCGGCTACGGCGAGGCCGCCGTCGAGCGGGACCTGGCCGAGCTTGGTGTCGCCCGGGTCGCGATTCCCCGCAAGGGCCGCGCCGGCCTGGCCCGCCAGGCGATCGAGCGGGAGCGACCCTTTCGCCGGCTGGTGAAGTGGCGCACCGGCTGCGAGGGCCGCATCAGCCAGCTCAAGCACCGCTTCGGCTGGGCCCGTACCCTGCTGGCCGGCCTCCAGGGCGCCCAGATCTGGTGCGGCCTTGGGGCGCTTGCCCACAACCTCGTCAAGGCCGCCGGGCTGCTGGCGACCAAGCAGCACAAGGCAGCGCGACGACGGTGAGCGTGGGCCGACCGCCGACCCTCGACCGAAGGCCACAGGGTGGTCACTTTCTCACCGAGGGGTTTTTCATGGGGAAGTGTGCGTCCAGCAGCTCGGGCGCCAAAGGGAACCGAGCAGGAGAGGAGGTTGATGGCGTAACCGAGCGACAAGCTCACGGCAGCCAGCCGGTGTGAGTCCGGCCCGGGGAGACGCCAGGGTCCCCGGTAGCACGGCTCCCGGCGTCGGGTGAGAGCCCGCCGTCGAAGCGGAGCGACAAAGCCCCTGCAAGGGGGCGAGCGACTGGCCGGTCCGCAGCATGAAGCGAAGCCTGCGGCGTCGTCACTGAAAGCCCGCGTGAGCGGGACCAAGAGGGAGCCGAGCCGCCACTTCACTCGGCGAAGGCCACGGACGGCACCAGAGAACCTGGAGCGGGTGCCCAAGAACCCTCCGGCGTATGGGGCGTGGAACGGTCAGAAGGGTGTCGTGGGAACTGGAGAGAGCCTCCTCGGCCCCGGCGGTCTGCGGGTCGCGGGAAGCTGGCTTGCCTATAACCGGCGACCACCGGGAAATGGCGGGCGGCCGAGAGGCAGTCGGAGGGGGTCGTAGTACCGCTTGAGGGCGCGGGACAACACAACCCGGCCCGAGGGAAGGGCCCCTACTTCATCGACGCAGGCGTTGCAGGGAGGGGATCGGTGAGTGCCCGGTGAGGGCTAGGTCCACCGCCAAGGCCGACGGCCTGGACGCATCCCGTGCGTTGCAGCGTGTGCTCTACCGCAGTGCCAAGCAGAATCCCAACCGCCGTTTCCACGCGCTCTACGACAAGGTCGCCCGCAGCGACATCCTGTGGTGGGCGTGGGACGAGGTTCGTCGAAACCGAGGGGCGCCCGGCGTGGATGGCATGACCATCCAGCACGTCGAGGCGTCCGGGGTGGCGGGCTTCCTCCAGGAGCTGGCCGCAGCGCTTCGGGCCGGGACCTACCGGCCGGCGCCGCTGCGGCGGGTCCACATCCCCAAACCGGGGCAGCCGGGTCGCACCAGGCCGCTGTCGATCCCCACCGTGCGCGACCGGGTGGTCATGGCGGCGGCGAAGCTGGTCCTCGAGCCGGTGTTCGAGGCCGACTTCCTGCCTGTCAGCTACGGGTTCCGGCCCAAGCGCTCGGCCCACCAGGCCCTTGAGGCCATCAGGGTCGAAGCCAACCGGGGCGCCGAGTGGGTGCTTGACGCCGACGTCCGCGACTGCTTCGGGTCCATCGACCACAACGCCCTGACGGCGCAGGTCGCCAGGCGGGTGTGTGACCGGCGGATGCTGAAGCTCATCCGGGCGTGGCTACGGGTCGGGGTGTTGGAGGACGGGGCGATCACCGACACCGTGTCGGGGACCCCGCAGGGCTCGCCGATCAGCCCCCTGCTGTGCAACGTCGCGCTCCACGTGCTGGATGCGGAATGGGCGCGCACATGTGGCAGCCTCGGGGTGCTCGTCAGGTATTGCGACGACTTCATCGTCGTGTGCCGAAGCCAAGCTCGCGCCGAGGAGGCGCGCCGGCGGGTGGCCGAGATCCTTGGCGGGTTGGGGTTGAGGTTGCACCCCGACAAGACCAGGACCGCGCGGCTCACCCGCGGCCAGGAAGGCGTGGACTTCCTCGGCTTCCACCTGCGCAAGGTGGAGTCGTGGCGCTGGCGAGGGCACTACTACCTGCAACGATGGCCGTCCGACCGGGCCATGGCGGCAATCCGGGCCAAGATCCGGGAGGCGACCGACCGGCGCTACGTCGGCCTGTCGATGGAGCTGGTGGTCGCAGGCCTCAACCGTGTCCTGCGCGGTTGGGGCGCGTACTTCCGCTACGGCAACTCGGCGCGGAAGTTCACCGTCATCGACAGCTATGTGCACGAGCGGCTGGCCATCTTCGCTAGCACCAAGCACGGGCTCGCGGGTCGCAACTGGCAGCGCCGCTTCACGTGGGCGTGGTGTGGCCGACTCGGGGTCTACCGTCTCCATGGGACGGTGCGGTATGGGGCTGCGCATGCTTTGCGGTGAACGATGTCGGGAAGCCGTGTGCGGGAGAACCGCATGCACGGATTGACAGGGGGCCGCTGGTGAAGCGGCAGCCACGGTGCGCCGGAATCCACGCACCCACCGGGAAACCGAGGGGACTGAGCCCGACCGCCTGCCGCTCGCCGACCAGCCAGCGGCCTACCTCACAACTAATGCTACGTTCCTTAGATTCGATAGATAAAGGCGTGGCGTCGGTGGCGTGGGAACGGTGGCGGGCGACCCCACACCCATGGGCGGGCGCGGGCGTTGAGCTGGCAGGTCGCGATCTTGGTGGCCAGGGTGATCTCATCGGGGGTGGCAAGCACTGCCCGGCAAGCGCCTGGCGGCGAAACAGCCGCCACCAGCCCTCCCGGAGGTTGAGCCAGCAGGCCCGCTTGGGGATGAAGGCGTGCTGGATGCGGGGGTGGTCGACCAGCCAGGTGCGGGTGCTGGCGCTGCTGTGGCTGGAGAGGTTGTCGGTGATCACCATGATGGCCCCCTCTGGGTTGGCGGCCTCGACCGCTGCCAGGAGCTGCTGGTAGCCGACCGAGTTGCGGGACGGGGCGGTCATCGTCACCGCCTGCCCGTCACCGGGCCGCAGCGCGCCGTACACCCAGGTCTTCTCCGGGCCGCGGCCGTAGTCCAGCGGCGCTTTGACGCGGTGGCCGTCGGCGGTCCAGCCGGGTGCCGGTGGGAAGCTGCGAGGGATCACCGGGCCCAGCTCGTCGGCGCAGATCACCGTTGTTTCCTCGGGCGGATCGGTGTAGAGGGCGATGACCTTGGCTCTGTTGGGGCGAAGTCCGGGTCGGTGCTGTGCGTCCACGACCGAGTCCGCCGCCAGCGGGCGCCTTCGGCGAGCAGGATCCGGCGGACCTGGCTGCGGCCCACCTGGATGCCCTCGGCCTGGGCGGCCCGGGCCAGGGCGTCCAGGGTCCACTGCGCCGGCGCCTCGGGATCCTGGGGGGCCAGCAGCCCCTCGCCGCCCTGCTGCAGGCGGCCGGGCGGCTCCGAGCCGGCCAGCTGGATGATCCGACCCCGCTGGGTCTCGCTGATGCGTCGGGGCACGCCCGGGCGGGGCAGGTCGGCCAGCCCGTCGACGCCGTGGGTCTGGTTGAAGCGGTGCAGCCACTTGGACACGGTCTTGGGGTGACAGCCGAGCCGTTGGGCGAGCTCGGCGACGCTGGCGCCGTCCCAGCTTGCGGTGATGATGCGGGCGCGTTGGATCAGGCTGGCGGGGGCGTGGCGGGCGCTGGCCAGCCTGCGCAGGGTGCGTTCCTCGGCCGGGTCGATGGGTGGTCGGGCGTACAGCGGTGGCCTGGCCATGTGTTCCCCCTCGTCCGCCTGGCGGCGAGACGACGAACACAAGGCGGACAGGCAAACTATACCGCGCTTAAGGAACGTAGCACTAACCTTCAGGACGAGGTGACTGGCCGAAGGGATACACCTGGGGGCAGGCTCCCCGGTCCGCAGAACCGTGGAGCACGGTCACAGTAGGTGCGTGGTCCGGAGGGACTTCGCTCGCAGACGAACACGCCGCGCTCGTCGTGAGGGAAGTGGCACGCCCCGCGAGGCGGCTTGCAGCCCGCGCCTGCGCCCGAGCGCAGGCAGACCTTGACGGCCTCCAGGGATGTACCCCAGCATCTGGGCAATCTCCGGGTTGGTCAGGCACTCCAATGGTGTAGAGGATGACTGTCCGTAATCGTCGGGCACGTCCTCGAGGAAGCCCTGCACGCACGCGCTCGTGTCGGCCCGCTCGATCAC
>WNFY01005901.1_pt1 | contig 11939 bp, 15 predicted proteins | sample 5400091 | NCBI WGS metagenome assembly WNFY01 (sample SAMN13153364, study PRJNA577476) | soil metagenome | isolation source: 60 cm soil or saprolite under grassland replicate 1 | place: USA:California | collected 2016-06-15 | reverse complement strand
CACATTTATTGGCACATTGTCGAATAAAGGGTGCTGGCACTTCGCCGAAGAGTACCCCGAGGTTTTCATCAGCTGACTTGGTTATGCGTATCTCGTATTGCGTTTGTTGTCGCTCGAAGCCGATGATCAACTCTTCGTCGGCGACGTAAAACCGGTAATCGACGAGGTCGCGGATCAGGTTGCCATTGATTGTGCGAATAAGATCACCAGGTTGTAGGCCCGCGAGGTCGGCTGGGCTTTCGGGCACTACTTCACGCACCCATCCATACATTTTTGGCATTGGTATTTTTCCTCAGAAAACCGAAAAGACATATAAGACATATAAGAGCGACCATGGCGGTCGCATGGCACCCCTCGCGGGCGCCAGTATTGCACATTGCTTCCCTTGCTCCCCTAAAGAAATGCTGATATATTTCCAGATGATTATAACCGCACGGTGGGCGTACGTCAAATTTTATGAGACTTGTGTACATAACGTTGCTTGACAGGCTCAATTGTCTCTTTGTATAATCTGGTCAACAAGTTTAAACGTATTTTCCATAAGAAAAAGATACGCCCATGTATGACAACGATGATCTGACGCGGATACTTGCCGCAACCAGCGACCCCGTGCGGCTGGAGATCATCTTTTTGCTGGATCAGGGCGATAAAATGAATGTGGGTCAGATCTCCAGCCACTTTCGTTTAAGCCGCCCGGCGATTTCTCATCACTTGAAAGTGCTAAAAGATGCCGGGATAGTGCGCAGTGAGAAAAGCGGGCAGGAGATATTCTACTGGCTTAATTTTGAACGGGTGGTGCTCGCTTTGCGGGCGCTGGCCGATAAGATAGAGCGCAACTACCTGCCGGACAAAACGCGAGAATGATCGCCAGGCGCTAGCCTTGCGGCCAGAATCCTCCCAACCAGTATATCAAAGGTATCCTCAGCAGGTAATGCCGTATGAAATTGATCCTATGGAATTTTCTGACCAATAGTGATATATACTTCCCAGCGGTGGCTGCGAACTCGTTCGGAACGGCGGCGCAGGCCAAACTGTTCCAGGGGAATATGTCGACCAAACCAGGAACCTGGCACCATCTCGGTAGTGATGCCTGTACCTGTCTCGCGATTATTATGTAACATCTTATTTTCAGGACGTTCGGTACGCTGATTACGGGCCATTTCTTCATCCAGATTACGGTGTTTACGCGGTCCATAGACTGCCGAAGGGCCGTAGATAAGCATTTGAACGAGTACCAGGAGAGGTTGGAGAAAGCCGACGGGGAGGAGATTTGCTCCTTCGATCACAATCAAGCGGCCGCCGGGGCGCAATACGCGTTCGACCTCCGCGATGGTATCGGGATCATAAATATACTCGGAGGGAAACGTGCTTACGACAGTATCAAATGAATTGGCATTGAAGTGGAGGTGCTGGGCAGACCCCTGAAGTACCCAATTTTTTTCACCGAGATGGCGGCGCTGGAGTGTGTCTCGTGCCGCTGCCACCATTTGGGGGGAGTACTCAACTGCGCGACAGTTGTAGCCTGCCTCGATCATATCGGCCAGCAGGTCTCCCAGCCCACAACCGAGTTCTAGAACATCGTGGCCGGTGATGCGCGGCAAGACCAGGCGTTGCCAGACGCGCCATTGGCCTGCGAATGGCACTGTACTGGCAAAGCGGTAGAGGTAACGGTTTTTGTAGAGCGTTTCAAATAACCATTTACGCAAAACAGGTGTCACTGTTCTCCTGCCTCAGTGAAGATGTCGAGCAAGTCGCACACGTTTTCGATGATGAGATCGGGCTTGACATCGTTCTGCATGTTTTGATCCCATTTTCCGGCGTGGCCCTGTAAATGCGCGAGGACATAGTCATCATCGGTGATATGTAATCCCTCGGGCACATCGTGAGGATGATCTCCCGCATATCCCTCTGAAAAGGAGGGAGTTTCATGTGCAGTTGTTGCTGCTCCCGTGGCAATCAAATGGGCCTGCTTCCGTACACCTGGTTTAGGTTTCCAAACGGTAAAAATGTCCAGCATCTTTCCCCCTACAATGTCTGCCTTGAGTGAGTCACCAACCATAACGGCCTCTGAAGGGGGAATGTTCAAAGCATTGAGGGTGTGGAGAAAAATCGCAGGATTCGGTTTTCGTACCCCTAAATCGGCTGAAATGGCGATGTGGCGCGGGTCAAAAAAGTTCAGCAAGCCAAGTGTTTGCAGGTCTTCCTGGAACGGTGTCCCACCCCAAAGGCGATTGGTTACTACTCCCAACTGAAAACCACGCTGTTGTAACGCAGCCAGTGTGGAGAGAACGTCATCAAAAAGCGGGCGTGACCCTGGTATACGCACACGCAGCGCCTCAAAAATGGCTGCACTGCTTTCACGAGGAACGCCGTCAATGCCCCATTGCTGCAGGACCTGGGTAACAGCATAAGCGCAATCAGGCTCGAAATCGGGGTTCTGGCGAATCATGGTACGTATCTGCTCGTCTATAGAATCGCGTAGACGCTGACCAGGTGCCGAATCGATTACATCAGACTGGTATGCGGAGGTAACAAGCTGCTTGAGCAGTGCAACAGCCCGGACATTCGATGCATTTTCCAATTGCTGCCATACAGCCAGGTCTTTACGAAACCAGAGCGTATCACCGAGGTCAAACAGTATGCAGCGGATGGTGCGTCCTGTGAGAGATGGAATCGGCTTCTTTGGCAATGGCGCTCCCTCATGTCAAATAAGAAGGATAAAGAGTATAGAGTTGCTTTGCTCCTATACTCTTTATCCCTTTTTACAATACTCTTTTAACCCCTTTTTAGAGAATAGCTAGCGCGAGAAGGCATCTTCGCCTTCAGTAAGCACTTCATCTACAAGGCCGTACTCAACCGCTTGTTCCGCGGAGAGGTAGTAGTTGCGGTCCGAGTCTTGCATAATGCGCTCGGTCGTCTGACCGGTGTGCTTGGCAAGAATCTCGTAGATGCTGCGGCGCAGCCGCAGAATTTCGCGTGCAGTGATTTCAATATCAGCTGCCTGACCTTCTGCGCCGCCGAGCGGCTGGTGAATAAGCACAGTAGAGTTTGGCAAACAGAAGCGTTTGCCTTTTTCGCCCGCCGTCAAGAGAACTGCACCCATGCTCATGGCCATACCCATACAGACGGTTGAGACATCCGGTTTGAGCCACTGCATCGTGTCGTAGATGGCCAGTCCTGCATAGATACTCCCGCCAGGAGAGTTAATATACATATTGATGTCTTTGGTTGCATCCTCACTCTGGAGGAACAATAATTGCGCTACAGTTACGTTTGCGACCATGTCGTCAATGGGTGTACCAATGAAAATGATACGCTCTTTCAAGAGACGTGAGAAAATGTCCCAGCCGCGCTCACCACGAGGTGTTGATTCGACGACATTGGGAATAATGCCCCTGGGTTCAAGAATTTCAGCTCTGCCCTTGATCCATTTGGGATCATTGGGGTTGAAAACGGCGCCCATCTTAACTCCTTCTTATCTAAAACAACGAACGGTCTGCCCCTCTTTCCATTGGTTATTGGGCAGGTTATACCGTCGGCTAAAAACGAAATGTGCAGAGGATGCCCGCACATGCGGGTACTTTACCGTAATGATAGCACTTGCAGGATGTAAACGCAAGAATTGACAGCATTGAAAATTAGAGCACAATCTCGCCAGTGCCTTTACAGGTACTGCATATCCGCTCCATGTAGATCAGTCCGTCTTCGCATCTGGGGCAGAGCTGCAATCTCTCGGTGCCATCGCTGTCGTAGGTAATGATTTCAGCCGTGCCACAACACGTGGGACAAACGATACCCACGGCGATGGTGCCGGCACCTTCACAGTTTCGGCAAGTCATCAGGAGTCCTCCATTCACCTGGAGCGAGATGGATTTCTATGTTACCACAGCGGTTCTCTTCGCGGGTTCTTTGGTCGAAAATCTATTGCACCGTTAAGCCTCACAGTGGTTACCAGGGCGTTGTCGGCTATACGTGAAAGTATACGTTCATCGAGACCTACCAGTCCCTGATTATTCGCCGTGATCACGGTGGGAAAGCCCGAATTGTACCGGTAATTCAGCAACTGGAAGAGTTTTTCGTTTGCCCAGGGAGAGCTTTGATGGGAACCCAGGTCGTCCAGAACCAGTAACTCTGCTTCGCGCATTTTAGCAAAACGCTGATCGTATGGCTCAGATGAGGTAGGAGAGAATGTGGCCCGCAGATGAGCGAGAAGGTCAGGGACGACGGTGAAGAGTACGACCGCCCCATCGCTGAGATTCTGGTTGGCAATGGCTGCCGCTAAATGCGTTTTGCCACAGCCATTCGGGCCAATCAGGACAAGCCAGCCACTGGGGTTCTGCGCAAAGCTATAGGCTGCTTGATAAGCTTCTTGCAGGGAAGGATGCGCTCCTGAGAAGTGTATTTTAAAATTTCTAAAGTTTTTGTTATTGAAAGCGCTTAAATCAGACAGTTCAAGCAATTGTTGGCGTCTTTTTTCGCGCCTTTCAGCTTCTTTACATTCACAGGCAATAGGTTTGCCAAAGTTAGGATGCCCATAAGGAACGTCGGCGCGCAGATAGCCAGCTCCTTTGCATTTGGAGCAGACGCTCTTCGGGGTTATCTGCGCTGGTGTAGATACTGGTTGCATTTGTTGTGCTTGCTCATACGACTCAGCCTCGCGATTCATGCCTGCCATTACACGCGGGTTGAGCGGTTGCGTAATACGTTGGTAGTGCTGTGCCTCCTGCGGCAACGCCTGGGGGGCAGGCGGTTGTGCCTGGACGAAGCGCTCCTCGCGAGGGTTACGTGTCAAGGGCGATCTGTACCCTGCTTCGCGTGCTGGTGGGAGGGGTGTTTCCCGCGTAATGAGCGGGGAACCCGGTTGGCGTTGAGAGACTATTCTCGCGGGTGACCAGGAGGAATCCTGTTGAGCAGCAAAGGTCGTTCCCGGGTTTGTCTGAGTGGAGCGCTGCCCACTGCCACTGACTTCGGTTTCCCAATCGCCATAGAGCATGGTCGCTTCTCCATCGTCCCATTCCTCCTGGACGTCTGCGGGAGGTGGGGGCGGGTATGTCTCATAGTGATCTCTCGTGACCTTTGGCGGGATCGTCTCGCGCTGATACGGAGTAGTAGGAGAGCGAAGGTCGGCGCGAGCGGCAGGGCGTAATGACTCTTGTGGAGATTGCTGGTCGTGGCTCGGGTAACCCGAACGGCGTTCAGTATTGCTCCGTTGCGGCATCTGATCATTGGCGCCAGGGCGTTGTGGCGGAAATTTTGGTATTTGCCTTTGTCCTGGATTGTTGATCCCCCCCTGGAAGGTCTGTTGATAGTGCTTTCTGGAAGGCTGCGACTCTGGAGCTCCGGGTGAAAGCAGCTGACCAGGGCGTGCTGTTTGTTCAGGCAAGGGAGGGCGCCGGGTCAAGGGCTGTGTTGGCCACTGCTCTTGAGGGACCATACCCTGCTGCGTAACGCGGCGTTCCTGTGGTTGCTGTTGGCGTTGTGCCGTTCTTCGCATAATCTCGTTCAGGCTTTCCATTGCTGCCTGCCTTCCGTTTCCCAGCGCCTCAAAATCGCGCTGATATAGCTCCAATTTCGTTTATTGTGCTGCACCGCTTCGCGGAATGCCGCTTCGATCCACTCTTGTGGATACTTGTCAGCAGCATCCTTTAGATAGTCAGCAATGAGCGGAGAAAGTAATCCGATATTTTGCTCATATAATACAAAAATATTAGGGCGTTCAACTTGAACCTGGACTGTGCGGGCCGTCCCAGTTCCATTAATTTGGGTCCGCGTAGCAACAGGCAAAGGCAGGTCACCTTCCTGTGCGCTTTGCTCCTCCTCCGCAACATCGAGAAGGCGCACAGGAACCATATGGCCGCCCTGCAGCTCATTGACCACTTTGCGGCTACGGGGTGTGTTAAAGAAATACCAATCAACAATCTCTGTTTGCTCGTCTTCTTCACTCACTAAGCGTAAGTGTATCCGCAAAAGGGTGCCGCGTGCAAGGGCCAGTTCCAGGCCCTGTTGCAAGCGTTCCTCTGGCGGTCGCGGATCACCTCTGCGCTTAAGACCGCGCAACAAAATCGGGTCTGCCAGCAGGTCGTTGCCGCTGACACAGCGCGGATTGCCCTTTTTTTGTGCCAGGAGCCAGAAAAGATGCAGTGTCACTTTTAATTCGACACTGTCCTCTATCTCTGGCAAGAGTACCGTGAAAAATACTTCCGGTACAGGCACATATGGATTTTTCCCTGATGGGAATCCAGCAAAGCCTGTCATCATAATAAGTCCAATTGTATAAATATTCTTTACTCCACCTGGGGAGTGAGTTCCAGGTCGTGAAAGCGGGTCTGGCTGGCTTGAAAATAAAGACTGATTTCGCCAACTGGCCCGTTGCGATGTTTGGCGACAATAATGTCGGCGATATTTTTGCGTTCTGTTTCCGGGTTATAAACGTCTTCACGATAAATAAACATGACAACATCCGAATCTTGCTCTATTGAGTTGTGGATCACGATATCGCCGGCTACAAAGTTGTGCAATTCGTCAACTGTCAAATCGTAGACTTCAGCTTCGCCGTCAGGTTTTATGGCGATAATTTCATCCCAATAGACATCGCTCTGTGCTAAAGTAGCTATCCTATCACCTGGAGAAAAGGTATCGAGCCTTTGCCAGCCGCGCAAAGTTAGGAACTGGTGATTTGCCGTAGTGCGGATTGTGCGCCCCAAGCGGGTAGTCATTTTATAAACGGGTTTGTAACCGGTCGCAAAAGCGTTACTCACTGTACATGGTTCCAGTTGCCATGTTTCTGTGTTCAGGGCCAGCACGCGAAATCCCTTTTGTCCGACTAGTTGTTCAATCGGACGATACATGCCTGATTCAGGTAAATAGACCGGCGTATCGCCGGTGATGCAGCCACTTTCACGGAGGTCTGATAGCTGAGGTACTTTCGATTGACGGCTTTCTACTGCGCGTGAGAGCTGGGCCAGAGCTAGCACGGGAACGTTTAGTTCACGCGCTAACCCCTTCAGGTTGCGGCTGATCTCGGAGATCTCCTGCACGCGGTTCTCGTTGCGTCTGCCGCTTCCTGAGACTGACTGCATCAATTGTAAGTAGTCCACGATGATCAAATCGATGCCGTGCTCGGCCAGCAAACGCCGGGCTTTGCTGCGCATCTCTACCGTAGAGATACCTGCCGTATCATCGATCCAGATATTTGCCTCTGAAAGGGTGCCCATTGCATAGACGATGCGCTCCCACTCATCATCCTCGATCCAGCCTGTACGGAGGCGTTGCTGATCGATGCCCGCATCCATGGAAAGGAGACGCTGCACGAGTTGTTCTTTGCTCATTTCGAGGCTGAAGATGGCGACAGAGCGCTGGTGTTTGACAGCGGTATTGTGGGCCATGGTCAAGGCCATACTCGATTTGCCCACCGCAGGTCTCGCAGCTAAAATAATCAGGTCCGACTTTTGCAGACCGCCTGTCAGGTGATCCAGGTCCGCGAAGCCGGTGGGGACGCCGACGATGGTACCACGCCGTTCGTGGAGCTGATCCAGTTTATTCATGTATTCAGAGAGGATGTCGCGCAGCAGCGAAAAGTCACTGCGCGCGTGTCGCTGGCTGATATTGAAAATCAACTGTTCAGCTTTATCCAGGGCAACGTCCGCGTCTTCCTCCTCGTAGGCAACGGCGGCAATTTGTCCAGCGGCTTCGATAAGGCGGCGTAGGATGGCATTGCGCTCGACGATGCGCCCGTAGAATTCAACGTTGCCACTGGTTGGCACCTGGTTAATGAGGGAGGTGATGTAGCTAGCTCCTCCGACAGCCTCCAGTTTGTTCCGTCGCTCTAGCTCGTCACAGATGGTAATAAAATCCGCTGGTTCGCGCTGTTCATAGAGTTGGAGAATGACCTCGTAAATGGTGCGGTGGGCGTCGCGGTAGAAATCGTCTGGGAACAGAAATTCTGCCACCTGAACAATTGCCTCTGGGTCGATAATAATGCTGCCAAGAACGCCACACTCGGCCTCAATGTTTTGAGGTAATAGTTTCTCCATATCTCCCCTACCGTTTGATGGAAACCTATCTGTCTGTTATATTAGCACATTGGTTCGATTTTTAACATATCAAAAAGCGAAATATTTCTTGAAAATTGCGTGCCTGAACAGTGTACCGAATCTTTTTCCTGAAATCAATTGATGAGTATTAAAAAGCTTTGTGGATATGTGGATATGTCTCTGGTACTGGCGTGCTTGAAAGATGTAGCAGCATGACATAACACGTGGTTATCCCCTGCTTATCCACAAGATTGGCCAGGTTATCCCTACTTATCCACGAATTTATCCACAGACATATCCACAGAAGAAGGTGAGCCAGGAGGGATATTGGGAGTATACAATGGTACCCCCTACCCAGAATCTTGCTTTTTCGTGATAATATAAGGGAAAAGAGGAGGATATTTTTACATATGGAACAAGATAAAGAGCAATCACTTCGGGTCCAGAGTAGTCTTCCACATTTCAGTTGGCCTACATCAAAGCCCGGTCCGTATGCTACGCAGCCACCTCCTGGGCAAAAACCGGTGCCAGGAAGGACTGATCAGGTGGAGGAAATTGGCTACAACCAGGAAACCGGCACTCCCAGTACCGAAAACCCGTTAGGCTCAATACCGGATGAATCGCTGAAAGGCAGAACAGCCTCTGATCAACAAGAGACCGCCCAAGAAGTACTGAAAAAGCGCAAAAGAAAATGAAGCTTTTGATTCTCGGCGGCACTGTCTTTTTAGGCCGCCACATCGTTGAGGCAGCAGTGGCGCGCGGGCACGATGTTACACTTTTCAATAGAGGGCAACATTACCCTGACCTGTTTCCGGGCGTTGAGAAACTGCGAGGCGACCGCAACACCGATTTGACTGCTTTGGAGGGCCGGCACTGGGACGCGGCCATTGATACCAGTGGCTTCATTCCTCGGGTTGTCAAAGCCTCGGCATAGGCGCTGGCACAATCAGTTAAGCATTACACATTTATCTCCAGCATCTCTGTCTTCGCAGAAGTTTATATTACAGTTCACAACCCTGAGTTCAGTTTGCAGCCCTTGGTATGACACGTCTCAGCGAAGAGTCCTTCTTCTTGCTTTTCCTCTAGGTTAGAGGCCAGACCAGGTCACAATCAAATCCGTACTATATCCGACAAGAAAGCCGAGAAGCACTCCCCACATGATCACTTCCGGGGTTTTGAGTTTCCACGCGAACTTCCGCCCGATGTCCAGCAATTCATTGATGATGTAGATGATCGCCCCTGCTGCTAAAGTAAGGCAGCCGATGAAGACGGGCTCCGAATGGAACACCATCCCAACCAGGGTACCTAGGAAGGTAGGTCCACCACTGATCAGCCCAACGAGGCCGATGAACATCCAGGACGCGCTTCCCCTGGCCAACGGAGCCGCAATGCCAAAGCCCTCAGTCATATTGTGCAGGCCAAAGCCAATAATGAGGACTGCCGCGAGCTGGATGGCTCCACTGGCCGCCGATTGACCAATCGCCAGACCTTCAGAGAAGTTGTGCAGCCCAATGCCGATGGCAATCATCAGGGCTAACGCCTCCGGTGCAACGATAGCTGCTTCACCCCCCTTGTTTTTCACCCGGGCTTGCTCTTTTGTCCGCCGGATAAACCACCGCTCAAAATAGACTAATCCCATCAGCCCCAAACCTAAGCCAGCTACGAAGACCACCACATTGAGCAAGAAGGAGCCCACGCTACCCTTCCCTTGCTGTAACGGGATGATCGCTTCGTTTATGGGCTCAGACGCTTTTGAGATGACATCATAGAACAAAAAGATGAGGATGCCCGTGGCGCAAGCATTCAAGAAGGCCTGCATGCTGTTTGGGAGATTTTTGAGCCTGGCAAAGGGCAAACCCAAGAACACCGTCAAGCCAGCAAAGGCCCCCAGGGCAACAATAAGCGGTGTAGACATGCCTGGGCTCCTCTCTTTGGGCAACGTGCCTTTTCACAAAGAGTATGTAGTACTTTACTGCGCATGAGCCTACTTGTATCTCGTGTACGCCATAAAGTTCTATTAAAAAGGAGGTCAAGAAGCTTAGACCAAACCTCCAGATACTTCGATAGCCTTCTGGCAAGTGAGCTTGGAGCGCTCACTGTGATTAATAATCTCACGCCTGGCCAGTTCCTTGTCCCCCTTCTCATAGGCTTCCACAATGCGCCGATGATCGCTGGTCAGTTCCTCACTAGCTTGATCGAAAACGGAGACTGTGCGCCAGATGATGCGCCACATGATCCCCTCGATACTGAGCCGACGATAGGCATCAAGCAGCGCACTGCTCTTCGCGAGACCAACTAAATATTCGTGGAAGGCGGTGTTGGCTGCGACATAGCGCTCGAAGTCCACAAAGCGATTACCTGAGATCAAGGGCAACGTCGCCTCCATGCGCTTGCGCAACTCGGCGAGTTCATCTTCCCCAAGATGCCCAATGGCAAGATCAGTTGCCCCTAGTTCGATGGCGCAACGCGCATCAAAGGTATCATCGGACGTTTTTACATCAATCGGGGTGATGACATATCCTTTGACCAGGTCACGGGACACCAGTCCCTCAGCCGTGAGCTTGGTCAAGGCATAGTAGACGCTGGAGATGGCGGCATTCAATTGGCTACTCAGTTTGGTTGGATCGAGTGCATCAGCGATAGCGAGGCTACGGCTCAAGATGTGATCACGAATCTGCTGGTAGACTGCCTCATCTTGTACCATCTCAAAGCGTCCGAAGGTGCCACGAAAATAGGTAAGCGGGGCTCCAGTGCTTGTATCGGCAGAGTCCACTCTATGCGTGCTAATGCCCCAGTGAGTAACGGCACACCTGAAGTGCCATAGGAGAAATCGACCCCTTGAAACTTGTCTGTCTGTGATTTGGCAAATTGGTAGGCAAGATGGGCCTGATCCTGATCTAAGATATTGACGCCAAATGTACGGGTCCGGCTAATCACCGCTTGTGTTCCCGTATTCTTGTTGATACAGACCAGCAGCATGGGTGGCTCGAGCGTGAGCGAGGTGACCGCACTGGCCGTCAGACCGTAGTTGGTGTCTTGCTCACGCGTGGTGATCACCGTCACGCCACTGGCGAAGTTGCCAATGATCTGGCGAAAAACTTGTGGATCCACACGTTGCTCCTTTACTCTAAGGAGAGGTCTCACACCCCCTTCATTGTTGAGATTTGCATATTCACATGTGCATAGTAGACAAGAATCGTCAAATCCTCTTCGATCGTGTGAAATCGATGCTCAACATTCGCCTCCACGTACAGCACTGTCCCTGCTTGAATTGCGCGGCTTTCAGTGCCTACCTGGATAAAACCTCGACCACTGATGATGTAATAGAGCTCATCTGCTGTATGTGGCTCTTGCGTATCAACCGCACTAGCAGGTAGCACGTACAGGCCAGCACTTAGCGAAGGGACATGTAGAAATTCGAGGTACGGCTGATTCAGTTTGCTGCGCTGAGAGACCAAATGGTCAAGTTCAAAAGCATTCATTATCTTCTTCCTTTGCTTACTAAGTATGAACGTCGTGCTCTAGCCGCTACATGTAGCGACCACCCGTCACCTGAACCACGGATCCTGTCATGAAGCTTGACATATCGCTGGCCAGGAACAGGACGACGTTGGCGACCTCCTCTGGCTCAGCAATTCGGCCCAGGGGGGTCTCGGCTATCCTTGCTGCCAGGACCTCGGGACTAAGGTCCCCGATCATATCCGACCGCGTGGTGCCAGGTAGAAGCACATTCACACGGATATGGGGAGCCAATGCTTTCGCCGACGCCTTCGTTAGCCCAACAATGCCTGCCTTGGCCGCACTATAGTTCACTTGCCCGGCATAACCGACCTTGCCAGAGATGGAGGAGAGATTCACAATGACGCCACGCTGCTGCTTGAGCATGACCGCTCCTGCTGCCTGTGT
>WNFY01047619.1_pt1 | contig 11948 bp, 13 predicted proteins | sample 5400091 | NCBI WGS metagenome assembly WNFY01 (sample SAMN13153364, study PRJNA577476) | soil metagenome | isolation source: 60 cm soil or saprolite under grassland replicate 1 | place: USA:California | collected 2016-06-15 | reverse complement strand
AATGCCGATGGCGAGCCCGGCGGCCGTATTGACCAGCGCTTGACTGATCCCGCGTGACAACGCCACATAGCGAGCTGATCCAATATCGGATCCGAGTGCGCCGAACGAATGGATAATTCCAAAGACCGTGCCGAGTAAGCCGAGCAACGGCGCGATCATTCCGATATCGGCAAGATAAATAACACGATTATTCAGACTGGCTGCGACTCGTGTTCCTTCTGTCTCGGCGATCTCACGGACATGCTGAAAATCTGCATTCGGATTCTTGGTGGTAAAATCGAGCATTTTTTGCACGACCCGCGCAATGGCCTCGCCGTGCCGATTGGAAACGGCGAGCAAACCAAGATAATCGCGTTTGCGCAAAAGTGCGTCGGCGGTAGCCATGTAACCGCTGGAGACCACGGCGCCGCGCCGGATCGTCATGAGATAAACAATCACGAGCATGACGGAAAAGATCGACAGGAGAAAGAGTGGTATCATCACCGGCCCGGCGTTGATGAGTGTATCCATGATCGTTTGCGAGTGCGGAACTTCGGGCACCAGAGGCGGCGTAGCGTCCTGTGCGAGCAAAGGAAGTGCGCCTGCCAGCGAGGCAAACACCAGGAGTGAAATCTTCATGCCAAGAATTTCGTTACGATAAACGGAGCGCTGTCGGATGCAAATAAGCGGCTCAAAGACTAAACACAAACCAACAACCTCGGTTGCTAAACAAATTGATCCCCGCCAGCCCACCGGCGCACCCGAAAGATATGGGCTGGTTGAATTTCCGGGTCGAGTTCGACGTAATTTCGGCGACCCCGCCAGATGTAGCGCGCGTCGCTCAGCAAATCGTGCATTTGATATGTGTCGCTCTCCATTTGGCCGAATTGATCGATCGGTACATCGACATAAGCACTCTGTTTGCGATGCGGATCGAGATTGACGATGACGAAAATGATATTGTCGCGAGCGGCAGTCATTTTGCCGTAAAACAAAATGGCGTCGTTGTCGGCGCCATAAAATCGCAAGTTATCGTAAAACTGGAGTGCGCGGTTTTCCTTTCGAATTTTGTTCAACCGCGCGATCCAGTCCTTGATATTTCCCGGCGCGTCCCAATCGCGTTCTTTCCACTGATACTTTTCGGAATCGAGATACTCCTCACGATCCGGCAGGGCCTTGTTTTCGCACAGCTCATATCCGCTGTAGATGCCGTAAAGAGTTGAGAGCGTCGCAGCGAGAACGACACGAGTCATAAACGCCGGCCGGCCGCCATCCTGGAGAACAAACGGCAAGATATCCGGTGTGTTCGGCCAAAGATTAGCGCGATAATATTCGCTCATTTCTGTTTGCGTCAGCTCCGTAAAATATTCAGTGAGCTCGCGTTTTGAATTTCGCCACGTGAAGTAAGTGTAACTCTGGCTGAAGCCGGCTTTGGCCAGCGCTTTCATCATTTTCGGTTTGGTGAATGCTTCGGCGAGAAAGAGCGCGTCCGGATACTTGTCGCGCACGCCCGTTACCAAATATTCCCAGAAGGCGACCGGTTTGGTGTGCGGATTATCGACGCGAAAGATACGCACGCCGTGCTCGGCCCAAAAAAGGACAATGCTCTTCATCTCTGCCCATAGCTCATGCCAGTTTTCGCACCGGAAGTTCAGCGGATAGATATCTTCGTACTTCTTCGGGGGATTCTCGGCATATTTGATTGATCCGTCCGGGCGCTTGTAAAACCAATCGGGATGGTCTTTGACGTAAGGATGATCGGGTGAACAATTGATTGCGAAATCGAGCGCAATTTCCATTCCTCGCTTCCGTACTTCTTCTTGAAGCCAGTCAAAATCGGCCAGGGTGCCGAGTGCGGGCTCAACTGCTTTGTGCCCGCCCGCTTCACTGCCAATCGCCCAGGGTACGCCCGGATCGCCGGGCTCGCAGGTGATCAAGTTATTGCGGCCCTTGCGGTTAGTATGACCAATAGGATGAATCGGCGGAAAATAAATCACGTCGAAGCCCATTGCTTTGGCGTCGTCGATACGTGACAAACAATCGCGGAAGGTTGATCCACGATCACCGCGACCTTTGGCTGAGCGCGGGAAAAATTCATACCATGCGCCTATCTGCGCCGCGGGCCGATCAACAATAACGCGCGGAGGCGGAGCGTATTGTGTTGCACCCGAGCGGTCGGGATATGTCGCCATTAGCACCTCAAGTTCACGGGATTGCGCGATGTCGTTAATTTCTGAGTTGGCAACGGTGCAGATTCGTTCGGAGAGCTCCAGTAACCGTGCGGAGTCCGCGGGGTCGTGCGCGCGCTGCGCGGCAGCTTTGAGCAAAGCGGCGCCTTCCATTGCTTCGCTCTGGAGCGGAGAAACCCCGGCCTCAAACTTCGCAGTAAACTCCCGTTGCCATCCGCGAAATGTGTCGGTCCACGCTTCGACCGTGTATTCGTAAATGGCGCCATCGTAAAGAGTGCAAACGCCACGCCAGCGGTCGTTATCGACGAAAGTCATGGGCGTTTCACGCCAGTGTCTCTTCCCGACGGTGCGACACTTCAGGACAGCCGCAACGACGTCGTGCCCGTCCTTAAAAATGTCCGCTTCGACTACGAGATCTTCGCCGACGACGCGCTTTACTGGATAGCGCCCGCCATCAATCAACGGTTGCAGGTTCTCGATGACGGCGGAAGGAAAGGCCCGAGGCATGGGCCATGAATCAACCGAAATTCCCCGACGGCGAAAGGAGAAATCTCAGCGATCGGAAAAACGTGGCGGCTACTACACCGCGAAGTAAAACGCGCACTCGTACAAGCCCGAGTTGCGAGTCTCCTCTCTGCGCACCTTGGTGCCGAGAACAGCTTCGAACATATCCTGCTCGAACCGGGCAATGATCGGATAACGATCGAGCAAATTCATGATCGGCGAGTGACATTCGAGAATCTGCGGGCCACCCTCTCCCGTGGTGGTAAACTGGGCCATGCAGCCCTCACTGTCGCGCACCCGGGCGAGCCATTTGGCGCGTTCGGTCACTGTTTCTCCCTTCGCCTTGGCCGTGAGATCTGCAGCTTTCTTTTCGAAAACCTCATGGGTGCGGCGCGTGAGCCGGTAAACCATTTCTGGACGACCCATCTTCTGCGGACGGCGCCAGGTATCCAGATAACCATCGCGCTGAAGGGTGAGGCAGTGCTGCTTGATGCCCATATAGCTCATGTTCATTTTTTCCACGAGCTCGTTGACAGACAACCCTCTGGTCCGCTTGAGGGAGTTAAGAATTTCGAGCCGCTGAGTGCGGCCAATTTCTGCGATTAAACGTTGATTCATAATTGGTAAAAACGGAAGTGGTGGACTTTACACGTCTCGATCTTCAAAATGCAAGATTAAATTACGCAAATAACGAAAACAAAGAGATTACTCTTTTGATTGTGAGATCGCGATGGCTTTAGACGAATGGAAGCGGAACCACTTCTACACGAATCGCCGTCCCTGCATCAGACCTCTCCGGGGCGAGCGCATCCAGATCGGTGCCGCTATTGTTAAAGCCGCGTTTGACATACCCGAGCGCAATTTCCCTTCCAATTCTCTCACTGCGCGTTGCGCTTGTAATCCAGCCGGCTTCCTTGCCTTTTTCTAACGTGGCCGTGAGTTTCATGCTGGCCAGGAGCGGCTCTTCACGAATCGAGACCAAGCCGCACAATCGCTTGTTCGTTTGGCCAGACATTTTAATTCGTGAGACCACTTCCTGGCCGATGTAGCAACCCTTCTCATAATCGATCGCCCGGCCTTCCAAGTTCGCTTCGATTGGGATGATCTCTTCCGTCAGCTCGTGGCCCCAGCGAGGAATACCCTGTTCAATTCGAAAAATCTCCGCCGCAGAAGTGTCGAAAAAGCGAAGCATTGACGATAATTGTTGCGAAACAGGATCATGAAGGACTGAGTCGGTCCAGATGTCCCAACCTGGTTCAGCGAAGCGGCGCGTGGAGATGATCCGCCGGCCGTCGCTTAAGTTCGGCACGGTTCGCGACAATACGTGAAAGATCGACAATCGATCAGTGACGTTTTCGATCTGAACATCGTCAGCGATCACATAGCGCTCGAGTCTGGCGGGGAGTGCTTCGCGAAGCTCGGCCGCGGCGTCGATCCAAAAGCAATCGGGCCCGGCGGAAACAAAGACATGGGCGTTAATCTTACCTTTCGCGTTGAGCACGCAGCCTTCGATTGCGGCTGATTCGGTAGCCTTGCGCACATCATTCGTAATTTGTCCATTCAGAAATCGGAGACGATCGCTCCCCGTAACCCGAAGTTTGGTGCGACCGGAGAAATCAAAAAAAACGCCTTCCCCGGTTTGGAGTGGCGCCGTCATGCTCCCTTCGACGGGTTAGTCTGTTTCAGTAGTTGCTTACCGCGGCGGAGGAACCGGTTAAGAAAACCGTGACGCGATTGTGTTTCCTCTTCCGCCTTTTTGGCGGGAAAAGCCGACATCGTTACTTCTTCACTAGCCGTATTCCTATTTTCCTGTTCAGGTTTTGGCCCTTCCACATCGGCTACAGCAGCCGTGGGCTCGGGAGTTAGTAACAATTCGCCTGTGTGCGCTTCCACATTTTGGTCTCCCCTCCCGGGTTCTTCCGGCGTGGCCAATCCGCGATCCGGCAAATATTTTCTAGCGACCGCCGAGTAGTCCTCGTCTCCGTAGCCCCATTGCATTTGCTCAAGCAGCTGATCGCGCGCAGCGGCGGTCACCCCTAGTTCAAGGTAATGCGACGAGCCCAGGTGATTGGCGATCTGCATGTCTTTGAGCATGTGCTTTACGGAAAAGTGTGGCTCAAAATTCCTTTCGATCATTTTTGGCATTTTCATTGCCAGAGCCGCAGAATGACTTGCGTTGCCTTTCATCGCGCGGACGAACTTTTCCAAGGGCAAGCCTAAAGCTCGCACGATCCCCAAAGCTTCCGCCGCCGCCTGAACACTCGCGGCCGTGACCATGTTGGTTGCGATTTTGATCGCTGTCGCCTGGCCTACCTCGCCGATCTCAATGATCTCTTTGCCGCTCGCTTCAAGAATAGGGCGTGCCTCCCGTAGCGCCGCATCAGTTCCTGCTACGTAATAAACCAATTCTCCCTTTTCCGCTGCAACCTTGCTGCCAGTGAATGGCGCCTCGACAAAACGCGCGCCGCGACGTTCGACAATTTCCGCAGCGGTCCGCATGGAATTTGGAGCGACAGTGGAATGCGCAATGACGACATGGCGCGGTGTTAGTGTTCCACTGAACTGCTGAACCGATTGCAGCAACGCGTCATCATCCGAAACAAAAATCTGGATGTAATCACACATTTCCACCACTTCCGTGGGTGAACCCAAACGTCGTCACTCCACGACCGATAATGCCGAGGCCGATCACTCCAATAATTTTTCGAGCTGGATGGGACATGCGCCGTTACGCGCTCCGAAGCGGGAATTCGCGCGCGATCAAATTGCGGGCAAAACCGCCGGCAGGCAATGCAGAAGTTTGTGGATTTCTAAGGGCTTCCACTTCATAGATTCCCACGCCCTGTGCGATAGCGAGGAGATGTCCGCCTCCACAGCAAATCCCGGTCGCATCACGAAAGGCGGACGAACGATAAACTAATCGGCCGCAGGCAATGCCGGCAACGCAAGCGCCGGCAAGCAACATTGAAATTAAAAATTTGCGTTTCACTTTAAGGCGGATTCAGACAGGTAATACGCAGCAACCGAACCGACAATCTGGAGACTCTGGGCGCTTAGCTTGTCGATGGTGTCATCGGCCGTATGCCACCACGCAAAATCAAAATCAATCACATCGATTGTCGGAATTCCGATCGCGTTCAGGGGCGTGTGGTCGTCGGTCATTTCGCGGTCGAAGTAGCTGAAATAACTTCGCAATTTCAGGGCATCGGCCGATGCAAAAATATCGCGCGCCATTTCCATGGGTGAATCTGTTGGCAAAGTGATGTTCAGGGAACGGTCGCCCACCATGTCGAACAAGATGCCGCCGCGAAATCGCTTGCCCGTCTTGGCATCCGCAAGTTGCCGGGCAAAATAGCGGCTCCCGTATAATCCATCGGTCTCCGAAAAATTTTCGTAGGCTTCTTCGCCATCAAAGAATACCAGCTCCACCTTGGCTGCCAGATTCGTATGCTGTCCAAGAACCCTAGCTAATTCCAACAGCAATCCAGTGCTTGAACCGCCGTCGTTCGCTCCGACAAATCGGATGGTCTCGAACGGTTTTGTGTCATAATGGGAGCACAACAAAAAAGACGGCGCCGTATTCCCCTGCCCCGGAAATCGCGCAATTAGATTCACGAAATGAACTTTGCCGCGCGGCGTGTCATCCGCGAATACCTGCCGCGTTACCTGCCAACCTGAGAGTCGGAGTTGGTTCTCGATGTAATCCCTGGATTTTTCGATCGCTTCAGAACCGGGCGGACGCGGCCCGAGATCTACGAGTCGCTGAACATGAGCCAAGGCCTTTTCACCCGAAACCTCCTCCCAAATCTTCGCTTGAGGCGCGTGTGGCGAATCAGCATGAAGAACTGAGACCAGCGCAGCCGAAGTGAAGACAATAAGCAGCACTGGAGTAGTGGAGTTATAGAGTGATGAATTCACTTCAACCAATACCAACAGTCCATCACTCCAATAGCCTGGAGATTCAGCTCTCGCTCGGCGTCAGGCCAAGAGCGGTAACGATCCGCTGCAGATCATCGTTGCCGTAGTACTCGATCTCGATCCGTCCGCGTTTTTCTCCGTGATGGACGGTGACGTGTGTCGCAAGGTGCTGCTGTAAGCGATTCTGCAAATCCTCGACTGCCGCTGACGTAACGGTTTGCCCGGCAGCGCGCTGCTTCCGCCGCGACCGGCCAATTCCGAGTTGTCGGGCGACAAGCCGTTCCGTGGAACGGACCGTGGCATTGCGACGCAAAACTGTCTCCGCTGCCAAGAGTTGTTCCTCTGGCGCTTTTAATGCGAGCAAAACTTTCGCGTGACCAACCGAAAGCAAATCCTGAGCGAGCCAGACCTGGATTTGTGGATGCAGATCCAATAGGCGCATTGCATTAGCAACTGCTGCCCGGCTGCGCCCGACTTTTAGCGCGATGTCCTCTTGTCGCATCCCAAATTCGCCGGCTAATCTGGCGTAGCCCTGCGCCTCTTCGATCGGGTTTAGATCGGCACGCTGCAAGTTCTCGATAAGGGAAAGTTCGAGCACTTCGAGATCACTTGCGCTTCGAATAATTATCGGCACCTGCGCAAGACCAATCTCCTGGGCCGCGCGCCAGCGGCGTTCCCCCGCGATCAATTCAAATCGAGCGCCGACTTGGCGCACAATGAGCGGTTGGATAATGCCATGTTGGCGAATTGAATCAATTAGTTCCTGCAAAGCTTCACGAGCGAAATCTTTGCGCGGCTGCAAAGCGCTTGGGATAATGCTTGCAACGGCTGCAAAGCGCTTGGGATAATGCTTGCAAGAGTGATTTGGTGAACCCTCTCTCCTGATTCGGCGTCTCCTCGCGAAGCGACCGATGGAGTGCCAATAAGTGCGCCAAGACCTTTGCCAAGACCGGATCTCGCCATGTCCGCTGAGGCTACCGGAACAGTTCCGGTAACGCAAACCGCAACAATTTATTCCCTGCTCGCCTTCTACTGTTGCCGGTCGATGATCCCGACCGATCGCTTTGAATCATCTGTTTGTTGTAGCCGCGGCCGTCGACCGCGGCCAATCGTGGAACACCCTTCAGGAGCGAGCGATTTGGTTGGTTCGGCCGCGGCGGTCACGAAATCGGTATAAAACGGCAAGAAAAAAGCTCGCCTTGGCGTGAGAAAACTGCGCAATCATCAGTCATGCGCCTCGGGAAGCAGGGGAAGCAGGATGAGAGTGTCAATAATGAGCTTTGATCCCATTCCCCTGGGGAGAGCGGAGGCAAATGGCTGCGTGAGCTCGGAGAAATTTTTGTTCGCATCGACTATGCGGCTATCGCGCAACGAATCCGGCGAACCCGATTGCAGTACACCGCCAAAGCCGCTCGTAAACTCATAGAGGAAATGTCAAATGTTTAGATTTGACACCATTCTTCCCCCCGGGGCGAACAATCTTCGTTGCTGACCCGCATCGTGCCGAGGGTCAGCGCTTCATTGTGCGAGCGGATGAAAAGCTCACCGCTTTTGCCGAACTCGAATCGGCGATTCGGTGGCACGCTTTGTTTTAACAGATACGTCGTCTTTTCGGTAACAGCGGACTAATGGATTGGAGGAAGTAAAACAACGCCATGACAAGCTTTCTTTTCCCATGAGTTGACTTCAAAATCACGCTCCAAACCGGGTGCGATCCACATTCTGAAACGTTGATGGTCAATCTCTCGCAGTAAACTGCAATGATTAACGAAGCCTGTCGCGTTCTCGTTTAGGTCAATCTCTGAAAGCACCAAAATGTCTCTATTTTCATGGCTACGTTGATATTCTATTGCGCAGTAACGTCTATAAATCTGAAAATGAGGACTAAGACCCAAAGGCAAATTTGGAATCACCGCAACAATCTGAGAAATCTGCAATAGGCCATACTGTCCCTGGGTAAGAAAAAGGTCGTTAAATTGCTCGCAAAAAGCATCGTCCGTAATCGGATGTCCCTTTGTCTTGGCTAATTCGATGATGCATCGAGCGATGCATCCATATTGCTCAAATTGCGTTTGTTGGTCTGGTGTCATTAGGTAATCTTTTCCATAAGCTAGTCGGAAGTACGCAAGTGCGTTCGTATGAATGTTATTGTCAAATCAAGCAATCGAGTTAGCGAGCTATTCAAAAGTAGATGAAATGGTCTCAACGCTTCAGGTCCGAGCGGAAAGTCGAGCTGCCAATCAGAAACCAACTCTTTCGGATTGCTTGGCACCGTAGATTGGCGATCAGAATGATGTGCTCGGAGCAGAGCGCCTCTGTGCGTTAGCACGTCTCGGAAGTCTCGTAGTCGCATGTAGTCGGCGTCTGAAACGAGAGCCGTCAAGGCATCAGCTAACTCGGTGTCTGGAAAGACACGCGCAAACCGACTTGCGAAATCTTGAGGATAAAAGCGCAGGTCTTTCGCTTCCCTAAGCGGGAAGTCAGTTTCATCGCATAACGCGCTAATGCAGTATAGAGCGAAGCAAAAGCAATCTAGCGCCGAGACAGCGGAACTCAGGAAACCGAACAGTAATTTCTCCTGTGTGCCTCTCCTCTGGGGGCGGTGCGACAGACTTTGCCAAGGAGTCTGTTACTTCATCGTAATACTGCATCGCGGCTCGGACACGGTAGAGCATGCCGTTCCACCCAGAGGCAAAAAGTCGGTGATGGCCGCGGTGCGAGCTGGCAAAGCGCGCGATGCTATTGCTAATTGACTCGTACTGTTCCTTCGGAAACGGAACAGCGCCCGTGGAATTTTCTCGCAACATCTTGCCGAATAATTCCATCTAAGAGTTTAACGGTTCCTTGAAACCGCCCGTGTGCTGGTGCGTTTCAATCGCGTTGTCAGCTTCATCGTAAACGCGAATCACAGCATCGGTGTGGCCGGCTGAAAAACTTCGCGTAACCGACTGCATTGGTGATTGCATACGGCTCGCCGTACCACAGGCGACCGAATGGCAGCGCATCGGAAATCAAATCAACGCCGCGTTTATCGGTTCGCGGTCGCACTTCGTAAACGTGGATTTTCTTCTTCCGGGTGAAAACACTGGAACGAATATGCCACGAGCTTACGTTTCGCTGAAACATGAAGACGTTTGAGTGGTGGCAAATAGTAATCAGCGGCATTCAAACAGTCGTTTTAATCATAGCGGCTGCTCTTGCAACCGCGATAGGTATTCTAACCATTGCTGTTGCGTTTATTATCGGTGTCAGGCAAACCGAAATCGCCTCCAAGCAAACTCAAATCAACGAGCAGCTATTAGATCTACAATACGCACTGTCGGCAGTGCTCACCTACGATCCTTCGACAAAACGCCTTGTAATCTCCAACCTCGGTCGCACAAACATTTATTTGGCGGGGTATGGACTCGACGATCTCTCGCCGGAAATGCAGCCGCCGCGTCTCATCGGTCCGTTAGGAACCCACTACATCACTACCGCTGATTTTGATAACTATATCCTTTCTCGGGCGTCTGGCGCGCCACACGTGGACGTTACCATAAGACTCTTCCTGCTGGACGACCGACAGATTAAGTATCTTCTCCTCGCGAACCTTTCCTGCCATATCGGGGCTAACCAGCTAATTACAGTAGACGCCCAAACATCGGCTCCTAAAAAAACTACGTGGTAAAAATTGTGCCGAATTATTCGGCATTTAAAAGCGGAATCAGTCGCAACGTTCGGAAAAGGGAAAAGGGGTCCAAAAGGGGGAAAGGGTCAGGGCTTACTTTCGACACATTTCCTAACACAGAAAGACGAATCGACGCGTTCGCCGTATTGCGGTAACGGGCGAAACGGATAGCGTCCGGCCATGGCGGCGGAGCGCGGTGTTTTTACATTGGGTCATTCACCTGATCCGGATGACGCATTCATGTTCTATGCGATGGCGGAAAATAAGATCGATCTCCGTGGTTATCGATTCGAACATCGCCTTGAAGATATTCAGACGCTGAACGAGCGCGCGCTCCGGGGCGAGCTTCATATCTCCGCCATCTCAATCCACGCTTACACGTATGTAAGTGAACGTTACGCGCTGCTGCCGTGTGGCGCGAGCATGGGCGATGGGTATGGACCAATTCTTGTCAGAAAAATCCCAAAGCCCAATGCTCAAATCCCAAATCTAAATCATGATGTCGAGCTTCGCGGGTGGCTACGCGGATGCGTGATCGCGGTGCCTGGTAAAATGACGAGCGCGTTTCTTGCGCTTCAGCTTTTTCTTGGCGAATTCGATTACGTTGTTGTGCCGTTCGATCAAATTTTTGAGACGGTAAAAACCGGGCGTGCCGATGCCGGTCTGATCATTCATGAAGGGCAACTGACTTATGCACGCTCAGGTTTTCAGAAGATTATCGATCTCGGCGAATGGTGGAAACGTGAAAAAGGTTTCCCGCTTCCACTTGGCGGCAACGTGCTGCGGAAAGACATCCCGGAAGCAATGCAGCACGATCTGCTCGAGATTATCCGAGAAAGTATCGAGTTCGGCCTGGCGCATCGAGACGAGGCATTGCGCCATTCGCTTTCTTATGCTCGCGATATGGACGCGGACCTCGCCGGCAAGTTTATCGGTATGTATGTGAACGAATTTACTCGTGACTACGGTGAGATTGGACGCGCGGCGATCCACAAATTTTTGGGCGATGCGCGTGAAAAGGGCTACGTCGACGCGTCGACCGAAGTAGAGTTTGTAGAATGATCGAGAATGTTCACAAAGGGCAGCAGCCACAAACTCGCAATGGTGTGGACGTTAAACCGGCCACAGGCCGGTGGCTACAGCATCTATGAGATCGTTTATTAGGGCTGTTTCTTAGGTTTCTGAATTCTCTCCGTCTGCTTCACGACAAACGATTTTACACGGGCAAACTCCTTTTTAGAGCCGTTCACGAAATCGCGTGGCCCGTATTCGAATAAGACGACGAAGCAAAAAGCGAGAACGATGAATAAGACGAGCCAAAAGAGCCCGCGCAGTAACGCCATGATCGACAGGGTAACTCGCTCGAAGGAGAGGGTCAATGCTTCAGCTGGGTGTTCGACAAGCAAGATGCTTGTCGGCCAAGACAGACTGGAAGTCTATCTTCCGACGACAGCGAGCCTATTCGACAAGCTCGCCGCAGCGAATCCGTCCTGTGGCGGAGAAGTCTATCTTCCTTGAACGGTATAGCGAAACTGCCATGCTTTTCGCGCCATGCGCGTGCCGTTGCTCGATCTTAGCGAACAATATCGTACCCTGGGCGAGCCAATTCGGGCGGCAATCGATGCTGTTCTGACAAGCCACCGCTTCATTCTTGGGCCGCAAGGGGAGGCGTTCGAGAAAGCGATCCG
>WNFY01007745.1_pt1 | contig 11951 bp, 9 predicted proteins | sample 5400091 | NCBI WGS metagenome assembly WNFY01 (sample SAMN13153364, study PRJNA577476) | soil metagenome | isolation source: 60 cm soil or saprolite under grassland replicate 1 | place: USA:California | collected 2016-06-15 | reverse complement strand
TACAAATCGTTCCAGCGCAGCTTTTCCTTGAAGTCTTCCACACAGGTATGCTCGTCGATGAGCAGGAATTCCGTTCCTGCCATTTCGGCAAAGTCGCGCAGGTACTCAGCTGTGACCGCATAGCTGAAACTGGTATGATGTGCGCCACCCGCATAGATCCAGGCTGCGGCGGCAACTTTCAGGTTGGGACGCGGCAGCCATAACGCCCGCGCCACGGGCAGATGGGGAAGAGGTTCATCCGTCGGCACGACATCCACGACATTCGCAACGATGCGGAAGCGATCGCCCATATCCATGATGGACGCGCCAATGGCCGGTCCGATGTTCGAGTCAAAGATCAAACGGACCGGATCCGCCTTGCCGCCGATGGAGAGTGGCACAATTTCCAATTTCGGTTTGGTGGAGGCAATCGATTCACAAATCTCAAGCATATGTGCGCCCAGGACTTTATCCCCCTCGCCGTTAAAATGGTAGGTGTAATCTTCCATAAATGAAACGCCGCCTGGCAGTCCCGCACTCATGACCTTCATGGCGCGGACCAGGGCAGACGTTTTCCAGTCGCCTTCGGCACCAAAGCCATAACCGTCGCGCATCAAACGTTGTACCGCCAAACCCGGTAATTGTGTTAAGCCGTATAAATCTTCAAAGGTAGTCGTGAAACTTATAAAATTGCCATCACTCAAAAAATTGCGTAAACCAATCTCAATCCGTGCCCCGTTGCGCAGAGAAGAATTTCTTGCACCACCCGGTTGGAGGTCTTCTGCAACCTCATATTCGTCCAGATAGGTTTGCACCAGTTCATCTACTTCCGCTTCCATGACGCTATCGACGTGTTTGACCAGATCGCCAACACCATAGCCATAAACATCATAACCAAGTCGGATCTGTGCCTCGACCTTATCGCCTTCGGTGACCGCGACATCCCGCATGTTATCGCCGAAGCGGGCAACTCTTGCACCCTGCCAGTCTGCCCAGGCACAGGCGGCACGGACCCATGTGCCGATCTCGCACTGGACCGTCTCATCGCTCCAATGACCCACCACCACTTTGCGATTCAACCGCATGCGGCTGCCGATGAATCCAAACTCGCGGTCACCATGTGCGGATTGATTCAGGTTCATAAAATCCATATCGATGGTGGACCAGGGGATCTCGCGATTGAATTGGGTTGGTCAGCACCGGCTTGAATATGACCTGCACAGGAATTTGCGTTGAGGCGCCGAACGCTTTTGCAATTTCACCAGAATTTGCGGCGACCTGTTCCAGCGTTTTCGGACCATATAAATGTTGACTCCCCGTCACAAACCAGACTTCATATCCCTTTAGATCGATCATGAATTATCTCCTTTTATGATTCCTTTGTTTGCCCATAATAAGCATTTGCACCGTGTTTTCGCAAATAATGCTTGTCCAGCAATTCCTGTTGCATGGAGGGAATCATTGGCTCGAGCATCAAGGTATGAAAATTCATGAAGGCGATCTCCTCCAGGACCACAGCATTGTGGACAGCATCCATAGGATCCATGCCCCATGCAAATGGACCATGGCTGTGAACGAGAACGGCAGGAATGGCGTCGGGATCTTTTCCCGCGAAGGTTTCCTTGATCACTAATCCGGTTTCTTTTTCGTACTCGCCCTCGATCTCGACCTTTGTCATTTTCCGAGTGCAGGGAATCTCGCCATAAAAATAATCGCCATGTGTTGTACCAAGCGCCATAATACCGCGCCCTGCCTGTGCAAAGCTCGTTGTCCAACGACTGTGCGTGTGAACGATTCCGCCGATGTTTGGGAATGCTTTATAGAGTTCAAGATGCGTTGCGGTATCGGAAGAAGGTTTTAATTTCCCTTCTACAACCAGGCCTGTTTTTAACTCCACAACCACCATATCCTCGGCTTGCATTTCTTCATAGGAAACCCCCGAGGGTTTTATGACTACCAACCCCTGCTCCCTTGTGATGCCCGATACGTTCCCCCACGTGAAAACGACCAGACCGTGCCTGGGAAGCAATAAATTTGCTCGAAATACCTGTTCTTTTAACTGCTCTAACACGGTTTCTCCTTAAGAGTAACCAGGTGTCTAGGTAGACATGTACACAGGTTCTGTGTCAATATGCCTACTTGTTTACCTGTCTCCGTATCTACTTCAATTTACCTCAGCCCATCCACAGCGGTTCTTTCGATGATCAATCCCTTTTTATAGCGCTGCATGAACGCCGCAAAACCATCCACGTCTCGTTGATCCGGCGCGATCGTCGTACCATTTTCTTTCGCAAAAACTTTGTTGGAAAGATAAGCCTCCAGAGGCTCGTTCGCTGCTTTATTGAGCATGTAGGAGGCAAGCAACGCAATTCCCCAGGCGCCGCCTTCGCCTGCGGTCTCCATCACAGAAACAGGGACATTCATCGCTGCTGCCATGATCCTTTGCCCAACTTCCTTTGTCTTGAAGAAGCCACCGTGACCAAAGATCTGGTCGAGCTTCACTTGTTCCTGCTCAAATAGAATGTCCATTCCAATCTTCAAGGAAGCCAGTCACTTGTTCCTGCTCAAATAGAATGTCCATTCCAATCTTCAAGGAAGCCAGCGCCGAGAACAGATGAACACGCATGAAATTCGAAAGCGTGAAGTGGCTTTCGGGTGTACGAACAAACAAGGGACGTCCCTCCTCCAGGTGAGTGATGTGCTCGCCCGAAAGATAATTGTAGGCAAGCAATCCGCCGCCATCCGCGTCGCCCGTGAGTCCTTTTTGATACAGCATTTCAAATAGCCTGGACTGACTGATTTCCACGCCAAGTGCATTGGTGAATTCATGGAACAGACCAACCCATGCATTCAGGTCGGATGTACAGTTATTGCTATGCACCATGGCCACAGGCTTGCCCGTGGGCGTGGTCACCATGTCGATTTCGGGATAGAGTTTCGATAGATCCTTTTCCAACACGATCATGGCAAAGACAGATGTCCCAGCAGAAACATTGCCGGTTCGTTCTGCAACGCTGTTGGTCGCGACCATGCCAGTGCCTGCATCGCCTTCAGGAGGACATAATGGGATACCGGCCTGTAATCCTCCAGTGGGATCAAGCAGTCTTGCGCCTTCTTCCGTAAGAACACCCGCGGCATCTCCCGCGACAAGAACCTTGGGCAGGATATCTTGTAGTTTCCAGGGAATGTTTTCCACCTTGAGGCATTCGTTGAAAGATTCAATCTTGCGCTCCTCGTAATCGTTGATCTTACTATCGATGGGAAACATGCCTGAGGCTTCACCAACTCCTAATACCTTTTGCCCTGTTAGTTTCCAATGAACATAACCTGCCAATGTGGTCAGATGGCAAATATCGCTGATATGAGGTTCCTTGTTCAGTATTGCCTGATACAGATGGGCGATGCTCCAGCGTTGAGGAATGTTAAACTGGAACAGATCGGTGAGTTTCTCGGCTGCCTGTCCGGTGATTGTGTTTCGCCACGTGCGGAATGGAACGAGCAGCTTTCCATCCTTATCGAATGCCAGGTAGCCATGCATCATGGCGCTGAAACCAATGGCGCCAATATTCTGGAGAGGCATGTTGTACTTCTCCAAAACCTCGTTACTGAGATTTCGATAGCTTTCCTGCAAACCGGTCCAAACATCTTCGAGACTGTACGTCCAGATTCCGTTTTCGTGTCGGTTTTCCCACTCATAGCTTCCAGCGGCGATCGGCGTATGATCTTCACCGATCAATACTGCCTTGATGCGCGTCGAGCCAAGCTCAACGCCGAGAGCGGTTTTTCCGCTCTCAATTGCTTTTTGTATATCATTTCGATTCATGTTGTTCTCCTGTGATTAGCAGGTTGGATTACTCCTATGAAGTGGGCTTTTTCTTTAGATAGAAAAGACTCTGAACTCCGATAAAGATGAGCGTGAGAATACCAACGCCGATGCGCGTCCACCAGGAGCTCAATGTGCCATTAAACTGAAGAATGGACACAATCGTGCCATGGATAAGAACGCCGAACAAGGTCCCAATGACATTGCCGATGCCGCCACTTAAGGAAGTACCGCCCATTACGACCGCGGCAATGGCATCCAGTTCCATGCCTGTTGCAAACTGTCCATAGCCAGCAAGCAGGGACATACTGAAGACAATCCCCGCCAGTGCCGAGCAAAATCCACTGAAAGCGTAGACAAAGATTTTTGTGCGAGCGACCGAAAGACCCATCAATAACGCCGATTGTTCGTTATTGCCCATGGCATAGATCGTACGACCAAAGCGTGTGAAGAACGTTAGATAAATCGCGACCAACACAATGATAGGACCGACTAAGGTAGTGGGATATATATACGCCTTGCTGATGAATGGAATATGAACCGGTGTCAACGCCATCTTCTTGTACACATCGTTGGTGATGGTCACCGAAGTCAGGCTGATGATGTACGCCATGCCACGTGCGAAGAAAAGACCCATAAGAGTTGCGATGAATGGTTGTACTTTGAGAACCTGGATGATCCAGCCCAAGAGAGCGCCGAAGGCGATTCCCATAACGACCATCAATGGAATCACAACGTAAGGACTCACACCACTCCTAAGTAATGCAGCGGAGGCAGCTGTTGTGAGAGCCAACACACCTCCTACGGAAAGATCAATTCCGCCCGTGAGGATTACCAGTGTCATTCCAATGGCAACAAGTAACAAGCTGCCATCATTGATAAACAGATTGAAGAAAACCTGTGGCTTTTGCATAGTAGGATACATCAATCCTCCCACTATATAAGCCAGGATGAAGATTGCCATGGTCGTAAGGAGCGGACCGTATCGCAAAAAGAAGAGTTTAGTCTGCCGTACCATGTTGAGTGCCTCTTCGCTCGGATAATCGATTTAAGAAACGACGAGTGTAATCAGAATAAAGCATAATCACGATCATGACCAGGAATGCTTTGGCGGCTAATAAGGCATTTGCCGGCACACCCAGGCTATACACGGTGACGGTGAAAGTCCAGATGACGACCGCGCCGATCACACTGGCAAACATAGAAAAGCGCCCACCGGTCATCAGCGTCCCGCCCATGACAACCGCCAGGATCGCATCCAATTCATAGTTCAGACCGTTATTGTTTCCATCCGCGCTGTGAACGTAAGAGCTCAGGATCAAGCCGGCGATGGCGCCACAAAATCCGCAGAAGGTATAGGCTAAGAGCTTGACGTTCTGTTCATTGATGCCACTGTAGAACGTCGATTTGGCATTGATTCCCACCGATTCAATGAATAAACCAATCGCGGTCTTGCGTATCAATACCCATGCCAACAGAAATACAAGAGCCACAATATAGATGGAAACTGGCAGACCGAGGATGTAGCCGTTCCCGAACCAGAAATAGGGAGTGTAATAGATGGTCATGATCTGCCCATTCGTAATCAGTTGGGCAATTCCACGACCCGCGACCATCAGGATCAACGTGGCAACCATCGGCTGGATTCTTGCTCTGGACACCAGAATGCCATTCCATAAACCGCAAAGCGTACCGGCAGCCAGATCAGCGAGGACGATAAGCACCAAGGGTGTGTTGGTTGCATTCTTCGTCAAAATATCATTCGTAATGAGTTGATTCCCAAGTGCCGGATTGATTAGCACGGCGCCCATCGCGGCTGAGATCGCGATCACGGCGCCTACAGAAAGATCAACTCCCCCTGTTGCAATCACGAGCGTCATACCGATTGCCACCAGCATCAGAGGAGCACCGTTGTTGAAGATATCAACGAGGTTGCCATATAAATGTTTTCCATACACGGGGTCAGCAATAATGCCAAGTCGGAAGAACCCCGGTTCTACGATGGCGTCAAAGATGAGAATAATGACCCAGGCGACCAGCGGCCAGAGTAAACGGCTTTCACGAACTCGTTTCAGCAGTGAGTTCTGTTTCATAGTTCTCCTGCCATTGTATGAATGAGGGTCTGATCGTCCACATCGCCCGCATATTCAGCGACCTTCTTGTGATCGCGCAAAACGGCAACGCGGTCGCTGATGCGTAATACTTCTTCCAGCTCAGAGGAGATGAAAACGCACGATTTACCTTCCTCTGCTAATTGCATCACCAGTTTTTGAATTTCTGTTTTTGCACCCACATCGATGCCGCGCGTCGGCTCATCCAAAATCAAAACCTTAGGATCTGTGGCAAGCCAGCGGGCAAGGATTACTTTCTGCTGATTGCCGCCGCTCAAATTCTTGACTAACTGTTCAGGCGATGGCGTAACGATTCCCAACAGCTTGATATATTTTTCAGCAATTTCGTTTTGTTTTGGCTTGGAGAGGAATTTGAACCAACCATAACGCGCCTGCAAAGCCAGAATAATATTTTCGCGAATGGTCAGGTCTCCTATAATGCCTTCTGCTTTACGATCTTCAGGACATAAAGCGATACCGCGTTTCAACGATTCCAGTGGCGAAAAACGATTCACTTTCTCGCCACACACAATGAGGGAACCGCTATCAGGGGAATCAATGCCGAAGATCAAACCAGCCATTTCGGTCCGCCCGGAACCGAGCAGTCCGGCAATCCCTAATATTTCATTGGCATTGAGTTCCAAATCGACCGGTTCCAGCGAACCCTTGCGTCCCAGGTCTTTGGCTTCCACCAGATGTTCTTTTACTTTCTTTTCTTCCTCCTGGGATTTTACTTTTGACAGGGCGTTCAACTCGGTCAAATTACGTCCCAGCATTTTAGCAACGAGTTCCAGGCGTGGTAAAGAGGCAGCTTCAAATGTGCCCACAAGCTTCCCATTGCGAAGAACGGTGATCCGATCCGCGATTTGATAGACCTGATCTAAAAAATGAGTGATAAAAATAATTCCAATACCTTCGTTCTTTAACTTCCGCATGACTTCAAAGAGCAGATTCGTTTCATGAATATCCAGGCTGGAAGTAGGCTCATCTAAAATGAGTACTTTGGCAGACAGCACCTCCAACGCGCGTGTGATGGCGACCATCTGCTGAATGGCAACAGAATAATTTTCCAGCGGCTGGGTTATATCGATATCGATGCTCAGCCGATTGATCGCTCTGTGCGCCAGTTCGTTCATCTTTTGCCAATCGATGCTGCCGAAACGATACGGCTCACGTCCAAGCATAATATTTTCTGCAACCGAAATATTGGTGCAGAGATTGATTTCCTGATAAACCGTACTGATGCCGAGTTCCTGGGAATGTTGAGGCGAGCGTACCTGAATAAGCTTCCCATCCAGTTCAATTGTGCCTCGATCGGGCTGCTCTACACCTGTTAAGACTTTGATCAAGGTAGATTTTCCCGCTCCGTTTTCCCCCATCAATGCATGGATCTCTCCTTTTCGCAAAGAAAAGTTGACATCTTCAAGAGCGATTACTCCCGGAAATGATTTTCCGATCCCCTGCATCAGTACAACATTCTGAGCGTCTGCCATACGATTAACCTGCCTTGGATCACTGTTGTTCTAGGATAGAGAAGCGACGTTTTGTATCACGCCGCTTCTCCATCGACTAATTTATCTGTGTGCAAGAACCTCACACAGAGAGTCAAATTTTAGTATTGGCGTGTCGGCAATAATTCGGCAGCTTTATCCGGATAGTAGACTGTCTCGTTGGTGAGCACTTCGGTGTCAATTTTTTGACCATTCATGAGCTTGAGTGCCATATCCATAACCTGCGGTCCGAGCAATGGATTGCATTCCACATCCGCCTGGAACCAGCCATCTACCATCGCCTGGAAACCGCCGCGGGTACCGTCCACAGACACGATCTTAAGATCGCCCGGCTTGATACCGGCTGACTTCAAGGCTTCGATCGCACCAATTCCCATATCATCGTTGTGAATAAAGATGCCCTGGAAATCTGTGCCAGATTTGTATTTCTGCAGGAAGGCTTGCATCACGGGTAAAGCCTCAGCGCGGGTGAAGTTGCCGGTCTGCGAATCCAAAATCTTGATATTGGAATTGAGTTTATTGCGGAGTCCCTTTGCACGACCCACTGCTGCACCAGAACCAGTTGTGCCGGAGAGTTCAAGGATTGCTCCGCCATTCGGCAGAAGCTTATTGAATTCAGCGGCAGCGCGTTCGCCTTCGAGTTCCATGTTGGAGCCAATGTGAGCTGCATAAAGTGACTTATCGGCACTGACACTGCGGTCTACGATAATGACCGGGATGCCAGCGTTTTTGGCTTCGGTCAACGCAGCGTCCCAACCATCTTCTACGACTGGGGGTAGAGCAATCACACTCACGCCCTGCTGAATACAGGCGCGTACAGCCGAGATCTGGTTTTCCTGTTTCTGCTGGGCATCAGAGAATACCAACTGCTTGATTCCCAACTTTGTGGCAGTTTCCTTGAATGAAGCAGTATCAGCCGTGCGCCAGTCGCTTTCGGCACCCAGCTGAGGGAAGCACATGACCATGTCTTTATATGTACAATTCGGGGCGCAGGAGGCCGCTCCAAAGGGTTGGGCACCACCACTGGAGGCAGGTGCCTGCGTTGCAGCGGGAGCTTGCGCGCCGCCACCACATGCAGTCAAAATCAGAGAGGCAACTATGACCAAAAAGGCAAGTGTCTTGAAACGAAACATGATCTTCTCTCCTTATTATTGTTGATTGTCTTACAAAGTGCGTACATTATAATAAGGCTGTGCGCCAGGCTCTTGAACATCAAGAGCTAGTTGCACACCCTGAAGTGCTTGCTTGGAGACGCCAATCACTGAGCAAGCGCTTCTTCATTTTTTGTTTACAGCGATTAAGCTCTTGATAAACTCACCTCCTTTTCTTTTCCGCGCAAGGAGCTTTGACGTACGATCAGCGTCGGCGGCAGCAAAATGGTCTTCGGTTCGACCTGCTCTATCCCCTGCCATTCTGCATCAATGATCTTGATGATTTCTTCGACGGCTAACTGTGCGATGTTATATTGATCCTGATCGATGGTTGTCAAAGACGGGGAGAAAAAAGCTGATTCGGCTATGTTATCAAATCCGACTATTCCAAGATCTTCAGGGATGCGCAATCCCTTTTGATTGGCAAAATGAATAGCGCCAAGCGCCGTTTGGTCGTTCCCAGCAAAAATTGCATCTACTTCAGGATATTGATCAAATAATTTTTCTATCGCCAGGGCACCGCTAACAGGCGACCAATTTCCCTCTACACAAAACTTGTCGCTGGTATCCAAGCCTGCATCCAGCAAAGAATCTTTCCAGGCTGCCATTCTCTGGCGGGCTTCCCACCAATCCAACGGTCCCGAAATGTGACCGATGTTGCGATAGCCCTGTTCCAACAAGTGGGACATTGCTATTCGTCCCCCTTGATAATTATCAATCGCTACAACGGAGATGTCCGTTTGTGGTTCCATGGTCAGATAAACCAACGGAACGCTCAGTTCGAGTGCGGAATGATTGATCCAGGCACGATTTTCGCCGACCTGAGGAACCGCCCAAATAATCCCATCCACATGGCGTGAGAGCAATGCCTCGAAAATTGGTTCGATATCGTTTTCGTCAAATTGCGGAAGTTCCTGTAGCAGGAGGGAATAGCCAGCTTCCTCTGCCGCGGCTGCAATTCCACTTAATACCCGTGATGGACCTAAATATCGCAAGCCAGCGATTACTATCCCCAGTGTATGACTGCGCTGACGAATCAAACTACGAGCTAACGCGCTGGGGCGGTAGCCTAACTCTTTGATAATTTCCTGTACTCGTTTACGGGTTTCCGGAGAGACATCCGGTCTTTCATTGAGCACGCGTGAAATCGTTTGCGTGGATACTCCCGCCATGGATGCGACTTCCTTGATTGTCGGACGTGCAACCTTTTGACGCATGTGTCTCCGTTATCGTTCCCGTTATCGATAACGGGAACGATAACATTGTAGCAAATCTGAAAGCGAGAGTCAAGTAGTTTTTTGGATACTCATCAAAATGCGTGGATAAGGTTGGCTGTCTATACTTCGAATCAGGGAATAAGTTGAATAGATCAATAAATTGGAAATAACTATTTGTAAAACATCTCAATTCGATACGGTTTGCTTTTTGATAATACCGTTCTGAATTGGAATGTAGGCTTCGACTCGCGTCCCCCTATCAGGAGCCAGCCCTATACTCACATTGCCACCAAACGCTTCGGCACGCTCGCGCATAATCCTTAAGCCATGACTATCTAGACGAGTTGTCTTCCGCCCCTCAACAATTCCAATGCCATCATCTTGCACGATCAGTTGAATAGTATTATCAACAAGCTGAATGGAAACGTAAACCTCATTCGCTTGCGCGTGGCGAATCACATTGGTAAGTGCCTCCTGCATAATGCGCAGAATGGTCATGGCAACGCCCGGCTCAAACCACGGCAGAATGGTTTCCGGTTGATCCAGTCGAACTTGAATTCCGTAGCGAGATTTATACTCCTCGATGTAGGAGTTGATCGCAACCTGCAAACCATAATCGTAAAGCACGGTGGGTCGCAGATCACTTACCACATTCCGAATCAACCCAATCACCTCTGACATGAGTTGCATGGAATCGTTCAGGCGTGATCCTATGCGCTGTTTCGAATCTTCAGAGATCTGTTCTTTCATGATCGAGAGATTGATACTGAGGGCAGAAAGAGTCTGCCCGGCGCTATCGTGCAGTTCACGTGCGATGGCGCGTCGCTCCTCCTCCTGCACTTCTACAAGGCGCCGAGAAAGCTCTCGCAAACGATCTCGACTTAAACTCAATTCATTTTCCACGCGAATGCGCTCCGTAATTTCCTCGCGTAAGGATTGGATCGCAGACCGCAATTCGGAAGTACGCCTCTCCACGAGAGTCTCCAATTGAAGATTCAATTGTTGCAGAGCTTCTTCGGTTTGTTTGCTTTTCGTGATGTCAATCAAAACCGCGATGAGGGATTGCACCTTACCATTCGCATCACGAATTGCCGAAACGCTCTTATGAATCCAGATCACCGAACCATCTTTTCGGATATAACGTTTCTCGATTTCGTACGGTGTGCCTCCGGCGATCAGTCTTCCAAGTAATTCGAGGCTGCGCGGTAAATCTTCTGGATACGTGAGATCTTGCATACGCAGATTGAGTAACTCTTCGCGCGTGTAGCCCGTCATCTCGCAGCAACGGTCATTGACGGTGATGAAACGACCGGTCGCATCGGCTTCCGCGATACCACCAATAGATTGATTCACAATACCACGATAGCGCTCCTCGGACTCGGCAAGCTTCGCCCGCGCTTGTAACTGGGCAGAAATGTCGCGGAAATAACAGACAACGCCATAACGACCATCTGGAAGTGTGATGCGGTCCAGTCGCCATTCATAGTATTCGATGACATTGCGATCGATGCGATACTGAATCTGTGCCGATGTTTCATATAGCTCGCCGGTTTTCAACGTGTGAAGAAAGATGCGCACAATTTCATCGGCATATTCTTTGTTCCAAAGAATATGCATCACCTCGCTCAGGTCCCGCCCGATTAAGTTTGGAATATCCTCAAAGACAGGCAACGCTGTTGGATTAACCTCTCGAAGCCGAAAATCTGCGTCGACCAGATAAACGCCAATCGGTGCCTGGTTGAGGAGTGTTTCATATTGAGCAGAGCGATACTTTAGCGCCTTCTCCGTTTCATGCCGGAGACGGGCGATTTCCAAATGGGCTCTTACGCGTGCCAACAGTTCACGGGCGCTGAACGGTTTTATTAGATAATCATCTGCGCCGGCTTGCAGCCCTTCTAGGCGCGACTCTTCTCCGGCACGGGCAGAAAGAATAATGACGGGAACCATAGCAGTGGATGGATCGGCGCGTAACTCTCTCAACAGCTCGAAGCCATCCAGTTGTGGCATCATCACGTCGGTGAGGATTAGATCAGGTATATGATCACGTGCAGAACGCAAAGCATCCAATCCATTGGTTACAGCGTTGACCTGATAGTTGCTTTGTAGAAGCAGCCTTTCAAGATACTGACGCATATCTGTATTGTCATCTACAAGCAGAA
>WNFY01007199.1_pt1 | contig 11953 bp, 8 predicted proteins | sample 5400091 | NCBI WGS metagenome assembly WNFY01 (sample SAMN13153364, study PRJNA577476) | soil metagenome | isolation source: 60 cm soil or saprolite under grassland replicate 1 | place: USA:California | collected 2016-06-15 | reverse complement strand
CGACACCTCGCCGCCCACGAAATACACCATCGGGCTGGTGCAAATGGCGATGTCCGCCGATCCCGCCGCGAACCTCGAGCAGGCGATCACGAAGGTGGCGGAGGCCGCGCGAGCAGGGGCGCGCCTGGTATGCCTGCCGGAGCTGTTCCGCTCGCAGTACTTCGCACAGCGCGAAGACGCGGCCCTGTTCGATCTCGCCGAGCCGGTGCCGGGGCCGAGCACGGAGGCGCTGGGGCGGGCGGCGCGACAAGCCGGCATCGTGGTGATCGCGCCCGTGTTCGAGCGTCGCGCGCCGGGGCTGTACCATAACAGCGCCGCGGTGATCGACGCGGACGGCCGGGTCGTGGGGGTCTATCGCAAGATGCACATCCCCGACGACCCGGCGTACTACGAGAAGTTCTACTTCACGCCCGGCGATCTGGGGTTTCGCGCGTTCGACACCCGCGTGGGACGCATCGGCACGCTGGTCTGCTGGGATCAATGGTATCCCGAAGGCGCGCGTCTCACCGCTCTGCAGGGCGCCGCCGTCCTGTTCTATCCCACGGCGATCGGCTGGCACCCGGCCGAGAAGGCCACTCACGGCGCCGAGCAGCTCGATGCCTGGCGCACGATCCAGCGCAGCCATGCCATCGCCAATGGCTGCTATGTGGCGGCCGTGAATCGCGTAGGACACGAGCCGTCGCCGACGGGCGATGGACTGGAGTTCTGGGGATCGTCGTTCCTCGCCGATCCCTTCGGCACAGTCCTCGCGGAAGCCCCGCGGGACCGTGAGGCAATCGTGCTGGGAGTGATCGACCTGGCCCGCATCGAGGAGGTACGGCGCGGCTGGCCGTTCCTGCGCGACCGCCGCATCGACGCGTACGGCGGCATCGTCAGTCGCTATCTCGGCGACGCATAGCGCTCCGTGAAAACGCCTGCCTCGCTCGGGCTCAGCATGCCCGCCGAGTGGGAACGGCATCACGCCACGTGGATCGGCTGGCCCCACAACAAGAGCGACTGGCCGGGGAGATTCGGCCCGATCCCGTGGGCCTACGCGGAGATCGTCCGCAAGCTCACACCCGGAGAGGTGGTGCGGATTCTCGTCAACTCGCCTGTTCACGAGCGGGCGGCGCGGCGCGCGCTCACGAGCGCGGGGGTGAGCCCCGACCGGGCCGAATTTTTCCGCTTTCCCACCAACCGCGGCTGGACCCGCGACTTCGGACCGCTGTTCGTGCGCCGGTCCGGCCGGTCAGCCCAGCTGGGGATCGCGCGCTTTCGTTTCAACGCGTGGGCCAAGTATCCCGACTGGAAGAAGGACGATCGCATCCCGGAACGCGTGGCCGCGCGGCTCGAGCTGCCGCTGTTCCCCGCGCGCGCCGGGAGCGGGGGGCGCGACGTGGTGCTCGAGGGCGGGAGCATCGACGTGAACGGCCGCGGCTCGCTCCTCACGACCGAGGAGTGTCTGCTCGATCCCGCGGTACAGGTCCGCAACCCGGGCCTGTCGCGCTCCGAGCTCGAGGCCGTGCTGCGGGATTACCTCGGTGCCACGAACGTGCTGTGGCTCGGCAGGGGGATCGCGGGGGACGACACGCACGGCCACGTGGACGACGTATGCCGCTTCGTGAACCCCGGGACGGTCGTGCTGTGCCGCGAATCCGACCCGCGGGACGCGAACTATCGGCCCCTGGCGGAGAACCGCGAGCGGCTCGAGGGCATGCGCCTCGAGGACGGCTCCCAAATCGCCGTCGTCGATCTGCCGATGCCGGCCCCGCTCTATTTCGCGGGCCAGCGGCTGCCGGCGAGCTATGCCAATTTCTACATCGCGAATGCAGCGGTGCTGGTCCCGACGTTCAATGATCCGAAGGATCGGGTGGCGCTGGGGATTCTGGCGGAGCTGATCAAGGATCGGCCGGTAGTGGGAGTACACGCCGTGGATCTGGTGTGGGGGCTCGGCACCCTTCACTGTCTCACGCAGCAGGAGCCGGCACTCCATGGGGGTCAGTAAACTCGGGAGGGATGATTATGGGCTCTACTACTCCGCAGTTCGGCCTCTCCTCGATCGGCCAAATCTTCGTCCGCGCGAAGGACCTCGACCGCGCCGTCCGCTTCTATCGTGACACGCTCGGCATGCCATTCCTCTTTCAGGTCCCCCGAATGGCCTTCTTCCAGTGCGGCGCGACGATGGTCATGCTGGGCATCGCCGAGACCGGCGAATTCGACCACGCGGCGTCGCTCATCTACTACCTTGTCCCCGACATCGCCCTCGCCCACGCGACGCTGCGCGGTCGGGGCGTGGAGTTCATCACCGAGCCCCATCTCGTGCACCGCGCGCCGGATTACGAGCTCTGGCTCGCGGACTTCCGCGACAGCGAGGGAAACGTGCTCGCCCTGATGGATCGGAAACGGCCCTCGTAGCCGCGCCTTGGCTCGGGCTTCCCGGGGTGGGTATCGTTCGGAACGATCCCCGGAACCAGAGCCCGCCGATGATCTCTGCCTACCGCCATACCATGCTCGCGGCGCTGTTCGCCGCCGCCTGCCGAGCCGGCCCCCCGACACCCGGCGCCGCTCCCGCACCGGCCTTGCCGGCGCCGGGCGCGGCTCCGTCCGATACCATCTGCCGCATCGCGCCCGGCCCCGCGGCGAAGCGCGACACGATCGCGGTCGCACTCGCCGAGCCCATCGACCCCACACACGCTCCGCTGCCTCGGAACGACGCGGAGCGATTCGTGTTCGCACAGCTGTACGAGACGCTGATTCGCGTGGACTGCGCCGGGCGAGTGCTCCCGGGGCTCGCCCAGTCGTGGGAGGCGTCGGGAGACCGCTGGACGTTCACGCTGCGGGACGACGCCCGCTTCTGGGACGGGGCGCCGGTCACGGCGCGTGACGTCCTCGCCGCCTGGCGTGCGCGCGATTCGACGTTCGCGCAATCGGCCACCATCCTGGGCGACCGCACGATCGCCGTGCGGCCGCCGGTGGCGCCGGTCGAGCCCCTCGCCGACCCGGCGCTCGCAGTGACGAAGCGGGCGCCCGGAGGCGATTGGCCGATCGGCACGGGTGGCCACTGGGTGAGCGAAACCGACGCGGCAGGCGTCCTGTCGGCGCCGCCGGTGCGGCGCGGCACCCTGCCCGCGCTCCGCATCTCCACCGTCCCGGCCGGCCGCTCGCGCGACGCGCTGGACGAGGGGGCCGATCTCGTGATCACCGGCGACCCCGCGGTGCTCGAGTACGCCGCGACCCGGCCCGGATACGTGGACGTGGCGCTCGACTGGAACCGCACCTACGTGCTGCTCGCGCCCGGGCACCCCGATGGCCTCGCCGACATCCAGCGCGAGAGCCTGCGCGACGCGGTGCACCTCGACGCCCGGCCCGCCGAATGGACGGGCGACCAGTTCTGGCTCGCGCAGCTGCGGGCGTGCGGGTTCCCGACGACCCGCGACACGGCCCCGTCCAGCCCCCGGCGGCAGCGCGTCGTGTACGATCAGTCCGATCGCAACGCCGCCGACCTGGCCGCGCGGCTCGTCGGCCTCGGAGCGCTGGGAAAACGCTCCGCGGCGACGGGACTCGCGCCCGCCGCATTCGCAGCCGCGCTGCGGGCGGGCGGCGACGCCGCGTACGTGCTGCCCCTGCGCCGCCGCGTGTTCGACGTCTGCCGGGCGGCGCTGGAGCTGCCGCCCTGGAGCTGGACTGCCACGGTCGAGCCATTGCTGGACGTCCGCCCGCACGGCCTCGTGCGGCGGGGCCTGCCTCCCCTGCAGCTCGACTGGGACGGCACGCCGCACATCACCCCGCGATGACCTTCCGGACCCGCATCCTCGTCGGGTTCGGCGTGGTCGTGCTGGTGCCGCTCGCCCTGTTCGGGATACGCGTGCGTACCGAGATGGCGAGCCGCCTGACCGACGAGTACCAGCGGCGCGTCGAGGCGCTTGCGGCGGTGATCCGCGCCCGCCTGACCCGGGACGGCGCCGCGATCGCGCGGCGGCTCGACGCCCTGACCGAGGCGATCGTGGCGGACAACCGGCTCCGCGGCGCCGTGCTGCAGGGCGGCGACCGCACCTATCTGCTCGACTACGCCGGCGGCGCGATGCGCTTCGCCGGCCTGTCGATGCTCCAGATCCAGGACGATCAGGGCCGGATCGTGAGCTCGGGGCACTTCCGCAATGAATACGACCGGCTCGAGCCGGCGCTGCCGCGCGCGCTCGCCGCCGCCCAGGGCGGTATCGCCCTCATCCAGGCGCGCACGCCCGAAGCGCCCATGCTCGCCTTCGCCCGCCTCGACTCGTTGCGGCTGGGCGGCAGGCGGTTCACGCTGGTCGGCGGCATCGCGCTCGACTCGACGTACCTCGCCGCGTTGAGCCCGGACTCCGAGCTCGCCGTCGCCGTGCGCCTGCCGACCGACAGCGCCCCCGAGTCCGCGGCAACGGGCGCGGTGGTGAGCGTCCCGCTGCCTTTCGTGCTGGAAAGCGATTCATCGGCGGTACTCCGTCCCGCGCACATCGTCGTTAGCCACTCACTCGGCTCCGTCGCCGCGCTGCGGCGCGGCGTCGACGTCGCATTCCTCGGCGCGGTGCTCCTGGCCGGCGCGATCGCACTGCTCCTCGCGGGCTGGTTGTCGCTGCGTATCAGCCGGCCGCTCACGGCGCTGGCCCACAAGACCGCGCAGATCGATATGGACCGGCTGGACGTCAGCTTCGACAGCGAGCGCGCCGACGAGATCGGCGCGCTCACACGGCTGCTCGGCTCGATGACCGAGCGGCTCCGCGCCGGAGCCACGAAGCTGCGCGAGGCGGAGCGCCGCATCGCCATGGGCGACCTCGCCCGCCAGGTGAACCACGACATCAAGAACGGCCTCACGCCCATCCGCAACGTGTTCCGGCACTTCACGGAGACCGCCGCAACCGAGCCCGAGCGACTCAGCGCCGTGTTTCGCGAGCGCCAGGGGACCATCGAGGCCGGGATCGCGTATCTCGAAAACCTCGCGGGCAACTACGCCCGCCTCTATCCCGCACCGGCGCACGAGCCGTGCGACGTGCGCCACGTGATCCGCGAAACCATCGGCCGGCTGGGTGCCGCCGGGACGCCCGAGCTGCGGGTGGAGCTGGCCGAAGACCTCCCGCTCGTCTGTACCGACCAGCTCGTGTTGCGGCGCATCCTCGAGAATCTCGTCGGCAACGCGGTGGACAGTCTCGATGGGCGCCCCGGTACTGTGACGATCTCGGCCGCGGCGGGGACGCCCGCGAACGGCCGGCCCAGCGTTCGCATCACCGTCGCCGACACGGGCAAGGGGATGACCAGGCCCGAGCTCGATCGAGCCTTCGACGACTTCTATTCCAGCAAGCCCGGCGGCACGGGGCTCGGTCTGTCGATCGTGCGCCGACTGGTGCTCGACGCCAACGGCGCGCTGCGCGTGGAGACGCAGCCGGGCGCAGGCAGCCGTTTCATCGTCGAGCTGCCGGGAGCCTGAGCATGACCGTGGTGCTCGTCGTCGACGACGTGGCCGCCATGGCAGACCAGTACGCCTACGACCTGAAACGCGTCGGCGGCTACGAGACCCTCATCGCCGCGAGCGGTCGTGAGACGCTCGACCTGCTCGAGCGCGAGGCGGTCGACTGCGTGCTGCTCGACCTCGAGATGCCGGGCATGGACGGCTTCGAGGTGCTGCGGGGCATGGCGCGCCGCGAGGCCCCCCCGCCGGTGATCGTCTACACCGGCACGGGGAACTACGATCGCTGCGTCCAGGCGATCAAGCTCGGCGCGCAGGGCTTCATCGACAAGGCCGAGCCGATGGAGCGCGTCGTGCAGGAGGTCGAGAACGCGCTGGAGCGGGCGCGGCTCACCAGCCAGGTCACGGCGCTCGAGCGGCGGCTCGGCAGCGAAACGACTCTCGTGGGTGGGAGCGCGCCGATGCGACAGCTTGCGGATACCATCGCCCGCGTGGCCAGGATCCCGAGCCCCGTGCTGATCGCGGGCGAGAGTGGGTCCGGGAAGGAGCTCGTCGCCCACGACCTGCACCGGCTCGGCGCCCACCCGACCGGGCCGTTCGTGGCCCTCAACGCCGGCGCCCTCCCCGAAAACCTGGTCGAGGACGAGCTGTTTGGGCACGAGCGCGGTGCGTTCACGGGGGCCAACGCCCTCCGCAAGGGAGCGTTCGAAGCCGCATCCGGTGGAACGCTGTTCCTCGATGAGATCGGCGAGCTGCCGCTCGCGGCGCAAGCCAAGCTGCTCCGAGTCATCGAGCAGCGCCAGGTCACCCGGCTCGGCGGCAACCGTACCATCGCCGTGGACGCCCGCGTGGTGGCCGCCACCAACCGCGATCTCAATGCCGAGATCGCCGCCGGGCGGTTCCGCGAGGATCTGTATTATCGGCTCAACGTGCACACGGTCACCGTCCCACCACTGCGCGAGCGCCGCTCCGACATCCCCGCCCTGGTGGACCATCTGCTTGGCTTCACGTGCGCGCGTTTCGGGATGCGCCCCAAACGACTCGATCCAGCCGCGCTCGAGTGTCTCATGGCGTACGACTGGCGCCGCAACAACGTGCGCGAGCTGCGCAATGCCGTCGAGCGCATGATCATCGGCGCCGACGGCGACGTGATCCGGCCCGACCACGTGCCGGCCGAGATCCGCGGCGCCGCGACGCCCGATGAGGAGCCGCCGGGCCCGGCGCCCACCAGCTTCCAGGACCTCAAGGCGGAGGCCGAGCGACAGATCATCGTCGCCGCGCTGGAGCGGAACGACTGGCACATCACACGCACCGCGCGGGCGCTCGGCCTCGCCGATCACGCCAGTCTACTGAAGATCATGCGGAGACACGGGATCAGCCGCGAGACGTAGGGGCGCAGCATGCTGCGCTCCTACAGCGCGCCGCCTGAAGGTGTCCGGGTGCACACACGTTGGGCCCGAATCTCGTGTCCGCCCCAACACGCGACGGATCGCCCGCCTCTGCAAGTCATTGATCTCACAACTCATTGCCGACGACACACCGGTGGCCTCTCTCCTGCCTTAGGGGTGTGCGTTCACCCTAACCAGGAGGTCGTTATGCGGAAGCTGTTCCTCACCCTCGTCACGGGCAGCGTCGTCGCGGCGTGCGGTCACCAGAAGTCGCAGTCGTCCGAAGCGAGCGCCGCCGAAGTGTCCACCACACGGTCCGAGACATCGACTGTGGCGAACCCGACGGCGTCGCCGGTCACGGGACCGGTCTCGTTCACCGACGGCCAGACGGCGTTCACGGAGAAGCGCTACGGCGACGCCGAGCGGCTGTTCACCGCCTACACGAGCGACAAGCCGGACAACGTGTGGGGCTACTACATGCTGGGGCTCTCGGCCTGGAAGGCCGGCGATCGCGATGCGGCCGTGAACGCGTTCACGCTCGCGCTCGAGAAAGACTCGACCCATGTGAAGAGTCACATCAACCTGAGCCGCGTGCTGATCGAGCAGGGACGGGCGCAGGATGCCCTACCCCACGTCGAGACGGCGCTCGCCATCGACTCCACGTCGGGCGAGACGGTCCGCCTGTTGGGTCGCGTGAAACGCGAGCTGGGCGACTCGGCAGGCGCGATCGCCGCCTACAAGCGGGCGATCGTGCTCGACGAGCGCGACGTATGGTCGATGAACAACCTGGCGAAGCTGTACATCGGCCAGGGGAAGTACGATGAGGCGCTGGGGCCGCTGGCGCGCGCGGTCGAGATCGACTCCACCGTGCCCGCGTTCCAGAACAACCTCGGGCAAGCATTGGCGCGCAGCAGCCGGGTGGATCTGGGCAGCCTGGCGCGCAGCTTCGAAGAGCAGATCAAGACGTGGAAGTAGAGGACGGCGGTATGTGATCGGTAGGGGCGCAGCATGCTGCGCCCCTACGAAGTCTTCCACGCCGCGTAGGTCCAGATGAGGCCACCCGCGAGCACGGCACCCGGTATGATCAACATGGCTTCGCCCAGCGTGCGCGCGTCCGAGATGACCCCGACCAGCGACGGCGAGGGCACGTCCCCCAACACGTGAATCGTGAAGATGCTCACCGCCACGGCCGTGGCCCGGATGCGTGGGTCGACCACGTTGACGATGGTCGAGTTGATCGGGCCGGTGGAAGCGAACAGACACAGCTCGGCGGCGACGATGGCGGTCCAATACACCGCCGGCGTCGCCGCGGTCAGGGCGAGGAGGGTGAGGGGCGCGGCGGCGAGCGTGGCCAGCCCCGACAGCCAGAGGTATGCCTGCCGCGAGCGGGACAGCAGCCGGTCGCCGAGCCAGCCGCCCCCGTACGTGCCGAGGAACCCGGTCGCGACGACGATGGCGCCGAACTGCACCGTCGCGTGAGCCTTGGAGATGCCGCGCGCGCGCTCGAGGAACGAAGGAGTCCAGAACGCCAGCGCACCGATGGCAAAGGTGTAGGCGGCGTAGCCGAGCACGGTGAGCACATAGGGCCGGTTGCGGACGAGGGCGGCATAGGCGGCAAGGGCGGCAGGGGCGACATGCGCGACAGGGGCGGGCGCGTCGGGGTCCTGCGCGCCTCGCGGCGGATCGTACAGCCGCAGCACGAGGGCGGCCAGCACCACCCCCGGCACACCCGCCACGAAGAACGCGCTGCGCCAGCCCAGATAGCGATCCGCGAGACCTCCGACGATGTATCCCAGCGCGCTGCCCACGGGGATGGCGGCGAAGAACACCGCGAGCACCCGGCCACGCCGCTCGCGCGGGAAGTAGTCGGCGAGCAGGGCTGGCGAGATCGTGCCGTAGGCCGCCTCTCCGATTCCCACGGCGGCCCGGGCCAGGAACAAGGCGACGAAGCTGCGTGCGAAGCCCGCCAGCGCCGTAGCGAGGCTCCAGATCGCCACGCCCATACCGAGCAGCCGCGGGCGCGAGCGAGTATCGCCGAGCGAGCCGAACAGCGGCGCCGTGGCCATGTACACCACGAGGAATCCCGTCATGAGGGAGCCGAGCTGCGCATCCGAGAGCCGCAGCTCGGAGTGCTTCATACTTTCGGCGAGCGCGGCGACAATCCAGCGATCGAGATAGTTGAGCAGGTTGAGCCCGGTCAGGACGGCGAGCGCCGTCCCGCCACGCGCGACGACTCCCCGTCCTACAGGTGGCTCTTCAGCCACGCCGTAAACAGGCCGTACAGGTTCTCCCGCGTGGTGCCGCCGGCGATCGCATGTGTCTTGTTGGGATAGATGCGCATGTCGAACTGCTTGTTGGCGCCCTCGAGCCGCTCGACCAGCTGCACGCTGTTCTGAAAGTGGACGTTGTCGTCGCCGGTGCCGTGCACGAGGAGCAGGCTGCCCTTCAAGCTGTCCGCGTACGCAAGCGAAGCGCTTTCGTCATAGCCCGCCGGGTTCTCCGCGGGTGTGCGCATGTAGCGCTCGGTGTAGATCGTGTCGTAGAAGCGCCAGTCGGTCACGGGCGCCACCACGAGCGCGGCCTTGAACACCCCCGCCCCAAGAAACATGCTGCGCGACGCCATGTAGCCTCCGTAGCTCCAGCCCCAGATGCCGATGCGATCGGGGTCCACGTACGGCTGCCGGGAAAACCAGCGCGCCGCGGCGATCTGGTCGGCCGTCTCGTAGCGGCCGAGGTGCAGGTAGGTCATCTTCATGAAGCGCGCGCCGCGTCCGCCCGTGCCGCGATTGTCGACGCTCGCGACCAGGTAGCCGTCCTGCGCGAGCAGCTGGTGCCACAGGTAGTTGGGTCCGCCCCACGAGTCGGTCACCGTCTGGGAGCCGGGCCCGCCGTGGCCCGCCGTACACGTTCATGAGCAGCGGATAGCGGCGGGATGGATCGAACCCCTTCGGCTTGATGATCCAGGCGTTCAACTGCACGCCCTCGGCCGTGGGGATCGTGATGAACTCCGGCCGGTTGAGGCCCAGCGCCGTCACCTTGGCCGCGAGCTTGGCGTCGTCCGCGACGGTGCGCACCACGGCGCCGTTCGCGCGCCGCAGCGTTTGGACCGGGGGGACACCGGCCCGGGAGTAGGTGTCGACGTAGCGGGTGAACGTCGGATCGAACTCCACGGCGTGCGTCCCCGGCTCGGTCGAAATCCGTGCCAGTCCCTTGCCGTCGAGCCCGACCCGGAGCAGCGGCCGCGTGAGCGGGCCGTCGATGGCGCCGGTGAAATACAGCACCTTGGCCTGCTCGTCCGCGCCGAGCAGCTCGAACACGTCCCACCCGCCCGGCGTGACGCGCCGCACCAGCGATCCATCGCGATTGAACAGGTAGACCTGGTCATAGCCGTCCCGCTCCGAGACCAACAGGAATTGCTTGCCCCCGGCGATCCAGTGGGGCTGGTTGGCGTCGACCCACGCGGAGTCGCTGTCGGTCATGATCACGCGCGACGCGCCGGTCCGGGCATCCGCCAGCAGGAGGTCGAGACGGTTCTGATGACGGTTGAGCCGGGTGAGCCAGATCTCGTCGGGGGAGCCCGCGAAATCCATGGCGGCGACGTAGATGTCTTTATCCCCCCCGAGGTCGATCCACGCGGTCCGCCCGGTGCCGAGCTCGGCGACGCCGATCTTCACCTCGGAGTTGGCCGTGCCGGTCTTCGGGTAATGCACCGGCACGAGCCGGGCGTACAGTGAGTCGAAATCCTCAAGGTAAAAGGGGCGGATCGTGCTCTGGTCCAGCCTCCAGAACGCGATGCGGCTGCCGTCCGGGCTCCAGCGGAACGCGTCGCGCAGGTCGAGCTCCTCCTCGTACACCCAGTCGGAGGTGCCGTTGATCACGTTCTCGCCACCGTCGGCGGTGAGCGCCGTCTCGGCGCCGGTCGCGAGGTCGGTCACGTAGATGTTGTTGTCGCGCACGAACGCCACCCGGCGACCGTCGGGCGAGAATTTGGCGAACTGCTGGTAGCCGGCCTTGGCGCTCACCGGCAGCAGTCGCCTGGCCAACAGGTCCCACACGTAGAACGTGCCCTTGGTGTTCTGGCGCCACACGCGGACCGAATTGGTGAACACGAGCAGCTTCGACTCGTCGCCCGAGAAGCGGTACTCCTCGATGGCGACGGCGTGGCGGCCGCCGGCGGGCACCAGGTCGGCACCGCGTACCAGCAGCTGCTTCGCTCCCGTGACGGCGTCCACCCGATACAGATCGGTGTTGCCGGAGGCGTCTTCCTCGACCGTCGTGTAGGACTTGCCGTCCTTCATCCAGGAGAGCTCCACCAGGTCGCTCGCGAGCTCGCGGGAGCCCCAGATGGTATGGACCGCGAGCGACGGCGCCGGCACGCTCTGGGCGACGAGCGGTCCCGAGAGGACGACGACGCTAACGACGAAACGGGAGATCGTGCGGAAAATCATGCTGGCCACCGGCGGCTGGTTTGGATGTCCCAAACTTAGCCGCCGGTGGCCACCGTGCCACCTCGGCCGGCCTCAGCCCTCGAGACCGTCGTGGTTGTCGTCTTCGAACGCGTTGAAGGAGTTCTGGATATTGTTCGCCACCACGCTCTCATTCGCGCCGCCCTTGTTCGCCGATGCGGGATCGACCAGCGCCGTCTTGGCGGCATTCACATACCAACCCGAGATGTCTGCGCGCAGCGTCACGGTCAGGCCCTGCCCGTTCTGCACCGTCACCGGTGGGACCAGGCTCGCTTCCTCGCTCTGATCGAGATCGGACGTGAAGGTGAAGCTCGAGCGCGCACCGGCCTGACTGTACGTGCCCGTCACGCGGATCGAGATGGCCGCAAAGTCGGGATTGGCCGCGATGAACGCCGCGTCCTCGCTGGAGCTGGGCTTATGGATCTCGAACTCGAGCGCGTTGAACGTACCCGGAGGCGCGGCAACCGACACCTGCTGCGTGATGGTAGCGCTGCCGAGCGGCAGCGTCACGAGCGTGGCGCCGGTCTCGAACTCTTCGCAGTCGTCGTTTGCGGCGACCGCATCGCAGGACGCGACGTCCGAGCGCTTGAGCTCGACCTTGCGCAGCACGAGCTGCGCGCTCCCGATGATGATCGAGTCGTTGCCGAGCATGATGACCGTGCTATCACCGGCAACGACCA
>WNFY01014802.1_pt1 | contig 11954 bp, 8 predicted proteins | sample 5400091 | NCBI WGS metagenome assembly WNFY01 (sample SAMN13153364, study PRJNA577476) | soil metagenome | isolation source: 60 cm soil or saprolite under grassland replicate 1 | place: USA:California | collected 2016-06-15 | reverse complement strand
CGGCGCCGAGCAGGCCGAGCTTGATGCGCGGCGCGTCCGGGCGTTCACCGCCGCCGACGTAAGCGTGCCCGTTGTTCAACTCGCTGACCAATTCGCTCAATAAGTAGGTGAGATCGTTGCGTTGATTCACAAACCGCAGTAGCGCTGCGTATTTATCCCGCATGGCTTTCCAATCGATGCCGTTCATGGTGGGGGAGTAAAAGAAATCGCGCATTTGCCGCCAGCACTCGAAATAGATCTGGCGCCACTCGGCATGTCGATCCAACTGCATGTCGAGACCCTCGATCTTATGCTCGTGGTCTTTGGTTTCGAGCTTGTCTTTTGGCACGTCGATGATGGCATAGTCTTTTTTGATCTTCACCAGCATCTTTTTGCCGTCGAAAGTGATTTGATAATTGTTCGCCTCGCCAAGCACGTTTTCCTTGCGGTCATCAACGTTGTAAACGCACAGGTGCGATTTCTTGTCTTTCTCGCTGAATAGTCCCTCTTCCTCTTCACCCACTTCATCAGCTGCCGTGCGGCGTAGGTAAAAGATGCGATTGTCGTCGAGCATTCGGATGTTGCGATAACTTCCGGGCGTAATTTCCAAACCGAGGATCCGATTTTGAATGCCGTCCGTGTCAACTTTCACCACCACTGGCTTCTTTGGTTTTTCTTCTGCTTTTGTCGCGCTCGGGCTCGCCTCCGGCTTTTTTTCTTCAGCTTCCTTCGCCTTTTCCTTTTGTCGTTTTTCTTCAGCCTTGCCGACTTCATCGCTCTTCGGCGCGAGCGGATTTGCGGTCTCCTTCGCGAGCGTGACGAGGTAAACCCGCTCCATGTCGCGGTAGACGTTTGCAAATTCCTCGTCGCCAAAAGTTGGTTTGAAATCCCGTGCAGAGCTGAGCAGCAAATATTTTCCGTCGTCGCTGAAAACTGCTTCGCCGGAGCCATACCAGCTGTCAGTTACGGCGGTCTGCTGTTTGTTCGCGACTGAATAAAGATAAACGCGCGGCATCCCATTCTCCTCGGGGCGCACCCAAGTGATCCACTGACTATCCGGCGACCAGTTATAACTTTCGATCTCGCCGTATTTATCCTGATCAGCGAGTGTCACCGCTTTGCTCGCAACATCGACATAGCGCAATCGTTGCAACCGATCGCTCCACAGCAGTTTCTTGCTGTCGGGCGACCATTTTGGCGCGTAGTAGTAGGTGTCGGCGCCATGCGTGACTTGCTGCGGCTCGCCTTTGCCGTCTTGCGAACGCACATACAATTCGTTCTCGCCGGTTATATCGGAGTTGTAGGCGATCCATTTTCCGTCCGGCGACCAAACTGCGTCGCGTTCGTGCGCGCCTGAAGTTTTACTCAAATTGCGCGGGGTGCCGTTCTTTGCGGGCACAGAAAAAAGATCGCCGCGCGCGATCACGACGGTGCGCTCGCCATCGGGCGCGAGGTTCACCGATTCGAGATGCTTGGACGCATCAACCAGCGCCGAACGGCCAAGCGCGAAATCTTCTTTGATCTCGATGGGCACAGGCGTGGCTTGACCCGTGGCAAGATCGTAGCGCCAGATGTACCCCGCTTTCTCGAAAACTATCTTTTGTTGTCCGGACCCCACATCGGGCAGATGTCCTGCGCTGGATTATTCGTCAGATTTTCCGTCGCGCCTGTTTTGAAATCGTAGATCCAAACATCATCTGCCATGCCGCCGCGATAATGTTTCCATGTGCGGAACTCACGGAACACTCGGTTGTAGGCCAGCTTCGAATCATCCGGAGAAAACGAGACAAAGCCGCCGCGCGGGACGGGCAATTGCTGCGGCAATTCTGCGTCGAGGCCGACCGCGAACAGCGAACCGATGAAATCGTTAAACGATTTCATGCGCGAACGGAACACCACCAATGGTTTAGTATTCTCCCAGGCCATCACGATGTTGTTGGGGCCCATGCGGTCCGAAACGTCGTCGCGGCCGAGCGTAGCCGAGGTCGTCAGGCGCTTCGGCGTCCCGCCTTCCGCAGACATGACATAAACTTCGGTGTTGCCATCGTATTGCGAAGTGAACGCGATCTGCGTTCCGTCCGGCGAAAAACGAGCGAATGAAGTGTAACCTGGTCCACTCGTCAGGCGGCGTGCCGTGCCGCCGTCTTTACCAACCGTGTAAAGCTCGCCTGCGTAACAAAAAACGATCTGTGTTCCATTGGTCGTTGGGAAACGCAGTAGTCGCGTTGTGTCTGGCAATTTCTGCGCCGAGGCTGTTGGAATTGAATACGGGCCGAACGCGATCAGACATAAAAGAACAGAAAACCGAGGGAATATCTTCATAGGAAAAAATGATGAAGTGAGGAAGCTGCCGTTGAACAAACGGGATGCAACTCTCATTTCATCCAGTGGCCGTCATTCGGGCGACGCCGCTAAACGCCGATTTTGTCTGAGCAAAGTAGCGGATTTGCCGGACGCCCGCATTTTGAAAACGAATGGCGGAAGGGGTGGGATTACTTCCCACAACCGATAAAGCCTTGAAAATCAACGGGCGGTTTCGCCGCTGTGTGTTACAGGATTACCGTACAAGTGTGCCAGTAGGCAAGGGTGAATTTTTTCGTTCGCAACCAGCCAGATTTCCAAAATGGGTATAGGGGTAAACGAAGGCTAGTTTTTTTATATAGGGTGATGCGAAAACTGGATTTTTGAAAGGACACGGCTGCGGATTATGGACGCTCACAAAAGAGCCCTCTTCATCGATTTTATCAATCGCTCATTCCGTGACGTTGCAGACCTCGACTATATATCCGCTCGGGTCTGTCACCGGTTAGACCTAAAGCAGCAGTTCTTGTGGGCATCTCTCCAAGCGACCGAGAAGTACCTCAAAGCCATTTTGCTCTACAATGATCGGTCAACAAAAAGGTTGGGTCATGGCATCGAAAAGGCATACGGGCGGCTCGAACAAATTACGGACATCGAATTCGATATTCCTAAAGACGTACAAGAGTTCATCCGATATCTGAATATCCAGGGACCGAATCGATATTTTGAGTATCCGTCCTTCACGCATGGAACTGAATTACTGCTGCTGGATAAAACCGTTTGGCAGCTGCGCAGGTACTGTCAGTTTTTTTCACGGCAGGTTGATACCGTCGCCGGCAGGCAGGTGGATTGGTTCAAAGTCCAATTGAAAAGCGTGTACGCGGCTAGGTACCAGAAAAGGCCCAATACGTTCAAGATCATGGGAGGCTTACTCGAAAAAATCCTTGATAATAGGGGATCGGAGCTAAGGCGAGAGTTGATCTGGAAGAATTTCTGGTATGGCACTTACACAAAACAAAAAATACGTAATGTGACGTTTCGATCAGGATCAGCTCACCCAGCACACTTTCTGCACCCGGAAATCTTCAATGAACTGGATAAGCGCGTGGAATTTTCGCGATCTGTCAGGCGATACTTTCTGAGCAAAAAATCGGTGCGACCTTAAACTTGGTCGCCCGCACCAGTTTGTATTTCTTGCCAAGCTTCGTCGCGAAGCCTGCTGATTGTCTCAAACTGATCGTCATCAAAGCCGCAGGAAGGGGGGCAATGTGCGAAACAAGGAAGCGATAAGGCAGCCGCGACAGTGACCTTCAAGAAAAGCGTTTTTCTCTTTTCCAATTCAGCAGGGGCTTCCACACCTAACGGCGGATAAGCGACGGTGCGAAAGAATTCAAAATGGGCGTACTCACAAAGTAATCGATAGATTTTATACAGTGTACCGGTCTCCGATGCCCCCATACTTTGCTCAAATCTCTGCAACAAGGTTTCAATGTGCGGAACTCCTGCGGAGCTAATGTTGCTCAGGCTTATCTGCCGCCTTTCGTGATCGGTTCCCGCCACGAGAAAATACGTGTTTGCGCTATTTCTTTTAACCTGGTCTAAAACGTTCTCGTTCTCATTCAGGGCCGAAGCGATTCCAAACGCTTCAATTATCCATCGGCAATGCAGCGGCCAAACCGGTCCCGTAGATTTCATAATTGCGTCAATCGCAATTAGCGAATCCGCTGCTTTTGCCATCAATCCCCGAAAGTATTTAGCTCGCTCGTCCCCTGGATTGGTAGAGATATAGTGAGGGAGCAATGCGATTAATTCTGCTGCTGCAGTCAGAATTTGATTCACGCGGCCTCCCAGGTAGAGCGAGCAGGATTAAGGTGAAAACACCGAAGTCGGCAAGCGGATTTTTGTCCTCCTTCTGCCGATCAAAATCGCACGACGACTTCGATATCGCCGGACGGCAGGTCTTTGCAGGTCTTTGTAAAAGATTCTACCGCCGAGGTAATACACGACTAGATAGAAGCGTGTCCACCTGCCAGCCATATCGTCGCCAGTGCTCACCAAGGTAGTACCAAATGACTTCGGGTCGAGCGCAGGCGCGGTCGGGACCACCTCAACGTGCGTTGGCATAATAGAGGAGCGCGGAAGGTTGGCATAGCCATTCGTGCGCAACGTGCTCTTGCTCGCTGTGAACGTGATGTCACGTCGATTGTTTACGATGTCCCCGCGCTCTGCGGCTGTGAGGTCTTCGAATTTCATGTAGCGGTGCTTGGATTTAGACGGTCACTAAATTGGCTGAACAAGAAAATGCGCTGCGTAAGGCGGCAGTGCGTTACATGCTTCAGTCATCTCGTTCGCCCCGATTAGGGCGACTCGCGGCTGGGCAACCCTCATTTGTCTAATACCATCGGGGCAGATACGGTCGAGCCAATCGACAGCCAACAAAGCAGCCCAGTAATCGTACCGGTCAAAGGCCGGGAAATAGTTGTGCCGAACTGCGAACAGCGTGGCGAGACCCCTATCAAACAGTTTCGCTTCATTCGGTGTGGCGGGAGACAAAACATGAATAGACTCCTGCGCAAGCTGTCCGATCCGGTCATGTTCAGCCAGACCAGCTGGTCGGTGGATGATAGCGTGGTTGGCCACTGGATCGAAGACCGTGTCCAGCGCTCCACCCGGGGGCAGAACCTGTACTTCGAAGCTCACGCCGGGAAAGCGCGGCCCATAAAGTGCCTCTGCTTCAGCCAAGAAGCATTTACTAGGTCGTCATCTGTTGGAGGAGGAGGCGGTGGTCTGCCCGGGACGCCGGAGTAGCCATATTGAGGTATTTTCATAGGGCGTCACGAGTGTGGAGATATTGTGACAATCGAACAAGGGTGAATTTTTCCATTCGAAACCAGGCCCGTTGCGCAAAACGCCCACCGCTCTTTGAGAAAATTCCAGGCCGCGCATTCGGCTCCAGAACCATCAGCAGAAGAGTCAGAGCCGGAGATTCTCTGACCGTCAGGGACGAAGGGGGAGGGGGTCGCGTTCGCAACCCCATGGCGCTCATTTCAAACCGATTTTGCTCCGCACAATTTTATTGGCAAAAGGGGGATTCATTGGATCGTCGATGAAGTTATGGCGGTGTGGGATTTCAAACGGGTTGAGTCACTGATAGTAAATGGTGTCGAGGAATCTCTTACGCTTGAGTACAAAGCAGCCGCTGCTTTGGAAAAAACTGACCGCGCAAAGACTGAATTGACAAAAGACATTTCAGCTTTGGCAAATTCGGCCGGTGGCACGCTCATCTATGGCGTCGGGGAAGATCCGAAATCGAAGCACTTACCTGGTCCAATTGGACCGATTTCTCGTAGGAATTTTCCAAAGGAATGGCTCGAACAGGTCGCAAACAACATCCGGCCTCGCATTGAGGGATTGCTGATACATCCAATCTCGATTCCTGGCTCTGCACCTGACGATGTGCTTTACGTCGTCGAAGTTCCGCAGTCTGACACGGCTCATCAGGGCTCTGATTATCGATATTATCGGCGTTTCAATTTCCAATCCGTCCCGATGGATGATTACGAGATTCGAGATGTGATGTCTCGAAGTCAGCACCCACTAGTTTCGGTGGAGTGCGAACTTGTGGCTGAGACACATGAGGTTCGTGATGGCACCCCGTTTAATATGCAAATCGCAACCCGCAAGATCGATCGGAGCCTCCTGAAAATAAAATTGTTAAATCGAGGCCGCCGGGTGGCGAACTACGTTGTGGGATCAATTTTGATCCCAACCGGAATTTTGGACGAGCATGAAGCGGAACTGCATTCCATCGTCACGCTTGATGATGTTCCGCATCACGAGATTGACGTAAAGAATCTCGTTCGGGACGTCGTGGGCGTCACGCAGTTAGTCTTTGATAGTATTCTTAAATATGGCGAACACCGGTTTGAGCCAATTCTTCCGGATCTACCTGTCGAGCTTCGTAGCCTTAAGGTCGATCATGATGCGTTTGCTGAAGCGGCTAGCACCGGGGTAATTTTGCGGTGGCATGTCCATGCAGATGCTGCTGTGAAGCGATCTGGTCAGACGGCGCTGCGCGATATTCCATTTCGTGACGAACGTCATCGGTAGAGTGGATATAAACTCACCCGGCGTCGCGTCATCCACGTTATCCTCGGCGGTGTTCTTACTGATGTTCTTACTGGTGCTGTGGCTATTTGCTTTTCAATTCCGATTTACCTATGAAAATTCGTGACTGGCGGAAGGGGTGGGATTCGAACCCACGGTGGGTTTCCCCACGCTCGATTTCGAGTCGAGTGCCTTAAACCGGACTCAGCCACCCTTCCTTTGTTGAAAGATCAAAACGGATGCCGTCCCGGGAGCCGCTTAATATGAGACCCGGCATCGCGTTTGCAACAATCGTGCGGAGGTTTCAGGGTTCAGTATTCAGGTTTCAGAATCATCAATCTCGCCCTGGGACTGTACTGAACCCTGAACTCTAGGGTAGAAGGAGAGACGCAAAAAATGTTACAATTTTTGTCTTGCCACGCCTAATCCAGGGGCTGCATATTGTATGACCGCCGGAGAGCTACGCTATTACTTGTTGTCGGTTACTGACTGGAATTCACAGGTTGTTGGCGTCGCTGTTCGCAAATATTGACATCTTATTCAGAACCTCAACCCTCCTCACCGCCATGATTCAACTAAAACCCGGAATTCTGCCCGCTTCACTTAATGCACCATCTCGATCAACCACATGCGGAAAACACACGGCTGAGAAAAAGACGAATGCCGGCGTGCGTTTTGAGCGCGTGTTCAGCGATGCTGCCGTTGCGCCTTTTGATCAGATTGAATGGGAACGGCGCAACGCGGAAATCAATGATGACAGTGGCAAGGTCATTTTTAAGCAGGAAGACATCGAAGTCCCAAAAAGCTGGAGCGCCTTGGCGACCAAGATTGCGGTCTCAAAATATTTCTACGGCGATATCGCGAATGGCACTGATCCGTACAAAGGTGGACGAGAAATGTCAGTGCGGCAGCTGATTCATCGGGTCACGCGCACGATTACCGACTGGGGAATCGCAGATGGCTACTTCGCGGACAAAGAAACTGCGGAAATTTTCTACGATGAGCTCACCTGGCTGTGTTTAAACCAGCACGGCGCCTTCAACTCGCCGGTGTGGTTCAATGTTGGATTGTATCATCAATACGGCGTGGGCAAGGACGGCGCCGCCGGAAATTATTTTTATAATCGCGAGACGGGCAAAGCCGAACGCGCGCCATCGCAATACGAGTATCCGCAGGGAAGCGCCTGCTTCATCCAGAGTGTGGAGGACACGATGGAAGACATTATGCGACTGGCCATGAGCGAGGCGATGCTCTTCAAGTATGGCAGCGGCACCGGCACCGATCTTTCTTCGCTACGGTCGACAAGAGAAAAATTAAGCGGGGGTGGCAAGCCAAGTGGACCGCTCTCGTTCCTGAAAGTTTGACGGCAGCTACAATGGCGACGCGTACGGCTCGGTGATGTATCAGAATGAAAATGTCAGCGTGCGTGTAAGCGACGAATTTATGGAAGCAGCGCTGGAAGGCCGAGAATGGTGGACGCATCGGGTGACGGACGGCCAGCCTTGTGAACGCAAAGATGCGCGCACGCTTTTACGCAAAATCGCGGAGGGCACATACATCTGCGGCGATCCGGGAATGCAATTCGATTCCACGATTCACAAATGGCACACCTGCAAAGGCACAGACCGGCAAAACTCCACTAACCCGTGCTCAGAGTATCTTTTCCTTGATAACACTGCGTGCAATCTGGCCTCGCTCAATTTGATGAAGTTCAAGACCGCGGACGGCGATTTTGATGTCGAGCGATTCAAAGCGGCGGTGCGCATCTTCATCACTGCGCAGGAGATCATCGTCGATAACGCGAGCTACCCCATTAAAGAAATCGCGGAGAACTCGCATATTTTCCGCACACTCGGGCTTGGCTACGCGAATCTCGGCTCACTGATCATGAGTTACGGTCACGGTTATGATAGCGTGGAAGGCCGCGCACTCTGTGGCGCGATCACTGCGATCATGACCGGCGAAGCGTACGAACAAAGCGCGCGATTGGCGCGGGCGATAGGGTCATTCCCGGGCTATCACGACGCGCGCGCAAGCGGCGTGCCGAAGCCCGTCGCCAAGGACAACGTCGCATCGATGCTCGAAGTAATCGAGCTGCATCGTAACGCGGTGCGCGAGATTTCAGACGCGAAAGAGTTCGCGCATTTGAAAGAAGAAGCTGCAAAAGTTTGGGACAGTGCGGCGGAGCTGGGCAAACGCTACGGCTATCGCAACGCGCAAGTGACCGTGCTCGCGCCGACGGGCACTATCAGTTTCCTGATGGATTGCGACACGACGGGAATCGAGCCGGACATCGCGTTGGTAAAATACAAACTGCTGGCCGGTGGCGGCATGCTCAAGATTGTCAATCAGACGGTCAAGCCTGCGCTGGAGAAACTCGGTTACACTGCGGAAGAGATGGAACGCATTATTCCCCATATCGATGCGTTCGACACCATCGAGGACGTCGTCGACACCGACGGATCCAAAGTCTCGTCTGGCCTAAAACCCGAGCACTTGCCGATCTTCGATTGCGCATTCAAACCGTTCAAAGGCGAGCACGCGCTGTTTTACATGGCACACCTGAAAATGATGGCTGCGGCCCAGCCATTCCTGAGCGGCGCGATCTCGAAGACAGTTAACATGCCGGAAGGAGCCACGGTGGACGACATCATGAACACGTACGTCGAAGGTTGGCGGCTCGGCTTGAAATCAGTCGCGATTTATCGCGAGGGGTCGAAACGCTCCGCGCCGTTGAACACGCGCAAGACAAAAGATATGGGCAGTGTAGCCGCTGGCGTTGAGGACGGCTTTCCCGACGCGACCGAACCCGAACAACTGCAAAAGCGCATTCTCGAACTCGAACAAGAACTGGCAACGTTGCGCAGCCGGATTGATCAACCAGTCCGGCATCGTATGCCAGATACACGCAATTCCATGACCCACCGGTTCGAGATCGCCGGTCACGAAGGTTACATCACAGTCGGCTTGTACGAAAACGAGCAACCGGGTGAGCTTTTCATCACCATGTCGAAGGAAGGCAGCACGATCGGCGGGCTGATGGACACTGTCGGCACGCTCACATCAATCGCGTTGCAGTACGGCGTGCCGCTCGAGAGTCTCGTGAAGAAATTCGCGTATCAGCGATTCGAGCCGAGTGGGTTCACAAAAAATCCGGATATCCGCCATGCGACCAGCATCACGGATTACGTTTTCCGTTGGCTCGCGTGCCAGTTCATCAACGGTTACAAGGAAGCAACAGCGCCAAACCGCGCGCAGCCGGACTTGCCTCTCAAGGAGATTGTCGAAATCGAAAAAAAAACTCTGAACCGGCCCGTAACGGATTTGGCGCGCACCGGCGACAAACAAGTGATTGACGTGATTACGAATAGTTCGCCGAACGATCCCGGCGCCGCGGGACAAAGCGGAAACGGCAATGGCCATGACGACCGAGTCATGGTCGCACTCGGCAGCATCTTCATGGGAATCACCTGTTCGGTGTGCGGCAGCGACAAAGTCATCCGCGCCGGCGCATGCGGCGTGTGCACCGAATGCGGAACCAGTCAGGGATGTAGCTGAGGACAGAGCTTCAAATCCGAAGCTCCCAGATCCACGTTTTCGGGATTACTGACGCTCGGGTTTTCAAACCGCAGCTGCTCTACCTGATTGGACAGGCGAGCACCCACGGCTACAATGCGTCGCCCCTTTTTGACAGCTCAACTGAATGAACAAGCTCGACGCGCAGCGACAGAAAGAAATTCAACAGGCGGAGGAGTTGCTTTTTGCAGGTCCGCAGGCGCTTGGGTTTGCCAAGGGGTTGTTTCAGGGACATTTCGTTTCCGATTGGGTGATGCCGTATCCGCGCATTCCAGCGGCGCAACAAACCGAATTGGACGAGACGCTCACCGAGCTTCGCAAATTCTTGGACGAAGATCTCGATCCTGCGGAGATAGATCGGCAGGCAGACATTCCGCGCGAGGTAATTGATAGTCTTGGGCGCATCGGAGTACTGGGCATGACCGCGCCCAAGGAATACGGCGGACGCGGTTTCTCGCAGATGGCCAACTGCAAAGTGCTGGAAGAAATCGGCCGCCGCTGTGCGTCGACGTCGGTGTTTGTTAACGCGCATCACTCCATTGGAATTCGCGCGTTGCTGTTATTTGGAACACACGAGCAAAAGCAGCAATGGCTTCCAAAATTAGTGACTGGCGAGCAGCTGGGCGCTTTCGCGCTGACGGAGAAGGAAGCAGGATCCGATGCGGCAAACGTGCAGATGCAGGCGCGTCCTAGCGAAGACGGTTCGCACTTTATTTTGAATGGCGAGAAACGTTACATCACTAACGCGGCGATCGCGCATGAGCTCACCGTGATGGCGCGCACGCCTATGCCCGGCTCGGACAAAACTGCGATCACGGCATTTCTCGTTACACCCGACATGCCGGGATTCGAGATGCTTGAGGCGCGGATGCCGAAGATGGGAATCCGCGGCACTGCCACCGGGCGATTCGCGATGCGCGACGTAAAGGTTCCGAAGGAAAACATTCTGGGACCGCTGGGCAAAGGTCTCAAGGTCGCGCTGACGGTGCTCGATTTCGGGCGCACAACGTTCGGCGCGTGTTGCACGGGCGCGGCCAAGACTTGTTTGGAGCTGGCAATCCAGCACGCAAATACGCGGAAGCAATTCAACAAGACGCTCGGTAATTTTCATTTGGTCAAAAAGAAAATCGCGCGTATCGCGGCGGATGCTTACGCGATGGAAGCGATGACGACGGTTACAGCGTCGTTCATCGACCGGGGTCTGGAAGATTACATGCTGGAAACCGCGATGCTGAAGGTCTTTACGACCGAGCGGCTTTGGGAGTGCATCAACGACGTATTTCAAATTTACGGCGGCTCGGCATACTTTTTGGATCTTCCGCTGGAGCGAATGCTGCGTGATGCGCGAATCAACCAGATCGGCGAAGGCGCGAACGAAGTGCTCACTTCGTTTATCGCGCTGGTGGGGATGCGCGGGCCGGGCATGGAGTTCAAGGAAATCTACGATACGATGATGAAACCGTCGCGCGATCGGATGAGCAAAGCATGGGCCGCTGGGAAGAGCCGGCTTGGCGCGACGATTCGCGTGCCTGATGTGCCGGTACAAAGCGAGCAGCTCCAAGGGCATGCGCGGCAGCTTGGCCGACTCATCCGGCGTTTTAATTTCGCCGTGAACCGCGCGTTGATAACGTATCGCGAACCAATTCTGGACATGCAGCTTGTCCAAGAACGGATCGCGAATGCGGCAATGGATCTTTTCGCCTCGACTTGTGTTCTCAGCCGTAAGGACAGCGAAATTCAGTTCGCTCGGCGAAACGGCGACGCGGCTGCACCCGATCATTCCGCCGCTGATCTGTTCTTGCGTCAATCGTTTCGACGGATTCGCGGTTTCTTGGCGGGGCTGACAGATAATGACGACAAATCGGTGCTTGCGACGGCAGATTCCTGCCTGGCCACGCCGCGTAGCTAAATTTTGGCCGTCTGCGTTTACACTGACAAAGACGCCAGCCTACGCTCGCTGAAGGGAAAAACGTGTGCGGTGATCGGGTTCG
>WNFY01005067.1_pt1 | contig 11957 bp, 9 predicted proteins | sample 5400091 | NCBI WGS metagenome assembly WNFY01 (sample SAMN13153364, study PRJNA577476) | soil metagenome | isolation source: 60 cm soil or saprolite under grassland replicate 1 | place: USA:California | collected 2016-06-15 | reverse complement strand
CGTCACCGGTGATGCCGCCGAGTCGCCGCACCGCGTGCCGCTGTACGGCGAACGCCGCGGCCAGGCCCGCGGCCACCGCGAGCGGGAGGGTCCAGCCGAGCCGCCCGTCGGCCACCGTCGCCGAGGTCGCGACCGCCGCGGCCGCGACCGCCAGCGTGGCCGCGGTGGCCGTGGCCGGGATCACGGGGCGGACCGATCCCGCGACCAGGGCGCCGAGCCCGTCCGGCCGCGCCGCGGGCACGCCCCGGCGGCAGGCCCAGGTCAGCGCCAGCCTGCCGGTGACCACGGCGGCGATGAGCGCGGCCGGCCCCCGGCCGTGGCCGGCCGACTCGGCCTGGCTGAGCGCCGCGACCTGGAGCAGCAGCGTCAGGACCAGCGTGACCACCCCGAGCGGCCCGATGTCGGAGCGGCGCATGATGTCCAGTGCGGCCGGGGCGGGCTTGCCGCTGGCCAGCCCGTCCGCCAGGTCCGCCAGCCCGTCGAGGTGAAGGCCCCGGGTGAGCAGGGCCAGCGACCCGACCGCGAGCCCGGACGCCGTCAGCGGCCCGGCCCCGAGGGGATCGTCGGCCAGGAGCAGGACGGCGGAGGCGATGACGCCGAGCAGCAGGCCCACGGCCGGCGCCCACGCCATGGCCGCGCCCGCGGCGGCCCGCGGCGGCGCTGTGCTGCCATCTGGGCCGCCATCTGGGCCGCCATCTGGGCCGCCATCTGGGCCGCCCCCGGGCGGGCCGCCGCCCGCGGCGCCTCGCCACGGGATGACGGTGAGCAGCGTCACCGAAAGCCTGAGCCCCTTTCCTCTCACAGCGAAGGAGCCTATCGGCCCGGAGCCGAAAGACGTACTATCTTGAGGACGGGGGCCGTGCGAAACCGGATGGCGGTGGCAGAGGCGTGTCCGACTGGTGGTCGATCGAGGTCTTCGACGCGAGCGAATTGCCCGCTCGCCGGTGGAAGGACTCCTACCAGGACGACCTTACCGAGGCGGCGCTGACGAACGGCGCGATCGAGTGGGCCTGGCACGAGCATCGCTACGGCGTGGTGTTCGAGGTGCTCTTCGACTCCGACGAGCGGTGGGAGGCGTTCCGTGCGCTGCCCGCGATCCGTTCGGCCCTCGATGGCGTGCCGGACCCGGTGAACGGCCTGATCGTCTACCGCGGCCGGGGCGGGGGATCGGGACCCAGGAAGCCCCGCAAGCCCAAGCCCGCCCCGGGGGCGAGCGCCATGGCCCTGCCCGAGCCGGCCGAGGAGCGGGTCCTGCACCTGGCCGGCGTGGCCCCGCCCGGGCGGCCTGAGGAGGCTCTGGGCAGGTTAGCTCCCTCCCGCGGGTAAAGCACCCGGCCGGACGGTGCAGGATGGGGGGATGAGGGAAACGCGAGTCCTGACCGACGGCCTGCGGTCCGCGATCGAGCGCAGCGGCTACTACCCGGGCCTGGTGTCCGACGCGGTCGCCTCGGCGCTCGGGTCAGAGCCAGTCACGGCCTACGTCGTCCACCACGACGCGATCTTCGACCCGGGGATGGAGGTGCGCCGGCACATGACCGTGCTCGCGCTCACCCCGACCCGGCTGGTGTACTCACACACCGACGAGCATCCGGCCGAGGAACCCGACAGCAGGCCGCGCGCCGAGACCAGCACGGAGGCGATCCGGTTCGCCAAGATCTCCTCGGTGGCCCTCAGCCGCGTGGTGCCCGACCCGGCGGCCTACGTGCCCGGCGTCACCATGCCGTCGGAGGTCATGCTGACCATCGGCTGGAACGTCCTTTCCCACCTGGAAATCGAGCCCGCCCACTGCGGCGACGAGAGCTGCGAGGCTGATCACGGCTACCTCGGCACGATCACGGCCGACGACTTCTCGTTGCGGGTAAGCCAGGCCGCCGACGGCGAGGACGCCGTGCGGCAGCTGCTCAGCTTCGCGCGGGAGCTGTCCGACGCCACCGCGATCCGCGGAAGCTGAAGACCAGCTGGGCAGTAGCTGGCAGTCTGTTCCGTTTTGCCGCTGCCGCCCGCCCGGTGGCACCATGTTCCGGCAAGATGCTGACTGGCACCCACGAGTAGCAGGTGAGGATCCCGCATGACGCCCGAGCCGAGACATCCGCCGACCGTGCCGTCCTACGGGGCCGCTGCCCTCGCCGACCTGTCGTCGTCCATGCTCGCGTCCCTCGACCCGAGCGCGCCGGAATCACAGAACGTCCTCGGCCTCCCGTCCACCCGGCGCGCGTGCCTGCTGATCGTAGACGGCCTGGGCTGGGAACTGCTCCGTGACCATCCCGCCGTCGCGCCCTTCCTGTCCGAACTCGCCCGCAACTCCCGCCCCATCACGGCCGGGTTCCCGTCCACCACGGTCACCAGCCTCGGCTCGATCTGCACCGGGCAGCCGCCGGGCCAGCACGGGATCCTCGGCTATCAGGTCATCATCCCCGGCGAGAACCGGCTGCTCAACGGGCTGCGCTGGGATTCTCGGATCGACCCCAGGCAGTGGCAGCCGCTGCCTACCGTCTACGAGCGGGCCGCCGCCGCGGGCATCGCGGCCGTGCACGTGGCGCAGGGCGCGTTCCGTGGCACCGGCCTGACCGTGGCGACCATGCGCGGCGCGGATTTCCGGCCCGCCGACAGCATGGGCGCGCTGGCCGCGCAGGCGGCCACGGCCCTGCGGGAGAACGACCGCGCGTTCGTGACCGTGTACCACGGCGACCTCGACGGCACCGGGCACGCGTTCGGGGTCGGCTCGGACGCCTGGTACAACCAGCTGGCCCACGTGGATAAGCTGGCCGAGCAGCTGGCCGGCGCGCTGCCCTCGGGTACCTGCATGTGCGTGACCGCGGACCACGGCATGGTCGACATCGGGGCAGAGGACAAGTTCGACGTGGACGAGCACCCCGAGCTGCGGTCCGGGCTGGCCCTGCTCGGCGGCGAGCCGCGGGCCCGGCATCTGTACGCGCGCCGCGGCGCCGCGGCGGACCTGCTGGCCGCCTGGCGGGAGACGCTCGGCGACCGGGCCTGGGTGATGTCCAGGGACGAGGCGATCAAGGAAGGCTGGTTCGGCCCGGTGGACGCGGCGATGACCAGCCGGATCGGCGACGTGGTGGCCGCCCCGGCCGGGTCCCTCGCCATCGTCGCCACCAAGGCTGAGCCGCGGGAGTCCGCGCTGACCGGCATGCACGGCTCGCTCACCCCGTCGGAGCAGCTGGTACCCGCGCTGATGTACACCGCGGCGTGAGCCAGCGAGCCGGCCGGGGCGGCCTGCTGGTCACTGCGGGGGAACTCGCCGCGGAGCTGGCGCAGGACCGCCCCGGAGAGCCGCCGGTGCTGCTCGACGTGCGCTGGCGGCTCGCCGGGCCGCCCGGCGTCGACAGCTACCGGCAGGGCCATCTTCCCGGCGCGGTCTTCGCCGACCTGGACCGGGACCTGGCCGGCGCGCCGGGGCCCGCGGGCCGGCACCCGCTGCCCGGCCCGGCCGCCTTCCAGGCGGCGATGCGCGCCGCCGGGGTGAGCCGGGACCGGCCGGTCGTGGTGTACGACGACAGCGACGCGATGAGCGCCGCCCGTGGCTGGTGGACGCTGCGCTACTTCGGCCACCCGGACGTCCGTGTGCTCGACGGCGGCTACCGGGCCTGGGCCGGGGCCGGCCTGCCGGTCAGCACGGACGAGCCCGCTCCGGTGCCCGGTGACTTCACCGCGGAGCCCGGGCAGATGCCGGTGCTGGATGCGGCGGGCGCGCAGGAGACGGCGCGGACCGGCCTGCTCCTCGACGCGCGGGCGGGGGAGCGGTATCGCGGCGAGACCGAGCCGGTTGACCCGGTCGCCGGGCACATCCCCGGTGCGGTGAGCGCGCCGACGGCAGGCAACGTGAATCCGGACGGCACCTTCTCCGATCCCGCCGGGCTCGCCGCCAGGTTCGCCGCCCTCGGCGCCGACCCGGGCACGGGTACGCCGGTCGGCTCCTACTGCGGCTCAGGCGTCACCGCGGCCCACGAGGTCTTCGCGCTCGCGCTGGCCGGCATCCCCGCCGCGCTCTACGTCGGCTCCTGGTCCAACTGGGTCACCGACCCGGACCGGCCCGTCGCGTCCGGCGGCTGAATCACCTGCACCACGCCGCGCACCGGCATCACGGCGCGCACAAGCACCATGCTGCCGGCCTGGACGGCGTGCAGGGAACCACAGCGATGTGACATCGCCGTGGTCAGGACCACGGCAATGTCACATGGGTGTGGCTTTTCTCGAGTGAGGGCCTTGCTGGTGCTGGTCCGGCTGGGTGGTGAGGAGGCTTCCGTCCCGTATGTTCCTGGTGTCTGAGCCAGAACAAGGCGGAAGGGAAGCCTCAGATGGAAGGGTATGCGGCTGGGAGGCCGGCGGCCAGCGCTGATGCCGGCCTGGCGGTGCTGGTGAGCGAGCTGACCGAGCTGGTGGGTGAGCTGGCCGGCGCGGGTGCGGCGGCGACGTCGTTTGATGAGATCGAGCAGCTGGTGATGGTGCGGGGCCGGGAGCTGCTGCGGAAGGTCATGCAGCATGTGATGGATGCCTGCGCGGCGGCCGAGCCGCGGCTGGCGGGGGTGGCCGACGCCGCGGGGATGCCGCGGCCCCGGGCCGAGCGCGGGCATGCCCGCGCCATGATCTCGCAGTTCGGGCCGGTAGTCATCGAGCGGATGGCGGACCGGGCGCCGGGGCAGCCGAACCTGTATCCCCGGGATGCGGTGCTGAACCTGCCGCTGCGCCGGTATTCCTGGTGCCTGCAGCGGGCGGTGGTGGAGTACGTGCTGGCCGGGGCCTATGAGCAGGCCCGGCGGTTCGTGGCGGCCGTGACCGGGGTGGTGATCGGCAAGCAGCAGCTGGAGCAGATCACCATCGAGGCCGCGGCCGATGCGCCCGGGTTCTACCCGGCCCTGGCCCGGGACCAGGGCCAGGGCGGGCAGGGACCGGGGCGGCCGGCGGGGCCGTTGCTGATCTCGGCGGACTGCAAGGGCGTGGCGATGCTGCCCGGGGCGCTGCGCCGCCGCGGCGCCAGGGCCCCCGGCCAGCGGGTGCGGAACTTCGAGAAACGGCGCGGGACCGGGGAGAAGGGGCACAAGCGGATGGCCCAGCTCGGGTGCGTGTTCGACGCTGCCCCGGTGCGCCGTATCCCGGAGCAGGTCATGGCCTCCGGCGGCGGCAAGCAGGCGCCGCGGGCGCTGCGCCGCTGGTACACCGTCGACATCGCCGCAGACCGCGCCGGGACGATCCGCGCCGTCTTCGACGAGGCCGGGCGCCGCGACCCGCGCCATGAGCGCACCTGGGTCGCCCTGGTCGACGGCGACAACCACCAGATCAGCCTGATCCGGGACCAGGCCGCCGCCCGCGGCGTCGACCTGGTCATCTTGATCGATTTCATCCACGTGCTGGAATACCTGTGGAAGGCCGCCTGGTGCTTCCACCCGCCCCGCGACCCCGCGATCGAGGCCTGGGTCACCGCGCAGGGGCTGAGCATCCTGCACGGCCGCGCAGCCCAGGTCACCGAGACGATCAGGCAGCTAGCCGCCGGGCGCCCGCCCGAGCCCGGCAGCGAGCACGCCAAGATCATCCGCAAGACCCTGACCTACCTGGATGCCAAGGAACCGTACCTGGACTACCCCCGCGCCCTCGCCAGCGGCTGGCCGATCGCCACCGGCGTCATCGAAGGCGCCTGCCGCCACCTCGTGCAAGACCGGATGGGCATCACCGGCGCCCGCTGGGGACTAGAAGGAGCCCAGGCCATCTTGTGGCTCCGCGCCATCCGCGCCAACGGCGACCTGGACACCTACTGGGACTGGCACATCACCCGGGAACACCACCGCAATCACCTCAGCCACTACCAGCCCGGCCTCGAGCTAGCCGCATGACCTCACTCGAGAAAAGCCACACCCATGTCACATCGCCGTGGTTGCCCACCCGGGTCGGGCGTGCGGATGCGGCCGACTTTCGGCTAGGCCGGCGTCTCCGGGGGGATGTTGAAGGGCGTGATGACCTGGATGGGCGCGGGCGCGGTGACGATCGGGCCGTCCAGGGCGCCGTGCGCCTGCATGATGATCTGGCAGGCGCGGTGCATGTCCCGGCGCAGGTCGTGGTAGAGCACCGCGGATAGCCGGCCCGCCTCAAGCAGTTCGCGGTTGTCCCGGTCCAGGTCGTGCGCGATGAACGCCCGGCACGGGCGGCGCCGCGCGTCGAAGGCGTCGAGGATGGCCCGGTTGCCGCCGCCGATGGAGTACACGGCCTCGATGTCGGCGTACTGGTCCAGGGCGTCGAGCGCGAGCCGGTAGACAGAGGTGTCGAGCCCGTCGCTGTCGGTGATCTCCACCAGGGCGCGGTGCGGCCACCGCTCGCGGATCGCCGACCGGAAGCCGATCTCGCGCTCCTCCTCGCCGCGGAAGACGCTGCGGCTCAGCGCGACCAGGATCCGGCCGTCCCGCGCCGGGGCCTCACCCAGCCACTGGTTGACCAGGTACGCCGCTGTCGCGCCGGCCGAGCGGTTGTCCATCCCCACATAGGCCACCCGCGTGCTGAACGGCAGGTCGCTCACCAGCGTGACCACCGGGATGCCCGCCTCGCTCAGGCGCAGGACCGCGGCGTTGACCTCCGGCGCCTCCGGCGCCTTGAGGATTACCCCGCGGGAGCCCCGGCGGGCGATCGCATCCAGGATCCCGATGATGTCGCCCACGCGGCCCGTCTCACGGAAATCAAAGCGCGACCGCACGACTGCGGGCCGCAACGACGGAAGCTCCTGCTCCAGCGCCGCCTTGACCGCGGAGGAGAACCGGTCCGGGGTCTGCATCACGATGTCGATCATGAACACTCGGCCGGCCAGGCGCAGCTGGCTGCGCTGCTGGTCCAGGTCGGCGATGGCCTGCCTGATGTCGTTGACGGTGCTCGGGCGGACGCCGCCGCGGTCGTTAAGGACCCGGTCCACGGTGGCCTCGCTCACCCCGGCCTGCCGGGCGATCTCGCGGATCGGGTAAGGGTGTGGCATACGGCTTTCCTGATGGGTTGCTGATGGTGATTTGTATCGGCCGACCCCTGGTCTTCGCCGTGGCGCGCGCCGGGTCCGTTCGGCCTAATTTACCTCATCAGAACGCACCCACACCAGCCTTGACGCCGACCGGGGACGCGATGGGAGGGCCGTCGAAATGATGGTTTTTTGATGGCTCTGGAGCTGTTGACTTGATGGATCGGGTCATGCAGTGTCGAGTTCATCGAACCCCGACCCGCTGACAGGTGAGTACGCAAAGATGAAGATGCTGATCGGCGGCACGTGGCAGGCAGCCGCGAACGGCCGCACCGAGGACGTGACCTCGCCGTTCGACGGGACGGTCACCGGAACGGTCCCGGTCGCGGGGCCGGACGACGTCCATGCCGCGGTGGACCGGGCCGAGAGCGGCGCGGTCACCTGGCGGCGCACGCCGGCTCACGAGCGGATGAGGATCCTGCTCCGCGCGGCCGAACTGGCCGACGAGCGCACCGAGCAGATCGCGCAGATCATCAGCGCCGAGGTCGGCAAGACGATCACCGAGGCCAGGGGCGAGGCGGCGCGCTCGGGCGACCTGATCCGGCTGGCCGCGTTCGAGGGCACCCAGCTCTACGGCGACGCGCTGCCGCTGGACGCCAACCGCGGCACCGGCCTGGACAAGATCGGCTTCACCATCCACCAGCCCGTCGGCATCGTGGTGGCGATCACCCCGTTCAACTACCCGGCCCTGCTGGTCATGCACAAGCTGGCGCCGGCCCTGGCGGCCGGCAACGCGGTCGTGCTCAAGCCGGCCAGGACCACGCCGCTGACCGCGCTGGCCCTGGCCCGCTGCCTCACCGACGCCGGGCTGCCGGACGGGGTGCTGTCCGTGCTCACCGGACCCGGCCGGAGTCTCGGCGACGCCCTGGTTACCGACCCGCGGGTGCGCAAGGTCTCGTTCACCGGGTCGACCGCCACGGGTGAGCACATCGCCCGGATCGCCGGGATCAAGAAGCTGTCCCTGGAACTCGGCTCGTCGTGCCCGGTCGTGGTGCTGCCCGACGCCGACATCGACCTGGCCGCCAGCGCGGTCGCGGCCGGCGGCTACATCAACGCGGGCCAGGTCTGCATCTCGGTGCAGCGCGTCATCACCCACCCGGCCGTCGCCGCGGACTTCCTCGACGCGCTGGTGCCCAAGGTGGAGGCGATCAGGACCGGGGACCCCGGATCCCCGGACACGACCATGGGCACGCTGATCACCACAGAAGAAGCCGAACGGGTCGAGGAAACCATCCGCCGCGCCGTAGACGAGGGAGCCAAGCTGCTGACGGGCGGCGGGCGCGACGGCGCCATCATCGCCCCGGCCGTGGTCGCGGGGGTAGATCCCCGGTCGTCCTTCAGCCGGGAGGAGCTGTTCGGCCCGGCCGTCGCGGTCAGCTCGGCCGAGGACTTCCAAAGCGCGATCGCGCAGGCCAACGGCACCCCCTACGGGCTCGGCGCGGGCATCTTCACTTCCGACATTTCCGGTGCCGTCCGGGCCATCAGGGAGATCGACGCCGGCGCCGTGCACATCAACTGGACCCCGCTGTGGCGGGCCGACCTCATGCCCTACGGCGGACTGAAGGCGAGCGGCATCGGCAAGGAGGGCCCCCGCTCGGCGGTGGCCGAGATGACCGACGTCAAGACCGTGATCCTGCACGGCAGGCCCTGGTGAAGAAGGAAGGACCGACATGACCTCCCAGACCGTTCGGCTGACGGTAGCCCAAGCCGTCGTGACGTACCTGTCCCGGCAGTACTCGGTCGCCGACGGCCAGCGCCGTCGGCTGATCCCCGCCACCCTGGGCATCTTCGGCCACGGCAACGTGGCCGGGCTCGGCCAGGCCCTAGACCAGCTCAGCGACGCCATGCCGTTCATCCAGGGCCGCAACGAGCAGGCCCTGGTGCACGCGGCCACCGCGTTCGCCAAGCACAGCCGGCGGCACGCCACCCTGGCCGTGACCTCCTCGATCGGCCCGGGCGCGCTGAACATGGTCACCGGGGCGGCGCTGGCCACCGTCAACCGGCTGCCGGTGCTGCTGCTGCCCGGTGACACGTACGCGACCAGGCACCAGGGCCCGGTGCTGCAGCAGCTGCAGCACCCCCTGGAGGCGGACGTCACCGTCAACGACGCGTTCCGGCCGGTCTGCCGCTTCTTCGACCGCATCACCCGGCCCGAGCAGCTGCTCACCGCGCTGCCCGCGGCCATGCGGGTGCTCACCGACCCGGTGGACGCCGGCGCCGTGGTGCTCTCGCTGCCGCAGGACATCCAGGCGCACGCCTACGACTTCCCGGCCGCGTTCCTCGCCGGGCGGGACTGGGTCATCCGGCGTCCGCAGCCGGACTCCGGCGAGGTCGACGCGGTCCTGGCCATGCTGGCCGCCGCGGAACGGCCGCTGGTCATCGCGGGCGGCGGGGTCATCTACTCCGGCGCCACCGCCGAGCTCGAGCGCCTGGCCGGGACGGCCGGCCTCCCGGTGCTCGAGACCTTCGCCGGCAAGGGAGCGGTGCAGCAGCGGGCCTGGTGGCAGATCGGCGGCATCGGCCTGGAGGGCACCCCCGCGGCCAACGCCCTGGCCCGCGAGGCCGACCTGGTGCTGACGGTCGGGGCCAGGCTGACCGACTTCGCCACCGCCTCGCACTCGCTGTTCGCCAACCCGGCGGTGCGGTTCGCGAGCGTCAACGTGAACCCGCGCGACGCCGACCGGCTCGGCGCCACCGGCATCGTCGCCGACGCCAGGCAGGCGCTGGCCGCGCTGGCCGACGGCGCGGCCAGCGCGGGCATCCGCGCGCCCGCGGCCTGGCGCGCCCGCGCCGAGCAGCTGACCGGGGAGTGGGCCGCGGCCCGGGCTGCCGCATTGGACCCGGACCAGCCGTTCGACCCGGCGCAGGCCTGCGGGGACGTGGTCACCACCACCGATGCCGTCCTCACCCAGGGCCAGCTCATCGGGGTCCTGCAGGAGCAGGCGCGGCCCGGCGACGTGGTGATCGCCGCCGCCGGAGGCCCGCCCGGCGACCTGCTCAAGGTCTGGGACGCGACCGGCGGCCGCCACTGCCACCTGGAGTTCGGCTTCTCCTGCATGGGCTACGAGATCCCGGCCGCGCTCGGGGTGCGGCTGGCCGACGCCGAGCCGGGCACGCGGGTCGTCTCGTTCCTCGGCGACGGGACCTTCCTGCTGGCCCCGACCGAACTGGTCACCGCCGCCCAGGAGGGCCTGGCGGTCACGCTCGTCGTCCCGGAGAACCACGGCTACCAGGTCATCCACCGGCTGCAGATGCTGCGCAGCGGGCGGGAGTTCGGCAACGAGTTTCGCTACCGGGCCGAGCCGCTGCAGCTGGCGGCCGGTGACGTGACACCCGCGCCAGGGGCGCCAGGGAGCCCCGCGCCAGGGGCGCCAGGGAGCATTGCGCCGCGGCTGGAGGGTGACTACCTCAGCCTCGACCTGGTCCAGGTCGCGGCCGGGCTCGGCGCCCGGGCCTGCCGCGCCACCACCGCGGCCGAGCTTCGGGAGGCTCTGTCCGCTACCCGCGACCACCCCGGCCCGGTCGTGATCGTGGTGCCCGTCATCCCGCACGCCGACCTGCCGGGCGTCGGGGTCTGGTGGGACGTGGCCCCGGCCGAGGTGTCCACCCTGGGCGTCACGGCCGGGCTGCGGGCCGAGTACGACAGCGACAGCAAGGAACAGAGGTGGTTCGGGTGAACTCCGTGACAGGTCCGCTGAATTACGGTGCGCTGGCCGCGGCGGTCCGGGCCGGCACGCCCACGCTCGGCACCTTCATCGGCTCCGCGTCGCCGCTGGCCGCCGAGGTCTGCGCCGCGGCCGGCGTGGACTGGGTCCTGCTCGACCTCGAGCACGGGGCCGGCGGGGAGGAGCAGGTCCGCGACGTCGTGCCCGCCGCCGGGAGCTACGGCGTCCCGACCGTGGTCCGGGTGGAGTCCAGTGCCCGCATCCGGATGGGGCGGGTGCTGGACAGCGGGGCCGCGGGCATCATGCTGCCCCGGATGAACACCGCGGACGAGGTGTCCGAAGCGGTCCGGCACCTGCAATACCCGCCCGCCGGAGACCGGGGCGTGGCCACCTACAACCGGGCCTGCCGGTTCGGCCTCGACCCGGGCGCCCTCGACCGGGCCAACTCCGAGGTCCTCGGCGTGATCCAGATCGAGTCGGCGGCCGCGGTCGGCAACGCCGAGGCGATCGCGGCGCTGGACGGGGTGGACGTGCTGTTCGTCGGCCCCCGCGACCTCAGCCACGACCTCGGCGTCCCCGGCGATCTCACCGCGCCGGCCTTCACCGACGCCATCGAGCACGTGCTGGCGGCCGGCCGGCGGCACGGCAAGGCCTGCGGCCTGCTCGTGGCCGACAGCGCCGCCGCCGCCCGGCGGCTGGACCAGGGCTGGTCGTTCGTTGGCATCGGCTCGGATTCCACCCTGCTGGCCGCCGCCGTGACCGCGGAGTTCGGCCAGGCCCGCACCGCCATCAAACCCGAGCCCGAGTAGACGAGTAGATAGGTACCCCGCCATGAATATCACCGACGACGGATACACAAGGCCCGGTGTCGGCCTGATCAGCGTGGGCTGGATGGGCAAACTGCACAGCCGCGCCTACCAGGCGGTCCCGCAGGTTTACCCGGAACTGAAGATCCGGCCCAGGCTGGTGCACGCGGCCGACACCGCCGCCGACCGGGCGGACTACGCCCGCGAGATCCTCGGGTACGCCAGGGCCAGCACGGACTACCGTGACGTGCTCGCCGATCCCGACGTCGACGTGGTGTCCATCTGCGCGCCGAACATGCTGCACCGCGAGATCGGCGTCGCGGCCGCCCGGGCGGGCAAGCCGTTCTGGATCGAGAAGCCGGTCGGCCGGGACGCCGGGGAGACCGCCGAGGTCGCGGCCGCCGCGCGGGCGGCCGGCCTCACCACCTCGATCGGCTACAACTACCGGCACGTTCCCGCGGTGGAACGGGTCCGCGA
>WNFY01015302.1_pt1 | contig 11964 bp, 10 predicted proteins | sample 5400091 | NCBI WGS metagenome assembly WNFY01 (sample SAMN13153364, study PRJNA577476) | soil metagenome | isolation source: 60 cm soil or saprolite under grassland replicate 1 | place: USA:California | collected 2016-06-15 | reverse complement strand
GATCGGGGTGGTGGCCACTATTACTGTGACATTTCACCGCGATTTCGCTGGCGCGAAGAATGGGACGGCTCCAAGCTGCGCGCTATATTGTCGCGAACGCTGCCCAGCGTGACGCCGTTGTCGGGCGACGGGTTGCAACGGATCACCGATGTCACGGTGAGCCGGACGACAAAGTCGGGGCGGGTCGGCGAGCTGCGCATCGTGTTCGAGCGGGGCGACGTTCGCATTGCGGGGCCCGATGTGCGCTCGGTGCTGCGGCCCGACGCCGACCGGATGCTGTCGAGCGCCGCGTTTCAGTTGACGGTCACGAAAGCCGGCGGCCAGGTCACGCGGCTCGTCGCAGCGGGCGCGGGATCGGGACACGCCGTGGGCATGTGCCAGTGGGGAGCGATCGGCCGCGCGCGAGCGGGGCAGGATTATCGGTCGATTCTGAACACGTACTTTCCGGGGACGAAGATTGAGAAACTCTACTAGGGCGGATCGGCGGATCGGCGGATGGCCGGTCGGTGGAATGGTGATGCTCGTGATTTTCCTATCCGCCAATCCGGCCATCCGCCTATCCGCCCAGGGTGTCTTGAACCAGTTCTCCTACGACTATGGCCGCATCGCGCCCCGCGTTCGCCTGCTGCTGGGCCTTTCCTACTTTCATTCCCAACTCGACCAGCAGGCACGCGACCGGTTTGAGCGGCGGCTCGATAGCATCGTGAATCCATCCACGCCCGATAGCATCAATCTCGGCCGCATCTCGCTCAGCGAGATCATCGGCGACGTCGATTTCCAGTACGTCCTTCCCCAGGGACACGGCGTCACCGCGTATCTCGGCACGGGCGTAAGCATCCATCTCCGCAACGGCGGCGGCGCCGCGATCAACGGCACATTCGTGGAAGACGCCCTCGACGTGATCACCGCGGGGCTGAATGGCACGATGGGCTTCGAGTTCAACCTCTCGCGGATGTGGCGATTCAGCATCGATGGGCGCGGCATGCTGTCGAGCGGCTTGAAGACCGTGAGCCTGCGGACGGGGATCATGTACCGCTTTCGAGAGAGCCGGGAGCAGGGAGCACGGAGCAGGTGAACGATCCGATCCGCGTCGGCGTGCTTGGCGCGGGCGCGATCGCGCAGGTCGCCCATTTGCCGGTGTTGCGGCGTCTGCCCGGCGTCGAGGTCGCGGCGATCTGCGACAACGACGTCAGCAAAGCGCAGGCGCTCGCTGCGCGCTTCGAGGTCAAGGATACTTACGACGACATCGAAGAGGTGCTGCGCTACGCCCACGTCGACGTCGTCGTGATCTGCACCCCCAATCACCTGCACGAAGTTCACGTCACCGCGGCATTGGCGGCGGGAGTGCACGTGCTGTGCGAGCGGCCGCTCGCGCTGAACCTGGCGGGGGTCGAGCGCGCCCTCGCCGCGAGCGACAAGTACGGCAAGCGGGTGATGGTGGGGATGAATCACCGCTTTCGCTCCGACGTGCAGGCGGTGCGCGGCTTCCTGGCCGGCGGCGACCTGGGTGGGCTGCAGGCGGTGCGCGGCGGCTGGTACACGTTCCAGCCCAGCCGGCAGCTGCTCGGGTGGCGGTTGCGACGCGAACAGGCCGGCGGCGGAGCCGTGCTCGATCTCGGGCTGCCGCTCGTCGACCTCGGGATGTGGCTGGCGGGCTGGCCCGCCCCCAAGCGGATCTCCGCCCATCTGACGCGACCCGCGAAGGATGCCGTCGAAGACATGGGCTCGGCGTTGATCGTGTGTGAAAACGGCGTCTCCATCACGATGGATGTGAGCTGGCGCCACCTCGGCCAGGGTGAGCGCTTCTGGTTCGACATCGTCGGATCGAAGGGCTCCGCGATGATCCAGCCGCTGCGCATCTTCAAGGAGCAGCACGGCGCCGCGGTCGACGTCACGCCCACCGGAGCGACGGGGCGCGAGACGCAGTTCATTCAGTCCTACCGCGCGGAGTGGATGTACTTCCTGGCGGTGATCAAGGGGGACGTGAATGCGCCGCCACCCCGCGATCAGCTCGCCCTGCAGCGCGTGATCGACGCGATCTATCGCTCGGCCGACGAAGGGCGCGACGTATTGCTGTGAGCCGGCGTCAGGTCGCAGTGCTCGTCGGGTTGGGCGCGATCGCGCTCACCGCCAGCTATCCCCCGTTCCCGCTGCCGTTCCTCAGCTTTTTCGCGATCACGCCCGCCGTGCTGCTCATCCGGCAGGCGGTGACCGATGCCAATCCCCGCACCGCATTTCGCTGGGGCTGGTGGTACGGCCTCGTCAGCAACGCCTTGGTGCTCTACTGGATGGTCGTCGCCCTGTGGCACTTTACGCCGCTGTCGGCGCTCGGCTATCTCGCGACGATCGCCGTGCTCGGCCTGCTCACGGGGGGGATGTTCTGGTTCGTCGTCCGAATTCGATTGACGGCGCCTGCGGTGCCGCTGCTGCTCGTCCTGCCCGTCGCCTGGACGGCGCTCGAGTGGCTCATCGGGCATCTCGGCGACGTTCGCTTTCCCTGGCTGGGGCTCGGCACCTCGCTCGCCGACGCGCCGGTGCTCGTCCAGTGGGCCGACATTGCCGGCGCGCGCGGCGTGACGTTGTGGCTGGCGTGGTGTAACGTGGCGATCGTCGAAGCCGCTACTGACGTGCGTCGTACGTCGTACGTCGTGCGTGGGTACGCCAGGGTGTTGGCCACGGTGCTGCTCGCGCTGGCGTACGGGGCGTGGCGCGTCAGGACACTGCCGTATCGCGAGCCGGGCATCGCGGGACTGGTCCAGCCCAACGAGGCCTTCGACGAGAAGGGCGATCCGGCACACGCCGACAGCGTCGTCGGCACGTTGATCGAAGGCACCCGGCAGCTCATGAACGAATTCCCGCGGCCACGATTGATCATCTGGCCGGAAGCGGCGATTCCCGATTTTCTGTGGCGGCGGCCGAGCTGGGTGAATCGGATCACCAATCTGGTGCGCGAAGGTCACGTCCCGATTTTCACCGGCGTGGTGTGGGCCGATCCGACGTGGCGCAGCCGGCTCGATCCGTACTACAACGCGGCCATCTTTATCGATACGACAGGGAACTGGCGCCCCTATCCCGTCTACGCGAAGCACTACCTCGTGCCCGTGACCGAGCGGGTGCCGTTCGTACCGGTCGGCGTCTTCCGCGCCGTGCCCGGCCTCCGGAACTGGTCCGGGGGGTTCTCCCCGGGCCGCGATCTGCCGCTGTACACGTCCGAGTTGGGCCGCTTCGGCGTCATCGTCTGCTATGAGTCGGCGTTCGAGGACCTGCCGCGCAAATATCGCGCGTTGGGCGCCAACTTTTTGGTCAACATCACCAACGATGCATGGTTCGGGGAAACGACCGCGCCGCGGCAACATGCATCGCATCTGATCCTGCGCGCGATCGAAACGCGCATGGGCGTGGCGCGCGCCGCGAATTCCGGGATCTCCGAATTCGTGGACCCGATGGGCCGCACCTACGAGGCGACCAGGCTCGATACACGGACTTTTGTCGCCGGCGTGATTCGGACCACGGACGTGATCCCGCTGTACGTACGGTTGGGGGATTGGGTGGGCACCCTGGTCGTCGCGCTCACCCTCACCGGGATCGTGTTTCTCGTAAAACGCCGCTTCCGCCCATGACCCGCGTCGGTGTCGATGTCGGCGGGACGTTCACCGATCTCGTCGCACTCAGACCCGACGGCGGAATCGAGATACGCAAAGTCGCGAGTACGCCGCAGGATCCTTCCATGGGATTGTTCCGGGCGCTCGATGAATTGGGGACGGGGGACGGGGGACGAGGGACGGGTACACCCCTCCCCCCTCCCTCGTCCCCCGTCCCCATCGACGTCCTCGTTCATGGTACAACCGTGGCGACCAACGCGCTGCTCGAGCGCCGCGGCGCGCGCCTCGTCCTGGTGACGACGGCCGGCTTCGAAGATTTGCTCTGGCTGAGGCGTCAGGATCGGGCGGCGCTGTACGACCTGGCGCGCGACCATCCCGCTCCGCTCGTGGCGCGATCGGACGTCATCGGCGTCGACGAGCGCATGGGACCGGATGGAGTGATCCAGGCGCTGTCGGACGGCGAACTCGCCCGCGTCACCGCTGCCGTCCGCGCCCTCGCGCCGGAAGCGATCGCCGTCGCGTTCCTGTTCGCGTTTCGACATTTCGAGCACGAGCGCAAGCTGACCGCCGCGCTGCGTGCGGCATTGCCCGCGATCCCGATTGCGGCGAGTCACGAGGTGTTGCCGGTGTTCCGCGAGTACGAGCGTACCAGCACGACCGTCGCCGAGGCCTACTTGAGGCCGAAGGTCGGGGCGTACCTCGCGAAGACCGCGGCGCTGAGTGAGAAGCACGGGGTGAAGTCCCTCCGGATCATGACGTCGGGTGGTGGTACGCTCGGCCCCGAGCAGGCGGCGCGTCGGGCCGCCAGCCTGGCGCTCTCCGGTCCGGCGGGAGGCGTCGTGGGCGCTCGACTGGTCGGTGCAACAGTCGATGCGCGCGACCTGCTCACACTCGACATGGGTGGTACGAGCGCCGACGCCAGCCTGGTCAGTGGCGGGGTCGCACTGACGGAAGGCGCGGCAGCGATCGCGGGTGTGCCGCTCGCATTGCCCGCCATTCTCATCGAGACGGTCAGTGCGGGTGGCGGCAGCATTGCATCGCTCGATGAAGGGGGCGCCCTGCGCGTTGGCCCCCGCAGTGCCGGTGCAGAGCCAGGACCCGCCTGTTATGGCCGCGGGGGAAGCGAACCCACGGTGACCGACGCCTGCCTGGTCCTCGGCTGGCTGGATCCCGAATACCCGCTCGCGGATTCGATGCGACTGGATCGCGCGGCCGCAGAGCGCGCCCTCGCCACGCTGGGCGGTGACACGGGGGGGGCGGCGATGGCGGCGGGAATCGTCGCGGTCGCGACAGCGGTCATGGCGCGCGCGCTGAAGCGCGTCAGCGTGGCGCGCGGCATCGATCCGCGGGGCATGACGTTGCTGCCGTTCGGCGGAGCGGGCCCGTTGTTCGGCTGTGCGCTCGCCGATGCGCTGGGGATGTCCCGCGTCGTGGTTCCGCCGCATCCCGGCGTGCTGAGCGCGCTGGGACTCGCCGCGGCGCCGGAGCGCGTGGATGTGGTGGCGTCGTTGCACCGCGCGCTGCACGAGCTGAAGAACGGCGATCTCGCCACGGCCTTCCAGCCGCTCGCCGCCGCCGCGTCTGCGGCGCTTCCTCGTGCCGAGCTGACACGCTTCATCGATTGCCGCTTCGCCGGTCAAGGTTACGAGGTCACCGTTCCGGCGCCGCGTGACGATCCCGCGACGCTTGCCGCCGCGTTCCGGGTGGCACACCGGGCGCGCCACGGTCACGCTGACCTCGAGCAGCCGGTGGAGCTGGTGAATCTCCGCGTCGTGGCCGAGCGGGCGGTGGTGATGAGGCGGCGGCGAAGGGCGGCGAGCGGCGGCGAAGGGGCGGCGAGGGGGCGGCGGGAAATCGTGACGCGAGATGGCAAAAAGGTGCATGGCGACGTGTGGTCCTTGGGGGACATGCCCGCAGGCCTCGAGCTCAAAGGTCCGGCTGTTCTGGCGGGCTCTGATGCAACCGGCCTCATTGAGCCGGGATGGCGCGGTGTGGTGCACGAGTCGGGCGCCGTGATCGTGGAGCGCACATGAGGCTCGACGCGGTCGGGCTCGAGGTCATGTCGCACGCCTTTGCGTCGATCGCGGAGGAAATGGGACTCGTGCTGGTGCACAGCGCGCTGTCGCCGAACATTCGCGAGCGGCGCGACGCGTCGGCGGCGTTGTTCGACGCCGACGGTGAGATGATCGCGCAGGCGGCCCACATCCCCGTGCATCTGGGTGCGTTGGCCGACGCGGTCGCGGCGGTGCGGGGCCTGGACCCGCGCCCCAACGAGCTCTTCTTGCTCAACGATCCGTATGCCGGCGGCAGCCATCTTCCCGACCTCACGCTCATTGGCGCAATCGACATCGACGGACGGGTCGGCGGATACAGCGTCGTCCGCGCGCACCACTCTGATGTCGGTGGAATGACGGCGGGCAGCATGCCGGCGGGTGCGCGAGAGCTGTATCAGGAAGGGATCGTCATCCCACCGACGCGGTTCACGCCCGATCTCGAGCGGCTGGTTCTGGCGAATGTCCGCACGCCGGCGATGCGGCGCGGCGATCTTGCCGCGCAGCGTGCCGCGGTGGAGCGTGGGGCCGAGGGATTGCGGGCACTGGCGCGGCGCCACGGCTGGGACGCGCTGCGCGCGGCCGCGGGCGAGCTGCTCGACTACGCCGAGCGACGCACGAAGTCAGCGCTCAGCCGTCTGCCGTCAGCAGCGCCGATGACCGCAGTGGATTATCTGGAGGGTGATGGAGTCGTGGATGAAGACCTCGCGATTCGAGTCCGTATTACAATCGAGGGCGACGTCCTCCACGCGGATTTCACCGATACGCACGGTGCCGCGCCGGGCAACGTGAACTGTCCCCTCGCGGTGACGCGCTCGGCAGTGCTGTTCGTCGTGCGCACGCTGCTGCCCGACGATGTCCCGATGAACGGCGGCGTGTCGCGCGCCGTGCACGTGACGGCGCCGCCGGGATGCCTGGTGAACGCCCGGGCGCCGAGTGCGGTTGCCGCGGGGAATGTCGAGACGTCGCAGCGCATCGCGGATGTGGTGTTTCGCGCACTCGCGGCCGGCGTAAAGGTGCGAACGGGCCGTCCGGGGTGCACGTTGGGATGTCGAACACGCGGAACACGCCGATCGAGGTGCTGGAGATGGAGCATCCAATTCGAGTGCGGACCTACGCGCTTCGTCGTGACAGCGGGGGACGGGGGACGCGGGAGGGGGGGGAGGGCGTGGTGCGCGAATTCGAAACGTTGGCGCCGATGGAGGCGACGTTGCTCACCGAACGACGGCGCCACGGTCCCGCGGGCGGCGCCGGTGGCGGCGCCGGCGCGGCGGGCGCGAATCTGCTGAACGGTGAGCTGATTCCTTCCAAGGCTACTCTACGACTGCGGGCGGGGGACGTGCTCCGCATCGAAACCCCGGGCGGCGGCGGCTGGGGGAAAGGACACGACACATGACATGGTTTTTGGTCTCACTGCTGGGCCTGCTGGCGGGGGTCGTCTCGGGACTGTTCGGCGTGGGGGGCGCGGTCGTCATCATCCCCGGCCTCGTCCTCATCACCAGGATGCCGCAGCATACGGCGCACGGGACGTCGCTCGCCGCGCTGCTGCTGCCGGTCGGATTGCTCGGCGTACTCGAGTACTCCAAGCGACAGCAAGTGAATTGGGCGTACGCGGCGGTCGTCGCGGTGGGTTTGTTGATCGGCGCCTACTTTGGTGCCAGGTTCGCCGGCACCATTCCGGATGCGACCCTGCGGAAGGCGTTCGGCGGATTCCTGCTGCTCGTGTCGATCAAACTGTTGGTTTCCTAGGGCGACTCCTCCGCCTGGCGCTGGAACACTTTGCCGTCGATGAAGAGCTTGAACAGCTCGGCGTCGAGCTGTCCCTCTTGCACCTCGATCGTGAGGATGTCGAGCGCCCGGTCGATGGACACGGCGCGCTTGTAGGGCCGGTCCTGCGCCGTGAGCGCGTCGTAGATGTCGCTGATCGTCATCATGCGGGTCTGGAGCGGAATCGCCTCGCCGGTAATACGCCGCGGGTAGCCGCGGCCGTCCATCTTCTCATGGTGCCCGTAGGCAATCAGCGGGATCTGCTGCAGCTCACGCGTCCACGGAATCCGCTGCAAAAACTGAAACGTGTGCGTGACATGGCTCTCGATCTCGTGCCGCTCGGCGTCATCGAGACTGCCTTTGCGGATCGTGAGATAGCGCATCTCGTCAGGTGACAGGAACGGCTCCGGGGCGCCGTCAAACGCCAGGTAGGTGCGCTTCGACCACCCCTTCAGCTCCTCGAAGCTGCCGTCGGGCAAAATGCTGGGCTCGTTCGCCTGGAGCACGACCTCGAGAAAGCGATCGAGCTCCTGCAGCTCCTGCTGGTGCGCCTGCTCCAGCTCCGTGATGAAGCTCTCGTAGCCCTGCTTGCCGTTCGACTCGAGGAATTCGGCGCGCTTGCGCCAGAACTCGCGCTCCGCCGTGCGGCGGATGAATGCGTGGCGATGGCGCACGAACCCCAAATCGGACGGGTAAAGCTTCTTCGCCTTGACCAGCACCTCCTCGCGCACGCCGACCTTGCCGAAGTCGTGCAGCAACGCGGCGTAGCGGATTTCCTTGATCTGCTCGCGCGAGAACTTCACGCTGCGAAACGGCCCGTCCCCCGCCCGGTCCACGGTTTCCGCCAAGCCCACGGTCATGCCGGCCACCCGGCCGCTGTGACCGTACGTCGTGGGATCACGCTGCTCGATGGCGTGCACGGCGGCCAGGACGAAGCCTTCGAACAGCTTCTCGATGTCTTCGTACAAGCGGCTGTTTTCGATGGCGACTGCGGCCTGGCCGGCCAGCGCCGTCACCAGCTCGACGGTGCGCTTGGAATAGGGGACGACCTGCTGCTCGACATCGGCGGGCGTCGCGAGCACCGCGTCGAGGTTGCGCTTGCGGTTGATGAGCTGCAGCACGCCGATGATCTCGTCCTTGTGATCCTTCATGGGGATGACGAGCATCGACTTCGTGCGATAGCCGTAGCGTTCATCGAACGTGCGGTTGATCGTGTATTCCACGTCCGGCGGGAGGAAGTACGCGTCGTCGATCACCAGGGGATCGCCGGTGACCGCGCAATAGCCGGCAAGACTGGTGCGGTCGACCGGAATCGTGAACTCGACGAACGGCGCCTCGGGCTTGGAAAACGTCTGCGCCAGCCGGAACCGCAGCCGCTTTGTCCCTTCCTCATTGAGCTCGACCAGGTACAGGCTGCCGGCATCGGACTGTGTGATGCGGCGCGCCTGCGTGAGGATCAGCTCGAGCAGCGTCTTGATGTCGCGCTCGGTGCCCAGGGCGACGCCGATGCGCGTCAGCTCACCGATCTCGCGGGCCCGCTGCGCCGCTTCGCCCCGCGCGCGTGCCGTCTCCGCCCGCGCGGCGGCTTCGCGGAAACCGGCGCGGATCGCGACCAGCAGCCGGCGCGGGCTCGTCGGGTGCGTGAGAAAGCCCGACAGGAATTCGGTCGGCAGCGCTTCCGGAACGTCGATCTCCCCGTCGCGCCCCAGCGCGACGATGGCGCCCCCCGCGTCCACGAAGCCGCGCATGACGTCGACCGGAAACGCGGATCGGCTCTCGGCGTCGAGCAGGAAGACCGTGGGCCGGTCGTCGGTGACGGCGAGATCCTTGGCCTGCCGGACGGCGCGCGCTTCGACCTGCGACGTCTCGAGCGCGGGCGCCACGGCATCGGGACGCCACTGCGGCGGATGCAGCAGGAGGTATCTCACGGCTTGGCGCCTACCGGGCCGGGAGGGGGGGCGGGGGCGCGCGCGCTGTCGGTGGAAGGAAGCGGAGGGAGAGGCTTCACGCCGGTGAGGGCGCGGAATGGGCGCCGCGACATCTGATCGACGAAGTTGTTGAGCTGCCGCGATGCTTCGCTCAGGTTCGTGACGGTGGCGCGCAGGTCACCGCGATTCTCGGTTGCCAGGGCGTGGGCATCGCGCGCCAGACTGTCGAGCCTGAGCAGCAAGCGGTTCGTGTTCGCGACCGCCGTCGCAATCGAGTCGGCGAGGCCCCGTTGCCCGAATCGATTCACGATCGAATCGAGCCGGCCCATCGTGGTGGCGACGCCGCTCAGCGTGCGCTCGACGTCGGGCGTGACGTCGCGCAGGGTGGACTGCACGCGCACCAGCGTCTGCGTGGCGGTCCGGACCATCTCCTGCACGCGCTGGGACAGCTCGTCCGCCACTTCGGCGACGGCTTCCAGCGCACTGCCGCGGCGGCGCGAGTCGAGCGTGTCCCCGGCGTGGAGATAGGTCCGCACACGCACCGTATCGGGCAGAATGAGCCGGATGGCGACCGCGGGAGAGATCTGGCTGGCCTGCACCAGCTCGGCGCGCGTGCCCATTGGCAGCTGCAGGCTGGAGCCGTCCTGGAACCGTTCCTTCACCGACAGCTTGGCGACGAAGGAGATCCGTCGCGTCGCCGAATCGACGCGCGGGGAAATGCCGGTCACCTGGCCGACGTCGAGGCCTTCGATGACGACCGCCGTGCCCTGCGAAATCCCGTCGGCGCTGCCGACGCGCACGTACAGATCGTAGCGCCGCTCACCCCAACCGCTGGTCGCGATCAGCGCGCCGATCACGATCGCAATCGTGACGACAATGAGCGCCCCGACGTAAAAGTCCTGCCGTGTCTCCACGTGTCCTCGTACCCCCTAAATCCCAACTCCTAGATCCCGGCTCCTAGACAGCTTCCGGTTCCAGCATGCCGGCCCGCGTCAGCCGGTAGACCTGATCCACCCGCCGCAGGATGATCGGCGGAATCTCCTGGCCCGTGATGAAGATCGTGCGTCGAGCGCCTTCGGCCGATTCGCCGCCCCGCGCGATCTCGAGCAGCTCCGACGCGACCCGCGCCGTGAGGCCGTCGAACGGCTGCTCCAGAATGAGCAGCGCCGGATCGAACGCGATGGCGCGGGCCAGCGCCGCGCGGCGTCGTTCCTCTTCGTTGGCCTGGGCCGGTCGTAGCTTCGCTGCGCCTGTCAGCCGCAAGGCGGTCAGCATCACAGTGACTCGACCCTCGATGTCGTGCGGAGCGGCGCCGCTGCCGAACCGCAGGGGCAACGCCACGTTGTCACGCAGGGACAGATTCTGCAGCAGACCGTCGCCGGCCGGAAGGTATCCCACCCGCCGGCGGAACGCTAAGCGCTCCGGCTCCGCGAGGCCGGCGACCTCGGTGCCGAAGACCAGCGCATGGCCGCTCGCCGGTCGTTCGAGACCGAGGGCATATCCCCCCAGGAGGCCGATCCCGGAGTCCTCATCGCCCAGCACCGCGATCGTGCGGCGCTCCGCGACCTCGAGCGAAAAAGGAACGGAAGCGTTGCGAGCGATCGGGAGTGAATCGAAAATCAGGGGATGGGGGACGAGGGAAGGGGGAAGGGTACTCACGCTCACCCCAAGACCACAAATAAGGCCGAGCACAAGAAAATCCCGACGATCGCTGCTACGACGGCGCGGCTTGCCGCGATGGGGATCTCGGTGGATGCGCGCCTGACGGAGAGACCGAAGTAGCTGGGCACGACACCGACGATCGATCCGAAGGCGAGCGCCTTGAACACGGTCAGCCAGACGTCGCGGTTGCTCAGCGACGCGAGCACGATCTGGAAGTAGCGGGGTCCCGGCAGGCCGTTGAAGCGCGCGGCAGCGAAGCCCGCCATGATCGCGACCAGGTCGAACACCACGAGCAGGGCGAAGACGCTGACCAGGGAGCCGAGGAATCGCGGCAGCACGAGATACTGCTTGGGGTCGATGCCCATCGACTCGAGCGCGCGCACCTCGCCCATGACCTGGTTGGTCGCCAGCTCCGCGGCGATCGCCGTTCCCGAGCGGCCCACGACGACTAACGCGGTCAGCAGCGGGCCCAGCTCCCGCACGATGGCCACGACGATGAGCGTGCCGATGAATTCCGTCGCGCCGATGCCCTTCAGCTCACGGGTCGCCTGGGAGATCACGAGAAACGAGAGAATGCCGGAGAGCAGCGCCACCAGGCCGACGGCATTCAAGCCCGTGAAGCGCACCTGTGTGACGGCGACGCGCAACGAGACGGCGCGGCCCGCGGCGGTGAGCCGCGTAGCGGCGCGCAGGGAGCCAAAGCCGAAGCGCGCCAACGCTCCCAGTCGGGAGAGCCGGCGCGCCGTCGACTTACCCAGGCGAGTGACGGGATCCGTTAGGACGCCTTCTCCCGCTGCAGGCCTTCCTGCGCCTCGGTGTAATCGGGGAAGATCGCCAGGGCGCGGGTGTACATCTCGACCGCCTTGTCCTTCTGGCCGCGATCGTGGAAGAGCAGGGCGCGCGAGTAGTAGGTCAGCGCCTCGGTCGGCACCTGCCGGCTCATGCGCTGGTCCG
>WNFY01005950.1_pt1 | contig 11964 bp, 12 predicted proteins | sample 5400091 | NCBI WGS metagenome assembly WNFY01 (sample SAMN13153364, study PRJNA577476) | soil metagenome | isolation source: 60 cm soil or saprolite under grassland replicate 1 | place: USA:California | collected 2016-06-15 | reverse complement strand
CAGGCCTAGTGCGACGTCGGCGCCGGCATGAGCCAATGCCAGTGAAATCGCACTGCCTAAACCACGTGCCGCGCCAGTCACCAGGGCCACTTGGCCGGTGAGATCAAAGCTCGGAAAAACCATCGACAATGCCTCCGATTCGTGAGGATCAGCGTGCACATTGCCAGTGCTCTGCTGACGTGTCTTTCGAGTATGACTTGATCGAGTGTACTGCCTATTAACCAGAGCAGTTCAGATTCATTCGCTGCTGCGCCATTTCCATAACTTCCGGCTGGCCCGTCATCCGACAAAAAGCATTCACAGTTGCGGACTGCTCAACAACTCAGGCTTCTCTTCAGGATTCTTTCGCGACAACGGAGCAGATTACCTCCGAATCCGACTAGCTTCATAGCGAGTTCTCAGAGTCTCGTTCAAGGCTGACGTGGCGGGTTTTGCAAGTAGATTGGCGCGTTTCGCTAGTGCGCTCCGCCGATCGTGACATCTAAAGTCTTGAATGACGAAAAGCGACAGTCTTGAATGACGAAAAGCGACCTTCCGGGAAAACTCATGAAACTGCATTTCAAAACAAAGTTGTACTAGTCATCGGGCAGGTTCCGGGATCGACGGCTGCAGCGAAGGTGCAAGCTCGTCGGCACGCGCTCGCGGTCGATGGCGGTTACACCGCACAGTAGCGACGGAATCACTAAGGAAGCAGAGTAAGGAGATCGATTATGCAAGGAGCTGTGTTGTACGGGCCGCGCGACGTGCGCTTCGAGAAGCGGGACGAACCGAAAATCATCAAGCCAACCGACGCGGTCATCAGAATTTCATCGGCATGTGTGTGCGGATCTGATCTGTGGCCGTACCGCGGCATTCAGCCGATCGCGCAACCGACCCCTATGGGTCACGAGTACTGCGGCATAGTTGAAGAGGTCGGTCGAGAAGTGAGGAAAATCAAGGCCGGCCAGTTCGTGGTCGGCTCGTTTGCAACGTCTGACAACACTTGCGTCATCTGCCAGCACGGTTATCAATCCTCGTTCAAATCTGGTTCGACGGTTGCGGTGGTCGGTGATGGCGCGGTCGGATTGCTTGGCGTGCTCTCCGCGAAACAAATGGGAGCGGTGCGAATCATCGCGATGAGCCGTCACGCGTCTCGCCAGAAGCTCGCACGCGAATTTGGTGCTACCGACATAGTGACTGAGCGAGGCGATGAAGGTGTTGCGCGCATCAAGGAACTGACCAATGGAGTCGGCGCCGATTCGGTACTGGAGTGTGTTGGCACGCAGGAGTCGATGGCGCAGGCGATCCATTCCACGCGCCCCGGGGGCTACATGGGTTACGTCGGTGTGCCGCACGGTGTCTCGCTCGACGGTGAGCAATTGTTCTTTTCTCACGTCCATCTGCACGGTGGACCGGCTCCGGTGCGCCGCTACCTGCCTGAATTGATCAACCTGGTGTTGGACGGAAAGATTAGCCCCGGCAAGGTTTTTGATTTGACTCTGCCTCTCGATCAGGTAGCTCAGGGCTACCGTGCAATGGACGAGCGCCGCGCTATCAAGACGCTTCGGCGCCCGAACGGAACGAAGTAAGGAGAATCCACGCTCAGCACGGCGAGAACATTGCTTTTGAGTGCGCTCGTGATGGCAACGAGTCTGGTGCCCGGCCAAAGCAAGGCCCGCAATGCTTCCAGTCCGAATCCACAGCGAATTTCCTCTCAGGGAGCGACCACATGAAGATCAACATAAACATCGGCGGAAAGATTCTCACTGCCACATTGGCCGACAACGCGACGGCGCGTGATTTTGTCTCCCTTCTCCCTTTGAATGTGTCAATGAATGATCTGTTCGGGCGCGAGAAGTACGGCGACTTGCCCAAAGCGCTTTCGGGCAACGGTCCCAGGAAGAACAGGTACGAAGTCGGCGATGTCGCTTATTGGTCTCCGGATGAACAGTTCGCTGTCTATTACCGCCAGGACGGCGAGTCGATACCTTCGCCCGGCGTCATCCCGATCGCAAAGATCGACGCTGGTACAGAAGCATTCAACGTACCGGGCACGGTAAAGGTGACCATTGAGGATGCGAAGTGAGACCCACCAACGCTGGTGGACGCAAATTCCATAGGAACGGATGGAAATGAACCAGTCAAACAACAATTCGAGGAGAGAATTTCTCCGCCAATCTGCAGGGCTTGGTGCAGGCGCAGTGCTCGCAGGTTCACGCAATCTTTTTGCCGAGAAATCATCTGGATACGGGAAAGGCCCTTACCCGACAGAGGGGATGGCAGGATATTCGGAGACTGGTGCGCTCCAACTCCTGAAGTTCCAGCGTCGAGCTCTTGGCCCGAAAGACGTCGCGATCAAGATTCACTATTGTGGAGTTTGTCATTCTGACATTCACACGATCCACGGCGACTGGGGCAAGATCCATTATCCGCAAATCGTAGGCCACGAACTGGCGGGAGACGTTGTGGCCATCGGCACCAGTGTGAGTAAGTTCGATGTGGGGTCACGTGTCGGCGTGGGAACGATGGTTGACTCTTGCAGGCATTGTCCCGAGTGCCTCCGCGGATCTGAGAACTACTGCGAGAACGGCAACACGCAGACGTATGGCTCAAAAGACCATGACGGATCAATCACTCAAGGAGGCTATTCGAAATTCATCGTCGTTGACGAAGATTTCGTCCTGAGTGTTCCGAATTCAATCGATCTCGCCGAAGCGGGTCCATTATTGTGCGCTGGTATTACGACCTATTCACCTCTCCGCCATTGGAGTGTTGCTCCTGGGAAGAAGGTCGCAATCGTGGGCTTAGGTGGCTTGGGACACTCGGGCGTACAGTTCGCTACTAAGATGGGAGCCGATGCGACGGTGGTGACAACGTCCCCGGACAAGCAAAAAGACGCCCACGGCTTTGGCGCAAAAGACGTTCTCATCAACAGAGATGGAGCTGATTTCTCGAAGTACAAGGGAGCTTTTGATTTCATTCTGGACACCATTCCCTACCAACACGACCTGAACAGGTTCATTCCGCTCCTCAAGCGAGATGCAACGCTCTGCCGTGTTGGTGTTGGAAAACTCACGACTCCAAACGAGTACGGCCAAATGACCACGGTACTAACAAGAACTTCCCTCGCCGGATCGAACACTGGCGGCATTCGAGAGACTCAGGAGATGCTGGATTTCTGCGCTGTCCAAAGAATCAAACCGCAGATCAAGAAGATACCAATGGATGGAATCAACGACGCGTGGTCGAAGGTTATTGCGAAACAAGCCAGGTACCGATTCGTCATGGACATGGATACGAGGGGCTAACTGTGTACGAAGGAAAAGTGGTATTTGTGACAGGAGCGGCAGGCGGCATCGGTCGCGCGGCGGCGCTGGCGTTTGCTCGCGAAGGAGCGAGTGTGGTGGTGGCTGACGTCTCCGAAAAGGATAACCAGGAAACGGACCGTATGATTGAGGAACAAGGCGGACGGGCGCTCGCTGTTCGGTGCGACGTGACGCGGGTCGAGGACGTGAAGGCGGCTCTGGACAAGACCGCCGAAATCTTCGGACGCCTGGATTTCGCATTCAATAACGCCGGCATCGAGCCGAGGAAGCCGGCTCCTACCGCGGACTACAACCTGGAGGAGTGGGACCGGATCATCAATATCGACCTCCGCGGCGTCTTTCTTTGCATGAAGTACGAGATCCCGCTCATGCTCAGGCAAGGAGGCGGCGCGATCGTGAACACCTCCTCAGGTGCCGGGGTCATCGGAATCAAAGGCAGCCCAGCCTACACTGCGGCGAAGCACGGCGTGATCGGCCTCACCCGGGCCGCGGCCCTCGACTACGCGGCGCAGAACATTCGCGTCAACGCCGTTTGCCCCGGCTATATCGATACTCCGATGATGGGTCGCTTCACCGGCGGGACTCCGGAGGGGCGGGCGAGAGTGATCTCGGAGGAGCCAATCGGAAGGATGGGACGCCCCGAAGAGATTGCCAATGCGGTCCTCTGGCTGTGTTCGGATGCCGCAGGCTTTGTCGTCGGCAGCGCGATGGTCATCGACGGCGGCCAGACCATTCAGTAGCTGTACTGAGCGGTTTCCAAAGGACAGGCGCAAAAAAGGAGTAGCAACTATGGAAATCAGGAGATCTGGCTTACAACCTTCCGCGATAGGGCCGTCTGACTGGTTCAGTGGCTCCGTTCGCATCGACTCACTCTTTCAGGCGCCCGATCCGGCGCTCGTTCAGGGCGCCAGCGTTACGTTCGAGCCGGGTGCGCGAACTGCATGGCACACGCATCCGCTCGGGCAAACACTGATTGTGACTTCAGGTTTCGGCTGGGCGCAACGCGAAGGTGGACCTGTCGAAGAGATCCGTCCTGGCGACGTGGTCTGGTTTTCACCTGGCGAAAAGCACTGGCATGGGGCGTCGCCCACCACGGCCATGACGCACATTGCGATTCAGGAAAAGAAGGATGGGAAGGTCGTTGATTGGATGGAGAAGGTCACCGACGAGCAGTACCAAAGATAATCTGGCGGGCGAGATAAAGAGGAAATACGGCTATGCTGTGAGCTGAGCTATGACAAAGCAATTCCGAGTTTCGAGTACGCTGCCGCGAAAACTCCAAGATCTGGGTCTTTCGCCGGAGACAGCCCTGCGGCGAGCGGGTCTGCCTATGGGCCTGTTCAAGCTCGAGAAGATCCTGGTGAGCACCGAAGATTTTTTCGCGCTGCACCGGGGAATTGCCGAATCCAGCAACGATCCTGATCTTGGCCTGAAGTTGGGGACAGAGGAGCGCCTTGAGCGGTACGACCCGGTAAAGATTGCCGCGATCTCCGCGCGGTCGTTCCGGGACGCTGTCGAGCGGTTGTCCCGCTATAAACAACTCACCTGTCCAGAGGAGATCCGCGTAGTCGAACGGGGGAATGAATCCGTTGTCCAGTTCGTCTGGCTTCTGGCACATGAGAAAGAACCACCGTTGTTGGTGGACGTGTGTTTTGCGTGGATCATCGCTATGGCGCGTCGGGGCATTGGAAGGCCTCTGAGTCCAATGCGAGTGGAGTTTCAACGAGCTCCAGCGCACCGACAAATGTACGAAAGGCATTTTCGCTGTCCTGTAAAGTTCAAGGCCGACCAGAACGCGTTGGTATTCAGCAAAGCGGATATGGAACTGCCATTCGTGACCCACAACGCAGACTTGCTAGCGACAGTCGCGCCGCAGCTTGAGGCAGAGCTCACTGAGCAACTCGCGCATAAGACTTTTACGGAGCAAGCCAAAGGCATTCTGAAGCAGCTACTCGCGGGCCAGCGTCCGGGGATTGAGGATCTCGCAAGAGAACTGCATCTGAGCACTCGGACGTTACAGCGGCGCCTCACCGAGCACTGCATTACCTTTCAGCGTTTGTTGGACGAGGCGCGTCGTGAATTGGCTCGTCACTACCTGCTCCACTCATCTCGGGAGTTGAACGAGACTGCCTATCTCTTAGGCTACGAAGACGCCAATTCCTTCTTCCGGGCTTTCCACCATTGGGAAGGAACGACACCAAGACAATGGCGGCTTCTCCGAAAAAACTCGCAGTCCACGACACAATCACACGTAGACGCAGCGTGAACAAATATCGAGCAAGCTGGCGAAGGAAATCGTATTCCCCCATCTCCATGAAGTCCCGAATCGTCGGCCAACCTTCCTTTACCGCCTTAAGGAAGGATTGCCCGTCACTCGGTGCAACCCGGTTTGTCCCTCGACGGTCAACAATTATTCATGTCGTCTTATGCCCGTTAGAGAAAGAGTTCAAGAACTTTTGGGGCCTGGGACTTGATTGAGCTGGGCTGAGGCACGCAGCCGGACTCGGTGGCCATAACTGAACGCCCAGATCATGGTGACGATGGTCAGGCTGCCGATCAGGATGGGCGACACAATCAGGACTGTCGACGCGGGCACATGGTAGATCAAAACGATCCGAAGAATCAGCTCGCCCACAAAGATACATCCCCAAACACTGGTTATCAGGCGATGGGAAAAACGTACCTCAGGCAATTGCCAAGCCGCATTGAAACGGGCCTGCCGCTGCGGGTCGGCTCCTGCCATGAAATGCCGCGCGAAATAGAACATCATTGGACGCGGCAACAAGAGCGAGACGAAGCACGACAAGCCAAAAACACTGGTAAACAAGGATTCGCGGACCAGCAACAGACGTGGGCTACCGCCAAAGAGCAAGGCAGCACTGTCAGTGGCGAGCCCCAGTAGAACCACGATCGAAATCGGATCTACCTGACCTATGCGCACAAGATCGAAGATGCTTTTTCCGAATGGAAAAGTGCTGGCAATCACTAGCGCTGTGAATTCAGAGGGAGACAGATAGCGCCTGGAAACCTTATAGAGGACTACGGGGATGATTGCATTCAGGACAATCCCCCAAACAATGCCGCTCAGCGCGGGCCGCGACATTTGCATTTCGGCAGCTCCCATGATGAATCCAGTTGTCGTTTCTTGTCGCGAACCAGCCGCGTGGCTCCACTATACGGGTGCGTAAGGCCACGTCGCAGCCTACACCCGGTTATCGCGTTCGGACGAGCTGTCGGCAACCCTTTCCTTACCGATTACGGAAGGATTGCTCGTAACTCGCCACGTAAACAGCGAGCTTGAATGCGAAATATATATAGGCGTAGGATTCGACGCGTTGGCACGAGACCGCAACCCGTCGATTTTACTAGCACATAAACAGCGTACCGTGGTTACAAAAAGGAAAATATACAGAGCAAGACTCTAGCGGGGGATGACGTGCTCGATTTACTTTTTCGGACAGACAAATGCGCTCGCCTAGCGAGAGCCGCACTACCTGAGGATAAAGAGGATGATTTCACGACGTGAGTTTGTGCTAGGAGCTTCGGCCGCCATAGGGGCGGTCGGAACCGTTCGCCCTCTGCTGAGCTGGGGAGCAGACGAAAGTCCCGCGATTCCGGGTAAGCACGGAATGATTGCGCGGTCACTTAGGTTTCTGGATTTGGAAATGCCGGCCGAATACGCGAACTCGTTTATCACGCCGGTGGAACATTTCTATGTCCGCAATCATATGCACGAGCCCAACACGGTGGATCCTCGCGAGTGGCGGCTCAGTATAGGTGGGGACGTGGAGAAGCCGCTAACAGTCACCCTTGCGGAGTTGACGAGAATGGAGCAGCACACCGTCATCGATACTCTGGAATGCGCCGGAAACGGCCGGGCGTTCGCGGTTCCGCGTGTGCCAGGAATCCAATGGGAGAAGGGAGCGGTTGGAACCGCACGTTTCAGCGGCCCACGCTTGCGTGAGCTGCTGGAGCGCGCCCGAGTGAGGCCTACGAGTAGGCATGTGATGTTCCGCGGGATGGACGAGGTACCGCGGAAAGTGCCGCCGTTTATCCGCAGCATTCCGATTGAGAAAGCCACGGATGAAGATACGCTGGTAGCGTTGCACATGAATGGAGCGGCGTTGACTACGCATCATGGATTTCCGGCGCGTGCGCTGGTGCCGGGATGGATTGGCGCAGCCTCTTGCAAGTGGCTGACGGAAATCAAGGTGCTGGACAAAGAATTCGAGGGCAATTTCATGAGTCCGGGGTATCGCATGCCGAACCAGCCGACAAAGCCCGGCGAGGCGGTGAAGGTGGAGGACACTCATCCCTTGACAGCCTTGAACGTCAAGTCTTTGATCGCCAGCCCACGCGACGGTGCGAGCGTGAAATCTCGGGCGATGCACGCTCAGGGGGTGGCGTGGGCGGGTGAAGCAGATATCGCGAAGGTGGAGGTCTCGACCGACTCGGGTGCAACTTGGCATCCGGCACAACTTAGTAAGGAGCAATCACATTACGCGTGGCGCCTTTGGAGTTATTCGTGGAATGCGACTAAGCCGGGCACTTACCTAATTATGTCCCGCGCTACCGATACCCAAGGCCGCAGCCAGCCAGATTCGGTGCAGTGGAACCCCAGCGGATATCTCATCAACGTTGTCGACCGAGTGCAAATCCATGTCCAGGCTTAGTGTATTGCTCGCTTTACTCCTGTCGCTCACGTGCGTCGCTGTTTTATGTGCAGAGTCTGCCGACTTGCCAGCCGGACCGCTGCAGGCCAAGGTGAAGGCAGCGTGCTTGGGATGCCATGATTCGGGCATCATCGTGCAGCAGCGGTTGGGGAAAGCCGCCTGGACGAAAGAAGTAGACAAGATGACTAAGTGGGGCGCCGTGGTCGATCCGGGCGATCGAGACGCCTTCATCGAATACCTGAGCGCGAACTTTCCGGGAGACAAAGAGCCTTACGTGGCGCCGAGGACGGTAGGGGCGAAGAAGAAGTAAGGTCGGTCGAACGCGCCAACTCACGAGTGTTCCCGAAAATGGTAGTCTGTCACTCGCGCGGAACCGGCGCCGGCTTAATTGTTTGACGCTCTAGAAGCGAACGCACGGGCCTCCCGCGCAGCTTCTCATGATTGGCAGAAGAAAACTTACACGACCTGTTCGCTCTCAGTTTCGAATTGCTTAATCGTTTGGTAGCATTCGCAGGCAGCGTTTTCTAAGTTCTTGCGGTTCAGAACCCTTACCGCCCCGCGCTTGTACTGGATAAACCCAGCCTTTTGCAAAATCCCGGCTGCAATGCTAACGCTCGCACGCCCTGTCCCGAGCATGCTGGCCAGGAATTCGTGGGTAAAAGGCAACGACGAGGAACCAACCCTGTCTTGGCTCATCAGTAACCAGCGAGCAAGGCGTTGCTCAATTTCGTGAAACCGATTGCAAGCAGCGATTTGCGACACTCGCAAGCATTGGAAGCTTGCGTAACGGCTCAACCTAGACCGAAGATCCGGAGCCGCCGGCAGTATTTGCTGCAATGCTTCCCCTTTGATCCGAAAGCCGTCGACGGGAGGCTGGCAAATCAACCGGTATGGATATGTCCCTTGGGCAACTCCGGACAATCCACCTGCAAACCCTTTCTTCGTCACGACGCCGACCTCCAGTGTCCTGCCGTCGCTGATTTCGATCACAATCGAAACCATGCCGCGGTTTGGGAAGTAGATGTACTCCAGTGGTTCCCCAGGCTCATGTAGGCTCTGGTATCCCCGAATGTCTATGAATTCCAAGTGAGAGCGGATTAGGTGGTATTCCTTGTCCGAAATCCGTAACAGGATGAGATTTTCTACTCGTTCTCCGCTCGCGACGGTTCGTCTCAAATCTCGTTCGCTAGACGTTTTCCGGTTTATCGGGTTTGGCTTATTGTTCAGTGTTCGGTCGCCCTTCTGCGAAGTCAATCGTCTGATGCGACAACTCTCGATACGCGTAGCTCCGCTTGAGCCTCCAAACGCTGCATATTGTTGGAAATAATACCTGACAGGGTACACCACCTAAGCGAATAGAGTTCGTTTGAAGGCGAGCCAAAGCCCATTTCGGCGCGGGTTCCGTGCGGTGTCGAACGCAGAATTCAAGCAATGCCGCTGTACAATTTGAGACGCTTAGTTCATAGCCGTCCCTGTCTTTTATTTTGCGCTGACAGTTGATTTTTGGTTCCACCATGGGGGAAAGGAGAACCATGGTCAACGAGGTTTCGCGCCGGATACGATTTTCGACGAGCAGTTTCGGTCGCTACGCGATGGGCCTCGCGGCGACTGCGATTTCCTTGCTAGGCCGCTGGCTGCTAGATCCTTTCCTAGGCAATTTCACGCCTTTCATCACGTTATATGCGGCGGTGGCATTCTCGGCCATCTATGCGGGATTTGGCCCGGCAATTCTGGCGACTATTCTTGGAGTGATCGGAGCCGATTATTGGTTTGTCGCCCCGCGAGGGTCGTTCCCACTTTGGAATGTGCCCTACCTCGTTGGAACCCTTACCTATTTGGCGGTGTGCGTTCTGATCGCAACCGCCGGCGAAACCAGCCGAAGGTCGAAGGCTAAGCTGAACAGCGCGGTCGAGAGTCTGCGGCAGAACGAAAAAGCACTACAGTCAGATCAAGACGAATTGGAAACCCGAGTGAGATCGCGGACCGCTGACCTTGAGCGGGCAGAAGCGAAGTTTCGCGGACTGCTGGATTCGGCGCCAGACGCTATGGTCGTTGTGAATCGTGAGGGCAAGATTCTGCTTGCCAACGCCCAGGTACAAAGTCTGTTCGGTTATCGACGGGAAGAGTTGCTGGATCACGAAATTGAGATGCTGATGCCGGAGCGTTTTCGGGGCACGCATCTGGGACACCGAACGGGTTTCTTCCATGAGCCTCGGGTTCGGGCCATGGGCGCTGATCTGGAACTTTATGGTTTGCACAAGGATGGCCATGAGGTTCCAATCGAAATCAGCCTCAGTCCTTTAGAGACTGAGGCTGGCATCGTGGTGACCAGCGCCATCCGTGACATTAGCCAGCGAAAACGGGCGGAAGAAGCCTTACGCACGCTTTCTGGTCAGCTGCTGCACACGCAAGATGAGGAAAGACGGCGCATTGCCCGCGAACTGCACGACAGCTCCGGACAGATATTAGCAGTCCTGAGCATGAACCTGACCCCTCTAGAGTCCGAAAATGGAAAGATCCCTCCCCGTGCGGCCAAGGTGATTAAGGAGAGTCTCGCGCTTGTAAAGGACCTCTCAAACCAAGTGCGGACGATCGCTCATTTGCTACATCCACCGCTGCTGGATGAGATTGGTCTTTCGTCGGCTCTCCGTTTGTTCCTGGAAGGATTTGGAGAGCGCAGCAAAATCAAAGTAGCTTTGGCAATTCCCCATAATTTCGAGCGACTCCCACAGGAATTGGAAACCGCCATTTTCCGGATTGTGCAGGAATGCCTGACCAACATTCACCGTCACTCCGGAAGCCAGGTGGCCAAAATTTCCGTTACCCGCCGCGACGGTCAGGTTCGCGTGGAAGTGGCGGACCGAGGCAGGGGCATTCCACCAAAGAAGCAGAAGGCGATGGACTCAGGAGGCACATCTGGAGTCGGAATCAGAGGGATGCGCGAGAGACTGCGGCAGCTGGGCGGGACCTTGGATATCAATTCTGGCAACCAGGGCACCATCATAGTCGCCCGGATACCGGTTGTCGCCATTTCTTCGACCGCCACGGCCTGAAAGTGAGTATCAGTGCTACGTGTGTAGTTGCGCATCCTGACCCATCTGGTCTGAGCATGTCATTTTGAGCAACCCAGCCGCAGATTTTTCTTAAAGACAATTTCCAGTCAAATTACAGGAAAATCCTAACCCCCTCAGCAGCAATCATTTAAGTGCGCGGCAAAGCCGAAACCCGCAATGCGTTTCGGGCACAGAACTTGCTTTATACCCGATATACGTGGTTTCCATCCGTCCCAGGAGGCACCATGAAAAACACGAATAGATCAGACGATTGGCGCGTTCTATGCGAGCTGGCTTCGAAAGAAAAAGACCCCGAGAAACTGATTGACCTTATCATGCAGATTAACCAGGCATTAGAGGAGAGCCATCAGAAATCTCGCTACCACGTAAACGCAAACAGGTATTCGTACAGCGTTGCTCCCCAGCTCTCGCAGCCTGCTGAGTACGATTGTTAGTCTCGCAATCTGAGACTCGTATTTTGCTTCCTTAAGGTTCTACGGGTTCTACCAAAAACCCCAGTGTCATTCTCCGCATCCCAATTCCGTTACCCGGTGAAGCGCTGCATCAGCCCTCACCTTAGGTGGACTACGGCGATGGTGAAGTCTGTTCTAATCGCGGATGACAATGCCCTTATTCGGCAGGGGCTTTGTGAACTTTTCAGCCGGGAAGCGGATTTTGAAATTTGCGGAGCGGCGGAGAACGGAAGGGAGGCAATTGAGGAAGCTCAGGAGTTGCACCCTGATTTGATTCTGCTGGACCTCTCGATGCCCGTGATGAACGGCCTAGACGCGGCACGTGCTCTGAAACGGGTGATGCCTGAAGTGCCAATCATCATGTACAGCGCATACGGCGATTCTTTCACCCAGCGAGAAGCCCGTTCCGCGGGCGTATCGGCGCTGGTCTCAAAGTCTGAGAACATCGCTGTTTTGCTCG
>WNFY01005058.1_pt1 | contig 11964 bp, 13 predicted proteins | sample 5400091 | NCBI WGS metagenome assembly WNFY01 (sample SAMN13153364, study PRJNA577476) | soil metagenome | isolation source: 60 cm soil or saprolite under grassland replicate 1 | place: USA:California | collected 2016-06-15 | reverse complement strand
GTCAGTCATGAGCCAAGCTTAATTTAGAATTTAGAAATTAGAATTTAGAATTTCGTGAACTTGTAGCAACCAGGTTGATTCGGGGCTAGCTTGATTCGGTAAGAGCTTCAGCTGCCGAAACACGAAATTCTAATTTCTAAATTCCAAATTCTAATTTTCTTCATTTCACTACCTCGTACGCTTTCACTCTTCTTGAAAGTAGCGCCAGACAGATTGCGCAAGCTACGAATAATGTCGCCCATGAGCACCACAAAGGCGGCTCGTTCAGTACAATCTGGCGGACAACACCGTTATCGAAATCGACAACGTGGCCCGTCGAGCGCACATAGGTGCCAAACAGCCCGCCCATAACACTTCTCATTGACGCGTCCAGGCTGATTATGTGTCCCCAGTGAGTAAAAAATAGGTTGTTGACGACTTCGGCAAACACGCTAGGGATAAAAAATATTCCCAGTAACGCGGCACTGGCTATGACGCGCCATTTAACGATTGCGGAAACGGCCTGCGAGAGAAGTGCCAGCAGAAGAATCCAAACGACGTTGCCGAGAACGATGGCGCCGGCGACCCATAGATTGTCCTTAATCCAACCCGCACCCTCCAGGTAGGCCTGAAACAGGAAGAGCAACAACTGCGGTATCCAGGTTATCGCCGAAAGCAGAATCAGCAACACCGACATCTTACCCAACACGTACTCCGCTCGCGAAAACGGCCGACACAGATAAAGCGGCAAGGCATTGTTACGCAGATCGCGCGAAACCTGCGGAGGACCCACCAGCAACGCTACAAAGAAAGCAAAAGCAGCTTGCAGATTTACAAAGAACTGGAAAAAGGAACCATCGATTGGCAGCAACTCGCGAACGTTCACTTTCATGATCGCAAGCGCACTGGCGTTGTGATGGAGATAGATAAGAATCGCCTCGACCAGGAGCGGAATGAAACAGAAGACAAAGAAAGCCGTGAAAAGCTTCGACTTGAAGACATCGCGGTACGCATAGCGCGGAATGATCAGAAAGCGACTCCACTCGGGGGTCAGCTTTCCTGCAAACTGCTTGTAAGTGCGCTCATAGACCGCCATTGCCATTCTCCATTGCCTTAAGAAAGATGTCCTCGAGTGAGTCGCGCTTGTAACTTAACCGGCGGATTTGAACCTGTTGCTCGGAAGCGACGCGGTAAAGGTCTCTGATCTCGACGCCATGCTGCAAAACTATCTTTAGCCGATGATCGGTCGTGATTGCGTATTCGCATCCCAGGCCGGCAAGTGCTCCGGCAAATTTGTTCTGGTCCCCTCGGGTTTCCAATACCAAAAACTTGCGATTCGCCCTTCGCTCTTCCTCAAGATTGCAGTAAACCGCGATTTGCCCGTCCTTTAGAATCAGGATCTCTTCACAACACTCTTCAACATCGCGCAGCAGGTGCGAAGAAAGCACAATATTGGCCTGGCCGCTATCTCTGATTTCGCGAATCAATCTAATCATTCGCACGCGCGCCGGAGGATCGAGCCCGTTTGTTGGCTCATCGAGAAAAATGAGTCTTGGCCCATGAACAATTGACTGCGCGAGTTTTGCCAGCTGCTTCATTCCCAGCGAGTATGTATCCAACTTCCGGTAGCGCGCCTCGCCCAGTCCAACGTAAAACAGCGCTTCATGGGCGCGCTCGAGCGCAGCATCCGACGGCAATCCGGAAAGCTCAGCCATCAAGCGAACGAAGTGGACGGCACTCATCTTGGCGATGAACGAGTCGCGCTCAGGCATATAACCTACCAGCGTCTTGATCTGATTAGCGTCGGTGGTGATGTCGCGGCCGAAGATGCGGGCCGTTCCGAATGAGGCGGGATGAAAACCCAGTAGCGTGTGAATCAGCGTGGTTTTGCCGGCGCCATTAGGACCTAAAAGTCCGATTGCCCGGCCTCGCAATTCGCCCTGGAGATTATTCAGAATCGGTCGTTCACCAAAGTGAACACTCAAACCGTCGAGACTAATGACCGGCGCCAGCGTCAGTGATTGAGCGAACAATTCTTCTTCTTGAGCTAACTCAGCTACCACGATGTTGTTCTCTTATACTGCCCGATCTTGATAATTCCAAACGAAACCCAGACCAAATGCGGTGCCCATTATGATGAAGGCGCTGATTAATGCTAACGCTTCCGCCGGCGCCAAAGTTCGACCGACAGCCAGGATTCCAATCAGAAAAGCCGGTAGATTTAGAACGACAGCGGAAGCGAAGGGAAATACCAGTGCTGGTCGACAACCTCCAAGTCGTTTGCGCAGCCAGAACAACGACGGAGCGTATGCAAGCGAGAAGAGTAGCGCAGTAACTATCAGCGACGTGAGGGTAGCGCCTTTAATGTCGGCAGCGCCGAGCCGCGCTCCTTCAAAAACAGAAAAGACCAGCAAGATTGCTGCCAGTCCCAAAAGCCAGGAACCGACTGAGATGGATACGAGCTTCATATTCATAGGTTTCAGGTTTCAGGTTTCAAAGTTTTAGGTGTGGTCCATAGGCCTTTCCTATAAACGGACAAGCTGAAACTTGAAATCTGAAACCTGAAACCCTTTGTTTTGTTACTTACTTCTTCCCCATACTCCGCTGAATTATGTGTTGCATCTCGAGCGAGTTGGGTACGCCGAGAATCGTCGCCGGGCTCAACCCGAACGGCCCGCCCTCGGTATTCGCAGCAAAGCTAATGCTGTCGCCCTGTGCGTAAGCGTACGCAAGTGTTGGCGGCATGTCCGCAGCCATCGCTTTGATTGCTTGCTGCTGCTCCTGCGGCTGATTATTAGCGGCGCCAGCGATGCGATCGGCAAACGGCTGCACCAGGGGCGCCAGGTTGTGATAGAAGAGCGCCGAGAAGTTTGCGTTGCCGTCAGTCGGCAGTCCCGCGATGAATTTGGCTGAATGCAGTAACGTGTAACCGGATTCACGCGACCTCAACGACCTTTCAACCATCGCCCTGCTCGGACCTACGATCATGTAGCCATTGACGTAGGTATAGTTTACTTCCACGCCAAAGTCTGCCGATCTCAATGTGTAGTAAGGGCGATCGCCAATCTCTGAGCGATCCCACGTCAGTCCACCCTTGCCCAACCTGGCCGCCTCTTTGTTGATTTCATTCACAAGTTGTTCCAGCGTCTGCTGCAGATGTTGGCTATCGTGAACTTCAAAGACCATCTTCCACGAAGGCGTCGGAAGGATTGGCCCATCAATCGCAAAGGCAAACTCGCCACCAAGCGGCGCCGCAACGTCGTTGCGAATGTCAAATCCGTGATCTGCCTGCAACTTGTCGAGGTTCTTACGGAGGTCCGGCGAAACGGTTTCCACCACCCCGAGCAAATCATCGACTAGCCGTTTTGGATCCTTTACAACAAACCCGGCCACCACGTTGGCATCAGGAGAAATATATTCGAGCGAACCCATCGGTGCGGGAGCCGCCAGCCACGAAGGAATGCCATGCTGCGGGTCATTGAAAGAAAGCACAGCGCGAGTATGGGTCTTTCCCTCAGTATCCTTCTGATCGAGTACAAAGTACTTCACACTCAGAATTCCCAGTTTCTCCAAAGCCTGTTCGTGCTTTGGTCCTTCGGCGCCTTTTGTCCTTTCAGATTTCGTCTGTGCTACGATCTTCTCCAGATTTGCCGCAACAACTAGACCCGCACCTTCCTCGTAAACCTGAGCGATGCGATCGCGAAACGCCGAAGCGGCGAAACTGCTGGCGTCGCCCTTCTGAACCAGCCCCGCAAGATCCTGAATCTGTCCCAGCTTCGGGCTGGCGGCAAACAGGTCGTTGTTAATCCAGACATAAAGCTCGTTCTTGCTGTTCTCCGGCGCCCTGGCGGTGCGGGGATCATCAACAAACTGAATGTTCAGCCTTCCCGGCGACTCAATCGAGTACTTAGCTATTTGCTGCTCGAGCAACTGGCGAAAGCCGGCTGAGTTTTTTAGCTCAGCTAAAACCAGTGGTGCTCCAGGTTCGGACTTTTCGTCCATCGAAACCGAGACAGCGATCTCATCTCCCAGGTACTCGCCAAACTCGCGAATCGTGTTCATCACTTCATTCATTTTCGGACCCCTGCGGCCCGACTGCTCTTTTTCCCACCACTCCCGCAAGGCGGGATTTTGGGTGATCCGCTCCTGCAGAATCCGTTGCGATTCCGCAATCGTGGAAGTCAGATTCGGCAACGCCGCATAAACAATCGTGCTTTCCGGCATCAAATCCAACAGATGAGTAGAATTACGAACTCCGGGACGAGGAACCTTGCTAAGCTCTGTGCCCAATGCGGCCAAGCTTGCCAGGCGAGCAGCATACTGGGCCGACTTACGACTCCAGGACACTTCATCTTTAACAGGGATGGTTTCGATCGCCGAGTTGGTCGTCGCCTGTTGTCCGGCGCGCAATACGCGATCATTGCCGGCGTGGTCCATATGGACCTCGCCCTCAATCACCGAAACCCTCGAACCCTTGGTGCCGCTGTTTACCGAAAACACTGTACCGGTAACAGAAACCAGCGAGTCGCCAGTGTCGACAAACAGGTGCTGGTCGGACTGCTTTGCCGCTTCGACTACAATGCTGCCACGATCGAGATGAATGGTCGTGCCTTGCGAATTCTTCGTCAGGTAGAACTCGGAACGATCCTTTACTTCGATAACGGAACCATCACCCAGCCGCACAAACGCGTGCGCGTCCTTTGCCGTGCGCAGTCGTTCGTTGCGAGCTAGTTTTTCACCGGTGGTAATCGGAATGCTATGGGTATCGGCGATCTGATAGACCTGACCTTCCGCCGCCTGAACCGTCGCGTCAAACGGGCCGGTAAAAGGTGAATAGCGCTGGATGAACGGCAGCGCCAACAAACCAAAACCGATGACCAGCACCGCGGCAATACCCCAGCGCAAAACCACCGGCTGAATGCTGAAGCGACGGGGCCTGGCAGGTTTTTGCGCCGGAACCACACGCGTCGTCGTGCGCGCTTCCTTTAAAGCTCTCCGACAGGGAATGCATTCGTGCGAATGGTCGACTAACAGTAATGAACGCGCTTCGGAAAGTGTCCCGTTTAGAAAGGATGGTATAAGCGATTGAAAGTCAGCACAGCTCTCAATATGTTCCGCCGTTGCCATCGCAATCTTTTGGTCGCCTAAGTTTTCGGCCGAGACGCGTGCCCAAACACGCTCTGCCGCTGCATTGACCGCGCCTGGATCTACCGGCTGGTCAGCTATCTGATTGATCGTTTTGTCGAGTATCGAATCAAGTTCCTTATTGCTTTTCATGATGTTCTCCAAACAGTCCCTCGAAAGATTTAGAATTTAGAAATTAGAATTTTCTTCTGTCGAACTTAGTCTTCATTTAGCTGAGCACCCAATGCGGCTACGACTGTCAAGAAACGCCCAATTGCAAATTCTAAATTCCGTGATGTTTCTCCAGGTATCGCCCAATCTCTTTTCTCAGCTTGGTGCGCGCTCGGTGGAGGACCACGCCCACCACCATCGCCGAGGTCCCCAGCAATTTCGCAATCTCCTGGTTGTCCCGACCCTCGTAGTAGCGCAAAACAAACATCTCAGCGGCGGTCTTGCCAAGGCGCGCGACAGCTTCACGAATCAATGTTTGCAACTCGCGATCGGCGTGTTGTGATTCGGGGTTCTGAAAGGGACTTTCGAGAGCGCCGGAATCGACGTCCTCTAGACCGACAGACCGGGCCCGGTTTCGACTGCGAAGCAGATCGAGCGATGCATTAATGGCGGCCCGTGAAAGGTAGGCTTCCGGGTTCGTCGACAAATCATACTCGTCAGTTCCCCTTGCCAACCGTAAGAAAACAGTTTGCAGTACATCCTCCGCATCAGCAGCGCTGCCGGTGATGCGATGGGCCGTGCGGAAAATTCGGCCATTGTGAGTCTGGAAGAGTGTTTCCAGTTCACCTGGTGGGTCTTTCACAATTCTCAAGGGTCTTATAGCTGCCTGCACGGTGCCTCCTTCATGTCTCCGGTTAGTAAACGACCCGAAAACAAAGTTATTAACAACCGGGCGGGCAATGTTTCGCTTTGGTAAAAGGGCTTAAAAATACGCAGTAAATGGTAATCGAGGTCCGAGGGCTTGGGAAGATCGGCAGACAGTTGCATTGATTCCAAAGCAGCGACTAGGAGTCTGTCGGGAAAAGCCCTTCAGTGTCCTCTGTGTCTCCGTGGTGGGTTCCCCCTAGCAATTTCAACACGGAGACACGGAGATCACTGAGGTTGCACGGAGAAATCCGATTTTTTCCGACCTGCTCCTGGAGGGGGCAAATGTTTCCTATTTCAGCGGAATAGCCGGCAACTTCTTCAGCGTCCGACTTGCAGGGTCAATCGTAAAACCGACCGACTCGAGGGCAGTTACGCCGAGGATCGGCTCAGCGTTGTCTGGGCCAAAGATTACACGTCCGGCGGTAATCTCGCCCATAAAGGAAATCTCAGCCAGGCCGAACGGATACTCTTGATCGTTCCATCTGCGAGTTCATAGTCCATCTTGCCAACAGGCGCCATCCCGATTCGCTTCAGTTCGACGGCGGGAACTAGCGAATCCGTTTTACCTGTGTCGACCAGAACCCGGGCTTCATAGCTTCCGTTTGCGGCGCTAAGATTTCTTACCTTGACTGTTACGTGTGTGAGGCCCATCTCGAATATACCTCCTATGTGAGGAACAATTTGTCTGGGGACGGATAATTAAAGCACGGTAACTCTGAAATTGGGTAGCCACCCAATACAGAACGGAGGAGTGGATGCGCGAGGATGAATTAGCTCGAAAAACTCAGGTACTCCGCTGAAAACCAAAGCGGGCTACTGCCGCTACCGAGCGCTACACTTAATCCTTCTTTGCGATCCTAATCCTGGACCCTGAAGTACGTTATAATCACTGGCGGGCAATCGGGATGGACTTTCCAAATAAGACGAGCCAGCTTGAAACAGCCAACAGCGATCCTGTAGTCGATGCTTACAAGAAAGACGTGGATCGGACACTGATTCGCGCGAACCTTCGCCTCACTGTGGACAAAAGGTTTCAGCAGTTAATCAAATTGCAACAGTTCGCAGAGGAGCTTCAGCGTGCTGTAAAAGAGGCCGGACTCCAAAAGTGACAGACTTTCACGCACTAATCCGCCTGCTCACCGAAAGTAAAGTCGAATTCATCATCGTCGGTGGCGCCGCCGCCACCGCACACGGTTCAGCACGACTGACGCTTGACCTCGACCTTGTATATCAGCGTACACGTGAGAACATTGCGCGACTGGTTTCTGCCCTTAAACCTCTTCAATCCGCTGTAAACGGTGCCTTGTCGCCCCAAGTCTGAGCGCACCCTGTCTACTCGACGACTGCACCGAGGAATAGGGAATCGTTGCCGCTCTGGTAGATTGGTGGATAGGGACTACATCTTTTTCGGACGGGAAGCCTTCCACCTTCTACGCATCTTGATTCCGGTTGCGGCGATGCCCGTGGCGAATAGAAGCAAAGTAGTGGGTTCGGGAACGGGACTTCCCACCGAAGCTGCCAAACCAGTAATTGTCAGTCCGCCACCGATTGTCCCGACGAGAGTGGCAGCACCAGTAGTTAAGTTGATTGTAAACAGTTGAGAAGAGCCACCAGTTGGGGGCGTCAATGCAGCGTAAGCCACTCCGGTGAGGCCTGAAATGTCAAATCCGACAAGATCGGAGGTATTGAAACCCATCGCTCCCACGGTGAAGAGTTGCCCTCCGTTCGGAGAGGGAGACCCATTTATTCCGCCTTGAGTAGCAAGAATGTCGAGGTTCGAGTCTATTATGTAGAGAGTAGTGAGCGATGCTCCTATAACATTATTGGTGTAGGCAGCGCCGACAACTCTTGGCGTTGCACCGGCATTTGGGTCACCGGCAGCATACGCCACGGCTGTATCGGTCGCCGTCAGCGTGCCGTCGTTCGGATTAATCCGCAGATTCTGACCGGTGCTGCTAACGACACGCAGCCGGTCCACTACTGGGTTGAAGTCCAGCCCAAATGCTGTGCCGCTGAGCGTGAAGGCTCCCGCGCTTCCCACCTGTGTTGCCGCGCCCGTCGTTGGATTTATAAGGTACAAACGGCTGGTGCTGCCAATGCCGTAGAGCAGCCCATTGGCGGGGCGGCGGTCAATACCAAGGATCGATTCACCCCCTTGCAGACCAGTAATGGTTATGGGACTGCTAACAGTGCCGGGGGAGGCACTATCGAAAGTGATCAAAGCGCTCGTACCGGCGAGCACTGTCAGTGGTTCCGCGTTTGCCAGCCCCACAGTAGCGAACGCTAAGAATGGAGTTGCAAACAAAGCGATAAGGGCTCTTCGTAACATAGAAAACCTCCTTTGGATCCAAAAGTCTATGACTTTTGGAGGCTGGGGCCTGCAACTCGAAGCGCGGCCGGATATGGACAGTTAAGTTTTGCTACGACTTGCCCGCACGCAAGAAGGGGGTAATACCCTTTGAGTTTTGGAATGGCGCTAATAGTAAGCGGGCCGATCTGACCTGTCAAGACGAAGTCTGAAAAGCCTCGGCGCCCTTGACCTGCTGGGCGAGATCACAGGTGGCGGCGGTTACGAAGATTTACTGGCCCTACGCCGCCAAAATAAAGGTTGCGGGCGTGGAATGTCTGTGCCTTCGCTTGGAGCGTCTCATTGAGGTAAAGCGTGCGGCGGGTCGACCGAAGGACCTTGAGACGATTGCGGAGTTGGAAGCGATACAAGAAGAGCGCAAGCGCCGCTAACGTAGAGCGCTTGACGCGCATCGGCCGTTTAGACGAAGCCGCCGCTGCTTGCATCCCCGTGCTGCGGTGGAAGCTAAAGAGAGGCTGTTCTCGCAAAGGTGTTCCTCTGAGCCTAAACTGGCGGTCCTTCGCTGGCGTCAAACTCCTCAATCTCCTTGCGCCACTCGGAAGTTCTTCGACTCTGCAATAGTCGGACGCAACGATTCCAGCGAAGAATGGCATCGTCGTTGTTCGCCGGTCTGATTCTTTCTGCCTCTTCAAAGAACTTCATGGCCTCTTCAAAGATAGGCAGGACAGCATGGGCCGACCGGCCGGCTCGTAACTGGGCTTTGGCCTTTCGCTCGTGAAGAAGACCACAGTGATAGATTTGCTCATACTGGTTCGTCAGATTGCGAAATACATTCTCAGCTTCGGCATAACGATCTGACATTCCGCCGTTAAACTGATCGGTGATCGCGAGGCCCAGCAAACGCAATGCGGCCTGGTTTTCGGGTTCGATAGCAAGGACGTCGCGACAGATAGACTCAGCCTCACCCGGCTCATTGAGATACCTATAGACCTCCACCTTTGAGATTGCCTCAGGAATCCCGGCCCTTGAGATTGGCTTAAGGTTTAGTTGCATAGGTCTTCCTCCCGAATCAGGAGGCAGCAGCAGTTGGCAGTAGCCACTAGCAGGATGCAGCGGTTTTCGTTCCTGACTGCGACGTCCTGCCGTCTTACTGCTTCCTGCCAACTGCCGACTGCCCCTGTTTTTTGCCTCCTTTGAACTTTCGCAAGAACCAGCGGACGGGATCATAATAATCGTCAACCACACGCTCTTTTAACGGAATGATCGCATTGTCCGTAATGCGTATATCTTCCGGGCAGACCTCCGTGCAACACTTCGTAATGTTGCAGAGGCCGATACCGAGTTCTTCCTTGAGCAGTGAGCTCCGAGACAATCCGTCCAGAGGATGCATCTCCAGTCCTGCGACGCGAACGAAGAACCTCGGTCCGCCAAACTGCTCTTTCTTGTCATGATCGCGCAGCACGTGACAGACGTTCTGGCAAAGAAAACATTCAATGCACTTGCGAAACTCTTGCACCCGATCAATGTCGCGCTGATACATCTTCCATTTAGCTTTTGGGTCTGGAGTGAAAGGTGGAATCTTCTTGTTGACCACGTAGTTCCACGAGACATCGGTAACTAGATCTTTGATCACCGGAAATGTGTGCATCGGTTCGACGGTTATCGGCGCATCCATCGGCAAAGCGTCGAGGCGGGTTTTGCAAGTAAGCCGAGGCCGACCATTAACCTCGGCAGAGCACGAGCCACACTTGCCTGCTTTGCAGTTCCAACGGACGGCGAGATCCGGCGCCTGATGCGCTTGAATGTAGTGGAGAGCGTCGAGCACCACCATACCCGGCGCGAGCGGTACCCTGTACTCAACGAGTTCTCCACCTTCTCGATCGCCGCGAAAGATCTTGAATGCTGCGTCAGACATGGCAGTGGGTTAATAGTAAGTTATCCATCTATTTTCCATTTTCCATTTATCATTTTCCATTTTCCATTCGCCATTTTTAGCACTTATCAAGACCATCTTTAAGCTTAACTAATTGAATCCTGCCTAAAAACCTTACCGATGACACTTAAATCCTCGCAAGAAGCACTAAATGGCAAATGGAAAATGGAAAATAATTGGCTACTGTTCGTCTAAAATCCGCTTCAATTCCGGCGGCATTTCCGGAATTTCCCTTTGCCTGAGCCGCATAGACTCTCCCTCACGAACCACGATGTTGTTCTGCTTGCCCAAAGTCTCGTCATATTTAGGATAATCGATCCGACTGTGCGCGCCCCGGCTCTCCTTCCGCTCGAGCGCACTCAAGGCCACCGCTTCGGAAACTAATAGCATTGATTTCAAGTCGCGGGCCAGATGCCAGCCAGGATTAAAGAGCCGCGACCCTTCAACGCGAACATGCTCAGTCTCTTGCTGCAAACGACGGATCTCTGAAAGGCCTTTAATCAGATCCTCTTCGGTGCGAAAGATACCGACGTAGTTCTGCATCGTCTCCTGTACCTGTCGATGGACCTCATAGGGGCTGCTACCGGAAGAGCGCTCGAACGGCGCAATTATCTCGCGCTCAGCCTCGGCGATTTGCTCTACGTCGATTGCTGCCAACCCAACGCCCTTGGCATGCTCCGCCGCCGCCAGACCCGCTCGCCGACCAAACACCAGTAGATCCGAGAGTGAGTTTCCTCCCAATCGATTTGCGCCATGCAGTCCCGCCGCGGCTTCGCCTGCCGCGAATAAACCAAAAACCGTGGATTGCGCTGTCTCAGCCTCAACGCGGATACCGCCCATCATGTAATGACACGTCGGCCCGACCTCCATGGGTTCCTTTGTAATATCCACATCCGCCAGTTCGCGAAACTGATGGTACATGCTCGGTAGTTTGCGCTTTACGTACTCCGCCGGTTTATGGGAAATATCGAGAAACGCTCCGCCATGCTCGGTGCCGCGGCCCTCTTTGGCCTCCGTGTAGATTGCTCGGGCAACTACGTCACGGGTCGACAACTCCATCTTCTCGGGGTCGTAGCGCTCCATGAAGCGCTCGCCGTCTTTGTTTCGAAGAACACCGCCTTCGCCCCTCACGGCTTCAGTCACCAGAATTCCCTGCACACCTGGAGGCCAAACCATTCCCGTAGGGTGGAATTGCACAAATTCCATATCCATCAATTCAGCGCCAGCATCGTACGCCAGCGCCATGCCATCGCCCGTGTACTCCCATGAGTTCGAAGTGATGCGCCACGCTTTTCCAATTCCTCCGGTAGCAACGACAACTGACCTGGCTTTGAAGACTACAAAGCGGCCGGTCTCTCGCCAGTAGCCAAAAGCGCCGGACACGCGCTCACCATCTTTGAGTAGCCTCGTGATGGCGCATTCCATGTAGACATCGATGCCGAGATTGACTCCCCTGTCTTGCAACGTCCTGATCATCTCCAGCCCAGTGCGATCACCTACGTGACACAGACGTTTGAAGGTATGGCCTCCAAATGCTCGCTGGAGGATGTCTCCAGAACTGGTGCGATCGAACAACGCGCCCCATTGCTCCAACTCGCGAACCCGCTCGGGTGCTTCCTGGGCATGTATCTGGGCCATGCGCCAGTTGTTAAGAAACTTCCCGCCGCGCATCGTGTCGCGAAAATGGGTGCGCCAATCGTCCTCCTCATCAACATTGGCCATGGCCGCCGCGATGCCGCCC
>WNFY01005057.1_pt1 | contig 11964 bp, 17 predicted proteins | sample 5400091 | NCBI WGS metagenome assembly WNFY01 (sample SAMN13153364, study PRJNA577476) | soil metagenome | isolation source: 60 cm soil or saprolite under grassland replicate 1 | place: USA:California | collected 2016-06-15 | reverse complement strand
GTTTCAGATCTCAACCGAAAATTCCCCAAGCATAAAATAGGTCCTCGCGGCCCCCAATCTCTTGCCGCCTTTGAACGGCATATGACTAGATTATTGAAGGGGCGGAAGGGGTAGACATTTCGATCCCCCGGATTGTCTACCGGTAGACAATCTGATTGCTCAAGTTGTCTATCCGTAAAGGGCATCAAGCCGTGCTTTTCTGTGCGTGTCGCCGTAATGGCGGGACACGTGCAGGAGGCTCCTCATGTCTGATAGATTTGACTCTGTGAGGGTGGTTGACGAATCCACCGCGATAAATCTGTGCGGCGTCTCCGCACGTACCTGGGATCGCATGCGCTCCCGCGGTGAACTCCCCCCCAAAACGCAAATCTCCAAGCGTCGGATCGGATACCGCATTGCCGATCTCCAAAAGTGGCTCGATGCCCGTCGAGTCAGCAACACCGCCAGCGGCTCTCAAGCAGCCTGAAAGCAGACGACCCCGCCGTAATTGACGGGGCCGTTTTGAGTTTGGACAGGACAACAGCTGGCACCGCTTCGCAGGCGGTGACCCGAGGACCCCAGGCAAAAGCACCCACAGGGAATGTTTAAATACGCACCGACCTCTTCCCGCGTCAACCCTCCTCCGCCTACCGCCCGATTGCGGCGGCTGGCCAGGCAACTCCACAGCCTCGGCGAACGGCCGCTCTACGAATATCTCCTCGAACTCGCACAGGGCGCCGACCCCTGGGAGCGTCTTGAAGTTTATGCGGCCCTGGCGCCGTTGAAAGAATTCATCGCCGCGCTTGACGGGGATCGACTCGCGCCGCCTCGCGCAATTCGAGGGGGTTGGTCATGAACGCTCTGCGCACCCGTCTTCCCAACCGCCGCCCGTCTGAAACATTCGCGTTCGAATGCAGCGGCCGGCGTTTCATCGCGACGATCAGCCGCTTTCCAAATAACCAGCTTGCCGAGATTTTTCTGGGTAACGGCCGCGCCGGCTCTGACGTGGATGCAGCTTGCAAGGACAGCGCAGTGCTTTGCTCGCTGGCGCTACAACATCACGTCCCTGTTGAGACAATCCGCAAGGCGTTGCTGCGCAACAGTGACGGTATCGCGTCGAGTCCGTTAGGTGTTGCATTGGATCTACTCGCAGAGGAGCATCCATGATCGACGAGCATCGATACGTTCTGGGCGAACTGGCCGAGCGGTTCCCGCAGACATTCTTTCTGATCGGATCAGAGCGCCGGCCGCTAAAGATTGGAATCTATCATGATGTTCGGGCCGTCACCCCCGACATTCCTGACAAGGATCTGAAACTCGCCCTGCGAATCTACACCCGGTCCATCGGGTATTTGAGCAATGTCAGGGAGGGTGCGGCACGGATCGATCTGTCCGGCCAGCCGGCCGGCATTATTAGCGCGGATGAAGAACTGCATTCGATCAAGACGCTATTCGGCATCGAGGCTGCTACCGCCGCTGAAATACAGCTCATGAAAGAGCAGCGCCAGGAAGCTCGACGGCAGCGCCAGCAGCACCAGCAGGCCCGGATCGACAAGATCAGGACGCATCAACCGGCCGAAAAGCCGGAACCTGCCACGGCGCCAGCGCCGAAGCGACTCGGACTTTCTGACCTGAAACGTGCTTGGCAAGAACGTCAAGCAAAATAGAGGAGTGAAGACATGCCCATTTGGAAAAAGAGCCCGCGCTTCAGAAAGAAGATGAAATTGGTGATGAAGCGCTTGAAGGGTGACGGATACATCACCGCAACCAACCCGTGCTCGTGCTGCGGCCGGCCCAAGTACTTTGTTATTCCGATCGATTCATTCCGGGCATCAGACGATGGTCGGCCGTTGCCGCCGCCTGAGGAAGAACTGAACATTATGTGCCTGAACGACCATCTCGAACGTGGCGAAGTCCTTCAATATTACCTGCACTGGCATGGGACGAAGGCTGATTTTGACCAAATTCTCAGGCGGCTAGCGGATATAGGCGCTTGCAATCCCAGGCCATCAGCAGTTCTACAGTGAGACCGGCAATGACCAAACAGACCAAACAGACACAACAATATGACAATTCCGGAATCCTGTTTCGTAACGAGGATAAGGACCCGGACAACGAGCGGGACCGCGATTACTCGGGATCCATGCCGACAGCCAGTATTCCACCCCGGCTACGGTGATGGATCAAACAGGGTAAGCGCAGCAAATTCCTGTCGCTCTCCGTCAAGCCGAAAGAAGTCCGCAAACCGGGCGCCGGGGCTGCAGCAGCAGCCAAGTCACCGCATCGCCCGCTACCGATCAAGGACGAGCTCGAGGACGAGATTCCATTTTGAGGGATGTTATGAGCGACATGCTGGTTGCGGCGCTGAATTACGCGAGCAGGGGGATTCCCGTTTTCCCCTGCGATCCGAAGACTAAGAAGCCGATTCCGCCGCGTGATATCGATCCGGCCACGAAGCTCCCTATTGACGGGACGGGCGGCTTCAAGAAGGCGACAACCGATGTCGGAACCATCAGGAAATGGTGGTCCGAGAATCCTCGCTATATGGTCGCAATGCCGACCGGCCCCATTACCAAGGTCTGGGTTCTCGACCCCGACAAGGATGAGGCGAAGGGCAAGGATGGTCCTGCCGAGCTGAAAGCTCTGGAAGCAAAACATGGTGCTCTGCCGCGAACGGTTCGTGCCGTCACGGCACGCGGCAAGCACCTTTACTTCAAGTGGAATGGAATCCAGATCCGTAACACCGAAGACCACCCTGCCCCCGGCATCGATGTTCGGGGCGATGGCGGCTATGTAATTCTCCCGCCCAGCCAGCGTGCTGACGGATTTACCTATACGTGGGATTATTCGGACTCCAGAACCGCGGCGGAAGCCCCTACCTGGCTGACCGAACTCATCCTGAAAAAGCCGGAAAAAGAAAAATCAGCTCAGCAGGCTGGGGGCACGGATTACGGCCGCAAGGAACTGGGTAGTTGGTGCTGGAAAGTTCAGAATGCAAAAGCAGATGGAGGGTCCCGCTATAAAACTCTGCTCGCCGCTGCCACGCGAGCCGGTAGCCTCATTGCATCCGGCGATCTGCCAGAGGAATTCGTCCGAGCACAGTTAGAAGCCGCCGGTGCCGCCCTGAAGGCCGAACGCCCTCGCGACTTCCATCGCGCCATCGACGACGGAATCAAATATGGCCGCGAGCATGTCTCAGAGTCGAAGGGCAAAGAAAAGTCGCCGCCGCAAGCTACCCTCTTATTGCAGCTGGCAGCTGATGCCCAGTTATTCCACACCCCCGACGGCACCGGCTACGCGCAAATTGAAGTCGACGGGCATAAAGAAACCTGGCCCATCCGCAGCAAGGGCTTCAAGCGCTGGCTGGATCGGCGATACTACGCGCACACCAACAGCGCCCCGAATTCTGATGCAAGACAAGCCGCGCTGGGAGTCATCGAGGCCAAGGCTCACTTCGATGGGGAGCAGTGCCGGATCCATCTCCGCGTTGCTCAGGTCGACGAGAGCATATACATCGACTTGGCAAATTCCACCTGGCAGGCCATCGAGATTGATGCCAGTGGCTGGCGCATCATCGATGATCCGCCGGTGTCTTTCAGGCGCGCTGCGGGGATGAAAGAAATCCCCGTTCCGGTATCAGGCGGCTCGATCGAGGAGCTGCGCCCGTTCCTGAACTTGAAAGGCGACAGCGATTTCGTCCTGATCGTGGCGTGGCTGCTCGCCGCCATGCGCGGCTCCGGCCCCTATCCCGTGCTCGCACTCGCCGGCGAGCAGGGCACCGCCAAATCCACGCTCACCACCATCCTGCGGGCGCTGATCGATCCTACCGTTGCGCCGCTGAAGGCACTGCCCCGCGAGGATCGCGACCTGTTCATCGCTGCCAACAACGGCTGGGTGCTGACCTTCGATAATATCTCCGGCTTGCCGACCTGGATCAGCGATACCTTGTGCCGGCTGAGCACCGGCGGCGGCTTCTCCGTCCGCCAGCTCTACACCGACCAGGATGAGATCCTGTTCGAATCCATGCGGCCCATAACCCTGAACGGTATCGAAGACATCGTTACCCGCCAGGACCTGGCCGACCGAACCATCTTCTTAACCTTGGAGCCGATCCCCGAGGACAAGCGCCGCTCCATGAAAGACCTGCTGGCCGACTTCGAAAAGGTACGGCCGCGAATCCTCGGCGCTTTGCTCGATGCTGTAGCCCACGCCCTGGCATGCCTCCCCGATACCAAGCTCGACCGCAGCCCGCGCATGGCCGACTTCGCCTACTGGGCCTGCGCCTGTGAAAGCTCGCTCTGGACCAAAGGCACGTTCATGGCCGCGTACGACTCCAACCGCGCCGAAATGGTCACCAGCGTCATCGAAAGCGACCCCGTGTCCATGGCAGTGCAGGAGTTCATGGCCACTAAAGTGGAATCTAAATGGGAGGGCACCGCCAAGGAGCTGCTCAACCTCCTAAACCTCCATGTCGGCGAGACCGCTGCTCGTGCCAAGGCCTGGCCCGCCACGCCAAAAGGGCTCTCAGGCCGCCTCCGCCGCGCCGCTACCTTCCTGCGCAAGGCCGGAATCGAGATCAGGTTCAGCCGGGTTCTTAATACCGGAACCAGGGTTATCTCCATTAAATCCAGCGCCCAATTATAGGGGAAATAATGCGTCAGATGTGTCAGCATGCGTCAGCATCGTTATCAGCATCGTCATTATTTAACAAAATCAATGGCCTAGCCCGACGCAGCGCCGACGCATCCGACGCATCCGCTGACGCATTTGACGCATCCGCTGACGCATCGCACCGCTAAAATGCGTCAGTCTAAGCTGTTGAAATCATTCAACCCCAGTCGCAGCTGACGCATCCGACGCATCCGACGCACTTTTCCCCCTATATTCGGAAGCGATCCCGCACGCTATTGCCGCAGATTAGTGGTGCCGCAAAAAAGCCACAAACTCCCTTTTCAGGGCGCCCAGAGGATCCTGCGTCAGCAACCCGCAAATGCGTCAGCAGCTCAGTCAACTGTTTCGGTCAACCGGCTCGCTGTGTGGCTGGTCGCTGGGGTAAAGTGACGGCTGGCCAGGCGGTTCTGCTGATGGTCGGGACCGAGAAGTCTGTAGCCCCAGCCTTCCCACGCGCTTCCCAGCCGGCAGCCGATGCCCCCGGTCTGTAGCTAAGCCATTGATATTACTAGGTGGCGATCCACTACACCATCGGTCTATTGGGCAGATGGCAGCATGGGATCGATGAGATTTCTATGGATGAATCGCGATAGACCGGGCAGGCCCTCCGGCCCCGCCACCCCCGGCCGGTCTTCCCTGAGATTGCAGGCACTCATCGACCGCTATTCAATCCTGGCTGGTAAGCGGGCGCGTTATTACTTGGTAAAATTACCCAGAATGGGGGGTGTTGTAAGTTTACCGTTTCGAGACCAACGGGTTTACCGGTTACCGTTTGAGGTAAATCCGGCCGCTGGTCCTATACACACTTACTGCCTGCTGGGGGACTACTTACCAGGCGTTGACTTTACATGATTTTGTGGGCAGTATGACTGCATGAGTACTATGGATAGCGAAGACGCCGGAATGGATTCTGAGGCCGGTCCGGGCCCCGCTCCCAATGGTGGTGGGGACGATCTGTTCGTATGGCCGGATCCTGGCCAGCAGTGGTGGTTTGAAGCTGGCGAGGACAAGAAGGCGACCCTTCTGCAGTTGAAGTTTGCGGCGTGTCTGGCGCGGAGTTGGCAGCCGGCTGAGGCTGCTCGCGCGGCGGGGGTCAGCGGCAATCCTGACGTCGTCAAGAGCACTACGCACCGGCTGCGGACATCGGTTGCGGTGAATGAGCTGTTGGGTTTGTACCAGGCTGAATTTGGGAAGGGGCCCGAGGGGACGATTGATCGACCGGAGCGGCGGCGGATTGCTTCCCGGTTGGCTCGCCAGTCGAATCCGATGGTGCGGCTGAAGGCGCTCGAGCTGCTGGAGAAGTTTGATCAGATCAGCTCGGGCCTCGAGCCGGAAGATGACGGTTTTTGGGTTGCGCGTCAGGCGCGCGAGTTCCTGACCTGGCGGAATGGGGGGCAGATTGCGGCGCTGTTTCTGGCTGGGGAGGTTGGGGCGGCGTCGGCTTGGCCGATGCTTCACGATGTCAAGCCTGCGGTCGAGAGAGAGGATCCGGCGCTGTGGGCTCGCCTGGCAGCACAGGGAAGTCCGGACACGCAAGAGGAGCTTGCTGCAGCACTTGCCGATCCGAAGTGGCAGTTTGCCCAGCGTCAGAAGATTTGGGCGGAGGTGGGCCGGAATCCGCCGGGGTCTTCGACCAGTGCTCAGGGCAACGGCCATGGCTAGGAAGCTCATCCGGCGAGAGCCGAAGCTGCTCGATCTCTACGAGCCGTACGAGTGGCAGGCGGAGTTTCACAACGCCGGTCGAGACCATCCAGAACGTATGCTGTGCGCGGCGAATCGGGTTGGGAAGACCTGCAGCGCGGCGTGTGAAGTGGTCTATCATCTGACCGGACACTATCCGCTCTGGTGGCAGGGCAAGCGCTTCAACGGCCCGGTGCAGGCATGGGTGGGCTCACCGACGAACGAGACATCGAAGTACATTACGCAGACTGCACTGATTGGCGGGCTGGGCGAGGCCTTGGGGTCCGGCTGGATTCCGATCAAGAACATCGTCGGCACTCCGACCAACCGGCAAAGCGGCATCAAGGACACGGTCGAGGCGTTCCAGGTCCGCCACAAGCTGGGCGGGCTCTCCACCTGCTATCTGAAAACCTATGAGCAGGGATGGCAGAAATGGCAGGGCGGGGCGCCGCATATCGTTTGGCTGGACGAGGAACCGGAGGATTACAAAATCTTCAGCGAGGCGCAGACCCGAGTTCTGACCTCGGGCGGGATTGTGCTGGTGACGTTCACACCGCTCCATGGCGCGACCGAGCTGGTGGATCATTTTCAGAATGGCGGAGATGGTATTTATTTTAAGCAGGTCAGCTGGGCCGAAGCTCCACACTTGTCTGCTGAGGAGAAGCGCCGTTTGACGGCTTCGTATCGCGATCACGAGCGTGGCGCGCGGACCGAAGGAATCCCGATGATGGGAGAGGGTTCGGTGTTCCCGGTCTCGGATGAGGATATCAAGGTCGATCCGTTCAAGCGCCCCGGTCATTTCCGCTGCATCTTTGGCGTGGACTTCGGCATCAATCATCCCGGCGCTGGTGCGCTGCTGAGCTGGGATGAGCCGAACGATATTGTTTATGTGATGGACTGCTATCGAAAGGCCGGCGAGACCGCGGTGTACCATGCCAGTTGGTTCAACCGGACGCCGGAGCTCAGGACGGTGCCGGTTGCCTGGCCGCACGATGGTATGAATCGGGAACGGTCCGGCGGCAAGACGCTGGCAGAGCACTACCGCGCGCATGGTGTGAACATGCTGAGCAAGTCCGCGCATTACAAGGGCAAGTATGGTGAGGGGCCCAAGCTGGGGGCACAACCGGTCGAGCCGATCGTGGATGAAGTCTACGAGCGCATGTGCACGGGGCGGTTCAAGGTATTCTCGACATTGTCTCAGTGGTTCGAGGAAAAGCGATCCTATCACAGGAAGGACGGGCGCATTGTCGACGTGAGGGATGATATCTTGAAGGCGACGTTCTATGCGCTGATGATGCTGAGATATTCGTCGATTCCCGGCTCGTATGCTGCGCGACGTGCTATACCGCAAAATCCGATCAGCACGGCGAGGATTTGAATATGGACACCAACGTTAAGCCGCGGCCGCCCGTCAATCCGTTGTTCATGCTGGTGCAGGGGCGGAGCTCGCAGACTCATTGGTCAGTGCCCGGAGGAAGCCATAAACAGTCCCAGCAAGGAAGTACGGGAAAAGCTCCTCTCGTTGCTGGACGAGATGCAGTCCGTTGTTAGTAACGAGGCGAGGCGCTTAACTGAAAGGTGGGGGAAGCATTGATGAGCAAGCGTCCCATCCCCAAGCCCGATCCGGCCCCGCAGTCGCAGTACCGTGCCGGAGTATGGCCGACGAGCCCGCCGCCGCCGCTCCATCCGCTGCAGTTTCAGACCGCGGCGCAAATGCTGCACCGGCATTGGATGGCCTGGGAGCGCGACCCGCGCCAATTCGGCCCACAGCCGCATCCGATCCACTCGAGCAGCTTGCGGAGGAAATGATGTCACCCCGCGAGCGCTGGCGCCAGCTTGGCCAATACATCAGAGAGGGCCGGCGCATGTCGTATTTTGTGGTGACCGGACTGCTGATGCGGGTTTTCCCAGACAAATCCCCGCAGGAGATTTCCGAAATGACTCAGCAAGCGTTTGCGGTTTCGGATTTCCGGCACTGATGAAAGCGCAGAAGCATCATAAGCGGCTTGGTAGGAAGAGTGACGGTCGCGGCCACGGCAAGACGCTAAGTTATGAGGAATGGAAGGAGCAGCAACATGGGAACAAACGCGAGCGGGTTCGGGGCAACGAGGCCAGTAAACAGACGGCCCGACCAGTACGATCGTATGGGCAACCAGAGAACCAGCGCCCCACCGAGCAGAAATGGCAGCCCAAGCTATCCGTCGATTAAGGTGAGAGACAATCCTGACGAGATAGCGCGCTCGGGCTGTTTGCCACACAAGCCCGGCGCTTCCGAGCGCGTGAGCAAAACAGGTAATGGCCCGTCTTGGGCAACATGCGGTCCTGCTGGATCGCGACCGCCCCGGCGTTATCAGGGGCCTAATGGAGGAGCGTTCTAATGAGCAAACACCCAGGATGGCGCACGGATTCCCCGATTCATGCGACCAGCGATCCCCTCGGGAGCCCGACGCCCATGCGGGGCGAAGTTGCGCGGGGACATCCGTCGCGCAGCTACATCAGCAGCCCGACCACAACACATCGCAGCGGTAGTGCAATTGATCAGCCACGGCGCTCAACCGGTCCGCTCTCACCGCGGGCTGAAAAGCGCAAGGCCACCTCCGGCATCGTGAACCGGCTTGCGGAAAATCGTAAGAAGAGGGGTCATAAGCAGTGAAACTTAAATCAAAGAGTCTGGTGCGCAAAACTGCGATTGGTCACCCCGGCGGGAACCTTGGGAGGTGGCTACACCCGGCCAAATCAAAGTCGTTGAAGCCGAAGGCTTCGGTTAGAATTGTAAGGCCTAAGAAGGCCACGAGGATCGCGTCTGAGATGAAAAGGAGTTTCTACTAATGACAAGCGAAATTGAAGACGAAGAATTGTGGCCGGATTCCCGCATTGCTATTGCGAAGGCCGAGATAGCTGCCGAAGAACATCGGCGAGCGCAGGCGAGAATCACGGAGGAAGACCGGCAGCGGGCGGCTGAGTTCGAGGCAATGAAAATCCACACGATGAGTGATCAGGAATTCCGGAAACATGCCGAGAACCTGTGTGCTGCAGGTGATGCTGCCAAGCGAGCTCAGCGCGAAGCTGATCTAAAGGCCGCCCTCGAGGCACAAGCACAGAATGCTAGGGGTTACTGATGAGCTCCGACAAATCTGACGCAGCTGAAGCCCAGGCGCAGGGTGTGGTCGCGCTTCAAAAACGCGTCAAAGAAATTCAGGATGCGGCGCGGGTTGCCAAGATGAGCCCGCACGAATTTGAGGAATGGTCGTCTGAGCAAATAGCTCGGGGCGATGCAGAACGCCGGCGCGAATATCTGCAGCAGCTGCGTGAGGAGCGCGAGCGCGGCGCCCAGGCTCAGGGGCCACGGTGTCTAAATGGCGGAGCGCGACGACGAGCAGGTTCTATTGGATCAGCTGGAGAGTTCGCCGGAACCGAATGCCACACCAACGGTGGCGCCAGCCGAGCCTGTTCCTGTAAGTAACGGTCACGGGGATCGTGACGAATTTCAGCAGCTCTTTGATCAATGGGATGCTGAACAACAAAATCCTGCTGAGCAGCCGCCCGCAGCCGAGCCGGCTCAAGAGGTATTGTCGCCCGACAATCTTGACGAGTTGCTGGCACGTTTCGACCGCGAGCAGGCCGAGCTCGAGCACCAGCGGCTGCGCGAGGCGGCCGACCCGATGCTGCAGCAGGAAAATGCGGCGCTGCTCGAGCGCATGGAGGCGGCACGGCAGGCGTATCAGCGCGAAGTCGATTTAGCCGAGTTTGATCGCATTGGCACCGAGCTCGGGAAGGATCTGCGGGAGGAATTCCCGTACCTGCCGGAATCCTTCGTCACTGCCAAGCTGTATCAGCTGGCCATGACCGAGCAGGTCTTGGTTCAGGCATTTGATAATCGGCGCCAGAACCCGCGATACTTTCAGCATTGTATGCATCTGGTGCGCCAGGCGTTGCGCAGAAGCGGCGAGCATTCCGGATCCTCAACTATCTGCAGACCGGGAACTGGTCGCGCAGGCGGTACGCGCTGGCAGCCGCGGCAAGCACTTTGTCGAGGATCCACCGCCGCGATATGGCGAGCTATCAAACGCTGACATGCGAAATGAAATTCGCCGACTTGGTTTCGACCCCGGTTTTTAGCATGGGCATCAAACTGCGTCGTGGACGGAAAATCGACTGGGCTGCCATTGCGGCGCTAGAGCCTGCAGGCGAGCAATCGGCTGAGGAACCAGACAGCGATCAGGCTGAGGCCATTGCAGCGATTGGCGCTGAGATCAATGCCCTTGGCCGACTCGCCGAAGAGACTGAGGAGCAGCGTGCAGCCCGCATGTTTGCAGACTTCGAGCGGGAGCAGAGAAACCGGATCCGCGAAGAGCGTGATCGAATAGCTCGTGAGCAGGCCAGGGAAGCCGAGCAGCTGGCGGCTGAACGTCAGCAGGCCGAGGCGTTGGCGCGTGAGCGTACACGGCTGCAAAAAAAAGCTCTGGAGAAATGGCGACTCGAGTCGGCCAATCGGGAGCGGCAAAATGAACGCGCGCGCCTTAACAAGATTGCGACGGAATGGGGCAGCTTTCAACAGGGTCTAAGCGAGCAGCAGCGGCAAGCCGAGCTGCAACGCAGGTTTGCCCATATCGATAATCTGTTTGCCGAAGACTGGCGCGGAACACCGGCACCCTGGACTGTAGCCGGGAGACTTGCCGCTCTGGAACAGAGTGTTTCCGAGCTCGAGCCTATTGACGAAGATGATTTTCCACGGGTGCCGTGGCGGTGACCTACGCGGGCGATGAAAAAGGCCCCAGCGTGAGCCGGGGCCAGTCTTCGAGGCGCGGAGCTTGCGGACTCAACGCGCCTCGGATTACAGTGCTACGCTGGCGATTAGCGCCACGATTCCGATTACGAGGAACGCGATCGCGTCGTAGTCCATGGTGTGCAGCCAATTCATTAGGCGCGGGCCGTCATTTTGAGGCCGACGCAGCCTTCCAGGCTCTCGGTGTGCTCGCGCAGTGCCGTGCTCAGAGCCTGGCGGAAAATCATCGGCTATGAAGCGCTTGTGCTGTTCCAGTTGCTCGCTCTTCAACGATCACGCGCACCTTGGCTTGGAGCTCCTCGAGCGTCGGCGCCTCGGCATTCACGCCGGGGGGGCAGGTCGTGAACCAGACCTGGGCCACCGGATTCCAAGCGGCCCGGACGTCGGTGCCGGCAGCCTCAGCCATCTCCTGCTCGATCATGGCGTGGTAAACGATTTCGTTCACTCGCATCGTTCCCTCCTACCGCGCATAAGGGGCATATGGTTTTCACGACTGCGGGCCATTTGTCTCTTCCTGTTGAAAAGTGCGGCAGTCAGCTGCCGGGGTGCTCCCTGCCAGGCGGTTTGGCAACAAGGAAATCGAATTATTATGCCCAACCATATGGGTCGCCCCCCTACTCACCCCAGACGGCTACTGCTAGCGGTCAGGCCATGCGAGCTCGGGATGAAGGCGTACGCCAAACCAGCCAAGCCGAAGCGGAAGCCGCGCCGATGAGTGTCCGCACCGCCTATTGGCTGGCCCTCCTGGCTTTTGCACTGGTGCTGGCGGCCATTTGGTTCGGCTGGGTTGCTGCAGTGTTGCGCTAGAACGGCTGCACTCCGCTGGGGGGCCCCGGCTATCCACACGG
>WNFY01005056.1_pt1 | contig 11969 bp, 31 predicted proteins | sample 5400091 | NCBI WGS metagenome assembly WNFY01 (sample SAMN13153364, study PRJNA577476) | soil metagenome | isolation source: 60 cm soil or saprolite under grassland replicate 1 | place: USA:California | collected 2016-06-15 | reverse complement strand
TACAGGAAGTCAACGTTTACCCGGAGCCAGTCAAGACCATGCAAATGGTAGACATTGTCGAGTGGAAGTGCGACCCGATCCTGGCAAGCGATTTTCCGGAGACAACCGATGATTAGAGTTAGAAACTTGTTGCACAGGCATAAGTGGTTCCATGTGCAATTCATATACGGCACTCATACCGAGAGCCTAAAATGCGGAGCACGGAAGTAAAGTTTAGAAACAACTTACTGTCTAGGACAGTGCATTGCTAAGGTAAAGGCGAATGCCCCATTGACCTTAGCTTTGCAGTGCTTAGAAGGAATGTGAGCACTAGAAAGGCAACTATGAAAAGAAAGGCAATTATAACAGCAGCAATGGGAATAGGTATTGCTGCAACCGCCACAGGTGTATGCTATTACAGCAACGCGCACAACGCGCATGAAAAGCCGCCTGTGGTGGTTTGGCATTTGCCTGGACCGCATACAGATGTGTGTAGGATTGATAAATACACATGGCGGGTCTATAACCAACTGCCGACGGACCAAATAGTTACGTGGAACGTTACAGACCTACCGGCAAACCGCGAAAGAGATTACGACAACAAGTGTAAATAAAAAGAGAGGCAAAATTAAATGACGGGCAAGCACCGTAAGGCTGGACGACGGGCAAAGAGGCAGCAGTATTCAAAGGCGCGTATTGCCGAACACATGGCAGCACGCGGGCCGAAAGACCAATTGGAAGCGTTAAGTGAAATGCTTAAGCAGTCCCTGGAGGCTATGCCAACGCTGGAAATCCCAGCAGTAAAGTAAGCTTTCCAAGCGAAAACTAAAGCTTTCCCTTGTCAGGGGTAGGGAAAGGGTAGCGCATACATGAGAAGTCTCATATGCCAACGAGGTAGAGACTGGCGAACCGGCCCGTTCAAGTCGGGCTATGCGCACTGCAAACGGCTAAGCAAGCGTAGTATAAGTAAAGTAAAGTTAGTATAAGTAAAGTAAAGTCTCATTACAGATACCACATTCGGAATGGGGTACGGGTGAGTCACTGAAACAAAGTGACAGTAGGTCCGGGAGGTTGAGCGCAATACTAGGTCATCACAAAGTGATACAGCATCTAGCAAACGGCGTTCCGATAATGTGGGAGAGACTAACAATTGAATATCTAGAAGGATAGGGAATGTCAGGACGACACACAAAGTGTGCATAGCTGGGTGGAAACTCGGCGTCATTCCCTATCCCTCTAGTAATTCAATTGAAAGAAGGTGAAACAAAATGGATACTAAAAAACTAGCTCAAATGCTTGCAGATGAAAAAAGATGGATTTATAAGAATGTGGTTGGTTACGACAATGCTATTTTCGTAGTCAATAGAATTACGGCATCGCTAGCAAACGAATTCGTAGCCAACAACCCCAACTTCGATAGGGATAAGTTTTACAAGGATTCCGATTTCTGGAATTGAATAGTTAGAAGGTAGCTCACTCTAACGGGCTATGTGCATCCGTATTAGTCCCAGCGGGCATCGGCAACATGGCTTTGGAATAAGAAACCAGATTGAGGTTAAGTCCCTAAACGTTAGGCTAACCATGGAACGGCTACTACGTGCAGCAATATTGCCAAATGTGTAGAGAGAAAGTGCCAGGTTAAGGTAACCCCTTCTCTACAGCGTAGTATGTGAGCTACCCTCTATCTATTCAATTTTCTAAATAGGAAGTAGGTGAAACAGATTGAAGCTGACAACCGATACAACATTTACGTTGGAATTGTCACAGAGTGAAGCAATAGCTATAATGAAGCTTGCAGAGCTAAGAGGCAAGATTACAACAGACCCTAACACTCTCACGGAAGATCAAACACTTTCTACTGAAGAGTGGATTACAATTTACGCTGTGGGTGACACTCTCAACCATTATTTAAGGTAGGTGAACAATGGATTTTGATTCTGACGAGGCAATATTGAAAACTATAAAAGTGACAGTTAAATTGGATGGACTACAATGGTCACTGATCCGCAAAGCTTGGTGAGGTTGGCAGTGCGGCATATCGTCGTCTCACTAAGTCCCGTAATCCCAAGGTCAAGTAGCACTTAGGGCATAGGTAACCAATCACAAATGTGATGGGCCAAGCCTAGATACAGTTGCAATCACTGTTTGCCCACTCGAAACAAAAGAAGAGAGGAACTAAAATGGGTAAAATACATTACGTGGAATTGTACGATCCTAACGACCCATACTACAGGCTAGCGAAAGCTGTCGATAATTTGGAAGAAATAAAGTAGAAGGCTAATAATGATATTAAAGAGGCGGAGGCTCACTTGCTTTGGGTAGCAAAGGACGTAACAGCAATTGAAGAGAGGCAAGGAACTAAAATGGCAATTAAAGACAAATACGTTTGCCATTGCGGGCGAACTGTAGTAGTCCACAAAGGATTAAATTCCGATGGATCAGACTTCACAAGGGGATTGTGTTATTATTGCGATTCTGTGCGATGCGATGCGCTCCCAGGAGCGTGTAAATATAATCCAAAGAAGGAGAGAGAAATGGCAACAAGCAAGAAACTGTATGAAGATTTAGCAGAAGATTTAGCAGAAGAATTGCATGATTGGATTGTAAACGACTTCAATACGTTTGCTCCAACTGCATCGGTCTCCAATTTGGTGAACAGGATCAACGACGTTTTGGAAAAAGATAATCCACGCTTCGATCGTGACAAGTTCTGGGCAGCAGTTTGGAGAGAAGAATAATGAGAAATAGAGGATAGCGCCTCAGCAAATATAGCGGAAGCGATAGTGGGAGTAGCGGCACTAGCGCTTTTAGCATTCTTTATTTGGATGATGCTAAAATAAACTAAATAAGGTTGGGCCCTCTTATCCCAACGGCAGAGGAAGCGGACTTAAAATCCGCAAAGTGTGGGTTCGAATCCCACAGAGGGCACGCAATATTTTTATTAAAAAGGAGAAATAATGAAACAAGATGTTAAAGAGTTGTGGGTGAATGCCTTGCGCTCTGGCGAGTATGAACAGGCAAGAAGGAAGCTTTCTGTTGATGGAAAGTATTGTTGCCTAGGCGTGCTCTGCGATCTAGCGTCCAAAAATGGTGTTCCACTCGATGTTGAGGAACGTAATTATCTCGATCCTAATGCGCCTACAGTAGAAGAGGCGAATAAAACACTAAAGGCTTTTGATGGTGAGTCAACTGTACTGCCTAGCAGCGTTATCGGTTGGGCACGTTTGAGTGACGAGGAATACAACCCGCAAGTTTTGAAAGAGTATTATGATGGGTCAGAGGAACTTTGCTTAGCGGCTCTAAATGATACAGGATTCACATTCGATCAGATAGCCGATATCATAGAATGGGAAATGTAAAAGAGTAAGGCAAGTCAGGGCTAGTGACACAAGGTGTCTAGGATCAAATCCAGCTAGCCCACGTAAAGGAACCAACCAGGTTTCTATACAGAAAGGAACCATAACATGTCACAAGAGACAATGGAATGGTTGCATAACAACGTTTTGGTCGGATTCACTGATAAACGTGGTCCGGCATGGTGGGGAAGTCGTGGATTGAATAGTACCGACGATAGTGGAGAACCTAATCACTATCCACTTGCTATTCCACTAGACGACGTACTCCGCCGTTTGCCAGCATTCCATACGGAAGCTATTAGTGTTCCGGTAACAGTGGAATATGAGGACCCTTCCACCGGGAAGGCTATTAGGCTGGTAGACTCATCACGACAAGTTGTTCTGCGACCGGATACGAAAAACATACTTGGTATTTTCAAGGACGGTTACGTTATCCACCAGTATAATGAGTGGCTAATTGGATTAGCGAGTAAGTTACTCGATACTTCAACTAGTGACTTGGGTATTGCCAATGTAGTCACCCTTAAAAACGGTGCTGTTGCGGCAGTGCAATTCGAGTTGCCAGATACGATCGAAACAAAGATGGGGCTCTCACTTCGCCCATCACTTTTGATTGTTACATCGCTTGATGGTAGCTTGGCTACTGAACCTAAACTTGTAATGACAAACATGGTGTGTGACAACACTATGCGGGCCGGTTTAGGTGAGAATCATGGGTTCGGACAAGCTAAGGTCAAGCACACGCTTAATTCGCTTGGTAAGCTTGATGCTCTACGAGCCAAGATTGGTTTGGAATTTGCGGCCGATGAACTTACCAAGGAATTTGATGATCTTATCAAGATTCCGGTTAATGGATTGCAGTTCAAGAAATTCCTTATTGAGTCTCGTAAGGATAAGGAAGGAAATGATCCTCTAGCTCCTGACGCTGAGGATGGCCGCGCAAAGACCATGGCGGAAAATAGGCATGATAAGCTTATGAATCTGTGGTTGAATGATGAGCGAGTCAGTCCTTGGGCCGGTACTGCCTTTGGTGTCTTGCAGATGACTAATACGTACTTGCAGCAGATTGCTCCCGCTAATACTGGAACAATTCGCTATGAGCGTAACATGTTTAATGCGGCCAGTGGAAAGATCGAACAGTCTGACAAGAAAACTCTTGATATTCTAGAGAAGGTTTTGGCTAACTCGTAATGTCAAAAATAGAGGAAAGCCCGCCGTATGAAACAGAATCCAATCGGATAACTTCACCAGCGGGCGACTTTCAAATAAAGCTAGAAGCTAATAGGTCTGCTGCAGTTAAGCTATTGCAGAGTATTGCAGCACAAGCCGTATTGCTCCAAGCTTTGGTTCTAAGCGGTACCTTTGATGAAGATGGCGAGTATGACAATTTTACCATACTGATCCACGATTTAAAGGCTGCCGACAAAATCCTCTACAACTACGGTTAAAGGGAGGTGAAAAACAATGATGAATAAAGGAGTCGCTATTGTAGCTGTTGGTATAATGGCAGTAGCATCTTGCTCCCATCAAAAACGGTTATCTCTAACAACTATTGGGAGCAAATTAAATTGCCACTTTGTTGAAGAGAAAAGCGATCACGAATTATTCACAAAAGACCAAGGTAGTTGTGGCAAATTCACTCTATACCTTTTTGCAAACAAACAGGATAAGGACGATTGGATTGCTATGGCTCATGATATCGCTCAAAGTCTAAACTTTGATGACTTAGTGATTACAAATCAAGGGCCAACATGGCTCGCTGTAGACACTAGTTCTGTCGAATAATTCCTCCCTGTGGGAGCCGTTACGTTCGCGGGGACTCAACTTTTTAATTAGAAAGTAACTAAGATGGGAAGATTGATAGTACCTAGCACTAGTAGGTGGTCTATACCTATTGCTATAGTGTACTGGTCTACATGGTTAGGTATAATTGGTTATGTAATTTGGGAATGGATTAAATAGCATGACAATGATGAAGTGCGGACACGCAGCACAAGGCGTAAAAAGCGGAACCGATGAACCTGTATGCGTTGCTTGCTATGGAATTGATCCGGGGGCAACAATAATAGATGACAACCCGCCTAGCTTAGAAGAACGTGAAGCTATTTGCCATTATAGATATGGCAATGCTAAGGAACATGGTAAGGTTGCTAGTAGTTCTGAGCTAGCATTCTTTGAGCACAGACCAAAAGAAAAATATGATACATATTACTGCGGATGCTCCGAGTGGGATGGAAGAGGATGCAGAAATGTGGCGGTGGCTAGAACTAGAGATGCTGGGAGGTAGCCGTGAGCAACAATATAGTGAAGACTATTAGCCTAATAGGTACCACTATTGCCATTGTATTGTTACTGATACTTGCAATGCCTGCTTCGTGGAAGACTCAAACAGTTCCCGGACATGGCGTTTACGTGCCATCTAGCAGTTTCGCGAGGTAGGGCTGCGCGATGAGCAACGTAGTGGAGATTTTGGTCAATGACACTAAGATACGTACCATTGACTAGTAATGATAGAAGCAAGGTACAGAATCTTTTAGCTTTACTGCAGTACCACGCTCCTACAGGAACAGCACAAGCTGAATGCGCCAAAGCATTTAACGATGCTATAAGATTTAATGGTGCTATTTCTGCAGAAGAGCAGGAAATTATGCTGCTAAATATGCCCATTGATGGGTTGCGCTATGGAAATTGGCCATGGCTAACGGCCGAACAGGTACGCAACTCCAAGTACTACAAGTAAATAAACCGGCACGGTATGGTTAGAAACTCTTAGGGTTCGATTCCCTACGTGCCACTTAATTAAACAAAAAATGAAAGGAGGAAAATGGCAAAATACACAGAGTACGCAGTCTTTCAAAGAGACGCAAACGACCACGATCCTAACCATTGGAAAATGGTAGGAAAACCAAATAAGAACTTAGAGCTTTTGCGTGAAATTATGCAGCCAGATGATTTACCGAATGGGGTAGCATGGAGAGACGAAGATAAAGACTTTAAGATAATGCAGCGTAGCGTTACAGTAAGTGAGTGGCGCTCAGAAGATGCCGGTTCAGAAAGTTGGAAGAGATATGGATGATGAAGATTACACGTACTTTCACAATACATTATCAGATGGTAGGTGTGGAAAGTCGCCAAAGGGTTCGTGCGAGAATGTAGGTGCTTACTACTTTGTTAGACAGAGAGACCCAATTACAACCCTTTTTACTGGCTTTGATTACAGTGGTGGCTATGTTTGCAGAGAGCATCTAGATGCTATTAAGGTTCTAACGTTAGTTCACTTGGAAGAGGTTGCTAATCCAAGCGAATTCGATTCGGCTAAAAGGTTCAAAGAAATTCTAGCTGAAAAGGGCCTATGATGGTTAAACGGTGTAGGTTTTATATGTCTTGTGATAAAAAGGCAGAGCACGTAGTTATCCATTCACATCTTGGTAGAATAAACGTTTGCACTCCATGCAAGAATTTTCTAGAAAAACATAGCCTTGCAAAGGAGTCTAAGTAAGTGGGAATTTGGGATTGGTTCTTTTCTTGGCATGATACAGACCCACCTGCGCGCAATAAAAGAGTAGTAACACGCGCTCAGAAGGATAAAGCAAATAAAACAGCTAAAGCACAGAGAGCTAAGGCTACTAAGGATAAACAGCAGAGGAAAAAGAAGTGAGAACCTCTACTCTCAAAGAAATTGTTTCATTTCTTAGGGAAGAAAAACTTTACAATCTAGCGTATCAAGAAAATAAAATGCAACACAATTTTGATATTTGGCTTGCCGAATTAGGGGGCGAGTTAAGTGAGCGAAATGCAAGATTCCATAGTAATGATGAAATATTTAATAATAACGAGAAAGAATAATTTACGAGATAGAAATGCATGTGCTTATGGCACTTATAATTGCCATGTCTGGTAATGGTTGGCATCATGGCTATGGCCACCATCACCATCATGGTAAGCCTGTTACTCACTGTACTTGGGTACAGACAACTACGATTGGGTCTGTTCCAAAGTGTGTTCGAATTGCTCAGGCAAATATTAACCCTCCGCCTCATACCGGCGACGTTTGGCTCGGAGTTAAGTAAAGATTTAACTGAGGCTTAGCCTCCGGGTCGATGAGCGTCAAAACTCATCGACTCACGTGTATTGACACGGGCGCAGAACAGGAGTAGCGTCTTTGTTGAGGGGCAGACAGCCCAACACACAGAAAATGGAGAAATGGATCATGGCACGTTTAGGACGTGGAAACACAGCAGTTGAAGAGGCACCAGAGGATACAGAGGTCGCCGTAACGGAGCCTACGGAGCCGCAGGCAGTCGATGATGGGCGTGAGGACGTATCCGGTACGACAGTCGAGCCAGAGGCTGAGACTGTGGATCTAACTGGATTCTGGGCAGCTATTGATGCTCTTGATAAGGAAAACCCAGTTTACGACGGAGTTAAGGCCGAGTACGATAAGCTTTCCCGCAAGGGTAAGATGCAGGCTTCTACCGGCGTCCGTACCAAGATTATGAATGCAGCTGAGAATGATGATTTCGAAACTGCACGTCTTTACTCAAAGGTTAAGAAGTACTTTGCAAGTCTTGCGCCTTCTACTACGGCGGAAGCTGCCGATCCTACGGTGGAACTTGTCAATCGAATTGCTGCACTGCGAATTGTTAGTGCTCAGCTTTCCGAGGGACAGGAAGCTTTGGAAGAGCGTATTACTGCGGCAGTTGCTAATCCGGATGAAAAGGTTCAGGCCGCTGTTGCAAAGCTTTTGGAAGTTCGTGCGGCTCGTAAGCCACGTGAGCCAGGTGGTACCCGTCATAACGTTGGCAATCACATTACCCAGGTGTTTGCTAACGTTGCAAGTGGCGAGTTCCTTGACTACAAGGCTATTGGTGAGGCTAGTTCGGAAGAGTACGGTGGTCCGTCCACTCCCTCTGCCGTTAAGGCTAAGCTTGATAGCGGCAAGTTTGTAAGCGATGGTCTCGTTGTTGAGACTGTCAATGACAAGATCGGCGTCCGAAAGAGCTAGAATTAAATATGGTGGCGGTACTTCGCACTACAGGTGCTAGTACAAAAAGCGGGTTGATCGCCGTAACAATGTTCAGTTAAAGCCTGAGTCGCTATCGCTAACTTCAAACCCCACAGGGAATTAGGAGGGTGGTGTAAAGATGATGTTATACGGAAACATATTAGTGGAGATAGAATCTCTTCGTGACGTTCTAGACCTTGGTGTTTGCTCAAAGGTTGAGCGCGATTATATCCTCGACGAAATAGAGCGTCTTTACTCCACTCTTCGTAAGGCTGAGGTTCCTGATAGGGAACTACAGTTAGTATAAGTTTTACTGTAATTCAGATTGGAGCCCCGGCTTAAGTGTCAGGGCTCTTTTCTGTTATACAATAAAACTAATCAAAAGGAAAATAAAATGGTAGATGAAAAGCAAAAGAGAACATTCGGTGCACAAGTAGCCGTACTAGAATATCTGCAAAAGCGCGCTAACGTAACCGTATTTGTTAATGACATGGTACAGGATCTTGGGCTAAATAAAAATACTGTGCAGAAGTGTGTTTCTAACCTGCGCTACCAGAATAAGGCTGAGGCAAGGGAACGTTTAATTGTAGAGATTGCGGGCCAAGCTTGGACGTGGCGTACAGGTAGTATCGCAGGTGTAAGTGGGCCACTTTACGAAGTAGCTTTCCAGACTAAGTCTGGAAGAGTATATGTTCAGGATGAAGATGGAGAGATTTTTCCCCTAGGGAATAGACTCGAATGAGCAACCCGCCAGAAGAGTTTGAAATCAAAAATAAAGTTGCAGAATTGGCCAATCTATTCCTAAGGTATAATGTAGCTGGAGTAGTTTATAAGCTATCATTTGAGCTTTTGATTGCAGAAGATACCAGTGCATATTATTTTTACGATTGGTCACGTTCTGGCTTAACTCATGTAGGTGAATAATGAATTATTGGGAATGCGATTATAGAGACCCTGGTCACGGCGCTAGATGCAATTCCAAAGCAATGGGATTAGGTGGCGCTATTGGTCTAGTTGCAATTGGCTGGTATTTTGATCGCCATAATTTAAATGAAATGGGTACTGGAATTTTACTGTGCCCTGCCCACAGACCGGATAAAATACCATGTAAGCTTGTAGATAGCAAATTGAATGAACTTTGTAGTTATTGCAAGGCCGAAGCGAAAGCTAATTACTTCCAGGAAATACTTATACTTGATGGACGAATATGGCCTTTAGATGGCTAGGTATGATTGGCGCAAGGATGATGTAGAGCGTAGGATCATAGAGCAAACAGGATGGGATGATAAGCACCAGGGCTCATATGGATTAATCTATTTTGGGCATGCTCTTGAAATTCTAAAGTATACCGATCAAGGTCCGTTTCGCTGGCATTGCAAATCATGTGACGCCTATGGACATTGGGAAGAGAACATACCTATGGCAGAGCTAGGTGCAGAAATACACCCATCAAAAGCTATCTACGGAAAGGGATAGCATGATTGTAGGATTTACTGCAACTAGGAATGAACTTAACAAAGCGCAGATTGATTGGATCTATGATGAGCTTGCTTTAATTGCTCGTTCTTATAGAGATGAGCTTGAATTCCACCATGGGGATTGTATTGGTGGGGATGTAAAGGGCCATGAAATAGCCAAGCAATTAGGCTATAAAACATTTGCGCATCCGTCAACTATTCCTTATCTCAGAGCACACTGTAATGCTGATGTAGTTTATCCTCCTGTCGCGCCCTTACAGCGTGATAAAATAATCGTCGTAGTATCTAATAGGCTTTTAGCTGTTCCCGGTTATCCTGAATCACGACGTAGCGGAACGTGGGCTACTGTAAGATTTGCTAGAAAGAGTAATGTTCCTATTTCACTCTGTGAACTATGGGATGCTAGCTAATTCTAGCTATCTGATTCAGTAGATTTATATAATAAACAGTAGACTTTTATCAAAAAGAGAGGACAATAGTAGAAAGGAGGTAAATACAATGATAATTATTTTGGGCGATTGTGAATACCCTAATTGTAAAGCGCCTGCTCATTGGTCGGTTCAATTATATGAATTGAGTGAGCCTATGAAGTTCTGTGTTCATCACAGCAACATTGTTGAGCCTAAGATTCTTGAATTGGCACCATACAAAATTGTCGATGACAGAGACGCAGCGAAAGTGAGTATTAAGTGCTAGAGCACGAAGAAACCAAGAAACATATTAGGCAACAGGCTATGGGAATGATGATAGCTTTCTCAAAGACCAAGAATACAGCAAAACTTTTCGAGGGGCTTAATGACGACGATAGAGCAGTCAAAGATAAGCGTCGCGCAAAGAACAAAGTAGGACGCAAGAGTCGTCGAATTAACAGGAGGCATAAGTAATGGACTGGAAAGATATGACAGATGAAGAACGACGGGCAACTTTACAGTTAGCTCCACACCCGACTTTCGTGGGCGGAAATTGCGCATGTGATCCAATCAATTTTTGCTTATGGCACTATGGAAAGCTATCTGCAAAAGAGCAAGAGACTATTAAGCGTCAAGTAGGAATATACTCACTAAGAATGTCATTCTGATGGAATACGAACCGAGCCAAAAAGCGCCAGGAATGGATCAGGATTTAACTAACATTTTTGGTTTCGACCGTCGTGAGTTTATTAAAAGTGCTCAGTGTGTGCCAGTCCCATTCGGCTGTGGGAAGCTGTTGACTGAGACAGACTTTGCTAAGTCTGGAGAGGTTGAGGGACCGTTTAGAGATAGACAAAGCGCAAAAGAATACACTATCTCCGGGCTTTGCCAGGACTGCCAAGACGATATATACGGCAATGGTGAAGATGAAGATGACGATTAATGGAAAATCCCTCAAGCACGAGTGAGACTACTAAATACATACTCAAGTGTATTCTAGCTGGATTGCTAGGATTGCCATTAGTAATTTTAGGAATCTTAATGTGTGCAACTGGATTCTTAATTATGATAGGAATTCCAGTAATGATGTTAGGAGTAGCTCCGCTAGCCAGACTCATAAAGCGCCGAACTAAGGCCATTTTAGAATGGCAAGCTTTCGACAAGGAAATAACGGAATTGGAGTTAGAGCACCCGTGGAAAGATTAAGTGATTAGCCGTGGAAGGACAACTAACCAGAGTTCGGTCTTCTTACCCCAAGGGTAAGGTAGATAAAAATAAAAGAAAAATATCTAAATATGGAGTAGATACGGGCGGCAGATTAACTCCCGATGAAGTAGCTGGAGCTAGGCTCTACCTCTTGTTAAAGTATCTACGCAAAGAGATTTCCAGGGAAGAGTTGGATTATTTCCGAGACGTTTTGGGATTAGTTCCAGGAACTAGATGGTATGGAAGTGTAAGCTCTAGTGATAAAGTTGATACATGATTTATAATCCTGACGAGCACGAAACTCTAACTCTTTCAGAATTTTGGAATCCTGCATCAAATACAATTCTAGCATTGGCCAAGAAACACAGTCAGAATTACTTTCACAAAGTAGATATCCATTATAATGATTTCTACTCTTGGTATCAGTGTAGAAATTGTATGGCCAACTATTCGATAGGGACAATATTGTGGACATGAGCTATAATCTAGATTGATTAAATAATTTGACAGGCGGCGCCCGATGTGGTTATATAGA
>WNFY01005053.1_pt1 | contig 11973 bp, 7 predicted proteins | sample 5400091 | NCBI WGS metagenome assembly WNFY01 (sample SAMN13153364, study PRJNA577476) | soil metagenome | isolation source: 60 cm soil or saprolite under grassland replicate 1 | place: USA:California | collected 2016-06-15 | reverse complement strand
ATCAGCTCAAGTGCTCTGGACACTCCTGGTTCTGACGTTGGTGTTCACGGAATTCGGACTCGCGTGGCGAAACATTTTCGGAAGCCGGCGTCCGGCTAGCAGAGTGGTCGCGGCCAGTTAAATCAGGCTTCTACTCGCTGGTGAAGTAATCCACGCTGACGGGATTTTCGAATAACGAATAATCGCGGGTGACTACGGTGATTCCACTGTCGGTCACGAAATATTTCTGCCGGTCTGATTCCGGATCGAAGCCAATCGTCGTGCCTTCCGGAATATGCACGTCGCGATCAATAATGGCGCGGCGGATGCGGCAATGCCTGCCGATATTCACGTGCGAAAACATGATCGTCGAATCCACTTCGGTATAGGAGTTCACGCGAACGTCGGGTGAGAGCACGCTGTACCGCACCGTGCCTCCTGATACGATGCAGCCCGCCGAGACGATCGAATCCAGAGCTTGCCCAGTTCGGCCTGGTTCTTCAAAAACAAACTTTGCCGGCGGATACTGACGCTGGTGGGTGCGAATCGGCCAGGCTTCATCATATAAATTGAACACGGGCGAGATCGAAACCACATCCATGTTGGCTTCGTAGTATGCCTCTAACGTCCCGACGTCGCGCCAATAAAGTGCTTCCTTTTTGTTTTCGTCCACGAAGTCGAACGAGTACACGCGGTAGTCGTCCACCATTTTCGGAAGGATGTCCTTACCGAAATCGTGATGGGAATGCTCATCTTCGGCATCTTTCAACAAAATGGGAATCAGCACGTCAGTATTAAAGAGGTAAATCCCCATCGACGCCGAAACTTTTTCCGGATTGTAGGGAGAGCGCAGCTTGGTGAAAGTAGGCTTCTCTTCGAAGCCAGTGACGCGATTATCGGAATCCACCGCCATCACGCCAAAACGATACGTCTCGTCAGGATCAATCTGAATGGTCGCGAGCGTCACATCGGCTGCCGAGTCAAGGTGCTGCCGCAGCATCAGGTCGTAATTCATTTTGTAGATGTGGTCGCCGGAGAGTATGAGCACGTGTTTTGGCTGTTCTGAGCCGATCGAATAAATATTCTGGTAAACCGCGTCGGCAGTGCCCTGATACCACTGGTCACTTACTCGCTTCATCGGCGGCAGGACTTCGATGAACTCTCCCATCTCGCGTCCCAGAATGTTCCACCCCTCGCGGATATGGCGATTGAGCGAAAGCGCCTTGTATTGCGTCAGAATGTAAACGCGGCGCAGATCGGAGTTGATGCAATTGGAAAGAGTGATATCAATGATGCGGTAAATGCCGCCGAAGGTGACGGCGGGTTTAGCGCGGTCGCGGGTAAGAGGATAGAGCCGTTCTCCAGCTCCCCCGGCCAACAGTACTCCCAGCGTATCTTTCATCTTGCATCTCGCTCCACTAGGATGCGCGAGGCACCCGGCGGGACGAAAAAAACGCCTTCGCCGGAAGTGCATGTTGGCGCGTCAGGAAGTGCAATAGCGCCGCTTGAAACGAACTTGCGGGGTAAATACTAGCACAGGGGCATCGGTTGAGGTTTGGCTGGGGTTGCGAATGGCGCATTGGTTCGGATTTCAGCGCACGTTGAGTTCAGGCGCGATCGCTCGAATACAGGATCAGACGAAAAGGAAACGCGCGGTTGAGACGCCAAATGATATACGGCAGGGCCATGAGCGAAAGAAACATCAGGAAGTGGAGGAGGCTGGAAGGTGCGCCCGGTCCAAACTGTCCGAATGCAAAATCCATACTGACATGGCCACCGGCACCGCCGACTGGACGATCTGCGTGAACTCGAGCGCTGCCGCCGGCTAACGCCGTTAAAACCAACCCTATCGCGGGCCAAATTGTCTTAAGTCTTTGACGGGCAGCGACGAGCCCGATCCCCCAAGCCAATCAGAACCGGAGCGCTGAAGTAGATCATGCGACCGGTTTGAAAATAAATGTTCGCAAGGCCATAGATTGGACCAACGAATGGCGTGTCGGTTCCTGGCAGAAAAATTCTCCAACCTTACCACAAGATGAAGCAGGCAGCGAAGTAGGCCATAGCTAGAACAAAGATCGGCGCGCACGCAAAAACCGCCCACGGCGCCCGAGCCGACCAAGACTGAAACTGGCGCTGCTCAACCATAGCCTTCGCCAGCTCTTCCGCCGTGCCGAGCCGAGTGAGTGCCGCTGCTTCCGCATCCGCCCGGCCTCGGCCCGCGCGTTCTTCCTCCGCCCTGAGATCGATCAAATGATCGGTCAGCTCTTTGAGATAGCGCCTCACATGCCGTGGCGCCACACCAGCCCGCAACAAGCGTTCGCGGAGTTCATTAAATAGCTTCGGCATTTTGACCTCCCAGCAGCATCCTATGAATCGCTCCCGCGAGATTCGTCCAGGTTTCCGACAGATCGGCCAGCCGGCGTGACCCTCTGGGCGTTACGGAATAATAGATACGACCGCGGCCGTTGACAGTCTTGCGCCGGGACTTGAGCGCTCCATCGCTTTCGAGGCCATGCAACACCGGATAAACCACACCTTCGCCGATGGCGACCACTTCATCACTACGCTCACGGATCGCTTGCACGATCTCATAGCCGTACATCTCTTTTTCGTCGAGCAGCCTGAGAATCAAGAGTTCAGGAACGCCGTTCATGAAATTCGGATTGGTGTCCCGTGACGTCATCCGAAAATCATCATACCTCGTGGTTCGATGTATTACAAGACTATTTCGCCCGCCACTTGTAGTCGTCGGGTTGGCATAACCACATGGATAGTGCTTCCGTTATTTGCCGGTACCGTCTTCAGCTGACTACTATTCAGTAGGTCCAACCATGTTTCGTCGTAGCACTATTGCTTTGATATTTTGCGCCGCCAACGTGTTTCCGGTTTCGCCCGCCTTCGCGGATTCCCGGCTTGCCGAAACCCGTGGTGGCGTAAGCTGGCAGCCGGCAAAACTCGTTCCCGGATCGCCAGTCTTATTCCAAGTCTCGCCATCCGCAAGGATAGGCGATGTGACCGCCCTATGGTTCGGACACGAAGTGACTTTCTTCCGTCCTCCCGGAGCAACCGACTGGTCCGGACTAGCCGCAGTACCACTTGAAACCACTCCCGGAACGTACGAGCTCGTGTTACACGAGACATTGGCCAGCGGCAGGTCAATCGAGGTCCGCAAGAAGATCAAGATCGCGCGCGCGCTTTATCCGAAAATTACCGCCAAAGTCGCAAAGCAGTTCACCGAACCCAGCCCGAACCAACTCAAGGAGATCAGCGCCGATAAGAATGTCAAGCAACAGACCTTCGCGTCCAAAAATCCGCAAAAGCTCTGGCACGGAACGTTCGTAGCGCCAGTGTCCGCTTCGATCTCCGACGTGTTCGGCACCGAGCGGGTTTTCAATAAGGAAGTATTGAGCCGCCATCAAGGCCTGGATTATGCCGTTCCGGCCGGTACACCTGTCGGAGCAATCAACCGCGGCACCGTCTTGCTGGCCCGGTCGCTCTATTTCGAAGGCAATTGCGTGATTATTGACCACGGCCAGGGACTGCTGAGCCTATACCTGCACCTTTCAAAATTCAGAACTAAAGAAGGCAACGAGGTCCAACCCCATCAAATCATAGGACTTAGTGGCGGCAGCGGGCGTGCCACTGGTCCGCACTTGCATCTCGCGGTGCGCTGGCAGGGCATCTATCTCGATCCGGCAACCTTGCTGAAGCTCCAGATTCCGTAATCTTCAGCGGTCTTGTTCCGTTTTCGTAACAAAACTTCCCAAAAGGGGAAGACTGCCCAATTTGGTGCTACAGCTAAGATTGCTTGTCGTCTGGCAAAGCGTGGGGAAGCGCTGAAGTTCTGCACGGGCGAGGGCTATCGGGATCTTGGAGGACCCCCTCGTCAAGCTCCCGATATTTTTGCGCCAGACAACAACCCCAGAGTTTGTCAAACAATTGCTGCAATCGACTGACGAGGCAGCTCCTCCACCACCGGAACACCGTCGCGATAGCTCACCGTCCTTCCGGAGATGGCTGGGATTCTCTCTCCCGGAACAATAATTCCAACAAGGTTCAGGGGATCAGCTGCCGAGATCGTGAGAGTTTCACCTGAAGGCGCCAGCTTACGAGTGGCCCTCAGAGATTCCACGCCCACCGGCAGTGCAAACTGCTCGCCAACGAATCCATCCACAAAGCGGCCGCCACGGACTTCGCCACGCGCTTCGAGCCGGCGGAAGGCGATCTGCAACTCGCGCCATTTCGGGAGATTGCTTTCGCGCGCAAGCAAATCGCGGAACACGACCCCGTAGCGCCTGAGCAACATCCAGCAGGTAGCTTCGATGGCGCGTTCATGCTCAACCGCGGAATCAGTGTGCAAAATCGCCCAACGGCCCGCGCTGTGACGCGGACGCAAAGTTCGTCCGCTTCCCTGTCCGGCACGGCGCTTCGGATCGATCAGGGAACGCAAATTGTCGAAGCCATCGGCAGTCACAACCCCCGCGGCGACCAGTTCCCACAGCCCGGTTTCAATTTCAGCTTTCAGTTTGCCGGTGGCGCGAACAATGTCGGCGAAGAACGAAGCTCCGCGTTGCCGCAAATACTCAAGAACTTGCTTTCCAACAGCGCTCAATCCCTGGTTGTCGGCGGATGCAACATGCGGCCCCATCCAATCCGCTGATTCGCGGACAAAGAAAGTGATCGGCGCAACGCTGGTCGGAATCACCCGGCGACGGCCGTTCCCATCCGAAGCCTCGAGGGTCGCGGGATGCGGCGACAACCGTCCCCAACCAACCGCGCCGGTCAGGCAAAGTTGATCAAGCCACTTGGGATCGTAATCGGCAATGCGATGCGCGAGTATGTGACGCTCCCAAGCGTTGGCGGGAATTTCAAAACCCTGCAACTGGCCGATAACTTCGAGGGTGGCGCGTTCGCCCTGCATTTGTGACCCCGGCGCAACATGCTGCCATCGCAATAACCAGCGCATGAATTGCGCGGGAGTGACTGGTTCGATCTGCTTGCGCAACGCCGCGACTGTAAGGCGATGGATGCGAGCCAACAGACGTCGGTCACACCATTCGATTTGCGCCGGCCATGTGGGGGCGGGTGCCTCCACCCGTCCGGTCGAGCGGAGCTCGACATCATTCTCTAGACTCCTGGCATTCCCTGCGCCCGTAAAATTCCCTCGAAGAATCGAACCGGACGCCTCCAGCCTCAGCAGCGCCTTGTCAATTTCGGAAGGGACAATTCCGAGCAGATCTCCTAATCCTGTGGCAGTTGCGGGTCCAGCGACTCCCATCCACCCCGTCACCATCGCAAGCAGCGCATCATCTTTCGAGGGAACGGTCTGCTCGATTCCGGCGGGATTCGTCTCAAAGACCGCATCGGGATAGATCAACGAAAACATCTTCGCTCGTTCCGCCGCAACCCAGTATTGGTTGTTGTTCACTCGTGCGCTGATCACGCGGTTTTGTGATCTCAGATGTTGAAATAACGGACTCCACAATATCGAGCTCTGTTCGACCGAAAGGGCGAGAGCTTGCCCTGGGCCAGTCGAGGAGACGCCCGTTCCCCGATCGAGAGAGACGCGCAATGCAACCAGCGTGTGCAGCACGTCGTGCAATTCATCGGAATCGCGTATGTCGGGCCAGGCCCCTTGCCGGACCTGCTCGATCGCTGCCGGATCGAGTTTGCCGACTTCTTCCAGAACAGATTCCGGCAGCATCCGCCGCATCTCAACTGCACGCGCACGACGCTCTTCGAGCGGCGCGTCATCGAGATAGGCGTACGGATTTGCGTTTAGGATTTCATGCGAAAACTGTGATGGCACCGGCGTGTCCACGGCCAGGCAACGGATGCGCCCGTCTTCCATGCGGCGCAACAGTTCCTTCAATCCATCAATGTCCATCGCCTCGGTAAGGACATCTTTCATCACTTCCTTGACCAAAGGATGGTCAGGAATTTGAATGTCGCCTGCGATATTCTCCTGGCAGGCGGCCACGTCGGGAAAGACTGAGGCGAGCAGATCGTCGGAGCGGATCCGCTGAATTTGCGGCGGAACTTTCTTCCCTCCCTGAAAACGCAGCAATGCCAGCGCCCGGTTTGCGTCCCAACGCCAGCGCGTACCGAAGATGGGGGAAGCCAGCGCCGCTTGTTCCAGAATCGGCTGCACGGTTTCCGCATTCAAGAAATGAAACATGTCCCCAAGAGGAAAGCTATGCTGTTCGGCAAGTGCAATGTTCAGGCCGTTGTCGGTGGCCGCTGCCTGCAATTCGAAATTGAAGCTGCGGCAGAAGCGCTTACGCAGTGCCAGTCCCCAAGCTTTATTGATCCGTGCTCCAAAGGGAGCATGGATGACCAACTGCATGCCTCCACCTTCATCGAAGAAGCGTTCGGCGATAACGGTGCTTTGCGTGGGAACATCGCCAAGCACGGCGCGGCCTTCAAGGATGTACTGGATGGACTGAGTTGCGCCTGACTCGTCCAGACCGCATTTTTCCATCAGCCACGCAATCGTCTCCGCAACTTCCGGGGTCTTTGACGACAACGACACGGGAGAAATGCCAGGCAGACGTTCGCTCACTTCCTTGCGCAATTCGGCGAGGTGCAACGACAACTCTTCGGTGCGCGCGGGAGCTTCTCCATTCCAGAACGGGACTGTCGGCGGCGTTCCGTGTGCATCCTCGACCAGCACGCGCCCGGATTTTCCTTCAACGCGGTGAATCCGCCACGAGGTATTACCCAGAAGCATGATGTCGCCGGCATTGCTTTCAATGGCGAAGTCTTCATCGAGCGTGCCGACGACCACACCCTCAGGCTGCGCGACAACGGTAAATAACGCAGTCTCAGGGATTGCGCCTCCGCTGGTGATGGCCGCCAGCCGTGCTCCTCGACGGGCGCGCAATTTGCGGTTCACGCGATCGTGATGAAGGTAGGCGCCGTATCGCCCCCGGCGCGCGGCGATCCCTTCCGAGAGCATTTCAAGAATCGAATTGAAAGTGTCGCGAGAAAGATCGCGGTAGGGATAGCCGCGCTTGACCAACGCAAAGAGCTCATCTTCATCCCAGCCGGAATCGGGTAACTCATTCTCGTGTGGCGCGGACACTCCTGTCCGCGTGGAATTCGAAACAGCAGCCGAGGCTTCTCGATTTTCCGCGTCACTAAAAACATTGTCATTACCTTCCAGCAATCGTCCCGAGGGCAATCGCTCGGACAAGAATGTCCGAGCCACATGGCCATCGCCTGATCCGGCAGCGCATGTCGCCACAATTTGCTGCGCCAGAACATCCAGCGGCGAATCAGGAATCATCAGGCGGTCTAGGTCTCCCTGGCGGATGGACCGAACCAGCGCCGCGCACTCGATCAATTCGTCCCTGGTGGTAACAAAGAACCTGCCCTTGGGAACGGCTCCGCGCCAGTGGCCGGACCGGCCGACTCTTTGCAGCGCAACGGCAATCGCACGTGGAGAACTGATCTGAATGACGAGATCAACTGTGCCGATGTCAATTCCCAGTTCAAGCGAAGCGGTCGCGACTAATACCTTGATCTTGCCATCCTTCAATTTGTTTTCTGCTGCGAGTCGGATCTTTCTTGACAAGCTGCCGTGGTGAGCTCCCACCTGATCTTCGCCCAGACGCTCAGCCAAATGATGTGATACCCGCTCGACCAGCCGGCGCGTGTTCACAAACACAAGCGTTGACCGATGCTGCTCCGCCAGTTCCACGATGCGGGCGTAAATCTCTTCCCACATCTCGTTCGTCGCAATCGGGCCCAGCAGAGTTGCGGGGATTTCGACAGCCAGGTCGAGCTTGCGCTTGTGGCCGATGTTGACGACGACTGGATCGGGCCGGCCATTTCCGGCCAGGAAATGGGCGACATCCTCGATGGGCTTTTGGGTCGCAGAGAGTCCGATACGAACCGGCGGCTTGTAGGTCAGCGCTTCCAGCCGCTCCAACGACAGGGTCAAATGCGCTCCGCGCTTGTCGTCGGCGACGGCGTGAATCTCGTCAACGATTACGGTTTCAACATCGCGCAAAATCTTCCGGCTGCTCTCCGCTGTGAGCAAAATGTAGAGCGATTCGGGAGTCGTTACCAGAATGTGCGGCGGTCGCTTCAGCATCGCCCGCCGCTCGTACATGAGCGTGTCGCCGGTGCGGACGGCGGTGCGAATCTGCGGCATGAGCAATCCCCGCTCGCCTGCCATTTGCAGAATTTCGCCAAGCGGAATTTCCAGGTTTTTCTGAATGTCGTTGCCCAGGGCCTTCAGCGGAGAGATATAGAGAACTTCGGTCCGGTCGCGAAGGTTACCATCCAGCGCCTTGCGGACCAGACGATCAATGCACGCAAGAAATGCAGCCAGAGTCTTACCGGAACCGGTAGGCGCCGAGATTAAGGTCGTGCGCCCCGCAAGAATATGAGGCCAGCCCAACTCCTGAGGCTCGGTGGGCGTGCCGAACTTGTTGACGAACCATTCGGCGACCAAAGGGTGGGCCCAGGAAAGAGGGGACATCCAACTATTTTAATTCGGCCAGCGTGGTTTCGCAAATTGTTCGCCTAAATGGACGAGGTTTCAGAGCTTACATTTTGCTCCAAACTTGCCACCAACGCGTGCTCTATGAACTCCAGGAGAAATCTTTCCTCGCCTCGTCCAAAGAAACGCCCAATCCTGGGAAGCAGGAAGCCCCACGCAAACATGGCCGGAGGAACTGCGAGACCCACCGAGTCGTCACCGCTTGTGTGGTGGGTTCCTGTAAAGACGTCAATCACAGTCAGGACAAGAATCGGCCCGCCCAGAAGCACTACTCCCGCCAAGCCAGAGGCGCATGAAGATCTTGACCCACCTTGAAAAATCGAAATAGCCCTCGATTCGGCTGCCACCGGTTTCAGCCTGGAATTCGCCGTGAAATTGCGGCGCGAAGTCATGGCGCCAATACCTGCGCTTTTGCAGACGAAATGTTCTGTCGCTCACTTCGCCAAGGACTGGTAGATCCCTTGTACCCGGAGAGTGAAAACAGCGTTCTCCGCTCTTGATCGATCGAGCAGGCGGATCGTGTCAGACAGCGCTTGAGGGGCGAGCGCCGAATGCAGCACCACTGTTTGTCTCATCAAATGCGCCACCGCAGAAAAATGACGTTTCGATGAAATCTTACACGCTGTAGCAACTCATTCGAGAGCAAGGGCGCGACTGCATGCCCGGAGAATTACGCCATTCGTGCTTACTCCGTTTTGCCTTCCCTGCCCTCATCTGCCAAACTTAACCAACTCCTATGGGGCGCATTCACGTTCTTCCCGAGCACGTTGCCAACAAGATCGCTGCCGGAGAAGTGGTCGAACGTCCGGCCTCGGTGGTGAAAGAACTGCTGGAGAACTCGCTGGATGCCGGCTCCACGCGAATCAGAATTCAAGTCGAAGCCGGCGGGAAAAAGCTGATTCAAATCACTGACGACGGCTGCGGCATGGTTCGCGACGATGCCCTACTGGCATTCGAGCGCCATGCGACTTCGAAAATCAAGAACGCCGAAGACTTGCTGAACATCTCGACGCTTGGATTTCGCGGAGAGGCATTGCCGTCGATCGCCTCTATTTCCCGTTTGCGCTTGGAAACCCGCGCTGCCGATCAGGATTCGGGGACTATCATCGAGATCAACGGCGGCAAGATTTTTCGTGTGGAAGAAGCTGGGCTTCCGGCCGGAACATCCATCACTATCCGCGATCTATTCTTTAATACCCCGGCTCGAAAAAAATTCTTGAAGGCCGAATCCACTGAGCTTTCGCATATCGCGTCGCTGGTCACGCATTACGCGCTGGCACATCCAGACAAGCATTTCGAGCTGCACTCAGCCACGAACGCCATGCTGGTCGCGCCGCCGGTTGCCGGATATAGCGAGCGCGTGTATCAGGTATTCGGAAAAGAAACGCTGGACCAGTTGATCGCTGTCGCCGCGGAGCTGCCTCTGGCCCGCATTGGACTGCCCCAGCCTCCACCTTGGCGGCGAGAAGATGATGATGTACCCACCGATCCGGGGAGCCTGCGCTTGCACGGTTTCGTGTCGAAGCCAGAAATCCAGAAGCTGAATCGCAATTCGATTTATACATTTGTCAATGGCCGCCTGATCCGCGACCGCCTCATCCAGCACGCACTAACCGAAGCTTATCGCAACATTCTGCCACCGACCGTTTTCCCGGTAGTTTTGCTGTTCATCGAGATGCCGAATGCGGAAGTGGACGTGAATGTGCATCCATCGAAGACCGAAGTCCGATTCCGTCAGCAGTCTGTAATGCACGACTTCTTGCGCGATTCAGTTCGAGCCGCGCTGATGAAAGCGCGCCCGGTGCCGCAGTTCGTGACCGAGATTCGTGCGCACCCAACTGCCAGCCCGTCTCTCACTCCTGGCGCAAGAGGCCCGGCAGCAGGCGAGGCCGCGTATCAGTTCGGGGCGACAGCACCGCAGGATTTTTCCCTGCAGGCACCAGCTCAGCCGATTATCGCCGAAAGATTTCATTTCTCGGAAGGCATTGAGGTCGAAGCCAACGCCGCCATTCCTATCGCGCGGTTTCCGCGGCAAACATTCGCAGGGCCGCAGCCAGAACCAATTGCCAACGGTTGTGCTCCTCCAATTCCGGATGAAGCTGAGCCCCTCGGTGATCAAGCTCCGAGCCTTTCTTCTCTAAAGCCACTGGGACAGTTGCGCGAGTCTTTTATTCTTGCCGTCAATCACGACGGTTTGTGGATCGCTGATCAGCACGTCGCGCACGAGCGCGTGCTGTTCGAGCGCGTCCTCAGGCAGCGCGCACAGCAACAAGTCGAAAGCCAACGGCTGCTCATGCCGATTGTGCTTGAGCTAACGCCGGCACAACAAGCCGTGTTTGCTGAAATCTCAGAGGAACTGCATAAGAACGGCTTTGAAGCCGAGCCATTTGGAACCCGCAGCATAGCAGTTAAAATTGCGCCCGCCGGTGTTCCGGCAGCGGAGGTCGAACACATGCTGCACGAGTTGCTCGATCAGTTCTCCCGTGAAGATCAGGCCCTCAATCTCGACCAGATTCGCGGTCGCATTGCAGCTTCGATCGCGTGTCATGCCGCCATCAAGGTCAACACGCCGCTCGAGCAGAACAAGATGGAATGGCTTCTCAGAGAACTGGCTAAGACCGACTGCCCGATGAGCTGCCCCCACGGAAGACCTGTGGTTCTGCGATACTCAATGAAGGACATACAAAGAGCGTTTAAGAGGATTTAGCTCTCAGCTATCAGCGTTAATATGGGTAAGTGCAAGAAGAGTGCTGACAGCTGACGGCTGATAGCTGACAGCTTGTTTATGACTTCCGACGAACTCATCCAACTTCGCCGCGAGAAATGGCATGTGAACGGCGTTCCCGTGCGCACCCTCGATGACGCGCGCAGCTTTATAGAGTCCGTCGGATTCTGCCTGACTTATCCCTCGCAACCGCCTATGCAACTCCCCACGTTCCTTGGTGCGTGGCATGGATCGGATGAGCAGTTGCCGCAACATCGGGCATTTCTCGATCCGCGCGCCCGCGACGCCACCGATCTGATGGTCCGATTGCTGCGGGACAAGTCGACCTACGAAGCCAATCTGGGTGACGAGAACAATGCCCTTTTGCTTTCGGCTTCAATCTTTCCGTATTTCTACACGTTGGTCGGCGATCGAAATCCCAAGCAAGCGCCCCAGCCTGGCCCACGCTCGCCGTATTCTGAACTTGCCTGCGACACCTACAACATCATCCATCGGAAAGGCCCGATCTCGAAGCCTAACCTCTTGGACGAACTCGGCAAAGGCATCTCAGTCCCCGCTCTCGACAAATCTCTCGCCGAACTGTGGTCGAAGCTTCGCGTCACGCGCGTGGATTACCACGAGCGCGATGGCGCATCTTGGGACGTTCTGTACCGCTGGGCACCCGATGCCGTTTCTGAAGGCGTGAATTGCTCGGTGAACTCGGCGCTTTCGGCTCTGCTTTCGAAATACCTTGACTGCGTTGTCGCCGCCGACCAACAGG
>WNFY01005918.1_pt1 | contig 11974 bp, 8 predicted proteins | sample 5400091 | NCBI WGS metagenome assembly WNFY01 (sample SAMN13153364, study PRJNA577476) | soil metagenome | isolation source: 60 cm soil or saprolite under grassland replicate 1 | place: USA:California | collected 2016-06-15 | reverse complement strand
CGGTTCCAGATGTCCGACACCGCGACGATCTCGAAGTTGAGCGCGGGACCGGCTGCCTTGAACGCCGGGAGCAGCGCCTGACGGAAGCGGTCGGAGAAGCCGACGATCCCGACGCGCACGCGGTCGTTTGCGCCCAGAATCCTGGCGTAGCTCGACGCGGGGATCGACGCGGCCGCGAGGCCGGCCACGCCGGCGGCGGCGCTCTTCACGAAATCGCGACGGGGCATCGTTTTCTCCTTCTTCTTATTACGGGCCATCTCATCCTCCGATCAGGATTGGACGCGGCGCCGGCCCGCGGAGCCGAGCCCCGCAAGCACACCGCGCATGTACGCGAACGACTGCTTCATCCCGGGCAAGGGGTCGTCGGCGTCGATTTCGTACTCGAGGTTGACGTAACCCGCGAAGCGCATCGCCTCGAGCTGCCGGAAGATTTCGGCGATCGGGATCGCGCCCTCGCCCACGATGCACTGGCTGCCCTTCGCCGTCAGGTCGCGCAGGTCCTTGGCGTGCATGTCGAGCAACCGCGGTCCGGCGTCCGCGATCGCGCGCACGACGTCGGTCCCCGTCCGCACGGTGTGGCCGATGTCGATGCATAGCCCCATCCGCCGATCCATGTTCTTCACGTGCTTCAGCGCGTCGTAGGGCGACGGAAAATTCTTGTCCTCCGGGCCGTGGTTGTGGATCGCGACTCTGATGTCGTACTGCTTGGCGAACCCCTCGATGCGCGGCAGGGTCGGTGCGGCCGCGTGCGCGGTGATCAACGGCATGCCGGCGGCCTTGGCGTACGCGAAGTATTTCTCCACGTCCGCGTCCGTGTCCCGGTCGAAGGAGATGACCCCCCCGCCCACGATCTCGAGCCCGGCGGCCTCGATCTCCTGGCGCGCCGCCACCAGCTCGGCAGGCGACAGTTCGAACGGCAGGTGCACCGACTTGAGGTTGATGTAGGACGTCCCGAGAGCCTGCACCATCTCGATGGCCTTGGCGCGCGGCACTCGCCTTCAAGAACGTCCGCCGGTCGGTCACGCTCAGTACCCCGGGTTTTGCAGGAACGGCGTCGAGGTGCGGTCGATCTGCGTCTGGGGAATCGGCCGCAACACGTGAAATGGCTTGATGCTGGTCGCACCGGTGGCGTCTTGCCAGTTGTACGCCTTGACGCGAGACAGGAGCGTGTGCGTCCGCACCAGGTCGAACCAGCGCATCGACTCACCCGCAAGCTCGCGGGCGCGCTCGTTCAAGACCTCGTCCAGCGTCAGCTGAGCAACGGTCAGCTCCATCTCGGTCTCGTGCCCCGGGATGGCGGCGCGTCGCCGCACGGCGTTGATATAGGCGAGCCCCTCCGCCGGCCGCCCGTCGCGCATGAGTGCCTCGGCCGCGATCAGGTACGTCTCGGCGAGGCGGAAGAGCAGGAAGTCCCGCGAGCCGCGCGTTTCGTTGACACTGAGCCGAAACGGATCCTCGAACTTGTTCAGGGACGGAAAAATCCTGCTGCTGTACGTCTTCGGCGTATAGACCCGGTACGGCCTCGTCTGCACCAGCACGGTGTCCGCGTTGGTCGTCGAGACAAAGACCGCCGTGTCCCCCAGCTGGAACTTGGGCGCGCCCGTCGCATCCCGAGGAATGGTCGCGGCGTTGTTGGCGTACCACACGCGCTTGAACTGGGCATCGTAGCGCCCGTCCTTGGTGCGGTCGTACAGACTCAGGAAGAACCTGGTCGGGCGGAAGCGCTTGAACGGACGACCGTTGGCGACGTCGCGCAGCATCCCGGGCAGCACGTCGTACTCCATTAAGAAGTAGAGATGCCCGCTGTTGCCGGGGCCGGTGGTCAGGGGATCGGCGGTGAACTGCACCGACCAGATGACCTCGGCGTTCCGCTCGTTGTGGAAATCGAACACGTCGCCGAACCGCGGCAGCAGCGAGTACTGGCCCGAGTTGATGACCCGTTGTGCGTAGTCGGCGGCGTTCGCGAAGTCCCCCGCCTGCGCCTTGGCAACCTCGTCGGCGGCGGAGTCGTCGGGGACGCGCAGGCGCGCCAAGTACACCTTGGCGAGCAGATGCTGAACGGCGCCTTTCGTCGCGCGCCCGTATTCCTGCTGCACAGCGGGCAGATGCGCCTCGGCGTACTGCAGGTCCGGGATGATCACCTCGTCGTACACGCTGTCGACGGAGTAGCGGTGCGCCTCGGTCGTGGGTGCTGTGATCTGGTGCACCGTGATGTGCAAGGGACCGAACATCTGCACCAGGTAGAAGTAGTAGAGGGCCCGGAGGAACCGCAGCTCGCCCACGCGCTCCGCCTTGGCGGTCGAGTCCATCTGCACGACCGGCGCCTGGTCGAGCGCCGTGTTGGCGGTGTTGATCGCCCGGTAGAAGTCGTTCCAGGTGCCCGTGAAATAGTCGACCGTCGGGTTGAGCTGCGTGGTGTAGTCGTTGACAAACTTGTAACTGCCGTCGGCGCCTTTGTAGAAGATGTCCGTGCCGAACTCGGTCAGCGTGAAGCCCCGCTCCTGCCCCCAGAAGCTGCGCAGCGGCTCGTACGACGAGTTCACGAGGGCCTGAAAGACCGCCACGCTGCCGTACGCTCCCGGCGTCAACCCGGTGATGACCTCTTCATTCAGGTTCACGCAGGCGGGCAGGGAGGTGAGCACTGCCGTGGCCAGCATGACGACGATTCGCTTATGCATTGCTCCTCCCATGGTCAGAGGCCTACAGTGACGCCCATCATCAGCGTCGAATAGCTGGGCGTGCCGGCGTTGGTGGCAGACTCGGGGTCGAGGCCCTGGAACCTCGTGAACAAGAACGGGTCCTGCGCCGTGGCATAGATGCGCAGTGAATTCGCGTGGAAGAACGAGCCCAGACGCGCCCCCCGCAGGGTGTAGCTCACGCTGATGCTGCGGATCCGGACGAAGGAGCCGTCCTCGAATCCCATCGCGCTGTTGTTCTCCGGGCGTTCCTGATCGAGGTTGGGGCGAGGATCGGTGTTGCTGGGGTTGTTTGGCATCCAGTAGTTGACGTTGACGTTGTTATAGCGGCCCGCCAGCACGTTCTGGTCTCTGCGGAAGGCGTCGTCCATCGTCTGGCCGCAGCGGGCGATCACCATGACCGACAGGTCGAAGGCCTTCCAACTGAACTGATTCATCAGGCTCCCGGTCCACTCGGGGAACGGGGTCCCCAGCACGATCCGGTCGTTCGCGTCGATCTTGCCGTCATTGTTCTGGTCGACGATGCGGATGTCCCCCGCTTTCCGCCCATACCGTTTCATCGCCACGGAATCGGCGATCTGCCAGATACCACCGAACTGATAGTCGTAGTAGACCGAGATGGGACTGCCGATGAACCATTTGTTGCCCACGTCGTTCAAGCTGCCGCCGTACAAGCTGACGATGCGGTTGCGGTTCCTCGCCCAATTGAGCTGCGTGCTCCAGCCGATGCCGTGCCAGTCGCGGAGCATCTGCGTGTTGAGGGCTACCTCGACGCCGCTGTTCAGGGTCGCGCCGACGTTCTGCAAAATGCTCGAGCGGCCGTTGATCCCCGACAGCTGTCGGTTCAAGAGCAGCTCGCTCGTCGCCGCCCGATACATGTCCACCGAGCCCGATATGCTGCCTTGCCGCACCGTGAACTCCAGCCCCACATCCGTTTGCGTGGTGTGCTCCCACGAAAGATCGGGATTCACGAAGCTGCCCGGCCGGTACCCGACCGCCGGCTGGTCGCCGAACGAGTAGATGGTCCTCGAGAGCGATCCCTCCGTTTGATAGGGATTGATCGCGGTGTTGCCAGTTTTTCCGTAACTGACCCGCAGTTTCAAGTCGGAGAAGAGGCCGGTGCGTTGGATGAACCCTTCCTCCGAGAGGCGCCAGGCGAGCGCGGCCGAGGGAAACACCTGACACTTGTGCCCCGGTGCCAGGCGCGACGAGCAGTCGTCGCGGCTGGTGAGGGTGAGGAGGTAGCGGTCCTTGAGCGCGTAGTTGAGGCGGGCCATGTAGGACTGCAGGGCCCACTGCGACACGTAGCTGGACGGCGCGTCCACACGCGCCGCCGACCCCAGGTCGAAGTACTGGTCCTGCTCGTACGGCAGCCCGAGCACGGTCGTGACCTGGTCTTCCGTCCGCTGCGTCTGGACGCTGTACAGGAGTGTCAGGTCGATGCGGTGCGCAGGACCCAGGTTGCGCTTGAACGTGAGGATGTTGTCGAGCGTGTACGCGAACACGCGCTGCTGCTCGAGGGTCGCGTTGGCGGGGCTCCCTTGCTGCGCCTGCGTCTGGGAACCCCAGAACTGCCCGCGTCGATAGAACGTCACGTCGGCCCCGAAGTTTACGCGCCAATTGAGCGCGGGGCTCAAGCTGTAGTCGGCGAACAGGGTCCCGAATACGCGCGCGCGTCCGCGGTCGTCCTTCTGGTTCTGGACGTCGGAGAGCGGGTTGACGCGTTGCCCGTCGGGCGTGGGCTTGAACAGGAGGTTGCCGGAACTGTCGTACGGCATCCCCAGCGGGTCGTTACCGAGCGCTTCGCTGTAGACCCCGTCGCCCCGGCCCAGGTGCTGGTCGCTCTGGGTCAGCGAGGTCGAGGTGCCGAGTCGCAAACGCGAATTCGGACGATGATCGAAGTTGAACCGCAGCGACCGACGCACGAAATCCATCCCTCGGACGATGCCCACCTGATGGAGCTGGCCTCCGCTGAGCGCGAAGCTGGTCTTCTCGTCCCCCCCCGTGACCCGCACCTCGTTGTTCAGCTGCGTTCCCTCGCGCAGCACGAGGTCCTGCCAGTCCGTCCATCGCCCGGCCTGGAGCGCCTGCAGGTCCTGCGGCCAGAAGAGAACCGAGTCTCCGTGCGCACACGCGGCGACGCCTGTGGGACACTGGTATCCCGTGTTGCTGTTTCTCGCGGCGTCGCGCTTGAACTGGGCCCACTGCGGGCCGTTCATCATCGGCATGCGGTTGAGCGCCTGCTGGGCTCCGGCATACGTGTCGTATGTGATGGTCGTCTTGCCGTTCTTTCCCTGCTTCGTGGTGATGAGCACCACGCCGCTCGCGCCGCGCGCGCCGTAGATCGCGGTCGCCGACGCGTCCTTCAAGATCTCGATGGACTCGATGTCGTTCGGGTTCAGGTCGCCGATGCCGCCGGCCATCGGGATGCCGTCCAGCACGTACAGCGGATCGTTGGACGCCGTCAGGGACCGCGTGCCCCGCACCCGGATGCTGATGCCGTCCCCGGGGTTGTTGCCGCTGGTGACGATATCCACGCCGGGCACGCGTCCCTTGATCGCCTCGATGGCGTTGGCTTTGGGCACTTCGTGCACGTCGTCCCCGCCCACCGACGCGACCGACCCCGTGACGTCGCGGCGGGCTTGCGTACCGTAGCCGACGACGACGATCTCCTGCAGCGCGACGGCCAATTGAGTCAACTGGAAGTCCGCGCTGGCCGTCTGTCCCGCCGCCACCGTCACGCCCGCGACGTCGCCGAGCCCGTAGCCGATGATCACCGCTTGCACGCGATACGTGCCGGGCGGGACACCGGTGATCGTGTACCGGCCCGCCGAGTCGGTCTGGGCATCGAATCGGGTGCCGGTGACGGTGATGCGCGCGCCCCACAGTGGGGCGCCGGTTTCCTGCGCGCGGACGACGCCCGCGATCGTACCCGTGTCCTGGGCACGAGCGTTCTGGAGTGGCAACAGCACAGCGAGTGTGAGAAGGAAAGCGGGGAGGCGAGTTGAGCGAACTGACGGCCACGTCGAGTCTACACCGGACGGACACAGACACGCCCGAGCGGCTCGACGGCGAACCTGCCACATGGGACCCTCCGAGTTGGCACGGAACTGGCGGTTCCAGAGTGAGGCGCAAAGCGCGTGCCTCCTTGGTGACGCTTGTCACAGGGTTGTCACGCGCGTTGTGTTGTTGCGGGCACGCATCAGGGAGTGGCGCGGACGCATCGCCCCGCGATCTCCCGTCACGCAGTCGAGGTGCACTCTATCCCGATCCGCATGCCGCGCCCGATCGACCGGCGTGAAGCGCTGCGGCGCGCCGCACTCATGCTGGGGGGCGTCATCTCGGCGCCCGTCATCGCGGGGGTGCTCGCCGGGTGCGGGCGTCGCCGCTCCGGCGCGCTCTCGTCCGAGCAATTGGAGCTCGTCGCCACGATTGCCGATCACATCCTCCCGGAGACCGACACGCCCGGTGCGCGCGCCGTGGGCGTACACGAGTTCATCGACGCAATGCTGGTGGAGGGATACGCGGGCGATGGCCGCGCGCGATTTTTCGCCGGGCTCGCGGACGTGGATGCCCGCGCGCGGGCGGCGTGCGGCCGCCCCTTCCTGGAATGCACGCGCGCGCAGCAGCGCGCGCTGCTCGAGGATCTGGACCGCGAGACACTCGCCCAGCCCGCAGCGTTCTTCCGCACCTTCAAGGAGCTGACGCTCGTCGGCTACTACACCTCGGAGATCGGGGCCACGCGCGAACTGCACCACCAGCCGGTGCCGGGCCGCTACGACGGGTGCGTGCCCCTCGCCACGATCGGCCGGACGTGGGCAGTGTGAGGCTGTTGTTGAAGGAGGAGCCCTATGACGCGATCGTCGTGGGCTCCGGCATAACCGGAGGCTGGGCCGCCAAAGAGCTTACCGAGAAGGGCCTGCGGACCCTCGTCGTCGAACGCGGCCGGCACGTCGAGCACGGCTCCGGCTACGTAACCGAGTCGCTCCAGCCCTGGCAGCTACCGCACCGCGGGCGGGGCGAGCCCGCGTTGTACGAGCGGGACTACCCTATCCAGAGTCATAACTACGCCTTCAGCGAGGCGACACGGCATTTCTTCGTGAGCGACCGGGAGCACCCCTACGTCACGCCCGACGACAAGCCCTTCCGCTGGATCCGCGGCTATCAGCTGGGCGGGCGCTCCCTCATTTGGGGCCGGGCCTCGTGGCGCTGGAGCGACCTCGATTTCGAGGCGAATCTGCGCGACGGGCACGGCGTCGATTGGCCGATCCGGTACGCCGATCTCGCGCCCTGGTACGCGCACGTGGAGCGCTTCGTGGGCGTGAGCGGAGAGAAGCTGGGGCTCCCGCATCTTCCCGACGGAGAGTTCCTCCCAGCGTGGGAGATGAACTGCGCGGAGCGCGCGGTGCAGCGGGGTATCGAGCGCGCGTTCCCCGGGCGGCACATGACGATGACGCGTGTCGCGAACCTCACGCGCGCCCACTTGGGCCGCGGGCCGTGCCAGGCGCGCAATCAGTGCGCCCGCGGCTGCAGCTTCAGCGGGTACTTCTCAAGTCTGTCGGCGACACTCCCCGCGGCGCGGCAGACGGGCCGGCTGACCGTCGTGACCGACGCGATCGTGCACAGCGTCATCTACGACGAGCGGCGCGATCGGGCGGCGGGAGTGCGGGTGATCGACGCGAAGACCAAGGCGACGCGCGAGTACTTCGGGCGGGTCATCTTTCTGTGCGCGTCGACGCTCGGCACCGCGCAAATTTTGCTCAACTCGAAGAGCGCGCGCTTTCCCACGGGGCTCGCCAACTCGAGCGGCGAGGTCGGCCACAACGTGATGGACCACATCTCCAAGGCGGGCGCGCGCGCGACCGTCCCGGGGCTCGAGGACAAATACGTTTATGGCCGGCGTCCCACTGGAACGTACATCCCCCGGTTTCGCAATTTAGGCAGGCCGGGCGACGCGAACGTGGGGTTCCTGCGCGGCTACGGTGTCCAGGCGGGCGCGAGCCGAGAAGGTTGGGCGCGGGGCGCGGACGAGCCGGGCCTCGGCGTCGAGCTGAAGCAGCGACTGCGCGAACCGGGACCGTGGCAGATCAGCCTCCAGGGGTACGGCGAGTGTTTGCCACGCCACGAGAACTACGTGGACCTGGACCCGGTGCGGACGGATCAGTGGGGGATTCCGCTGCTCCGCATCCAGTGCGCGTGGAGCGACAACGAGCGGGCCATTCGCGCGGACGTCAAGACGCAAGCGGCGGAGATGCTCGAGCGCGCCGGGTGCCGCGAGGTGGAGACGTACGACGACGACGGACCGCCCGGCTTTAGCGTGCACGAGATGGGCACCGCGCGCATGGGCCGCGACCCCAAGACCTCCGTCCTCAATGCGCATAACCAGGCGCACGACGTGCCGAACCTGTTCGTCACCGACGGCGCCTGTATGGTCAGCTCGGGGTGGGTGAATCCCTCGCTCACCTACATGGCCATCACGGCGCGCGCCGTGGACCACGCGGTCAACGAGTTGAAGCGCCAGAATCTGTGAGCGCGCGCGAGGCGCAGGCGCGGGTCGTGGCGACGTCGTTCCTCGCGCTGTTCGCGATCGTCGGGCTCGCGCTCTACGGCCTCCCGTTTTTCTATGATTTCATGGTGCGCGACTTCGGGTGGTCGCGCGCGCAGGTGACCTCCGGGAACGCGCTCAGCAAGCTCCTGGTGGGACCGCTGTTCGGTTTTCTGGCCGGGTGGCTGGTGGACCGCTTCGGCCCACGCCGTCTGATGGTGGCCGGAATTCTCATGGCGGGCATCGCGCTCGTCGGGCTCGGCATGATCCACACGCTTGCCGGCTTCTATCTCTTCTATCTCTTCAACGCGCTCGGCAACGTCTGCGGTGGCCCGCTCCCGAACCAGGTCTTGCTGTCGCGCTGGTTCACCGCGGCCCGCGGCCGCGCCATGGGCTTCGCGTACCTCGGCATCGGTCTCGGCGGTGCGCTGGTGCCGTTGCTCGCCGTGCGGCTGACGCGCGCGGTCGGGTGGCAAGGCGCCCTGCAGGTGCTCGGTGTGTTGATCATCGTCGTCGCCCTCCCCCTGGCGCTCGTCGTCAAGGAGCACCCCCCGAGTCCCCAGCCCCTACCCCCGAGCCCCGTTTCAATCGGTCCCGTCCTCCGTGCGCCCGCGTTTTATCTGCTCCTCGTTGGCAGCATGTGCTCGATCGCCGCGGTGGGAGGCACGAACCAGCACCTGAAGCTGTTCCTGAGCCTCGACCACGGGTACTCACAAGCCGGGGCGGCGCAGATCGCCTCGCTCGTCCTGGCCTCGAGTCTCGTTGGCCGCCTGGGAGCCGGGTGGCTCGCGGATCGCTTCGCGAAAAAGTACGTGATGCTGCTGATCTATTTGCTTGTCGGCTCGGCGATCCCGCTGCTGCTCCTGACGAGTGCCCGCGGCACGATCTATCTGTTTGCGGTCGTCTTCGGCCTCGGTCTGGGCGGCGAATACATGGTCATCCCGCTGATGGCCGGCGAGTTGTTCGGCGTGCGCGTGCTGGGGCGCGCGATGGGCGTGGTGCTCACGGGGGATGGGATCGCCGAAGCAGTCGCGCCTTGGGTCGTCGGCCGGATGCACGACGCGTCCGGCAGCTACACGAATGGCTTCCTGGCGCTCATCGGCTGCGCGCTGACCGGAGCGATCGCGGTGGCTCTGCTGCCACGCGGCGTGAGGCCGTGAGGATCGGCATCATCATGAACGGCGTCACCGGACGCATGGGGTTGAACCAACATCTCGTTCGGTCGATCGTCGCAATCCGCCAGCAGGGTGGGGTACCGCTGCCCGGCGGCGGGACGGTGGTCCCCGATCCGATCCTCGTCGGGCGCAACGAGGCGAAGCTCCGCGAGATCGCACGTGCGCACGGCATCGCACGTGTCTCCACCGATCTCGATAGCTGCCTTGCGAACCCCGCGGACGCGATCTACTTCGACGCGACGCTCACGAGCGCCCGCGTCGACCACGTGCGGCGAGCGATCGCCGCCGGCAAGCACGTCTACTGCGAGAAACCGCTCGCGCCGACCACTGTCGAGGCCCTCGATCTGGCGCGCGCGGCGGATCGCGCGAACGTGAAGCACGGCGTGGTGCAGGACAAGCTCTTCCTCCCCGGCATCCGCAAGCTGAAACAGCTGGTCGACGACGGCTTCTTCGGTCGGATTCTGAGCGTGCGCGGCGAGTTCGGCTACTGGGTGTTCGAAGGCGACGACCAGCCGGCGCAGCGACCGTCCTGGAACTACCGCAAGGAAGACGGCGGCGGGATCATCCTCGATATGTTCGCCCATTGGCGATATCTGCTCGACCACACCTTCGGCGACGTGACGGCCGTGCACTGCACGGGGGCCACCCATATCCCCACGCGCGTGGACGAGAATGGCCGGCGCTACGCGGCGACGGCGGACGACGCGGCGTACGCCACGTTCGTGCTGAAGGGTCCGCAGGGCGGGGGCGACATCATCGTGCAATTCAACTCCTCGTGGACGGTCCGCGTCTATCGTGACGACCTGTTGCAGATTCAGGTCGACGGGACCCTGGGGAGCGCCGTGGCGGGCCTGCGCGCGTGCAAGACGCAGTCGCGCGCCGCGACGCCGCGTCCGGTGTGGAACCCCGACGAGCCGAACCCCTTCGACTTCTACGACCAGTGGCGTGACGTGCCCGATGACGGCGTCACCGCCAACGCCTTTCGAGTGCAGTGGGAGATGTTTCTGCGCCACGTCGCCGCCGATGAGCCGTTTCCGCACGGGTTCGGCGAAGGCGCAAAGGGCGTGCAACTCGCGGAGCTGGGGCTCGAGTCCTGGGCGGAGCGTCGCTGGATCGACGTTCCCCCTCTCCCGAAGAGCCTGCCCTGAGCGCAGCGAAGGGGAGAGGGGGCCAGGGGGTGAGGACCCGCGTGGCCTACGCGGCAGCGCACGTCGTCTGTGATCCGCAATCGCCTACCGAAATCGACTGGGAGGCGACCCTCGCCTACCGGCGTTACTTGTGGTCGCTCGGCCTCGGCGTCGCGGAGGCGATGGATACCGCGCAGCGGGGCATGGGCCTCGATTGGCCCCACGCGCGTGAGCTGATCCGTCGTTCGCTGGCTGAGGCCCGCGCGGCCGGCGGCCTGATCGCATGTGGCGCCGGGACCGACCAGCTCGTGCCCGACCCGCGCGTCACGCTCGAGGATGTAGCGCGCGCGTACGAGGAGCAGGTGGGCTACGTCGAGGAGCAAGGCGGGCGAGTGATTCTGATGGCGAGCCGCGCGCTCGCACGGGCTGCCCGCTCGGCAGACGACTACGCCCGCGTCTACGGTACCATCCTGCGCCAGGTTCGCCGACCAATCATTCTCCACTGGCTGGGCGACATGTTCGATCCCCAGCTCGCGGCCTACTGGGGCAGTCGGGACCTGGGTGAGGCGATGGAGGTCTGCCTCCGGATCATCTGCGAGCACCGCGAGAAGGTCGACGGCATCAAGATTTCGCTGCTCGATCCGGCGCGTGAGGTGGCGATGCGCGCCCGCCTGCCCACGGGCGTCAGGATGTACACGGGCGACGATTTCAACTACGACCGGCTGATTCTGGGCGAGAACGGTGCCTATAGCGACGCGCTGCTCGGCATCTTCGACGCGATTGCGCCCGTTGCGGCAGCGGCGTTGCGTGCGCTCGATCACGGGGACGTCGTGACCTACCGGGCGGCGCTCGCGCCGACGCTCCCCCTGGCGCGCCACATCTTCGAGCCTCCCACGCACGCCTACAAGACGGGCATCGTGTTCCTCGCGTACCTGAACGGCCACCAGTCGCACTTCCGGATGTTGGCGGGTGCGGAGGGGGCGCGGTCGCGGCAACACCTGACGGAGCTGTTCCGGCTCGCCGACGCCGCGGGCGTCCTCGGCGACCGGGAGCGCGCCGCCGAGCGCCTGGGGCGCGTGTTTGCCTGATGGACTCGATCACCCGCCTCAGCCTGAATCAAATCACGACGGAGCGCGCCAGCCTCGGAGAGACCGTGGACGCGTGCGCGCGGCACGGCGTGCCGTACGTGGCCGTGTGGCGTCACAAGCTCGCCGAGACGGGCGTGGAGCGGGCCGTGCGCCTCATCCGCGACGCCGGAATCCGGGTCTCGAGCCTGTGCCGCGGCGGCATGTTTCCGGCGGCCACCGCCGCCGAGCGCGCCGCGCGGATCGAGGACAACCGGCGGGCCGTGGACGACGCCGCGGCGCTCGGCGCCGATGTCCTCATCCTGGTATGCGGGGCCGCGCCCGATAAGGACATCGCGGCGGCGCG
>WNFY01005684.1_pt1 | contig 11974 bp, 5 predicted proteins | sample 5400091 | NCBI WGS metagenome assembly WNFY01 (sample SAMN13153364, study PRJNA577476) | soil metagenome | isolation source: 60 cm soil or saprolite under grassland replicate 1 | place: USA:California | collected 2016-06-15 | reverse complement strand
CCGCGCAGGCCGACGGCGATCCCCTCCGCCACGCCCTCGATCACGCCGACCGCCGCAACGGGCGCTCCGAGCGTCACCGTGAGAAACAGCGGCACAACCGGGTAGGCGAGCTCGCTGGCGGCGTCGTTCGCGAACGAGACCCAGCTCAGCGCGCGAACGTTGCGCGGCAGCGCCAGACGGGCACGCCGAGCCTGGGCCAACGCCTCCACCGCCCCTATTCAAGCGGCTAGGCGAGGAGACGGCGCGGCACTAGACACCGATTGGCATTTCTCCTAAGCTCGACCGCAGACTGTGGTCGGCGACCGGCCTATTCCGGTCGCTGGGGAGAGGAGAGCTAGTGCATTTCAAGGGGATCTTTAGCTTGGGCTTGGTGCTGGTCGCTTCCGTTGCGCTGGTCTCTGGCTCGGGAGCCGGAACCACTGCAGCCAAGAGCGGCACACGCATCGACGTCTCCACTAGGGCGTCAATCGTCCACTACCTGCGCTCGATTCACGTGAACCCGAAGGGGGTCGTGATTCAGCGCGGCCTACGTAACTACGCCGGGCCGAGTTGCCCGGGTAGGGCCTGGAGGTGCGCCCGGACTCTGCATGCGGTCGTCCAGATCGCCCGCCCGGGAGGCATGAACAGGTTCCTCTGTAGAACCGCGCGGTGTGCCGTCCTTCAAGTCGCGGCAGCGGCGAGCAGGAACAGTGCCACCTGCATAAAGACAACCGGCCTTGGGGCGTCCTGCTCGATCACCCAGTCGAACTCTGCCGGAAACACAGCACTGATCTGGGAGGATGCCGGCAAGCTGACCGGTCTCACGCAAACCGCGGTTTACAGCGCCTCAATCGTCCAGCGGTCCGCTTCAGGGGCGAACCTCGCCTGCGTCCATCAATCCATCTTCATCGATGGGTCGACGACCAATACGAGGTCGACGGAGGCGACCGTGACGCTCGAGGCACACCAGTCGATCTTTGTCAAGCAGGACTCGACTAGCGGCTCCAACACCGCTGAGAACGCGGCGAATCCGTCGACCGGCGTTTACACGTGCGCCTCGACGGCGGTGTCGCAGGATCAGAAGCTGACGTCGACTGCAACGAGCAGGGGCCTGATCACACAGAACGAGAACGACGCACAGACCCTGTGCCCCGATGGTGTCTCTGGCGACTACTTCAACATGTGCCTTGACATCGAGCAGAACCAGAGCACCGGGTTCAAGGGCGTCGCTACCGGCACGAACAACGGGACCTTCGAGCAGACGAACACGCTGAGCGCGATCGCGAACAGCCCCGCCGCAGTAAACCAGACGCAGAGCTCCCACACGCTGACGGGAGACGGCGGACTCGTCGGGACAATCAACCAGGACAGCATGGGCGTTTCGACCGCGATTGCGACGCAGTCGGAGACGCAGTGCGAGGACGCGGCAACGACCGGCCTCACGTCGTGCGATACGGAGGACGCAGACGCATCCGAAGCTCCCTCCTCACTGACGCAGACGCAGTATGGGCCGGAGGGGATCTGGAAGCCGCGAAATCGCCATCGGGGCCGCCGGTTCTACTCGACCTTCAAGGGTCTTGGAACGGCCACGCAGACTGGCAACAGCCAAGACACCTTCACGATCACCCAGACCTCGAAGCAGGACAACGACCAGGGGAGCGGGAGCACGCAGACGAACACCGTCAAGGGCGACTGCAGCACTCCTGGAAACTGCACCGACAATCAGACCGTTACCGTCAACGGGCAGACGACCACCAACACGCAGAGCGGGCAGAACGTCGACGCGCAGACGACGTGCTCCGGGAGCACCTGCACGACGGGCACGAATGCAGTGCTGATCGCAGGCACGGGCGACTTTGGAGACACCGAGCCGAACAACAACCTCGCGCAGGAGCTAACCGGCGCCGGATATACAGTGACCGAGGAGCCGACTCTTCCGGCGGACCTAAGCAGCTTCGGTCAGGTTTGGTGGGTCGATGCGACCCCGCCGACGGCGGCCGAGCAGAATCAGCTGATCGCCTTCGCGCAGAGCGGGAAGGGCGTCTTCCTCACTGGCGAGAACGCTGACTGCTGCGGGTCGCTGAACGCCGCCGACCAGTCGATGGTGAACTCGATCGTTAGCGGCGGTGGAATCACGGTCGGAGGCCAGTCTGTCTGCTGCGCCGGTACGGCGGTTGCCTACCCTGTGAATTCCAGCGTCGTCGGCAACCTCGCGACGCAGCCGCACACGGTCACAAGCTGGACGGCAACATACCCCGGCCTTATCTCAGGAATGCCGGGCTCGTCGATATTCGCCTACTACCAACCGGATGAATCGACGACGCAGGTGGTTGCGGCAGCATGGGATCGGGCGAGTACCGTCGGAAACGGCCGCTTGGTCGTGTTCATGGATATCAACTGGGCGGAGAGTTTTTGGGAGGGCGCGAACTGGTCCGACGTGGCGGAGAACGTTGCCTTCTTCCTGTCCGGCCTCAGTAGCCCGCCCAGCCCGATCTTGGTCGCCGCCCCAGTTGCAGTGACGGGACCGCCCGAGACGGAGCCGGTCGCAACTTACGCTGGAGTTGCGTCTCGCACCGCAATAGCGGCGCCGTAAGCAGCACGAGGTAGCTCGCGTTACGCAATCGAGGGGCCGGTGGGAGCCGGCCCCTCGACTAGCTCCGCAAGCTCGCGGTCGATCGCGTCGCGCCGCAAGTCCGCGTCCATGCGGACGAAGATCGCGCGTGCGCGCTCGAGCTCGACCCTCGCGCCAATGACGTCGCCGAAGGCCCGCAACGAACGGCCGAGCGCCAACCGGGCCTCCGCGACGTCGATCGCGAAGTCGAGCTCCTCGAGCAGCCGCAGCGCCTCTGCGAACGCGGCGGCGGCCGTTACCGACTCGCGCGCCGCGGTGGCAACCGTCGCTTCCGCCAGCAGCAGCCACGAGCGCGCGTAGGCGGCCTCTTCCGGCACGCTCCGCGCCGCAAACGCGACGATCTCGCGCGCGTCGTCGAGCCGGTCCTGAGCCACGAGGGCCTGGACGAGATGGGAGTACGTCTTGAGCACCGCCCAGCCGCCGATCTGGAGAGAGATCGGCAGCGCCTCAAGCAGCCAAGCCTCCGCGTCTTCGGCGCGACCGTCCTCGAGGGCGAAGATCGCGAGACCGGAAATGAGGTTCTGGACCTGGAAGTAGCTGTCGCCGGTGCGCTCGAACCACGTCCGCGCCTGAAGGCAGAGGCGCTCACCCTCGACCGGTCGCCCCCGGTAATACGCGAAGATCCCGAGCCACGAGGTCGCCTCAGCCTCGATCCGGTGGCTGCCGAGCTCTGCCGCGAGCTCGAGGCAGCGGCGGAGCTCGGCCTCCGCGGCCGCGAGATCGTTGCGCCCGAGTATCGCAGCGATGCGAAGATGACCCTCGGCGAGGAGCGCACGGTCGTCGATCTCCTCCGCAGCGAGGATCTCGGAGCGGAGATTTTCGACCGCCTCCTCGAGCTGACCCTCGAAGTCGCCCATGAACGTGGCGAGCACTGACGCCACCCTGACTTGAAGGTGGGCGGCGTCGGTCAGGCCCGCCAGCCTCTCGGCATCGAGTAGACGGCGGTGCGCGTCGGTTGGCCGTCCCTGGCGCTGGTCGATGTCGCCCAGCAGGAGCAACGCTTCCGACTCGAGGTCGGCTCGTCCCAACACAGACGCGCTCTCGGCCACCTCGAGGAGCTCGTCGGTCGCCTCCTTGAGCAGACCGAGCATCATCGCCGTGTCAGCCCGCCGAACACGTAGCTCGATCCGCAGCTCTTCGTGCTCGTCCCCTAGGACGTCGAGCGCGCGCGTGTAGTAGCGGTGCGCCTCGCGGAGGCTCTCGCGGCGCTCAGCCCGCCACGCCGCGTCGGCGAGCGTGGCTGCGGCTTCCCGAACGGGCGGATCGATCGGGCTGCGGGCGACCTCCCGGGAGAGCAGGCACGCCTGCTCCAGGTGCCACGCGATGATCTCGACGAACTCGTCTGCACTACTCGGCAGGCTCTTCACCCATTCCGAGAAGCCGAGGTGGAGCTGCGCGCGGCGGCCCTTCGGCACCTGCCCGTACGCGACGTCCCGCATCAGGATGTGCTTGAACGAGTACTCCTGGTCGTCGGCGACCGACGAGACCTGCAGGTGCGCGACGAAGTCGCGGCGCTCGAGCTCCGCCAACCCCGACCGCGGATCTTCGGGCGCCGCCCCCTCTGGTGCGCCCAGGTGTGCGACCGCGCCGGCCCAGAACACGGCACCGATGACAGACGCGTGATGGGCGAGCTGCTTCTCCTTCGTTTCCAAGCGATCGAGGCGAGAGCTGATCAACCCTTGCACGCTCGTCGGGACCGGGACGTTGCGCATCTCCTCGCTCTGCCAGCGCTCCAGATCGAGCAGCCCCTCTTCGCGCAGCATCCGCACCGTCTCCTCCAGGAAGAGCGGGTTGCCGCCGGCGTTGGCGATCAGCCCGGCGGCGAACGGCGTCTCGGCGAACGCGGCGTCGCCGGTGAGGTCCGTCAGGAGAGCGGCGGCCTGTTCGGGCCCCAGCGTCTGCAGGTCGACCGTCCGGCGTCTGCCCTCCCTGCCGAGGAAGCCGGGCGCCTCGTCCTCGAGCTCCGGGCGCGCGGTACCGATGAGCAGAAGCGGCACGCCGTCCTCCTCGGCAAAGACGTATGAGATCAGCTCGAGCAGCGTCGGCTCGGCCCAGTGGAGGTCCTCGACGACGATCGCGGTCGGCTTCTGTCTCGCCAGGAGCTGCAGCGCTCGCCGGATGCCCCAGTGGAGCTCGGCCTGTGAGATCTCGCTCGTCGCGTATGTCCCGCGCGGCGTGGTCGGGATACCGATCAGGTTCGAGAGGGCGGACGCGATCGTCCGGAGCTCGTCGAGGTCCTCCGTGCCGAGCGTCTCGAGGAACGCGTCGAGCCGTGCCGCGCTGGTCTCGCGGTCGTCGCTCTGCAGGATCCCTGCCGCGGACTTGAAGATCTCCATGACGGGCCAGTACGTGATGCCCTCGCCGTATGAGAGGCACTTCCCCCAGTGGACGTCGAAGCGGCCCTCGAGGCGGCCGACGAGCTCGAGCAGGAGGCGGCTCTTGCCGATGCCGGGCGCTCCGACGATCGCCGCCAACCCCACAGAGCGCTCCTCGACCAGCGAATCGCAGAAAGTGAGGAGCTCGCCGAGCTCGGCTTCGCGTCCGACGAGCGCCGTTTCGCCGCGCGGTCGCGGCCCCGCTTCGTCCTGCGTTCCCACGACCTCCCAGACTTCGACCGGCTCCGCCTTCCCCTTCGCCTGCACGGGCTCGGCCGCCTTGAAGGAGAACGCGTCCTTCGTCGCGAGATACGTCGTCCGACCGACGAGGATGCCGTCTGTCGGCGCGGCAGACTGGATTCGCGCAGCGGTATTCAGCACGTCGCCGGCGGCCGACCACTCGCCCTCGCTCGGGCGCGCGCCGAGCATGATGAGCGCTTCGCCGGTGTGGATCCCGATCCGGATGTGGAGGTCGAGCCACTCGTCCTCCGCGTTGAGCTCGGCGAGCGCCCGGCGGACCGCGAGGCCTGCTCGGATCGCACGTTCCGGGTCGTCCTCGTGCGCCTTCGGCGTCCCGAACAGGGCCAGGATCGCATCGCCGCTGAACTTCTCGAAGGTCCCGCCGTGCCGCTCGAGCTCGGCCCGCACGCGCGCGTGGTACGGAGCGACGAGCGCCTTGACGTCCTCGGGATCGAGCTGTTCGGAGCGCGCGGTCGAACCGACGAGGTCGACGAAGATCGCGGTGATCACCTTGCGCTCCTCGCTCGGTTGCGCGGCTGGCGGCGAATCGGGCAGCGCGTTCCCGCAACCGAGGCAAAAGCGCGCTTGTTCCGGATTCTCGGTCCCGCATACGCTGCAAATCCGCATGTTTCAAGCGTACGGCGGAAGCAGGTCAGGTTCTAGTCGGGACGGGCGGATTCGAACCGCCGGCCTCCTGCTCCCAAAGCAGGCGCGCTGACCAGGCTGCGCTACGTCCCGGACGAGGAGTTAAGAGTCTAGCTTTGGGCCTTGAAATCGCAAATTTCTCGCTCGTAGCGATAAATTTGCGCGTTTGCAAAGTGTAAAGGCAGAAGTTTTTCGCAGGTTTCCGTCCGGAACGTCTGCTTACATCCGCCGCACTCGTGCCCCGGCGAGTAATGACAGCAATTGTTGTCGTTTCTGCGCTCACGTTTTCGGGTTTCGCAGGCCAGGCGAAAGCAGCCCCGACGCGCGCGGAGCTCGCGCTGCTGCATGCGATGAACGAGGCGCGGCAGGATCAGGGCCTCGCGCCGCTCCGGATCGACGCGCGGCTTCAGCGAACCGCGTGCGGCCACTCCAGCGCGATGCTGCGGACGGACACTTTCGCCCACGGCGCCTTCGCGACGCGCATCCGCAGGGCGGGCGTGCGGGCCCCGCGCGTGGGTGAGAACCTCGCGTGGGCGGTGGGCCCGCTCGCCGAGGCGCACGCGGTCGTGAACGCCTGGCTGGCGAGCCCTGAGCACCGCGCGAACCTCCTGCGCCCCGGCTACCGCACCGTCGGCGTCGGCGCCCGGAAAGGCACTTTCGAGGGCTATGCCGGCGCAGTCGTCGTGACGACGGACTTCGCCGGCCGCTAGCTGCCGGGCTCGATCAGGTCGCGCAGCTCGGCGATCTTCTCGCGCCGCACATCCTCCCGCTCGCCGAGGTCGACGCGGTGGATCAGCTCCCGGACGAGCGGCGCCAGCTCGACGGGGTTGAACGGCTTCGTGACGTAGTCGATCCCGCCGAGGTCGAGCCCGCGCGCTCGGTCGCGCGCCTCCGCGCGGGCGGTGAGGAAGACAATCGGGATCGAACGCGTGCGCTCGTCGCCGATCAGCTCCTCCGCGACCTGCCACCCGTCGAGCCCGGGCATCATCACGTCGAGGAGAATCACGTCGGGCTCCTCGTTGCGCGCCTTCTCCAGCCCGGTCGGGCCGTCGCTGGCTTCGAGCACGTCCATCCGCTCCGCCTCGAGATTGACCCGGCAGAGCAGGCGGATCGGAGCCTCGTCGTCGATGACCAGAACCCTCACGTTGCGGTCCGCATTCATACCTCCCCCTTACTCCCGCTCGCTGAGTAGAGCTTGCCCGGCGAGCGGAAGTGTGAACACGAAGCTCGAGCCGCCACCGTCGCGCGGGCGGACCCAGATCCGGCCCCGCATCGCCGCGAGCAGCTCTTTGGCGATGAAGAGCCCGAGGCCGCTGCCGCCGCTCGCGAGGTCGCGCCCTTCCGACTCGGCGCGGTAGAACTTGGTGAAGATCCGGTTGCGCTCTGATTCGGGGATGCCGATCCCCTCGTCGTCGACGCCGATCTCGACGGTGTCGTCGCGGCGGCTGACGGAGACCGCGATCGTGCCGCCGTCCGGCGAATACTTGACGGCGTTCTCGACCAGGTCGGTGACGATCTGGCGCAGCTTGTCCCGGTCGGCGTCGGCCTCGACCTGCTCCGGCGGCAGGTCGAGCACGAACGTGTGGCCGCTCCCGCCGAACGAGTGCTCCGCCGCGGACACGACCTCCTTGACGACCGCCGCCACGTCCGTCGGTGCCAGGTTGACCTGCAGGTCGCCCGAGTCCAGCCGCGCGACCGCCAACAGCCGGTCGACGATCCCGGTCAGCCTGCCCGCCTCCGACGTGATGTAGCGCAGGAACGTCTCGCGCTCCTCCTCGCCGAACAGCACGTCGTCGCGGAGCAGCGTCTCGCCGAAGCCGTAAATCGACGTCAGCGGCGAGCGCAGCTCCCGCGAGACGTTCGAGACGAACTCCCGCTTCATGTGCTCGACAACGCGCTCGGCGGAGATGTCGCGGAAGGCGAAGATTCGGCCGGCCACCGCGCCGGCGGGGTCGCGCATGACGGCCTCCGTGAGTGAAAGCCAGATCTCTTCGCCGCCGCGGCGGATCGAGACGAGGCGCTCTCCGGCCGGCGTGTCGCCCGGCGACTCGAGGTCGCGCTGAAGCACCTCCGCTGGTGCAAGGCCGAGCGCTTCCTCGGTCGGCACGCCGGTGATCTCCTCGGCGGCGGCGTTCCAGAGGACGACCTTGCCTTCGCGATCGACCGCGACGATGCCGTCGGCGATGTTGGAGAGGATGGCGACGCTGCGCTCCTTCTCGAGGGCGACGTTCTGGTAGAGCTCGGCGCTGGAGAGCGCGGCGGACACGTTTCGAGCAAACGCCACCAGCGTCTCGATCTCCTCGTCGGCCCATAACCGCGGCTCTTCGGCGTAGACCGAGAGGACGCCGTGCACTGTGCCCTCCGGCCCGACGAGCGGCGCGCCCGCATAGGCCGCGTAGCCTGCGGCGAGCACAGGGTCGGCCTGGAGCAGGCGCTGGTCGTCGCGGGCATCGGACACGGCGACCGGGCCGCGGGACTGGACGGCATCGCCCGCGAGCCGCGCGGTCGAAGGCAGGCGCGCCTCGAGCGCAGCCGGGTCGGGCGCTCCGCTCGCGGCCCCGACGACGAGCTCGTCGCCCTCGAGGAGCCGCAGGACCGCGGCGTCCGCGGAGAGGAGCTCCGGCGCCCGCCGCACAACCTCGTCCAGAACGACGGCGGGATCGAGCTCGGGGGCGAGGAAGCTGGTCGTCCTCGCGAGCTGCTGCGCCAGGGCACGAGAGCGCCGCTCGCCCTCGAACAGGCCGCTGCGCTCGAGCGCACCGCGGGCGGCGGCGGTCAAGTTGCGCGCCAGCTCGAGGTCGTCGTCCGCGAAGCGTCGCTCCTCGGCGAAGAAGACGAGCACGAGCCCGCCCTCCTCACTGCGAGGCGCCTCGACCGGGGCGGCGAGCAGCGAGCGGTAGCCGCACTCGTCCGCGATCCTCTGCCAGCGCTCGTCGAAGCGGTCGTCCTCGCCGAGCCTCGGTGCCGCGAGCACGCGCCTCCTGCGCGCGCACGCGCGGAGCGGGTCGTCGGGGCCGCCGAGGCCCTCTTCCAGGAACCTGATCAGCGGTGCGGGCAGGCCGTGCAGGCCCGCGAGCCGTAGGTCGTCGGCGCCGGGCATGATCACCGCCGCGCTCGCCCCGCCGAGCGCTTCGGCGGCCGCCTGCGCCAGCGCGTCGAGCGTCTCCTCCAGCGAGATCGGCTCCGCCAGCACCGAGGCGATCCGGTAGAAGCCGCGCTGCACGCGGGCCTGGCGGGAGCGCTCCTCGAAGCTCTCCGCGTTCCGGAGCGCGAGGGCGGCGAGGTTCGCAAACGTCTCGAGCAAGTCGGCCTCGGCGTGGGTCAGTCGCCGGACCGGGTCGCGCGTGCCGACCCCGAGTACGCCCTTGACCTCGCCCGACCAGCGCATCGGCGCGACGATCGCGCTGCGGAAGCCCTCATAGGCCGGGTGCGGAACGGCTTCGGGCACCTGCGCGTAGTCGTCCGCGAGCGCGGAGCGCCCTCGCAGGATGGCGCGGCCGGCGAGACCTCGGTCGGCCGAAAACTCGAAGCCGAGCATCTCCTCCGACAGGCCGTGGACCGCGGCACACCGCAGGACTCCTCGCTCGGTGTCGAGCAGGTAGCAGTCGACGGCTTCGGCTCGGAGCAGCCCGGCAACCTCGTCGACCAGGCGCTGGAGGACGGCGTTCAGCTCCAGCTCGCTCGCGACCACCTGCGCGGCCTTCAGCAGCGCGCTCTGCTCGCCGAGCCGGCGCTCGTTCTCCTCCAGGAGCCCGGCCGCGTGGACTGCGAGCCCGATCTCGTGCGCGACGGCTTCGGCGACCGAGACGTCTCCGTCGGTCCACGGGCGCGGTCCGGCGCCGTGCAGTCCAAGCACGCCGATCATCCGGTCGAAGACGACCACCGGCGTCGCGAGGACGGCGCGCGAGCCGAGCCGCTCCAGGATCTCGCGCCCGCCGAGGAGCGGGTCTTCGAGCTCCGGCGCGTCGCGCATGTCGGGGATCGCGACCGTGCGTCGCTCGCGGGCCGCCAGGTTGGAGGCCGGCAAGCGCTCGACCGCTTCATCGCCGATCGGCGAGAGACCCTCGGCGAACCACTCAGCCCGCATCGGCAGCCGCTCGCCCGGCTCACCGAGCCGCAGGAAGCAGCGAGAGGCACCGAGGGCGCGTCCCGTCTCGGTGACGGCCACGCGCGTAACGGTGTCGAGATCGTGCACGGAACGGACGCGCCGCGAGATCTCGGCCACCAGTCTCTCGCGCGCGAGGGCCTCGTCCAGGGCCGCCGCCGACCTCGCCCGGTCGAGCGCGATTGCCGCCTCGCCTGCGACCGCCTGCATCAGCCGGAGCTCCTCCGGCGAGAACGCGCGCCGCTGGCTCGTCGTCGCAAGGACGAGCACGCCGGTCACCCGCTCGTCGACGGTGAGCGGCACGAACGCGGCGCTCTTCGCGCCGGCCGCCTTCGCGAGGCGGCGGCTGACGAGCGGCGACGCCTCGACGTCGTAAACCGCGACCGGCGACGCGTCGAAGTACGCGCTCGCGATCCCCGACGGCTCGTCCACGAGGTCGATCCGCATCTCGGCCCACCACTCGACGTCCCTGCTGCCGCTCCGCGCCACGAGGCCGTGGGCCTCGCGGCCGTCCTCGCCGATCAGTGCGAGCGCCGAGAAGTCGACGCCCAGCAGTGCGACGATTTCGTCGAGCAGCGCCCTCCCGACCGCGACCGGTTCATGCATCCGCGCCAGCGAGCTCGTAAGCGCGGCGACGGCGTCGAGCTCGCGATCGCGCAGCGAGACGAGCTCTTCGGCCTCACGCGCGCGAGCCCCGCTCAGGAGGAGATCCGACCGTTCGTGCCAGCGCGCCAGGCCGACGAGCGTCGGAGGGACGAGCCCGATCAGGCAGGCTGCGAACGGCGGCCAGACGTGACCGCCGACCGGCGAGCGATCAGCAAGGACGACGATTCCGAAGATCGCCGCCGGGATTCCGATCCCGGGAAACACGAGGGCGACGCGCTCGCGCCAGAGCGTCGGTCCCAGCATGGCCGCGACCAGGAGGTACGCCGCCGCCAGGACGAGCAGCGGAACGGCGTTGAAATAGACAGCCTGGTCTTGTGGGGTCACTGGGCCCACTGATGATACGCCGTCGGGCAGGGCGTTTTGTGCGCGGCAAACATGCTCCTTGCGGGTTCCAAAGATGGGCCGGACGGCCTATTGGAATGCGCAGGCGCGCCGGATACCTTCCCGGTACTGGGCGATGCGAGCCGCGGCGCCCTGTACCTGGCCTTGAGGCCCGCGGCGAGCAATGGGGAGAGCCCGTCGCCACCACCCCCCGAGCGGCGGGCTCCCTCCGATCTTTTTAAGTCTTCGCGAGCTGAAGCTCGGCGCCGTCCGCCTGGATCTCGACGGCGAGGGTCTCTTCCTTGATCCAGTCCTCGTGACGCAGGAGCTCGGCGTCGCTCTGCGGCAGGGTCAGGACGATCCTGTCCGTGAGCTCCAGGCCCTGCTCCTTCCGAAGCCGGTTGATCTCGTGGATCAGGTCGCGCACCCGGCCCTCGAGCTCGAGCTCGGGATCGAGCGCCAGGTCGAGCGCGACGGTTAGCCCGTCCTCACCGGCGACGGCCCAGCCCTCCTTGCCGCGCCGCTCGACGATCACCTCGTCCGGGCCGAGCTCGTCACCGCTCGCGAGGCGGTAGCGCCCGCCGTCCAGCTCCTCGAACTCGCCGGCCTCGAGGGCGGCCCGCACCGCGCCGAGCTCCTTGCCGAGCTTCGGGCCAAGCACGGGCAGGTTCGGCTTCACGCGCAGCTCGCTCGCCTCGACTGGACCGAACTCGACGTCTTTGACGCTCAGCTCTTCCTCGATCTCGGCAGAGTGCGCCGAGACGCCGTCGGCCCCTTGGACGATGAGGCGGCGCAGCGGCTGGCGGAGCTTGATGCCGGACTGCGAGCGAGCCTGGCGGCCGAGCTCGACGACCCTGCGCACCTCCGCCATCTCGTCGAGTAGCGCCTCGTCCGGCGCAGCGACCTCCGGCCACCCCGCGAGGTGCACCGAGTCCGGTCCCTCGAGCACGAGCGTCCGCCAGAGGTGGTCGGCGAGGAACGGCATCGCGGAGGCGACGACGCGTAGCGCCT
>WNFY01015714.1_pt1 | contig 11977 bp, 13 predicted proteins | sample 5400091 | NCBI WGS metagenome assembly WNFY01 (sample SAMN13153364, study PRJNA577476) | soil metagenome | isolation source: 60 cm soil or saprolite under grassland replicate 1 | place: USA:California | collected 2016-06-15 | reverse complement strand
ATCCTCCAGATAACGAATAAATATTGAGCGCCCCAACAGCGCGTATGCAATCTCCGAGGAGAGGTCCTTAGCAAGAAGGCGACGACGTAGCTCGCTCATTGCATCTAGCAAACGTTGATCGGCACGTTTCTCACGGTTAATATGTTGCCCGTCCTCTGTTTGCCAGAATGCTCCTGTATCTATTAAGATGCGCCTATAATATCTGAGCTTATCTGCAATCTCTTGGCGTGCAGTCTCAATATCGTAGAGAGATTGTAAGTGATGCAGCAGCCGATAACGATGCGCTTCATCATTGGAAAGTATCTCATCTGGATTATCCCTAGACGGCGGACCATCATAGCCATTGAACACCAGAATGTCTTGACGAGAAATGACATAGAGCAGCGGTGCCTTGCCCTGACTCCATACGCTACGGTATAACTGTGCCAGAGCTGCGGTATCGACTTCTTCGAACTGGCTGAAATAGACGACGGGGTTTCCTTGTATAAAATATGCGCTGCTGATATGAGGAATAGAGCGGTCATTGGGCCAGGAAACCACGGGTTGAAAGCCAGGAGCATCGACGAAGTCTAGCTCTTCTAGCAACGTATTTTTTAAGTCGATGGTATTCATCGGATCATTTCCTCATCCCTCGCAGGTTCTTTAATCTCGGTGGTGAGCTGATAGGCTTCTTCTATTAGCATCTCTACAACAATGCCCATGACTTGTTGTCCACCGACGCTCAGCGCATCAATCGCGATTCGTTCGCCTTCCTTTGTTTTGCAGAGGGCAATGAGCATATTTTTCCCATTCACCAAAATTGCATACTTGAGCGGGTCAGATACGTTCATTACCTCTCGTAGCGTTTTTGCTGCCTGCCCAATCTTGCGTGTTGACCACCCATAGCTTTTGAGATGGCGAATGAATTGTAGTTGTACCAGGTCATCTACAGAGTACAGTCTACGGGTTCCTGGTCCGTGCGATTGCTGCTCACTAGGCACAAGCAACCCTGTCGAGGCCCAATAATCCAGTTGCTTATGAGAGAAGCCCGTCGCGCGCACAACCTCAGCAGTTGTATAAACGTGAGATGACATCCATTCTCTCCGTTTTTGTACCCGGTCATACTCATTCTAAGACGAAGCATACACAATAAAAACCCTAATGTCAATTGCTTTTTGGGTATTCGTAAAAGTGCGTGGAATCGTGTGAAGTATTCACAGGGCAGCTCCCTTGTTCGGAGCAGGCCCCAAGCGGAGGCATCGGCATTCCCTCGCGGTGAAATCTTGTGCCCTTTCCACGCACTTTTGCGATTAGCCCTTTTTCTGTTTGCAGGATACAGCTACCGCATGTCGAAAATTCTCGTAGCATATCTACTTGTCGTTTTGGTCTGCACTAGAGCCTACTTTGTCCTGGGTATATATACTATGAAACCCATTTATCATTTCTTGATACAGTTTTGACAAGTAATTACAGCTTCCACAGGAGAGTCTTCTCTGAATCTTTCCTTCACCCTGGCGCACCCCAACTTTGGGTGACAGCTTTTGAGGCGATCATGGGCCTTGTTATTGAAGGTGTGTTTATTGCAATGCTTACTCAAAAGTTTTTCGGCAAGTAGTTGGTAGCAAAGGAACAGCACGTAGGAACTCATTGGGGAATTCTCCAAAAACACCATATCCTGGCCGGGGTGGCCAATTTATGGCGTGAGTCACAACCCTCACTAAAGAAAGAAGTCGAGCAGGGGGGTAAAGGGCATGGATAGGACAGTGACTCAGCCGGGTCACAGCGAGATTACATTGCTCGACCTCCTACTAATAGTGTACAGCGATCACCAACAAGCAGCTAGCATGGCGCTTCATAAGAATTGACCCGGTTGCATTATCCACACGGGATGCAACCAGGTCAGCTCTTCAAATTCGTTATCTATGCGCTACAGAGTTCTGCGGCGTCTCAAGCGGGGCATGAGTATTACGGCGAGAAGCATACCTGCGACAAGGCCACCAATGTGGTCGAGAATGCCGATACCGGGTGTGGAAAAGCCCCAGATCAGGTTCAAGCCAAGCCAGAAGATCCACTGTCCGATCGCTCCAGGTCCATAAGCTCCAAGCGCGCGCCGGTTGGCGATGTAGAAGACGCCCAGTGCCCCAAACACGCCAAAGATGGCACCGGATGCTCCTGCTGCCAGTGCGTTGGGTTGCAGGAAGAAGGTGACGATGCCCCCGAGAATGCCCGAGCCTAGATAGATGACGAGGTAACGCCATTTCCCATAAAAAAGTTCGATGACTCTACCGATCAAGAAGAGCGAGAGCATGTTCAGTCCTATGTGTATGAGATTGAAATGGATGAACATGGCGGTGAAGATGCGCCAATACTGGCCCGTCTCCTGAATCAGTTGCGTATTTTGTGCTCCAAATTGGACCAATGTATCCAGAGAAAAGCCGTTAATACTTTTACTCACTATGGCCATTACCAGATAGACGATTACGTTGATGGCGATAAGTATGTTTGTTACCAGGCCGGGACGCTGGCTTAAGGCAAAGCGTGTACGTACAACCTGGCGCTGTACGGGGCCGGGGCGCGACCACGTTGGCACCTGTTCCTGCGCTGGCGGGCGTCGAGTTTGTTCACCTATATCCGCGCTTGCCTGCGTTGGTGCAGATGTGGTGCCTTTATAGGCCCCGTAGGGTGAGGACTCAAGCGGCGGGAAACAGCCATCGAAGCGTCCTCCAAATGAGAGACGGGCAGCACGTGCTCGTGCTAAATTCGCGTCGTAGTCCTGTCCTGTAGCGCGGAGTAGATAAGAACGCAATGCATGAGCATAAGCAATGCTCGGGTCCTCGCTGATCACAGAGTCGATATTCTGCAAGGCGCGATCATAACGACGATCGAGCAGATCCAGGAGTGCCTGCGCGGTCAGACCTTCAATCCCACCTGTAGGCTGCAACTCCTGCACACGACGACATGCCATCGTGACAACGCCGTAGTTGTTCAGAGCGAGATTAGCCTCGGCCAGGCCCAGGTGTACCATAGGATTGTCTGGTTCCATCTGGGCACCATGAGCATATGCAATTGCTGCATCCCGTCCCTGTCCCTGCGCTAAGGCCTGTTTCCCTTGTTCCAGGTAGGTCTGTATATCTGTTTGTGCTTCCACAAGAAATCCTCCAACTATGCGCAGGGGCTCCCACGCTTATAGCTTTATAAGATATAAAGCAAGAATAGCAATTACCAGTGTACCTAAGATTGTCAAGAATGCCAAGGGCCAGCGTCTTGACAAAGCATGTTTATCTATTAATACGTTTGTGTCTGATAATCTGTACAGAGGTGTAAAACACCAGCCGAGCAGGCAACCGCTGAATAAACCACCCATATGTGCATAATTATCAACGTTCTGTACGAATAATCCGATACTAAGATTGAGTCCAACGATAATAACGAGCCAGAGCAACGCCGGGATACCTCCGCGTGGGAAGGCTCTGCGATGCACCAGCACAAAAATGCTGTAGGCACCGACCAGCCCAAAGATAGCGCCCGATGCTCCTACGCTGACCTGCTGTGGAGCAAAGTAAAAGCTGGCTATAATACTAACGATGCCAGTCAACAGGTAGATGAGTAGGAACCGTAAATGTCCCAGCAAACGCTCAAGGAACACGCCGAGCACAATCAGGTTGAGCATATTGAGTCCAACATGTAAGGCGTTAGCGTGCAAGAATATCGGCGTGATGAAGCGCCAGTATTGTCCCCGTAGAATCAGGTCGTTGTCTTTTGCACCGAAAGCAATCAAAGTATTTGTCAGTGCATCATTATCATGTACATCAACGGCGTTGTTCACAATATTCAGAAGAATAGCTCGTAAATCGTGAGCCCCTGCCGCCTGTGCTGCCGCTGTAGCCGTGATACACCAGATGATAATCGTACTTCCGGCGAGCAACCAGGTAACCCAGGAAATACGCGTTATTCCTTTAAGCGTTCGATAGCGATTGAGAGCCGCCTGGTAACTTGCACGTGTGCGTAATCTGCTTAGTGCAACATCATTGGCCTGAAGAGTATTTCTCACCACCACCTCAATGACGTTTGATAAAAGTTCTCTTCCTTTACTTACGTCTTAGCATGCTCTGAGTTACAAACCGGCTACTTAATAAATCCATTTGTGTGCGCAAACATGGTGATGCCATGATATCTTCGCGCGTCATCGCCTCTTCTTCCTCGGTCTTCGTCTCACGCGTACCCGAAGGACGACCAAAAAGCATATCGACCGCCACTAAAAATAGTAACGCGCCCCCGGCCATATTAAACGCATACAGGCTGATTCCCAGGCGATCGAGCAGGAAGCGTCCCACCAGAGCAAAGAAGAGGATAATGCCTGCGCTAATGAAGGTAGCCCTTGCAACGATTCTGTTGCGTTGTGCTTCTGTAAGATGTGCGGTGAGTCCAACGACGACAGGAGCCAGTCCCACAGGATCTATGATAGTTAAAAATGTCACGAATGCGCTGATTGTGAATGTCACAGTAATAAACCTCAGTTTGTTGCCTCATTATATCACATACGTGTTGGGAAACTGCGTGTTCTATTACGTTGCATCCACCTGTAAAGTCTCAATTGCATATCGCTTCTCTTTTCATATATCAATCCCCACCCCAATTGTAGGGGCGCGATTGATAAGCCCGCAAAACGCAGTGATGTTGGGAAGAAGCGGGCTTATCAATCGCGCCCCTACAATTGGGAATATACATGTAGTTGGTGTTTTACATGTGTGAATGTTTCTATGCTCTCAGCTAGGCGTAACGACGGACTGGTTTCCAGGCACGATATGTGATGAGGTGCCACAGCACAACTGCCAGAATTGGGCCAGCCAGAACCTTGAAGAGCGGTACTTCAGCGTCAGCGTGAAATGCCAGCCAAAGAAGTTCCCTGTCACGATAATGGCATCAGATAACACTGTATGTAAGGTTAGCATAACTTTCTCCTTCACGGACATTTTTCATAGAGTATGTATGCTGTGAAAGTAGACTGATACATTTACTCTGAAGATATCTCTACTTTTCTTAAATGGCAAGTCAACAATAAAAAGTCTAAGCGTGCTTTTACCCGGCGCTCAGCCTTCTAAGACTGCCGCTCAAAGTACGGCTGTGTAGTCCTTCAGGGGGCCCTCTACGTATTAGAATGTAGAGGATATGACATATGCCAGGGCATTGAAGGAGTTTTTCGGCGAGCCTTTACAAGTCTTACCACTTGTGCGCTATAATGAGACAAAATTAATTCAACTGTATATTGGGAGGCACATTATGCAAAGTGCAAAGCGATATGCGATAATTGCAGGCGCGGTCCTGGGGGTAATCGTCATTGGCGGCTTGATCATAGCAGCTATCTTTCACGTGCTCTTAGAGGTTCTTTACGTTTTCCTGATCTTGCTCGCCGCTCTGTTGATCGCTGCTACACTGTTTCAGGTCTACTCGATTGTCATGCTCATTCGCACGATTACGACGGTGCGCGATGAGATGAAACCTTTGCTTTCATCGGTGCAGGAGACCGTGGGTATCGTCAAAGATACTGCTAAAACGGCGGGTCATACTGCTTCGACGATTGGTTCTACCGCCAGTTTGACGAGTGAGATTGTCGTGGCTCCAAGTGTACGTGCTGTGGCCGCTGTGGTTGCCGGACTGCAGATGGTGCGCGTATTCTTTGGCAAGGGTCATGTTGCTAAGCGCGCTGAGGAACGCCGCAAGGCACAATTGGAAGCGCTTGCAAGAGGAGAATAATGATGATTTTGCTTGATGTGAATCCGGTTCTGGCTGGCTTCGGGCAGCTTGCGGCGATCATCATCTGCCTGTTCGCTCTCATCTTTATCCTGATCGCTGTGGCGTTTAACCTGGCGATGGCCTTCGGGACGGGCTGGTTGCGTGAGAAGGCCAACCTGATCAAGATGTTGCGCCCGACTGTAGACAGTGTGAATAAGACTACCGAGTCGGCGCTCCAGGGACAGCCACCTGCGCAGGAAGGAAATGCTATTGTGCGTGCGGTCGTGCAAGTTCCGACGGGTATGCAGACCGCTGATAAAAAGGTTGACGAGGTCACTGAGAAAGTTGCAAATGCTGCAATCGAGTTCCGAGCCCGTACGATCCAGGTGCAGACGATCGTCAAGGCATTTCTGTTTCCAGCCAGGAAAGAATCCCAGGAAGGGGCTGTCTCTGATGACGGGCTACAATTTAACAGTCCGGGTTATCGGCAACTGATGAAAGAGAAGGCTCCGGAAGTTTCAGAACCTGTAGTAGGTGATGGATACACAGCGTCAGCGGTAACAGCTTCCCAACTCGGCAAAGATGTCCCGATTCGCTGATTATATCCGGCAGTTTACACGTTTTCAGCGCAATGCCCGCCTGTACCTGGTCAGTAGTGTGCTGAGCGGTATTACTATTGGTATTATTCTGGTTCTGTACAATCTTTATCTGGGAGCGCTAGGCTATGGTGCAGATTTTATTGGCCTGGCGCTCTTTGCTGTTGCGCTTGGTGCTGGTGTAGCAATCTTTCCGGCAGGTATATGCGTTGACCGCTTTAGTGGCAAGGCTATTTTGATCTGGGCCAGCGCATTTATCGGTGTTGCGGGTGCTGGACAATTTCTGTTACGCCAGCCTGTACCGCTCCTGGTTAGCGATTTTCTGGCGGGAGCAGGTGGAGCATTCGTCCTGGTCATCAATGCGCCCTACCTGACGCGCCATAGTACTCCCGCTGAACGCCCGCTTCTATTTAGTTTCAATATCGTTGTTACTCTAGCCACGACAGTGATCGGTGAACTGCTCGGAGGAGCCCTTCCCGGCTGGTTCCGCGCCAGTTCGTGGTTCATGGCCCCGCTTCCATCCTGGCTGGCACCGTTCCTGCTACAACGGGCAGAGCCGCGCTCCTACCAGTTTGCCCTGCTCCTTGCCGGTGTTATTGCCGTACCAAGCTTTATTCCGCTCTTCATGATGAGTAATGATCGTCCCGTGCCAGCTTCCGCTCCAGCGCGTGTTCCGAGACGGGAGCGTATTTCATTGATCAGAATGATCCGCCCGCTTCTCAGCCAGGTGCATATACGTACTATTCTGTCCAGTCCTGTGACTATCCTGCTACTATATGTGACTTTAATCAGCCTGGGGCGTGGCTTCTTTCTTCCCTACTTCAACCTCTATTTTGTCAGGCACCTGGGAGCTTCGCCCGCTCTGTTTGGCGCTATAGACGCCGCTGCCAATGCCCTCTACGCCGTACTCACCCTCGGAGCACCCTGGCTGGCTGCACGCTTCGGCAAGATCAATACCATCACCGTAACGCGCCTCATTGGTATTCCCTTGCTCTTGATCATCGGTCTGAGCAGCTTTCTGCCACTTATCGCTATTCTTTACCCATTGCGACAGGGCATAATGGATATGACTTCAGGGATCTTCCAGGTCTTCTTTATGGAAGAAGTACCTTCTCAGCACCGTGGCCTGGCGAACAGTGGTTTCCAGGCAGCCGATCAGGTCTCAGGAGCGCTCACAACGCCTCTAGGGGGTCTTATCATTGCACATATGGGATATCAGCCCGTTTTTATCATAGGGGCTGTAGTGTATGTCCTGGCGATTGCTACGCTATGGCTCCGCTTCAGGAATATAGAGAAAGCGAACTCAATGATCGAAGGTGGAGAAGATGTTGCTCAACGCTTGAAAGAGGCTTCAGGATCTTCATCTCACCGGCTATAGTTCGGAAAATCTGACGGGAGATGATCTGCGGGAGGATATGCAGCACATCTGTTCCTGGCTGGAGCAAGGAACGATTACGGCTCCAGCAACACATCGTTTCCCTCTTGTCCAGGCAACACAGGTCCACACACGCATGGAGCAGCGAGAGCTAGTTGGCCGCAATCTGTTACTTCCATAGACTTGAGTTCTCCCGACCGTAACTGTTCAGAACCCCTCGCCACCTGCGGTAGCTCGCTCCGTTTTCAGTGGGAGGTCAGGGTTGCCGGCCCTATGCCGGCAACCCTGACCTCCCACTGAAAAGCCCTTGCGAAGCGCCACAGGCGCTGAGGAGTCAGAAAGAGAGGATCTGAAGAGTTACGAATTATTTGATGCTCGACTCTGTATCGCTGACCTCAGCCGCACTTGTTTCGTGGGTAATCTCGGGGGTGGGAGCGGAGTAGTTGTTGGTAACAACCTCGTGCTCAACCTCCTCGTATGCCTCAGGCTTCTCCTCCTTAGGAGCCGTCAATTCGTTCATGCCCTTCTTGAACGCACTAATGCTCTTGCCAATGGCGTTACCCATCTCCGGCAATCTCTTAGGTCCAAAGATCAGGAGCGCGATAACCATAATAACTACGAGATCGAGTCCATGAAATCCAAATGGCATAGTAGCGTGTCCTTTCTTAACTGCGCCTCATAGAGACTCTCTTAATGAGAGAATGAACCTGGCTATGCTGTTGCAGTATCTGGCTTTATCGCGAAGCGGATAAAGATGATAGTTAGTTCATACAGGCACGACATGCATACGCCCAGGATAATGGGACTATACAGGTCCGCACCTGGTGTCAGGAACGTGGATGCAATCCACATGCCCACGTGAGCTGCTGCGCGCTTCTTCTTCAACGTATCAAGACTGACGATGCCCACCTTTGCCAGGAATGTGATTACCAGCGGCAATTCAAAGACTAAGCCAAAGGCCAGTATGAAGAACGCCACAAACGTAAAGTAGCTGTTTGCAGTGATCAGTTCGGTAAAGCTGTTGGATGCGAACGCAATCAGCCATTCGATCGGATAGCGTAGGACGACGTAGCCAACCGAGATCCCGGCAGCAAAAAGTGCAATACCGATGAAGATGAACGGTACAGCATACTTCTTCTCGCGTTCATACAGGCCAGGAGCGATAAAAGCCCAGGTCTCGTAAAGAATCACTGGCAAGGCGAGTATCACTCCTGCTGCAATTGAGATCAGTAGAAAGACAGTGAAGCCTTCCGCTACTCCTTGAACAACCAGAGTTTTCCCATCATTCGCCTTCGCCAGCGCATTTACGTGTTGTGGTAGCGGCGCTTCCAGAAAATGTACAAGGTAGTCTCTGAATATAAACGCTATGATGCTACCAATTACTACTGCTATCAAACACACGAAGATGCGTTTGCGCAGTTCTTCCAGGTGATCTACCAGCGACATAGCTGATGGATCGTCTTCCTCGTTTCCAATACCAAAATTTTCGAATGCCAACAGGGGGTCCTGCTGATCTATCTTACCTGTAGCCATTGTTTCCCCCTATCCAGGTTGTATCAGCTATTATCAGCATTAATCGACTTTCGTTTCTTTGAGGTTTGTTTCGCTGACAGGTGTTTCTGCGGCAGCGGCAGCAGCACGCTTGCTGGCAAGATCACGCTCGATGGCGGCCAGGCTTGCGGCAGATGTCTCTTCTTCTTTAGGCTCTTTTAGTTCTCTCATCCCCTTCTGAAACTCCTTGATGCTCTTTCCGATAGAGGCACCCATCTCCGGCAGTCTCTTTGGTCCAAAGACCAGGAGCGCAATAACGAGGACGGCGATGAGTTCGACCGGGTGAAATCCAAACGGCATGGTAAGATCCTTTCTTGACTTGCCTGTTTACTTTTTTATCTTCCAAACAAATACTACGTCGGCGTATCGTAAGCGGATGCTTGAAATACATCCAGTTGTCAAATCGCATCAAGGAAACACAGATTGTACCTGTTGTGTTGTATCCTGACCAACAAGGGCCGTCTCAAGCAGCCGCAAACCCTCCAGTCCTGCACTCAAGAGGCCAATGCCTGCCGAGCCGATTGCAACCAGGCGTACAGCCCGCCTTCGGCTAATAGGCTGTGTACGCATACGGGTAGCGACGCGCTCTTGCTGTTGAACACTGGCAACCTCGCGGCGTACGGACGCGATCAATTGCTGCTCCAGTCCGAGAGGGGTTGGAGCTGTGTTACCGTAGTGGCGTAGCAGCAAGGTCTCGATAGAGTCGTTATGCATAGCTTCTCCCGGGTGTTGAAGGATCTGTTGTAAGCTGCAAGCGCTGCGCTTTATCGTTCAACGTCTGTTGCTCCGTAGCATCCTGCATCGAATCTGAGATCGTGTGTGATACAGGGCTGCGAGAGGGATCAAGCACCTCTTCACCGTTTTCCTGGGCGTACACCTGTTGAAATTGCTTACGTGCTCTTGCCAGGCGTTGGCGCACTGCTGCCTCTTTCATATCCAGCGTCTTAGCGATCTCGTTGATCGAGAGGCCACCTACGATTGAAAGGAGCAGGCAGACGCGGAACGGTTCCGCTAACTTTGCCAATGTCCGTTGTACAGCGTCTTGTTCAGCGATCAGCGCGGCGGGGTCATCTGCCTCCATCGTCCCATAGCCGATTGGCTGAACTGGTGCGGCCTGTGTGCTCAGTGCATCGCTATCCGTCTCTTGATGTTTCCCCTCCAGCATATGTGAGAAAGGAATAAAGCGGAAAATATTGCGCCGTCTGCGCTGCATGCGTACAGTATTTAAAGCAATACTGAGCAACCATGCCTTGGCACGAAACCGTTCACCACTGGCAGCGCGGGCAGTATCGATTCCGCGCAGAGCCTGGTGAAAGGTATCCTGCGTAAGATCCTGACTCTCCTCCCAATCGCCCGTAAGGCCATAGATGGTATGGAAGACCAGTTTCCCATATTCATGACTGAGCGCTTCAACCGCCTGGGCTGCAGGCATCATACTCACACAAAACTCTCTTCGCATTTGTAGGGCTATCGTAGCATTTTTCTTTGGAGCCTTATTCACAATATTATATCATAGTGTACCAGATGTACTAAAAAAATAGGGCGACCCTGCTGGTCACTATATACTCAGGAGTACACTTCTCGTAGGTTCTCTTCTCAAGGCGCTCTAGCGGTCTACTTTGTCTGCTAGAGCGGTCCTTGACACTAGTTTTGACACCATAACCTGCTTCTAAGACAGTTTTTGAAACAGGACATCCATCTTTTCAGAAGCTTCTTTTTGCATGGGTAAAAGGACATGGGTATAGTCTCCGGTTTGCTCAAGGTTACTATGCCCAAGTATTTCTTGTACCACCTTGGCGTTTACTCCCATGCTTTGAAGCAACGTCGATGCGGTATGCCTGAGATCGTGAATACGCATACGTGGTAAGCCTGCCTCGTCTAAGAGAGTATAGAAGTCCTTTCGGAGTAGATCTGGATGCAGGAACCCTCCGCGCCTGTTGCAGAATACCAGATTCTTACTCTCCCATCGTGAGCCTGCTCTGAGTCGGTCTTCACTCTGATGCGCTCGGTGTGTTTTCAAGAGTGTACAAACGGTTTGAGAGATGGGAATCGTACGTTCACTGCTCGCTGTCTTGGGATCGCCCTCTACGTATCCATACCGCCCTAAGTACCCTGCTGTACAATGAACGTAGACCGTTCCCTTTTCAAGGTTAATATCATCCCATCGCAACGCGGCAAGCTCACCATGACGCATCCCGGTTATCACTGCCACTGTAACGAGGGCTTCTAGCTTGTGACCTTGCGCCGTTGCTATGAGGTCTTGTGCCTGCTCAAGCGTCAATGAAACAGTCTTTCGTTTCTTCTCTGCTGGTAGTGAAACACCAGTACTAGGGTTGTGTGAGAGCAGCCGTCCTTTGACAGCGTAATCAAGAGCCTTATGCAAAATCTTTTGCATCGAATGAACGGAGCTAGGAGATTGCTTCTCCTTCAGCTTGTTATTATAAAGCGTCTGTATACGCTGTGTTGTCAGTTTTTGCAGTTGATACTGTCCAAGTTCAGGAAGAATATGGTTATTGAGCAGCCCTCGGTAGCGTAGGTAAGTACTATCACGGATGTTGAGTCTGTGTACTTCCTCTAACCACCAGTTCAGGAAGTCCCCAAGTTTCTGTCTTGGGCCAGTGGCAAGTATTCCTTGCCGTTGCTCTTGTAACGCCTGTTGAAGCTTCTCATCAGCTCCCTTCTCTGTATCAGCATACAGAGACTTATACTTGCCTGTCTCTTCTACCTTGAACTTTGCTTCCCA
>WNFY01005049.1_pt1 | contig 11980 bp, 8 predicted proteins | sample 5400091 | NCBI WGS metagenome assembly WNFY01 (sample SAMN13153364, study PRJNA577476) | soil metagenome | isolation source: 60 cm soil or saprolite under grassland replicate 1 | place: USA:California | collected 2016-06-15 | reverse complement strand
AAACTTCGGAGGATTGCAAGTCGCATAAATTGCAAGTGGTGGGTCAGTTTGGATGTCCGACAAGCTTTAGCTTGTCGAACTTGGACGACAAACTGAAGTTTGTCGGACATTTGCATTGAAAATGACCCACTACCAAATTGCAGGGTTAGTGAAGGAATTGTACAGCGTGCAGAGCGGATTGTCGCGGTCGCTATGGCAGGACTTGAGGCCGGCAGGCAGGATGCCTGCGATCCATCCGTAGGATGCGTGCACTCCAGCCGAAAATAAAAAGAGCGGACAAGAAGTCCGCTCTCTAAAATCAGTTATGCCGCCGCGAGCAATTTCGCTCTGATGCGCTCAGTGCGGCCGACGAGACCTGAGTTATCCAACCCGCTCGCTACCGCGAGCGGTTCTGTGCGCGGGCGGGATCAGCTCGCCACAGCAACCTTGGTATCTTCCGGTTTCTTACTGAACGTATCTTCGGGTTTGCGTTCCGCCGTGTCAGTCTTAACTGTGTCCAGCTTAGACGTATCGATCACATGGTCTTTGCGCTCACCCTTAGACGCCTTCTCGGCGGCAGTCTTTTGCTGGATCATCTTCGAAGTTCCCTCAAAGAGCGCCCCTTGTTCGATGATCAATGACGGCGTTTGAAGATTGCCGCTCAGCTTGGACGCTCGCCCTAACTCGATGCGCTGGCTCGCGACGATGTCGCCGTTGACGATGCCCTGAATTTGTGCGACCGCGACCTCGATGTTTGCATCGACCTGTCCGCCCGCGCCCACGATCAGCGTGCCGCTGCTCGAAGTAATTCGGCCGGAAAAGCGTCCGTCAACGCGCAACATCGCTTTAAAAGTGGCCTCGCCGGTAACCATGGTGCCGCTGCCGACGAAACCACTCAGCGTACCATCCTTGATTTCGCGTGCGATCGTTTCACTTTCCGTCAAGGCCTTTGGTGTAGCCGCAGTCTCGCCCGCGGTACGATATGTCTCGCCGCTCTGACGATACGTTTCACCACTTTGATAAGGGGAATAGCTACGCGAATCTGGACTGGGCTGGGTCGGGCTCTTTTCTTCGTTTGAATTCTTTCCCATTCTGAGCATGAAACTAACCTCCGTGTATTGAATCGACGACGCGTCGTCACAAACGCTGACGCTGGTGACAGCAAAACGCGAACTGTTGGCGAACTGAAAAACTGGCCACGGTGGCCAATCGAGTTGGGGGAAACCACCCGTGAGCGGGGCACACACATAATAGACAAAGGAACCAGATACTGTCCAGCACTACTTTTCCAGGAAGCAAATCGTTGCGAAGTTTTTTCTGTGCCAGGCGGATTCGCCATAACTCAAGCAGACTATTTCCGGCTTTTTTCGGCAGCCTCCAGCAAATCTTCCAGGACAATTGTTTCGCGAACCTTCTCGAGCTTATCGAAGTAAGCGGCATTTCGGTCGAGCGCAGCTCGCGGCGCGAGGCCGACAATCTCGGCCCCGGCAATCTCAACTCCCATCGAATTGGCAGCATCGCTGACGGCATCGAACGCGCGGGCTATCGTCGTTTGCTCATAGTCGGTAAGATTCATTGATACCTGAACCAGACCTCGCGCACGCAATTCAAATCCAAGCGCTTTCACAAACGGCAGTCCTCCGTCGCGCTCGCGCACTGCTCGCGCGATGCGACGCGCGATGCTGATCTCATGTGTTTTCAAATTAACGTTGAAGGCGATCAAAAATGGCCTGGCGCCGACGGCAATCGCGCCCGCTGTCTCGTGCAGTTTTGGCTCGCCAACGTCCGGCGCGCGATCGGGATTCGTCTCGATCTCTGCGCGCAATTGCTCGAATCCTTTGCCGCGCACATTCTCGAGTCGCACTCGATCTGATCGCAGGGCGGCGCGCTCGTAGAAGTAGACTGGGATGCCCAGCTCGCCCCAAATGCGCTGGCCTGCTTCATGCGCCAGCGCAACGCATTCGTCCATCGTGATGTCCCGAACCGGAACAAATGGCAAGACATCTGTCGCGCCGATGCGCGGATGCTCACCTGCGTGCATTCGCAGATCGATTAGTTCAGTTGCCTTTGCAACGGCGCGCAGAGCAGCTTCGACGATTGCTTGCGGTTTGCCGACGAAGGTGATGACCGAACGGTTGTGATCCGGATCCATATGTCGATCAAGCACGAATGCTTCGGCGACTGAATCAATCGCGCTCGCTATCATCTCGACAATTTCCGGCTTGCGGCCTTCGCTGAAGTTTGGTACACACTCGACGAGGGAATGCATGAGAAGGCAGTAGGCAGTAAGCAGAAGGCAGAAATTCGATGGCGATTACAAACAGAGAATGCGCCTTTGCTTGACACCGCTCAGCTCGGCACAGATTAGCACTGCACACTGCCTACTGCCTACTGCTTACTGCTTACTGCTTTATGCCCATTGATCGCTTCATCAACGAACGCAAGAGCGCGTGGCAAAGGCTAGAGCAGTTATTGCAGCTGCTCGATCGAATGACACTGCGACGGCTGCACCGCGAAGAAGTGCGCGAACTTGGCCGAATCTATCGGCGCACTGCCTCAGACCTGGCAATTGCGCGCGCGGAGTCGCGGGATCCACGGCTGGTAAACTACCTAAATAGTCTGGTTATCCGGGCACACGGCCGTATTTATCGGGCCGACGCCCAGGGCCGGCGGCGCATTCGCGATTTCGTTGCGCGTGACTTCCCGCTCTCTTTTCGGCGCACGTGGCGTTATACCGCGACTGCTTTTAGTGTATTTCTGCTGTTCAGCTTGATTGCCTTCTTTGGCACTCGTCACGATCCGGACTTTTCCAAGTTCGCCGGCATTAGTCCATTCTTTCGCGAAGTCGTTATCAATAATCGGACGCGTTGGTGGGAGGATTTGAACGAGGCAAACCAAATTGGATCGAGCCAGATCTTCACTAACAATATTCGCGTTACTTTCTACGCGTTCGCGCTGGGGGCGATGTTCGGCGTGGGAACGCTTTACATTCTGGCGTTCAATGGCGCGATGTTCGGCGCGATCATGGCACTCACTTACCGGGCCGGTTTCGGAAACGATTTGCTGACGTTTGTAATAGGACACGGCGTCATCGAGCTGTCATGTATCTTCATCGCGGGCGGGGCTGGATTATTGATCGGCAGTGCACTGTTAATGCCGGGAGATCTTTCGCGCGCAGATGCTCTGAAGTCACGTGGTATGGAAGCAGTTCGTCTGATCGTTGGTTGTATACCGTTGTTGGTCATCGCTGGAATAATCGAAGGTTTTATCTCGCCTGCTCCGATCAATCCCGCCATCAAATTCAGCATCGCCGCGTTCACCGGTGTTGCACTTTATTCGTATCTGCTGCTTGCCGGAAGAGAGCCAGCGGAATCCTGACGACGTGAATTCTGTTTGTACCCGACTAAAGCAATCCCCTTTCCTTCACGCGCAGATAGGTTTCCAGCAGCTTCGGCGCAAGGACTGCCGCTGTCACGTCCAAAGCCAGCCCGCCTTGAGATTCAACCAACCTTAGCGCGGCTTCGCGCTGGTACATGATCTCTTCGGCTACGGATTGAGTGAAGAGCTCACTTTCGGTCTCGGGAGTCTCGCGTACCACGGCTTTTAGATCTCGATCCGCAATCGTTACCACCAAAGGAAGATGGCGTGGTCGCAATAGCTTCAATGAAGCCAGCAACTCGCGCGAGCCTTCTTCATCAACCAGGTCGGTGAGCACGACTACCAGTGATCGCCGCTGGCTGTTGGCGGAGACAAATTCAAATGCTCGGGAGTAACTCGGTTCGATCATCTCCGGCTCGATCGCATGCAATGCCTCCAGGGCGGCGTCCAAATGCTCGGCGCCGCGTTTCGGCGGCAGAAAAGCCTTGATTCGGCGCCCGAAAACGAGCAGCCCGGCGTTGTCGCCGGCGCGTGCGGCCGCGGACATCAACGCCAGGGCTGCGTGCACGGCTGAGTCAAGTTTTGTCTCACCTTCTATACGCGCGGTCATCAAACGTCCGGCATCCAGTGCGATGAGAATCGTCTGGTCGCGCTCCATCTGATACTGCCGTGTGACCAATTTGCCCCGTCTTGCCGTTGCCGTCCAGGAGATGTGCCGCATTTCGTCGCCGCGAACATAATCACGTAATGATTCGAAATCGCGCCCTTCACCACGCCATTGTGATTTGCGCCGCGCGGCCACAAACGAGCGCGCGCCCAATGCCTTCAATTCGGCCTCCCGCGCGCGCCGCATGTTGGGATAAACCTTGACGGCGACATTTTCGCCGGCGAAGGTTTCGCACCACGCCAGGCGCCAACGCGAAAGATAACGAACGGCAATGCGGCCAAACTCGAACACTCCGCGTTTGGGTGGCATTAGACCATAGACGAGCGCGGCGGTTGATTGGGCATCGACATCGACGCGCGCTTCGCGGGCACCGGAAAGCTTCATCTGGGGCGGATACTCGTCTTTAAGGATTAGAGAAACATCGCGCGGGGTGTGGTTTGCGATCTCGACACGCACTTCAGTTTCTGAACCCACGGCAAAGCGACCGCCGAAATGTCGCTCGATACCAACGCCCGTGGGCAATTTGCTGTTTTTCGCGTCAAAGATTGCGCAGGCAATCAGCGCGAGGTCGTAAGTTAGCGCAACCCAGCGTAGCATCGGTCGTCCCCACGAGACTGAGAGGGGAACGAACCCAATAGCGAGAAGAACATAGAAAACTTTGGCAAAGATAAAATTCAATCTTGAAAACCTCAGATTCGTTCACTAACTCCGGTGCCTCTAATCACCGAATCGCATGGTGATATTCCATCTTTAACCGCGCACGCAACGCTCCTGTCCATGCTCTTACGGCGTGCCCTTCACCTTCTGAATCGTTGTCATTGCCTTTTTCATCCATTCCTCGCCATCATTGCCGAAACCTATGCCTTCAAACATTAGCTTGCCGTCTGCGCTGACCACCCAGTTACGCGGGATGCTGTAAACACCTTGGCTTTCGGCGTATGCCTGGCCGAAAATAACGCGGAAGGTGTACTTGTTCTCCTTCATAAATGGCTCGACTAAACCAAGCTCTTCGTCAATATTGAGCGTCAAAACAAGTACATCCTTGTTCTCTTTCATCTGGTCGCTCAGCTTCTGCACGTAAGGCAATTCCGTGCGGCAAGGTCCGCACCACGTCGCCCAAAGGTTGATGAAGACCACTTTGCCTTTCAGATCTCCCAGCTTCCAGTTATGACCTTGCAGATCGGTGAGGTCGAAATCAGGCAAGACCATATTCTTGATATCCCAGGTCATAGCCTCGGCAGCCTCGGGCTTGCTACTCGAAAGTTCGTTGCGCGCCAGATAAGCCTGCCATCCTTGCTCAGTGCCGCCCAGCTCTTTCCACAAGCGTTGCGCGTAATCGCTGAGTTCGTCCTTTTTTCCAAGCTTCGGCGCGGCGGATTTCGGACGGAAGGCGAGCGCGGTCTGGTAAGCCATCAAAGCATCGAGCCGGCGCTCCTCAACTTCTGCAACTTTGGCCGTGGCTTGCCAATAAGTGGCTTGATCGTTGGCATAGGCTGTCTTCTGCTTTTCGCTCGGCTTCTGTTGCTTCAAAGCTTCAGCCATCTGAACCAGCATGTCTCGCGATTTGTCGGGTTCTTTTAGCCTCGCGTAAGCTTCGGCTAGCATCGGCCAGCTTTGCCAGCGGACGTACCTCAGATTGCCGTCTTCAGACCCTTCTTCGCTTGGATAGAGGTCGGAACCGCGGTTACCTTTTTCAATTTGTGTAACCCCGGCAAGGCCCTTCTGAAGCAACGCGGGGACGCTTTCCAGATGAAAGCCCCGTTTTAGGTAAAACTGAGCTACCTGGACTTCAATGGGGGGAATGAAATAAGTATTGCCGCCCTGCTCGTGCGCTTTCGCATAGCCATTGTAGGCTGCTTGCACTCCGGCGTTCGATGATTCGGTCAATTCGATCATTGAGTGAAAGCGCATTGCCCACGTGCTTTCGTCATCCGGCCATTGCTTGAGCCATTCCGTGGTAATTAATACAACTGCCTGATGGTAGGCCTGCTTCCGCGCATCTGAGTCTTCCGCTTTAGGATACGGATGATCTTCGTGCCAGTGTGTCTGAACCATCCACCGTGCCGTTTCAGATTTCGGGAAGAGCTGCACCAGTTTGTCTTCCGCCCAACGCTGGTTGGTTTTGTCGCCAACCTGTTTATAACCGCCGCGTAGCGCGAACAACCATTCTTTGCTGTTTAGTTTCATACCCCGGATGCGTTTCAAGTCATCAGCGATCTGTTGGCGCACCTGCGGGTATTCCGGCACAGGCTCAATTTTGAAACTGATCGTCCACAGGTCGTCCCAATAGCCGAGATCATCATTCGTGGTCGAAGATTCCAACCGCGCGCGCAAGCGTTGCGCCGCTTCGGTCATCATCTGTTTGTCTCCAGTGCGAGCGATCAGGTTAAAGCCGCCCATGGCAGCCGGACATTTCGCGATCCATACTTTTAAGTTCTCTTTGAGTTTGGCCGCGTCACGGAAATTGGGGTAGTTATAAATTTGGGCCAGCTCAAGATAGCTCCAGGGGAAATCCGGCGCACGCCGCACAAGATTTTCGAACAACTCAACTGCTTTCTTGGTCTCGCGTCCTACTAACAAACGCGCGTAGAGATAGATCGCTGTAGGATCGTTCGGATTCTTTTCCGTCTGCGCGCGATAATCAGCAAGTAGAGCATCTCTATCAACGAGAAAACCGCTGCGACGTTCATTCTGGTAACGCCTTTGCAGGTGGAAGTTGTTGGGGTATTTCTTTAACAAGTCCAGCAACATAGTCTGCTGCTGCTCGTGCCTTAGCTTGTACGGCAGATCCCCGTCGCTCTGTTTGTCGACGTTTCTCAACTCTTCTTTCAGAGCATGAGAAGGCTCACAGTAGCCTATTCCGGTCTGGGCGAAGCTTGACCCGGGGATGAGCAAAAGGAATGTTGGTGCGAGAACTGGGAATGCGAGACGGCGAAAAGACGTCAACGTCACACAAATCATAACCGGCCCCCTTTTGCTGAGCTTTTGCGTTGCTATCAATTCACCTCGGCACTTCGGCTGACTGAAGAATGTCCGTAATCACCGAATCTGGCGTCGCGCCATCCAGTTCGGCTTCGGCGCGCAATGTCAGGCGATGACGAAGCACCGGGCGGGCGATGTCGCGCACGTCGTCGGGCGTGGAAAAGTCGCGGCCACGAATTGCCGAGAGCGCTTTCGAACACAGCAATAGCGCCACTGCCGCGCGCGGACTGGCGCCGTAATGCGCGGCCGGATGATCCCGCGTGCGACGCACGATATCCACGATATAACGCTGCACGCCCGGCTCGATTCGCATATTGCGCACCTCCGCGCGGCAGCGCGACATGGCGTCACCGTCCTCCAGCGGCTGAATATCGACTTGATCCAGACGGCGGGCGTTGAAGCCTGAATCCCAGCGAGCCACCACCTGATGTTCGTCATCCGCCGATAGGTAAGGAAGCAGTATCTTAAGCAGGAAGCGATCGAGCTGCGCTTCGGGCAACGGATACGTGCCTTCATATTCGATCGGATTCTCAGTAGCCAGCACGGTGAACATCGGTGAAAGCGGATAACCTTCACCATCAATTGTCACCTGGCGTTCTTCCATTGCTTCGAGCAATGCGGCCTGCGTCTTCGGTGGGGTGCGATTAATCTCGTCAGCGAGCAAAATGTCAGTGAATACCGGGCCGCGTCGCAAGCTGAAGCTCGACGTCGCCATGTTAAAGACGTTCGTGCCGGTAATGTCCGATGGCATTAAGTCAGGGGTGAACTGAATGCGGCCAAAGCCGGCATTAAGAATGCGGGCTAGCGTCTTCACGGTCAGCGTTTTCGCTGTACCAGGGACGCCTTCGATTAGTGCGTGGCCCTCAGCCAACAGCGCCACCAGAATTTGCTCGATGGGCTCATTCTGGCCAACGATGACCTTCCCCAGTTCGTTTGTGATGTGGGCAATTGTCGAAGAAACGTATTCTGGCATTGGTCAGGCTCAGATTATTGATTCGCGTTCTAAGGTCTTAGAGCTTTGAATTTTGTACTTGATGCTTAGTACTTTGTGTTTTTCAAAGTACCAAGATCAAACCTCAAAGGTCAGTCTTGTCCTGTCTGGCATCTCGCGCACGTGTCCCCAGGCCGAGCCTGGCTTCAATTTCGCGCAGGCGCCTTGCCATACGTAACGACTCTCTGGCACTTGTGGGTTGGCCGTTGATCGTATCTTCACAGCTTCGCATCAATGATTCAACCTCTTTGCGGTTCAGACCTGATCGGAATGCGACGCGCGTGGCAATCTCAGCGCGCGGGCTGTTGTTGTTTAGACCCGCATGACGAATCAAAGCGCGGCGCACTCGGCCGTAAATATTCTCCAGCGCAAGGTCGTGCGCCTTTGCGCGCTGTTGCAGCTCAGCCATCGACGCGACGAACTCCAGTTTCGATCTACGGTCGATCTGTGGCAAGGGCAAGGCCCGCGCAAATCGCCGGCCACGCGACCAAATCACAGCCAGGCCGATCAATGTTAGCTGACCACAAATCGCCAGCACCGGCGTGCCTTCGAAGTATTGAATCAAGGCATTGTGCGTCGTGGCGCGACCCTGATGAAATTCGTCAAAGGCGATCACGCCGTCCTTGCCGGTAACCAGGTTTATCGCTAACAGCAAATTGTCCGCGCGACCGATACCATTGTTGGCTACGATAAACGGATCAGAAAGCAAGACGACCCGGCCTTTGCCATGCGGGTAGTCTATAAGCAAGGCACCGCGATCGTTCATCCAATGAATGGCCGGAGCTGGACTGCTGTCTGTACCCCCTTTGAAATTAGTCGATCCGAACTGCGGTTCGGGCGTTGGGCTTTCGGAAATATCGGGTTCATCAGTTGGTTCTTCGGTATCTCCGGCCGACCGATGCTTATCGTTTGCACCATTTTCATGGTTGGCGTTTACGTTCTTGTTTGGTGTGATTTCGATCGCGCCGCTAAACCGCGATGGAAGAATTGTCTCAACGCCACGCGTCAGCAAGCTGGGTTGCGATGGCGCCACCGGTTTTACTCCTGAAGTCATCTGCTCCAGATTGGCAGGATCAAGATCGGACCACGGATAAGTTGCAGCCAGAGTAGTCACGCTCCAATCGCCCGCCTTTGGCAACAAGCGACGATCCGGGCTGCGATCGATAATCACCAACCGACCGCCATATTCGACCCATCGCAGTACTTCCTCACTCTCCGTTTTGCTAAAGGGAACGGCGGTCCGACCAACGATTACCAGAGTCGCCGGTTTTGGACCATTGAAACTTAGAAGCGACGAAGACGATTCGCCCCAGCGCGTTACCTGTCGGCCGGATTCTCGCAAAAAATCGAAAAGCGCCCTCGTACCCGTCGGCCCGGAATTATAGGTTGAGCGATCGGGAGACTCTTCAGAATCCGACGTTTGTTCCACCCGTACGTAGGAAGCCGCGTTCAGCCCGATCAGCACGCAAACTACCACGATCAGACTGATAATGATGACGAGACGTTGACGCATGTCAAAGGATGAAGGATAAAGGCGCCCTATCCTCCTCAGCTGGTTTTCAAAACTTGCTGATAAGTATTGCGAAAATCGATCCAGTCATTTTCGCCCGCCGGAACAAAGCCATACCAATGAAGCTCGAAACTATTCGTCAGACTGCTCATCGGACTGTACAACGACGGACGATTGCGCAGGGCGCCGAGATAATCACGATTGGTTTTATGCTGGGCGAGACTAATGATCTTGCGATCACCCAGCTCGCACAGGAGCGCAATGTAGGCTTTGCGGATCGCCGCGCGCAAATCGCCAGCCCGGGCCAATGATTCTGCCTGCGCCAGCAAATCGCTGGACGTCTGATCGGGTTCGAGTCGTTCGCCCAGCACAATCCGCGCCTCGCGCTTCTTTTTCTTCTTGCCGCGATTGCGCAGGTATTGCGGCGCAAATTTCCAGATAAGAAAAACAATAGCGCCCAGACAAACGATGCTTATGATAATTTGCGCGATTCCTGAAAAGACTCGGGCGTTGCCGGGTTGCAGCGGCTTAGTCTTAGGAAACAGGCTGCTGAGCCAGCGCAAAAACCGCTCCCATAAGCGTTCTAGTGCGCTGCCTTCTGCGGCGCCCTTGTTGTATTCCGGGCGTCGCAAGATTTCCGCGAGCCGTGCTTTACTCTGATCTTTGTCAGCAGTAGCCAGCGCGGTTTTCATTTCATCGACGCGCTCAATAATCGCCAGCAGGCGCTCGCCGATATGCGCCAGCATTTGATTATGGCGACTGTTATCGCCTTTAGCCGTTTCGTATTCGCGCAGCGCTTCATGAAGCCATGTGTTGTCGACGGCGAAACTTTGGCTGTCAAAAAAGACCGTTTCATTTGCCGGCACTTCAGCGCGCAACTGAGCGAGCATAGAAGCGTTGAATTGCCCTTGCTGCGTCGGATCCTGGCCGCCGTGAACTTGTAACTGCTGAATGGAGACGAGCGCGTGCGAAAGTCTGGACCGATAGTCATCGATTGTGGCTGCGTTCGCACGGCCAGTCCCTGTGACGCAAACAAAGAAGAAACCGAAGCACAGCAGCGCGCACACGCTTTGAGGCATTAATAAACCTGGAGGACGACAAGGCCCAACGAGCCCGCGAAAGCGGGCGGCAAATAGTAGACCCGGGCGTAAGCCCGGGGGAACGCGGTCAGTTACCAAACAATAAGCCCTGTAGGGGCGACAGAAACTCTGAATCATCCGACAACAGCTTCTCAACAAAGATATTTCTGTCGCCCTCTTCGAGGGCTTTGATGTGTTGGTTGAGACGGGATCCCCGGCCTTACGGCCGGGGCTATTGTGTCTCGCGCCTACGGCGCTGGTACTTCGCATCTTTCGGATATGCGTCGACCCGGACTTCTCTACCAAATCCCTTAAGCTCGATGTCAAAGCCTACATTATCTACCAGCCTATCAACGCAACCCTAACACCGTTCCCGTAGGCATTTGTGCCAGAGGCGGCGGCACGAACTTTGGCGCCCGACCTGTGACCAGCGCGGGCGCGAAAGGCGAGACGACTCCCGGAAGCATGGGCATTTCCGGAAGCTGTCGAGCGGCCATCAACTCAATGTCATAGCCTTCGTGGCGCACCCGTTCATCGACGTATAGCAGAGAAAGCCCCAGCATCCAGATCGGAGCGAGGAGAATATGACTGCATTGCAGGATCACCTGATAGCCGATCGCATACCAGGCCGGCCACGTCGAACCAAAGGGGGATAGATCGACGCCGTTCAGGTAACCATACCAACCGAGCGGAATCATCAGCAGCATCAGTGCGGAGTAAGTGGCGAAGGTGGTAAAGAGCGTCATCGCCATCAGCCGCCGCAGGTTCCCGCTGGCCAGCGCGAAGCTGCGTCCAACGGCTGAGGTAACGCCTCTGCCTTCCACCAGCATTGCCTGCGGCACGTAGGCCATGCGACCTGCCAAAAGAAAAAAGAGAATCAAGGCAGCAATGATTGCCGCAAGAGTTCCAATTCCCCAAAGCACAGCGCTCAACCACCCCGACAGCAGCGACACAAATCCCAGCGCCGCGATCATTACAAGTGCCAGGACCATGTAGAACGCCATGAACGCTAACCAGGCGCAGAATCCAAGCCACAACGCAACCAAAATGCTGGCACTCAGCAATCCCCAGAAACGCGATTTCACCGCACGGTAGGTGGTACGAAAGCTGACCGGTTCATTCCAGAGTAAGTGCGCTACGAGATTGCGCGTCGCCCCGCCCATAACGATCAAGCTGAAGAGCGATCCGCACATGATCACCACTGCGCCGCCCATCAACATCAGAATGTAAAGAGCCAGCCGCGCGCTGCTGGCTGTGGCGCCAATTTCGCGAAATGAAATCGTGGTGATCGTCGAGCCGGCGGCGGATATCAGGACAGGCGGTGCGGCTATTCGGATCAGAGTCAGGAAGTGACGGCGATAGAGGCGCACCGCGCGATCGATAAGATCTCCGGC
>WNFY01005048.1_pt1 | contig 11982 bp, 13 predicted proteins | sample 5400091 | NCBI WGS metagenome assembly WNFY01 (sample SAMN13153364, study PRJNA577476) | soil metagenome | isolation source: 60 cm soil or saprolite under grassland replicate 1 | place: USA:California | collected 2016-06-15 | reverse complement strand
ACTTACGCCGTGGTCGGCGCAGGTTCATACGAAGTTTCACGTGCATCGTATTACTCAGGAAATCCCTAGGCGTGCTCCGGTTTTCGGTTACGGGCCTTTCACCCTCTATGGCGCAGCTTTCCAGAAGCTTCACCTAACCCTCGCACTGCCACATCGGGCTCCTACAACCCCCGACTCATTCTCGCGCTCAACTTGCCAGCTCACCGAGCCACTCCTTTGGGAGAAACTTTGGAAAGCCTGTGGCTTTTCCAATCGATTCGCTGGGTTGTAAAACGCATGAATGAGTCGGGTTTAGTCTCTTCCGCTTTCGCTCGCCACTACTGACGGAATCGCTTTCGCTTTCTTTTCCTCCGGTTACTGAGATGTTTCACTTCGCCGGGTTTCGCGATGCTTGTGCTATGAATTCACACAAGCTCGAGCAGGTGTTAGCCCACTCAGGTTATCCCATTCGGACATTCACGGGTCAAAGCGTGTTTGCCGCTGTCCGTGACTTATCGCAGCTTACCACGTCCTTCATCGCCTATTGGCACCAAGGCATCCATGATGCGCTCTTTGTAGCTTGATCAATCTGTTGTGCCACCGGGGGATTGCTCCCGCGCATGACACAGATTTTTATGATAACTGAAACTCTCGGCCCCGATCCTTTCGAATCGGAGCGCTTGGATTCAGACTCAGCTCTTAAAGTTGTACTTTCTTACTACCCTGTATGTAGATGTCAAAGAACCAGCTCTTTCGCACATTTGGCGACAAAAAAACTCAATCTCATGCCGACGATAATTCACGTTTCCGTTAATCATGCCGGGACAAAATTGAGTCCAATTTGCAGTCCCCAAATGTACAAGAACGAACTCCCTGATTAGAGGAGTCCCGCGGTTAGCGGGGTAATCAAATTAGCGAGGGGAATTGCTTCGTCAAATCAATTTTCCCAGAATTTTCCAGCCGGGGAGAAAGAGAGCGCGCGTTGGGCGAAACGGCTGGAGTGGGCGCGAAAAGCGAATTTCTCTGGCGTGCCTAAAGAAAAGAAGCTTCGGGCCGCCGCAGCATCAAAATCGACAACCCGGCCGGGAGCATAAAATGAAGCCGCCTCCGAAAGCGGTGGACGAAAAATATCGCGGCAGCGGAAAATTGCGCGGGAAGAGCGGTGCTGATCACTGGCGGCGACAGCGGGATCGGTCGCGCGGGTGCGATCGCCTTCGCAAAGGAAGGAGCAGATGTCGCTGTTGTGTATTTACAGGAATACAGAGACGCGAGGGAAACGGAGCGGCTGGTCGAGCAACACGGGAAAAAGTGTTTGTTAATCGAGGGCGACGTTGGTGACAAGAAATTTCGCCGAAAAGCAGTCGAGCAAACAGTCGATGACTGCGGCAAGATCGACATTCTCGTCAACAACGCGGCGGACGTGAATGGGTAGCAAATCTGTTTGTGCGGTAGTGATTATTGCGCCGCTTTGGTAACGACAATGCTGGCGAGAAGCTTAGTGTGATCTGAGTTGTAGAGCCGAAACTCGTAGGTGGAACCTGTCCGGATCCAATTAGCAGGAGCGGAGCCCTCGCGTGAGGTTGCAAATAACGACTCTTCTCCCCCGTTGGTCGAGACACAGACTTTTCCGGTATCCCCATTCGCGGTGTTCCACGAAATCGTCGTCTTGCCCAGGCCTTTTTCAGCAGGGACTGGATTGGGGAAGGCGCGAAGAGTGGGCACGATTTTGCTTTGCAGAAGGCAAACCGCACGCTCGTCCCGGTCCGAACCGCCTGGTATCGAGTCTGTGGTATTACCTGTCGTGAGAAACGCCAAAACGTTCCAACCCGCGCGATCGACCAGCCTTCTCAATCCTGTCTCCGAGAAGATCCAGTAGTTCGTATCATCATTGTTGCATTCCTGGGGGCGAGCAAATACGCGACCGGGTACGGCGATAGCGGCTGACCCTCGGCGGTTTGATTGGCAATGCGAGTGCTGACGAAACAGTAGCTTGTCATTTGGGCTAGTCGCTCCAAGAGGAAGAAAGGGTTTTTCAAGTGATAGAGAATTCCAAGGAGGAAAACGGCATCGTACTTTTCGCCGGAGAGTGGAAATTGAGAATCCAAATCGACTGATCGAATCGCTACAGATGAATTCAATGCTTCCTTTAAGATTCGTGCCCCCTTCAAACGATTGAAGTTAGTGGATTCATTCTCGATTACATCCACTGATAGGCCCTGCTTCTCTAGGAAAAATGCGAGGTCTCCATCGGCAGCTCCAATGTCTGCGACCTTGCCGTGTTCGCCTCGGCACAGTTCCAGCAGATTAAGCCCGACCGTTGCCAAAAGCCGCTCCAGGATCGCGACGTTGCGCAACGTTAGATAGGGATACCAAAATGATTTGGCACGATGAGCCAACTTAATTTTCCAAAGACTCCGCTCGGTCGTAATAGCAAGCTCGCCGAGTGATGACGTCCTGGGTTGAGAGCTGTTCTGTTGGCGACTCGCTCCATTGGATTTTGCTCTGCCTTCTGAAGCGCGGCCTTCAACTTGTCTCATTCGCGCGGAAAAAAATTCGCCGAGAGTTCTCCTTCTCCCTGTTTCCAAAGCTTGCCGGGGCCAATCGGCAAAGAAGCGTCTTATTTTCACGGCTCCAACGTTCGCGCAGTCAAGGAACTGGCGACAGATGGACGCCGCCGAATGTTTTTGTCGGACTAAATCCTACGGGTGCCAGCGATCTTCTGGGTAATTGTCAGACGCGCTACTTTATGTGGCTAGCGTCTTCCCATCGAATGGCGGCACGAAGCAATTCGCCTAAGGAGTTGACGCCGAATTTTTCTTTGGCGCGGGCGCAGTAAGCTTGCACAGTTTTCAGACTTAGATGCAGGTCATCGGCGATCTGCGACGTGGTGCGACCCTGGCCAAGCAAACGAAAAATCTCTAACTCACGATCGCTCAAGCGTTCGACAGGCGAACTCGCGGCTGTTTTGCGCGGTGAGCTAAGTCTCCGGGCCATGCTGTTTACAACCTGCTCGCTTAGGTAAACGCCGCCCTGAAGGACCCGCCGGATTGAGGCGAGCACGCTCTTTGTTGTCTCGCGCTTCATCACGTAACCCCGCGCGCCCGCGCGCAGTGCACGTTCGGCGTACAACGCTTCATCGTGCATCGAGAGAACGATTATCGCAACGAGTGGGCATTGGCTTTCCAAGTCTTTGACCAATTCCAGCCCGGATTCGTTTTTGAGAGAAATATCAATAAGCGCGGCGTCGGGCCGCGTTTTTACAATTCCCGCCATCGCTCCGGCTGAATCTTCGGCCTCACCGCAGACGATCAGATCATCCTGCCCGTTTATGAGGTTAGCGAGGCCCTCACGGACGAGGGGATGATCGTCGACTAAAAAAATGCGACTCTTGCGCGCGACTGTTTCAGAAGGTCTTTGATTCATCGCGTAAATCTTAAATCATTGTGGCTCAGAATCCGTAACTTGCACGTCGCAATGGTCCCGTTCAGGCCATTTCTCCGCACGTCGAAGGTTGCGCCGCTCAATGCCGCGCCGTGACGCATCAAGTGGAGACCGAGTCCTTTGGTTTGCGGCTGCTTGTCAGGAAACCCGACCCCATCATCGATGACCGTGAGGCAAAGCTCGGGGCCATCCATCTCGAGTCGAATATCGATCCGATTAGCAGCAGCGTGTTTGACCGAGTTTGCAACCGCCTCTTGGGCGATTCGATAAAGCTGCGTCGCAACAGTGGAATCGTGAATCCGAATTGATTCATCGCCATTAAAAACGCAGTTGATCCGGAACCGTTCAGTTATGTGCTCTGCGAGACCCTTCAGGGCCACCATTAATCCGTCGGCCTCCAGTTCTGGCGAGAAAAAGCCGCAAGCGAGATTGCGGGTGAGATCGATCCCTTCTTCAATATAACGAACGAGTTTTTCCGCTTCGGCCACTTCCGACGCCGACCTTGCGGCAAGTTTTTCCTTTAATACTTGAGCCGCGAGAGCCGTGCCGGTCAGGTGCTGGCCAAGGCTGTCGTGCAGATCTTGGCCCAACCGACGCCGTTCACGATCCGCCACTCGCGCGATCTCTTGAACGAGCCGCTCTCGCTCAGCCACCTCGCGCTGCAAGGCCATCGTCCGTTCCTGCACACGTCGATCCAGTTCACGAATAAGCGTTCGTAACTTCGATAACACGCCGGCGAAAATGGCATAGGAGGCGAAGACCATCCCGACGTTCCAAAACCCAACCGCCGGGATTCCAGCCGCAATGTCTGATAGCATCCATATCAAGATGCTGACGATGACAATCGCGAAACCGAGGGCCAAGCTGTCAAACCACGCCGCCAAAGAAATAGGCAGGAGATAAAAGAGAAGCAGCGATTGCTCGTATCCTGTCAAATAGTCGATATATCCGACGAGGCAAACGAGAAAAAGGCAGGTGAGTACCAAAGACTTGCGGGAAACCCTGGCAAACGCGGTCCGGCGTAGATTCGCGTCAATGGCATTGATTACCCTTGGTAAGCCGCGCAACAAAACGGCAAAATGATCAGAAACTTTTAACCTTGTTTGCACCAGGTATCGTTGTCCCTAATTTTTTAGAATCCTTGCTTCCTTAAAGGTCTCTATTCTATCTCAATTCATACCTCGTTGAAATTATCAAAATTGCGTCCGAGACCGAGAACTTGGTGCAATCTCTTCCGGCTGGCCGGGACGCCCGAGCGGCACATTGGAACCGGCTAATGTTGTGCAGGCGCAAGGTAAATGCTTGCGCTAAATAGTGTGAAGTGCGGAAGACCGCGCAGGTTGGCTATAATCTGTAATCAAACGCGATGCGACGTGGAACCGTATCAGGTGACATTCCTATTCGAAGCAGCCTGAGAAGTGAAGACTGCCGATACCAACCTCTCTAAGGGAAGCCTCATCCTGCACCTGCTCTCTATTCATGTTTTGCTTTCAAAGTCTGAATTATCTGCATGGCTTTTTGAAGCTGGTTATCGACAGTCGCCATATGTTGCACTCGCTCGGTAAACGCAGCCTCAATTTCATCAACGGCGGCTGGCGACGCTTCGGCCGACGGCGGCATTTCTTGCAACTTGCTGCAGAGGTTCGTGGCATCCTCGACGACACGGGGATCGGTAGCAGGGTCTTCAGCGACAAAATCAGGCGGTACGTTAGAACTATTGATGCGTCGGCTGAGCGGATCAAGACACCTGGCGCAATATGGCTCGCCGACAAAATTCAGTAACGAGCGGATCGCGGGCTCCGGATTGTCGATCAAAGCCGCGTATGGAAATCGATAGACTACGCGTGGACCGTAGGCTTGCTCGGCCCGCACACACGCCTTCACTGTGCGCAGCCAATATTTGTAGGCCTCCTCCTCGTTCTCGACGAGGTGAATCCCAGCCACACGATGAAAATTGAGCATTGAGCGGACGACGGCACGAACATCGCGCAGCACGTGGATAAAGACTGCCTCCGGAAAGAGTTTGCGCAGGGCATAGATATGCACCGAATACTCCGGCGTTCCATCGACCCAGCGTGCCTTGGGTTCAGACTGTGGGCGCGTCATTTTGCGTTTTTTCCCCAAATCCTGCCGGTGGCGGAGAATCAACCCATTGATGCTCTGGCCGAAGTTTGCGAAGAATTCATCGCGCGAGATATCCATGGCGCTCAAGATCGTACGGTTGTCGCGCGCGGCGCCGACCTCATAGCTGATCGCGACATTTATGGCGAACTCGCCCATCCAGCTCGACTCCGGAACTGGAAAAATGTTGGGATGTTGACCCAAGCACCAGGTGAGAATACTCGTCCCCGAGCGCGGTGAACCCACCACGAAAATTGGCCTGTTTATCGGTTCGTGCATTTGCGTTGCCACGAGAAGTCCGTACCTTCTCTTAATTGCTGATGACAATTACGCAACTGGCTTTGTCTGCTGAAGTCTGGCAATTAGTCTTTGGCTCTCGTTGTACTTCGCTTCCAAGGTGGCAAAATATTGCACCTGGTGATTAAATTCAGCTTCCAGCTTTTCAGCAACTCGCGGCGAAGCTTCGCGCTTCTGCGTGGGACTCTGAAGTTCATTACTGAGTTCCTCAGCGTGTTTTACAATTGCCGGGTCGGTCTCAGGATCGTCGGCCTTAAAATCGACTGGCACATTAGCACTGTTAATGCGTTCACCGAGAGGCTCCAGACATTGCGGAGTGTAGGGTTCGCCGAGGAAATCCAGCAGCGATCGCATGGTGGACTCGGGCTGCTCGACCAGATCTGAATAGCGCATCCGATAAACGACATCTGGACCGTACGCTTGCTCCGCTTCGACACAGGAGGTTACTCTGCGAAGCCAATATTCGTACGCAGCCTGCTCGTTAGCGACTAACCGATTTCGACCGTCCGGAAAGAAGTTTAGCAGCGAGCGCACTACAGCTGTGACATCTCGAACCAGATGAACGAAGAGAGCTTGAGGGAAAAGTTTGCGCAGTCCGCAAATATAAAATGAGTATTCGGGCGTTCCGTCCACCCAACGTGTTTTCGGTTCGTCGGCAACGCGGGAGATTCTAAATGGCGGCGGATACCAACCAGCCTGTTGCCGACGATTCACGTCCTCGAACTTGCTTCGATGGCTTACAATTAGCTCGTTGATAGCCTGGCCGAAGTGCGAGAGAAATTCCTCGCGTTGAATGAAATTTGCACTGAGCTGTCCGCGTTCTCCGCGTATACTTCCGCGTTGATAGCTGACAGCTGCATCGATCGCAAAGGGCCCCAACCAATTTGACTCTTCCTGAGGGACGATGTTCGGGTGTTGGCCAAGACACCAGGTGAGGATAGTCGATCCCGATCGGCCTGAGCCTACTATGAAGATCGGCTTATTTATTTGTTTAATCGAGGATTCCATTTCGTCGTTGAGATTTTATGTCTTTCGTGGCGATCTGTCGTTCACGAACTCCCTCTTGGTATCCATCGTTGGTGCGTCCATTGCTAGAGATGTAGCTTAAGCGTTCGCGCCCCGTCTCGGCCGAATAGAGCGCTCTCTTTTCTTGGACAGTTCTCCGGGAGACTGTTCCGAAGCTCCTCCCATTCATAAAGCTTGATCAATATGTCGGCAAATGCCACGATGATGTTTCACGAGCCGTTAGGAGCCATCCATCCACCGCGTGGCGTGGCAACAATCGGCATGCCAAAAGCCATGCCTGTTGATTTTGCCTTTGATGTCCTGATCCGCCTCACGGGTGTCAACAATATATACCCGAAGATTTCCCGATGAAATAATGGGATCGCGCCGATCGATGTAGCATTCAGGTCCAATCGAGGCGCTTAATTTAGGCTGGTCATTTTCTCTGTCGCATCTGGATGGAGGCCGAGATCGAGCAGCGTCGTCTTTTTATAATCAGTCTTAAGCACCGACAAGTAATAAAATGTCAACGCGCATAAGGGCAGCAATATCCCGACCAACATGTGTGTCGTCGCAGACGCTCTCTTTGAAACTTCTTCACGAGATCTCGTAGCTTGGAGTTAATCCTCGTGGTCACGCGCGGCAGCCCATTCATTGCCCGCCTCTTAGACCGGCTCTTTTGGATTAGCCTTCCGGCGTAATCTTCGCAGGAACATCGTCAACCGCTCTCGGACGCATAAGGTATTGTCCGCCGGTTGGTCGCACAATCTCCTCTTCGATACACAAATGGTCCAGGAGCATAAGAATTTCAAATAGAGCTTTTGTGTCTTCGCTCTCAAGGTAGGCCGCGCGGGTTCCAGGCGGGGCGACACGATGCAAAAATGCACCAAACTCCATTTTCCATTCGATTGTAAACCAGCGTTGAAAAACCGGAATGATCTCGCCCGATCGAATGGACTCGAACGGCGAAGAAAGATGCCCCGGTTCGGGTGGCTTGATCTGCGCCGTTACCCGGTCGTGAATTTTATTTTTGCGAAATTTCTCTGGTAAGATTGCCAAAAGTTGGTTCATGATTGAAAGCCGCTTCGGATCGTACTGGCCTTGCGTCTCTCCGATGAAATCATGAATCCAAAGATAGCCATCGACTTTCAGGGAACGCCACACCTGTTTCGCCACTCGCTCGAGAAAAAGGATATGATGGAGCGAGGTTTGGGCGACCACCAGATCGAATGTTTTCTCCGGTAGCTCCACGAAATTCAAGTCGGCAACTTCGTACGTAAGCGGCAGACTTTCCTTTTTCGAAATCTCGCGCGCAGTTGCGATCGCTCTTTCCGAAATGTCGATTCCATGAAAGCTGCAACCGACTCCGCCGCTGATGAGAGCGCGCTCCAGCCGCCCGGCGCCGCATCCCAGTGTGAGACCATGCTCAAATTTCAGTTTCTTTTCCTGCGCGACCTGGAACAGAGATGACTGATGACGAGCGACGCCGAGCTTAGCGCTTGCTTCCGTGTCCTCGATTCTCGCTTCGCAACGTTCCAAAGCAGGCAGAATTTCACCCCACACTTCGTTTTCGCGCGCGGCCATCGCGTCGTACACACGGCGGTCGGCCATCGCCCGATCGATGATCTGTTGAGCCTTATCCGCACCCATGAACAAATAGTAAGTTTAGGCGATCGCCATTATTCGCTCGGATAGTTGGCTAGTGCCGGTTCTTCAAAGAATCTCTTCGAGAGAGACTTTAGGCAAGGTAGGATTCCATGAACAGTTCCATAATGTGCTGCACTCCGGCGCCTTTTACGTGTCTCAGATCGCGCTCCCACACTGCTGCGCGGTCGGAGTTTTGAACGATCTCGTAACTGGGAAAGTAATCCACATTATCATGAGCTTGAGCCCATTCCTGTGCCACTGCCCTCAAGAGAGACTTGGCGTAAGTGTTCGCCACGACCACGTCCATTGGTGAAAAGGTCGCCATCAAAGGCACGGGAGAAACTGTTATCACGACATGAAGACCCGGGTGCGCCCAGCGAGACAGCAATGCGTGTATCGCTTCCAGATTAGCCCAGTTTTGGGCGAAGCTACTTAAGTGAAACTCATATCGGTCGGGTTGCGTTTTGAACAGCGATGGGATGGGCGTGCAATTGATGTGGACATCTGCCTGGAGATCGCGCCACACCTCGACCAGCCCCAGGGTGATGATTACTGCGCGGCACTGGATTATGCGTTTCGTGACCCTTTGCATCAACGAGCGTCGTTCCAGAGTTTCCTCCAACCCAGCAAGCTTAAGCGTGGGGTTGGTGTGCGGATCGGACCAGATTCCTTCGCTGACTTCAGCAATCGATTGCACTGGAAAGACTGCTGCGGGATCGAGAGCCCAACGAAGTTCATTCAGGATCGAAAACGTATTATATTTGTTGATAAAACCGAGCCCTGAGCTTCCTTTGGCCAGTGCTTTGAGCTTAGCAAACTCCGGTGCTGCGCTTTCAACCGTGATCCGGCGCCCAACGAGCGACTGTTCAAGTCCCCTGGCAAAACATGAGCCGATCGCATAGAATTTGTCCTCGCGTCGAAATTTGAACTTAGGGTCGATCTTGGGGCTGAACCAAGTCTGATGCAACCGTTGAAAGGCGTATTCGCCTGTGACGTGATTCGGGTCGGCTCCATCCCTATACCACCGGCTGGCAGGATTCTTTCGCCAGTTTCTAACCGCTTCAGCAGCAGTCGCCACATAAGTCGACGCCAAACCTTGAGCCCAAATGCTTGATGATACAGGCACAGGTGGTTCGCTAACGCAGATTTCAGACATGGAGGAGAAGGAGTTTAAATAGAAACAAAATTCGGCCGATTTATTGCATTTACTCGATAAGCTGCATAAACACCCTGATGAGGAATGGTGAAACTTGAGTCAAGCACAACAGCTGTTTTTCTCCAGCGGAAAATCCCGACAGCGATCGTGTCCTTCCAGTTTACAGCAGTTCAGGCTTCGAATAATGGATCGGGGGTTAGCGAAAGCTTCGCTGGCGAATTGGTGGAGTTTCGGCGATAAAGCTGCTGCGAATGGAAGCGGCTTCCGGAAAAACAATCTTGATTGTTGAGGATGAACGCGATGTTGTAGATCTTCTCAAGCTCAATTTACGCAAAGCGGGGTTCACGGTCTCCACTGCAACGGGATGGCGCTGCGAGTTTAGAGAAAGCGCGCAGCGAGAAACCAGCTTTGATTAATACTCGATCTCATGCTGCCGAGAATGCCTGGGCTCGAGGTTTGCAAAATTTTGAAAAGTGACCTGCCACGCAGCAAATTCCAATCCTGATGTTAACCGCAAAGGCCGAAGAGATTGACCGAATAGTGGGCTTGGAATTTGGCGCTGACGATTATGTGACAAAGCCGTTTAGTCCGCGCGAAGTCGTTTTGCGTATCCGGGCGATCATGCGGCGAGCCGATGCGAAAGAACTGGAAGAACATCTGGCGGTCGGCCCGATTAGGATCGATGCGGCGCGCCACGAAGTTTCTGTCAATGGCAAGCGAGTGAACCTCACGAGTCTCGAAGTTAAACTTTTGCAAACGCTTATGCAGCGACGCGGCCGCGTCCAGGCACGCGACCGTTTGCTCAAAGACGTCTGGGGCTACGAAAGCGTCATCGACACGCGCACGGTTGATACGCATGTGAGGCGGTTGCGAAAAAAACTCGGCAAGGCCGCTGATGTAATCGAAAGCGTGCGCGGATTCGCCGGTTTCTCCAGCGAAATTGCCTTATGGACCGTGAAACAGGCCGCTTCATCTCGACGAAGGGAGTGTGTGTTTGCCGGACAACTCGGCGGGATTGAGAACTTGAGTAATTTGGCAAGCTCGTAATGACATCCGGACGCCAACGCGACGTCTCAATGCCCCGATTGTCGGACGGTCTGGCGATCGCGGCGGCGTGTATTTTCATTTTCCTGGCCGCCCAAGCGGCTTCGTAAAAAGATGAAAGTCTCAATCGTTATCCCCTGCTACAACGAGAAGAATACGATTGAGGAGATCGCCGAGGCGGTTCGCTCTGCTCCAATTGAGAACAAGGAGATTATTGTAGTGGACGATTGCTCGGGAGACGGCACGCAAGCTGTGCTGAAAGAGAAGATTTCGCAAATGGTTGATCGGATCATCTATCATCCAGTCAATCGCGGCAAGGGAGCGGCTTTGCGCAGTGGCTTCGCCGCGGCGACTGGGGACATTATCCTGGTGCAGGATGCAGATCTGGAATATAATCCAGAGGAATACCCGCTTCTTTTAGAACCAATCATGTCGGGAAAAGCGGACGCGGTTTTTGGTTCCCGGTTCATGGGCGGCAGACCGCATCGCGTCCTTTTCTTCTGGCACATGGTCGGTAACAGATTTTTGACCCTGCTTTCCAACATCTTCACCAACCTTAATCTGACCGACATAGAGACAGGGTATAAAGCTTTTAAAGCTCCCGTTATCAAATCGATTCAGATCGAGGAAGATCGTTTCGCTATTGATCCGGAAATTGTCGCGAAACTCGCTCGCACGAGCTGTAGAATCTACGAAGTCGGCATTTCCTACAGCGGCCGAACCTACGCGGAAGGCAAAAAAATCAACTGGAAAGACGGCGTGAGAGCAATTTGCGCCATATTGAAATACAATCTCGATCGGCGCAGGAGCTGATTGGGCGCCAACTAAGCTACGCTCTGCTAAATATGAGAATGGCTGCTGAAACGAACAACGAACGCAAAGTCAGCGGTCTGGAACGTGCGCCTCGCAAGCACCCGGTCATCTCTAAAAGGAGGGAATCCGCGACGCAGCGGTATTTTTACAACACACTGGCCTCTTATCTTTCGCTGTACGTTCGCCCGGAAGATGAAGTCATCGAGATCAATCCTCGCTCCGAGGGCTTAGGCAGGCGATTCGCAAATTATCGCGCCGTCGCGAGTATCGCGACGCTTAAGACACCTCATCAACGGGCAGATTATGTTTTGCTGAATGGCACAATTCATTATGAACGTGATGTTCAGGAGATGCTGAACGAATTGCAGCAAGCGCTCGAAGGATCGGAGCGAATACTATTTGTGTACTACAGCATGCTCTGGAGGCCGCTTACGCGGTTCGCCTCAAAAACGGGGATGGGCGTTCGCACTCCGGAGCAG
>WNFY01012577.1_pt1 | contig 11984 bp, 13 predicted proteins | sample 5400091 | NCBI WGS metagenome assembly WNFY01 (sample SAMN13153364, study PRJNA577476) | soil metagenome | isolation source: 60 cm soil or saprolite under grassland replicate 1 | place: USA:California | collected 2016-06-15 | reverse complement strand
TAATCCGGGGCCTGTCCCAGGAGCCGAAGGTTGTGGGCGAGTTCTTCGTGGTCCGGGCGGCGCGGAGGCAGCGCGTCGGGCATGAGGCCGCCCTGGAGCTTCTGCGTCTCCACCCTGGATGCTGGGGGATCCCCTTCCAGGAGGAGAACCAGGGTGCCGCTCGTTTCTGGCGACGCGTGGCGACCGACATAGCCGGGGCAACGTGCAAAGAAGAGCGGCGGCCGGTACCGGGGGAACAGGGGATACCACCGGACACCTGGCTGCTTCTGAGCACCGGCTGACCAACCAGCAGGTCGTGCCCTGCACCAGACCAACCTCGCGCCTAACCCGCACGAAGACCGTATTCCGCCGTCCGCTCCAGTCAAGCAGCGGCTAAACGCATGATCCTTAGATAAGAATCGAAATCACTGTCGCGAGAAGCTACGGGTCACGGTTTGGGTATACATCCTCCGTTCCCTCCGGGAGTTGGACTACAACCAGTATCCACGGGCCGTGTCGAGCGTGCCGTAACCGCTCACGCGCGGCCAGGTCCCCGGGATCGCGGTTGACAGCAACGGTGACAGCAGCGGCCGCAGCCAACCGCTGCCAGCGGCGACCGGCGATGACGCATAACAGTCGTACGATCCGCGCCAACTGGGGATATGTCCGGCCTGAAAACGGACGGTCGTTCGATGGTGCCGCTCCACCGGGAACCTGGCCTACGCATTGCGGGTGCGTGCCCGCGAGATGTCCCCGGACTGCCATCAACAGCCAACGACCGGCATCAGCAGAAACCGGCGAACTTGAGCTAGCGCGGGCTTTGAACCCGCGAGCAACGCACCGTGACACCCTCGTAATGCGTAGGTCGCTGGATGGCCACGAGCACCAGGGGCCAGCAATATTGGCATGACCCAGTCCGCTGTGCACGGTGTAACCGTTCGGGACATGGAAGGACTTGCGGCCTCGGTCCTGCTGATTGCGATCTTGCTCGGCGTCCTGCTCGTGGTTGGGGGCCTCGTTTACCTGCTCGCGCAACGCCTGCCGAAGCGATCGCCGGAGCCGCAGTCTCCCCGAGAAGAGAGGTGCGGAATATACACGGGATGCGGCTACGGGGTGATATTCCGGCAGGGGAGCGTCCAGGGCCTGTTATAGACGGTCTCGGTGATCTCCCCTGTCCGGGAGTGCGCGCAGTCGCGTTCCCACTTGGCCGCTATCGGCGCCCAGTTCCATGCAGTCGTGGTGCGCAGGCCCGTGTACCGGAAGTCCACCGCCCATGTGGCCGCGAGGAAGACGACAAGCGCGGTGACCGCCATCACGGATTTCAGGCCTGCCCCCTGCCGTCGGCGATCGTGAGCACGTGACCGTAGGGCGTGATCCGCCCCGACTATCAGGGCGGACACGATCAGGAAGTCAGCCATGATCGTGTACCGGGTGCTGAGCACCTGCGTGGGAAGCATCAGACTTGTGGCCGGTCCGCGGTTGATGATGACGCTTATCACCGTGAAGATGAAGCCGACTGCAAGGGCGGTCACCACGAATAGCCGTGCCCCCGGCTGGGTGACGAGGATCAGGCCGAGGCTGACGGCGAGTACGACGGCCGCGATCGCGGTGGCCCCGTTTGCTCCGGCGAACGACCGTAGCCACCACGACGTGTGCCAGCCGAGCGATGGCAGCAGCACGATGTGGCCGTAGAAGGCGAGCGACTGGCCGGGCGTCGCATGCTGCAGGTAAAGCCGGGAGTGGCGATGCAGCGCACCGGAAATAACGAAAGTCGCCTGCAGCAGGCAGCCGGCCAGCCAGCCCGCGCTCACCGCGTGCTCCCGTGGACGGCGCAGCACGTACAGTCGCGCGACAAGCAGCGGTGCGAGCAGCGCGGCCAGGATATTGGAAGCCATCGTGAGGAGCCCGACCGCCGCCGCCACCGCCATCGCGGGCCGTGTCCGCGGCCGCCACAGCATCGCCCAGAACAGGACAGGCAGCAGGTACCAGGGCGTCTCCACCCCGCTGCCGATGAGTTCCATCGGCGCGACGGGAAGCAGCACCAGGGCCACGGCGAGGAGGGCGCGCAGTTTCACCGACTCGATGTGGCCGATGCTCGCGTGGAATATGAACAGGGCGCAGCACGCCGCAACGACCACGCCGGCCAGCGCGAACGCCAGGGACGCGTCAGTCAGCGGCAGATAGCTCACGACCTGCGCGATAAAGCGCGGCAGAACCTGCACGTACCCGCCGTACGCGCGCCAGTGCCAGGGATGTTGGACAGCCCCGACGAGGAACTCGAAGTAGTCGTCGCCAAAGATGGTGCGCCACGCCGGGCGCCCGGGAACGCGCAGCAGCATCGCTATTGAGGCGATGCCGACCGCCGCGACCTGCACCACGGCACCGAGCACGTGGGCGCCCCGTGCCCGCGCCGGCGCCTCGGGGACACTCGGGAACAACTCGCCAAGCGCGTCGCGCAATCCGCCAGCCGTCGGCCGGGGCCTCGGCCGGGGCCGGGGCATGACCCGATCAGAACGCTGCGAATGCCCGGACGCGGGGATCATCGCTGCACGCCCTCCTCACACGCCCGAATCCGCGATCTGAAGCTCCCGTGACTCGCAGCATCGCAGTGCGGTCGCGAGCATCCCTTCGCGCACCCCCGGCCGGCCCTGCGGCACCATCGGCTGCGCGACTCAGGCTACAGCCTGTGGGAACACGGCTTGGTCATCGACCGATGGACGCGGAGTGACGACCGGGGCAACATTGTCGGAGCATGCCGACGAGCGCTCTTATCTTACGAAGCCCCTCAGTGAATGACCACAGACGCCGTGCCCTGGCGTGCCGTTAGCCGTGGTATCGCGCCCGTCAGCCAGCACTGCTACCTGACCGCCTTACCTGGTACTCACCCTCATGTGACCGGAATGACCTGTGGTTCCTGCTCCAGCACGTGCGGCAGCACTTCTGCCCGGTTCTCCCGTCCAAGGCTTGGTGTGGCATCATCTGGGCAGCGAACGAGTGCTGAGAGGTGCGATGGCCCGGCAGGACGAGCAGGAACGGCACAACAGATGGAAGGCATTGGGGATCCGCACGGATATCCCGCATCCAGCGAGGGTCTATGACTACTCTTCTGGGCGGTAAGGACAACTTCGCCGTCGACAGGGAGGCGGCCGAAATGTCCCTCAAGATCTCGCCGGAGATTCGGCACAGCGCGCGCGCCAACCGTCAGTTCCTGGTGCGGGCGGTACGGTTCCTGCGTGACAATGGAGTCCGCCAGTTCCTCGACGTCGGGACCGGCCTGCCGACCAGTCCCAATACCTACGAGGTCGCCCAGGCCGGGCATCCGGATGCCCGGGTCGTTTACGTCGACAACGATCCCGTGGTATTCCTGCACGCCGAGTCGCTGATGGCCGACAACCAGACCACCACGGTGGTCCGGGCTGATCTGCGGAACGTGGAGGAGGTTCTCGCCGCAACGGGGAAGCTCCTGGATTTCACCAAGCCGGTGGGGCTGCTGTTCGTCGCGTGCCTGCATAACATCCCGGATCACGACGACCCGGCTGGTATCGTCGCCCGCTACCTGACGGCGCTCGCGCCAGGAAGCTACCTGGTCATCTCCCATGTAACCGACGAGCTCGACCCCGACAGGATGCACGCGATCACGGCAGAATAAGCCAAGCGGAGCACCGTATTCATCGGCCGGAGCAAGGATGCCATCCAGCGCATGTTCAATGGCGCGGAGCTGGTCGATCCCGGGGTCGTGATCATCTCCTACTGGCGGCCCGACAGCGGCCAGCCGGACTACAACGCGGACCAGGTCTGGGGTTATTGCGGCGTCGCCCGGGTGTGAGGTCTGAGGTCCGGAGTTTCGCGTGCCGGTCCTTCGACGATGACGACCGAGTCGGAGCATCCGCGGCCTTTGCCTGGTCAGCAAGACGCGCCGGAACGTCGGAGACGTGGGAGACGCGTCGTAGCGCTCCCCGCGCCGTCCCAGCCGCTGAGCTACCGCAGATCCATTTCGTCGCCTTGTTCAGGCGCGGTGACCACGGCCGGCTGCCTTATCTTGCCTATCGCGACGGCTATCGCGGGGTTGGCCCGCTGAGTGTCAAGCAGCAACGCGAGCAGCGGCCCGGTGTCAGCGCACGGGCTCTACCTTAGGCCCGCCCGGGCGCACGCCGGGCCGGCGATCACCAGTCAGGGCTCGACGATGTTGAAGCCTGGGTCGCCGGGTTGCAGGACGCTGAACAGCGAGGCGAGCTGGCTCTGGTCGCCGCTGGCAGTGAGCCCGTTGCTGCGGGCGGCGTCCAGGTTGCCCTGGGCCAGGGCGATCAGGGCCGCCGCCGGGACGGTGAGGGTGAGGCTGACCGGCTTGTCGCTGTCCTTGACGGAGGTCATGACGCCGTTGTGCAGGGTGGTGCGGTACGAGGCGCCGTGGTCGGGGAGGTCCCAGCGGATGGCCAGGTCCCAGGCCTTGGGCCCGTCGACCTGGATGGCGAGGGCGTCGAACAGCATCTCCGGGCTGAGGTGGGCAACGATGTCCGCCGACGCGCTCACGGTCGGGGTGCCGAAGTTGCCGGTGCGCAGCTCCATGGCGGCGGACAGGAACTCACAGCGCCAAGTGCCGTTCTCAGCGCCGTAGCCGAGCTGCTCGAAGACGTCGGCCAGCAGGGCCTTGGCCTCGGCGTGGCCCGGTTCGGCGAATACCACGTGGTCGAGGACCTCGGCGGCCCAGCGCAGGTCGCCGTCGGTAAAGCAACGGCGGGCCTTGGCCACCACCTCGTCCGCGCCGCCCATGAACTCGACGTAGCGCCTGGCTTTCTCCTCCGGCGGGTGCTGCCACAGCCGGGCCGGGTTGCCGTCATACCAGCCCAGGTACCGCTGGTAGATGGCCTTGACGTTGTGGCTGACCGAGCCGTAGTAGCCGTGCGTGTGCTAGGCGTACAGGTCGCGCTGCACGGACAGGAACTCGATGATGTTCGGTGTTCCCCAGGTCGGCCAGTGGTGGGACGCGAAGACCACATCGGACTCGCCCGCGAACAGCTCGATCGCCTCGGTCAGGTAGTGCGCCCACACGTGCGGGTCGCGGACCAGGGCACCGCGCAGCGTCAGCAGGTTGTGCAGGGTATGGGTGGCGTTCTCGGCCATGCACAGCGCCCGGCGATCGGGGAAGTAGAAATGCATCTCGGCCGGGGCCTCGGTACCGGGCGCCATCTGGAAGGCTATCCGCACGCCGTCCACGGTCAGTTCCTGGCCGGTGGTCGTGATGGTCACGGTCGGGTTGATGAGCGTGACGGTGCCGCCCGAGGTGGTCTGGCCCAGCCCGGCTCCCACCCCGCCCTTCGGTCCGCGGGGCAGCGCGGCACCGTACATGTACCCCGCCCGGCGGGCCATCGCCGGCCCGGCGTAGACGTTCTCCGCGATCGCGTGCTCGACGAAGCCTTCGGGGGCGATGATCTGGACCGTGCCCGCGTCGACATCGTCCTGGGACACGACCCCCTTCACCCCGCCGAAATGATCGACGTGGCTGTGGGTGTGGATCACCGCGACAACCGGCCGGTCACCGCGGTGCTTGCGGTACAGCGCCAGCGCCGCCGCCGCCGTCTCGGCCGAGATCAGCGGGTCGATGACGATGATCCCGGTGTCGCCCTCGACCACGCTCATGTTGGACAGGTCGTAGCCCCGGACCTGGTAGATCCCGCCGGTCACCTCGAACAGGCCCTGCCGGGCCACCAGGGCGGACTGGCGCCACAAGCTCGGATGCACCGTGTCCGGCGCGTCCCCGGCCAGGAAACCGTACGACCCGTTGTCCCAGACCACCTCGCCCGCCTCATTGCGGACAACCGGATCCCCGGCATCGATAAGCCCGCGCTCGGCAGCCTCGAAGTCAGCGGTGTCCCCGAACGGCAGCCCTTCGCCGTCAGCGATTCCCAACCGTCCCTTCCATCACACAGTCCGGCGCTTCCCAGATCCACGACGTGCAACTCTCGTCTCCGACAGCGCAGCGCGTACCCGGCCCGGCGGGCTCACCCGCGAAGGATGAAAGGAGCGCCAGCAGCACCGCCCTCGGTGACGTACGGAGGTGCCGGGCGTAGCTGCTGCCGTCCCTACTTCGGTACGGGCTGGAAACTCGCTGGGGCCAGGTTGACTCGCACGTCGAGCCCGTCCCTTGTCGCCCGGCCGTGATGGCCGGGGCCATGGCCCTGCCGAGGCGGGTCAGGGTCAGCGACCCGTCGCCCGCACGGTGCAGGTTCTTGATCTTGGTGCCGAACGAGTAGCGGTCCAGCTCGTTGGGATGGAAGAAGTGGTGCTCGTTGTACAGCGTCGGGGACCAGAAGCCTCGGACCGGCGGCTGCTTCTCCATGATCGACAACCGCCATGACGCCACCGTGCCAGGGCCCCTGCGGGCCGGATCACCCGGCACGGATGAACCGGACAGCGCCGCGCATGAGAACACCCTCGTAATACGCCGTTCGCTAGTGGTGATGTAGACCGCGATCGTCCCCTTCGGCGTGCGGCCGGGAGCCAGGGGGCTGGGGGCCGGGACGGCCGTAACCTGACTCTAGGCCTTCGCGTCCTTAACCCTGCGCTCTAGGCGCTCGTTCTGCCCTGTTAGCCATGCACCCAGGCGCGCACGGGCCTTGGCCCGGGACTCGTGGTCCAGCCCTGCCAGCCCTGCCAGTGCGGCCAGCACGATGGCAGCGAAGGCCGCTCGCTCATAGAGGCGGCGGCTCCGTAGCATATGAACCAGTACACCCAGCCCGATCGCCAGGGTTGCCGCCCGCCGATTAGCGCTGGGGTTCGGCGACCGCGGTACCGACCCATTGCTGCCTGCCGAGGTCAGGGCTTGCGGCGTCATTCCGAAATCCTGCTTTGATCTTGTCATCTCACCCCCCATTCCCGTCCACGGGTCAGCTTGATGGAACCCGCAGACCAAGGTTGGCTCTCCGTGGCCCACGCCGTCATCACCCGGGGCAGGGTGAGGTTCCTGAAGATCGCGGAAGCCTACGATTGAGTACACGCAGAGCGAGCCTGGGTTGCAGGACGCTGCGATGAGACTGCGAGCGCATCGTCGGCCTGAGGCAGGCCACGTGAGGACCAAAGCCCCTGCCCCGACTCGGCATCCCTGGCGGTATGCCTGGGGTGGAGGTGGGAACTGTGATTACTGTACTTACCGTTGACGAGGCACTCCAGCACGTCTGCGCGACCTTGCGCGAGCATGCTGACCGGGGCGATATCACTCCTGCTGAGCGTGACCTCCTGATAGATGGCGCCATTCTGCTCGCCATGCGCGTCGACGACCTGGCCCAGGATGGCCGCGTCGGCTGGGGCTCCGGCTGGCCAGAAGGGGCGCTACCGACGCGCGCTGGGCGGCACGAACGACACGCGGTCGCGGCAGCCGCCTGAACTGACGCGTCGTCCGGGCGCTACTCAGCGCTGGGCATGGCTCAAGGCGATTGCCCGCCGCAACGTCCGCCCGCCGTCGGCCGCCCGCATGCGGCTACTCCCCGCCGTGCCCCTCGCCGCCGTGATGCTTGGCGTACCTGCGCTGCCTGCGCGGTGAATCGGCATAGTTGTCGTACATGTCCTGAGGAGCACGGTCAGTCGGGCGCGTCAACGTCCGCGTTCGGAAACCGACGATGCTCGCGAATGCGTAGATGGCAAAGATCACTACGGCGAAGAAGAGGACAGCCTCCCACCACACCATCTGGATCACCACGATCCCATCTGGACTACGATTCCTACGTTCCCCGCAGGATCGGTTGAAACCTGCAGAGGCAAACCGCGTCCAGGCCGGGAGCCCCGGATCGGCGGCCTCACGCTGACGGCGGCGCCTTAGGCACCTGGCCATGGCCACGTCCGGCGGCCAGGTAACGAGCATGAACGGAGGCCAGTGGATGTCACGGGGGCCAGAATCTACCGCACGTGGTTACGGCAAGGTTTTTGACGAGATAGCGGCTGAGTACGACCGTCACCGTCCGGCTTATCCCGACGAACTCATCGACCAGGCTTGTGAGGTCGCCGGGATCGGGCGCGGTGATCAGGTGCTTGAGGTCGGGTGCGGGAGCGGCCAGCTGACGCGCGCCCTTCTCGCCCGGGGCCTGCGCGTCACGGCAGTCGAACCCGGCCAGAACCTCATCGCCCTAGCCAGGCAGAACCTAGACGCTGGAGCGGTGGAATTCGTGAACGCTCAGTTTGAGGATGCACCGCTTCCCCGCGAGCAGTTTCGGGCCGTGTTCTCCGCATCCGCGTTTCACTGGGTTGACCCCGAGGTCAGCTGGCAGAAGGCCGCTGACGTGCTTGTTCCCGGCGGGACGCTCGCCCTCGTGCAGTACTTCGGGCTTGAGGAGCCGCGTAGCGAGGAAGACCAGCAGGCAGTACTCGCTGCCATGAGAAAAGTCGCCCCGGATACTGCCGCTAACTGGCCGGCCTACAGGGATCTCGACGGCACGCTCGCCGGGATAGAGCAACGCCGTGGCAACGTCTCGCAGGCATGGGCCTGGCTCGGCAGCTACGACATCGGGCAAGATGATGCCGGCCGCTTGTTCGGTGATGTTCAGGTGGCGGTCATGCCCAAGCTGATCGAGCAGAACCCCGACGAACTCAACGCTCTTATTCGCACGATGTCGTTTTACGCCAGGATTTCACCGGACCAGCGTCAAGCCCTCGAGCGTGAACACGACGCCATCTATGAACGGCTCGGGCGGCCGATTCGCGCCAGCATCGTCGCGGCTCTCGTCACGGCACGGCGCAACGGGCCTGAATGAGCCCGGCGATGGACGGTCCCGGGCGACGTGCCGCTAGCGCGTCGGCCGCGGCGCGTGTCGTCTTGGCGAATGCCCGTTCAGGCTCATGTGCAGGCGGATGGTCGTGCCCGCCTGGCCGGTTCTGGCCTGGACAAGATCACACACCTGGTTGACGAGCCACAGGCCGTTGCCGCCCAGCAGCTCATCGGACGGGGGCCGGTGCCAGGCGAGCGGATCGGTGAGGTGGCCAGTGTCGGCCACCTGGCAGATGAGCTCTCCCCGGGTCTGCCAGACCTGTAGTGTTCCGCCGCCGTCCGTGTGGCGCACGGTGTTGGCGGCAAGCTCGCTGATGGCGAGCACCAAGTCGGGGATGCGCGACGGTGTGAGCCCGGCACATGTGGCTCGGCTGGTGACGAAGCTGCGAACCGGGCGCAGGTCGTCACAGTAGCCCAGCGTCTCGGCGTGCACGGGGGGGCGGGACAGAGCCCGGTTACATCGCGGCGGAACGTCCCGCGGTCCCCGGTAGCTGACGCTGGCTGTAGCCTGGCGGTCCTTGATGACGGCCGGGTGCGTGCGTACCGCATCGGCAATGACCGATCCGGGAAGCCCGGCGCTGTCGTAAGGGCAGATAACGGTAACCAGGCCGTCGCGGAAAGCCAGGTTGATGAGCGCCTCGTGCCTGATCGCCTCTTGCACCTCTGCGGCCGTGCGGCCGGGCCAGATCGGCTCGCCGATGCAGCAAACGTGCCGGCCACTATGCTTACCGGCATAGACCTGGAGCGCCGGGATGATCCGCGCCGGGTTACGGCCCAGCTCGGCCATGTCAACCAGGTCCACGTGCGCTGAGTCGTCACCAAGCTCTTGGTGCACCAGCTGGGCGTGGTGGTGAGGGACCGCGACGAACACCGCGTCACCGCGTGCCTGGCTGGCCTGAATGAAGCCACAGAGCGCCACCAGGTACTCGCCACGCCCGTGGTAGAACAGCGCCAGATGACGGAACTGGTCACTGGAAGATGCGGTAACAGCCATCTCAACTCCCACGCGCCTCCGGGCCTGGCCAGGGTCGGCCGCCCGCCGCCAGCACCGGGATGCGGCATGTGAGGACGCTACGGAGACTCCAGGCCATACGGGTACACCGCGCACTTCGCGGATCCGTCTGCCAGGGTCCGGAGCAGCACTACCAGGATACAACCCGGCCAGGCGCGACCCCAGGCCCCCTGCGCACTCGGGGCGATCTCGCCCGCAGATCAAGCCCGGCGAGTCACCCGCCCGCGATCAGCTGGCTCCTTCGTCAACTCCGCCAGCGCTGGGCTGCCTTTCAGGTCCGCCATCGGCTCGCCGATGACCGTTCGGTCCGTTCGACCCGTTCGGTCCGTTGGCGGACGTTTGCGCGAGGGCCTGCTCCAGGCTCGTGAAGTTAGGGATTATGCGGTCAACGCCGGTGATCGTGAAAACGCGGAGCACGGCGTTGCCCTGGATGACCAGCAGCATTTCACCGCCTGCGGCCGTGGCCCGCTTGTGCGCAGCCAGCAGGGTATGAAGTCCGGAGGAGTCGCAGAACTGGGTCCGGCTCAAGTCGGCCACGAGTGACCCGTGCCCGTGCCCGGCCGCCTCGAGCAGGGCCGAGCGCAACTCCGGGGCGTTGGTGATGTCGATCTCCTCGGGTGCCGTTACCACGGGCACGCCGTCGATCACCTCAAAGGGGAACCTGCCGTCTTGCATCTGCGTCACCTCCGGTGGTCGTGAGTAAGCCTGCGCCGAACTGCCGCGGGGACGCGCCGCCGTGCCTGTGCCGCAGGTAGCAGGTAGCAGGTAAGGGATAACGGGTAGCAAGTAACCGGTACCGGGGAAGGGGGCGAGGGGACGGGAGGCGAGGCGGCTGCCCCGGTCAGGGCACTACCAGGATCGACCCCAGCCGGAAAGCTGTCAATAGAAACGCGAGATAAATCTCGCGTGTTTTCTCACGCGAGGATTCTCTCGTGAGTTATACAATCTGCAGGCATGGGTGACCCTGACCAGAGCGGCGGCAGCTGGACGCTCCTGACCGGGCACGGGCACGTGCTCGTGGAGATCGCCCGTAACCCCGAGGCCCGGATCCGGGACATCAGCGCCGCCGTGGGACTAACCGAACGCACCGTCCAGGCCATCGTGGCTGACCTGGAGGCCGCCGGTTACATCACCCGCAGCCGCACCGGGCGGCGCACCCGGTACACCGTCAGGAACGACAGCCAGTTCCGGCATCCCGCCCAGGAAGGACTCCAGGTCGGCCCGTTCCTCGCCCTGCTCGCCGCAGAGGACGGGAACGGGCGCACCACCCCAGGGCCGGACAACAGCTGAGACCAGCCAGCCTCGGACGCCAGGTCGGTCCGCCACGTCGTTGCCCGGATGCGGCCAGGGTGCGGACCAGGGATGTCACTGGCGCGACACCTCCGCCCATCTGCAATCGTGGGCAGTACCACAGTCCGAGGAGGTGGGGACTCATGTCCAGCGAAACCGAAATCCGTCCCTTCCGGGTCGACATGCCCGACGAAGCGATCGCCGACCTTCGGCGGCGCATCGGCGCGATGCGCTGGCCCGGCCAGGAGCTGGTCGCAGATCGGTCGCAGGGTGTGCAGCTGGCGACGCTGCAGGCGCTGGCGCGCTACTGGGCGACCGACTACGACTGGCGCAGGTGCGAGAAGAGGCTGAACGCACTGCCGCAGTTCACGACCGAGATCGACGGCACCAGCATCCACTTCATCCACGTGACGTCGCGGCACGAGAACGCGTTGCCGCTGATCATGACGCACGGCTGGCCCGGCTCGGTCGTCGAGCTGCTCGAGTCGGTCGGCCCGCTCACCGACCCGACCGCGCACGGCGGCCGCGCCGAGGACGCGTTCGACCTGGTGCTGCCGTCCCTGGCCGGCTACGGCTTCTCCGCCGCGCCGACCGAGGTCGGCTGGAACCCCGGCCGCATGGCCCAGGCGTGGGCGGAGCTGATGCGCCGCCTCGGCTACACCCGCTACGTCGCCCAGGGAGGTGACGTGGGCGCCTCCGTCACCGACGCGATGGGTCGCCAGGCACCCGAAGGGCTGGCCGGCATCCACATGAACCTGCTCGTGACGACGCTGGGCGGCGCCATGCCGCCGGTGGAATCAGAGCAGGAACGCGCGGCGGCTGCCGCGATCGCCACCTTCAGGGCGAGCGGCTTCGGCTACTTCCTGGAGCAGGCCACTCGGCCGCAGACGATCGGCTACGCCCTGCTGGATTCACCCCTCGCCCTGGCGGCCTGGATGCTCGACCACG